>CETH01026688.1_pt1 | contig 29504 bp, 31 predicted proteins | sample 361461 | NCBI WGS metagenome assembly CETH01 (sample SAMEA2622695, study PRJEB7988) | marine metagenome | isolation source: saline water (ENVO:00002010), including
TAGTTTTTAATATTTATTACGGTAAACCTTCATTATATTCTTTGCAATATATGGTTTAAAGGTTATATAATTTTTTATTGAAGGAGTTAACATGTTTATTTCAGAGGCAATGGCACAAGGTGCATCAGGAGGATCTGGGTTTTTAATTCAAATTGCTCCATTAGTATTGATATTTGCAGTATTTTATTTTTTACTTATCAGGCCACAACAAAAAAAGATGAAAGAACATAGAGCCATGGTTGATGCTTTAACTAAAGGAGATAAAGTAATTACTGCTGGTGGTTTAATGGGAACAATAGATAAAATTATTGACGATAGAATTGCTTCAGTTCAAATAGCAGAAAATGTAAAAGTTAAGGTTGTAAGGTCAACTATAACTGAAGTAATATCTGATCAGAAATCAGTTCAGAAAAAATAAATATTGTATTAATTTTTTTATAGGATTTTATATGCTTATTTTTGAAAATTGGAAAAAAATAGTCATTTTATTTGTTAGCATTTTTGCTATCTTATTTTCAATGCCTAACTTTGTTAATAATGATAATTTACCTAGCTTTTTAAAGTCAGGTGAAATTAGATTAGGTTTAGATCTTCAAGGAGGGTCTTATTTATTATTAGAAGTAGACTCAGATAGTTTGCAAACTGACCGGCTAAACTCAGTAGCAGACGAATTAAGAATCGCTTTAAGAAGTGCTAATCCAAGAATTGGCTACACAAATTTATCTGTTGCTGATACTAATTTAACCTTTTCCTTAATTGAAGAAAAAGACTTAAAAGCTATTAGTGAGATCATATTAAATATAGATAATTCTCTAATAATTGATGATAAAATTTATAGTTCAATTAAAATATCATTTTCAGAAGATAAAATTAAAGAAATAAAAGACTATGCAATTTTACAGTCTATTGAAATTATTAGGCGAAGAGTAGATGAAGTAGGAACAAATGAGCCCATTATACAAAGGCAAGGTGAGGATAGAATATTAGTACAACTTCCAGGTCTAGATGATCCTGAGAGAATTAAGAGATTACTCGGTAAAACTGCTAGAATGAATTTTAGAATGGTAAATGAAACAGCTAGTATAGATGAAGCTATGTCTGGAAGAGTGCCTCCTGGTTCAGATTTACTATTTGAATTAGATCCAAGAACTGGCGAAAAAACTATACCTTATATTATTTATAAACGTATTGGTGTTTCTGGAGATCAATTAGTTGATGCTAATCCAAGTATGGATCAATATAATCAACCTGTGGTAAGTTTAAGATTCGATTCAACTGGCTCAAGAAAGTTTGGAGATCTTACTTCAAAAAATGTAGGAAAAAGGTTTGCTATTGTATTAGACGGTGAAGTTATTAGTGCTCCAGTCATAAGAGAGGCTATTACAGGGGGTAGTGGTCAAATATCAGGTAACTTTACTTTTGAAACTGCTAGTGATTTAGCTGTTCTTTTAAGAGCAGGTGCATTACCAGCTCCATTAACAATTTTAGAAGAACGTTCTGTAGGTCCGTCTTTAGGTAAAGATTCAATTAATGCTGGAATGTATGCTGCAATTATTGCAATTATTTTAGTAATAATTTACATGTTAATAATTTATGGAGCTAGGTTTGGAATTACAGCTAATGTTTCATTGATAATAAATATATTATTAGTTTTAGCATTATTAGGTGTTTTAGATGCAACTCTTACTTTACCTGGTCTTGCTGGGATAGCGTTGACTATCGGAATGGCGGTTGATGCTAATGTTTTAATTTTTGAGAGAATTAGAGAAGAGTCAAGAGCTGGTAGATCAAATATTGGTGCAATAGATAATGGATTTAAGGAAGCTTTTAGAACAATTGTTGACGCAAATATAACAACTCTTCTAGCAGCAATTATACTCTTTCAGTTTGGCTCAGGTCCAGTAAAAGGCTTTGCAGTTACTCTGGCATTAGGAGTTATAACAACAATGTTTAGCTCATTATTATTAAGTAGAGGTATTATAACTATTTGGTACAATAGATATAGGCCAGATAGCTTAAATATATAAAATTAGGAGAATATCCAAGTGTTAAGATTAATATCTGACAATACCACAATAAAGTTTATAAGGTTAAAAACTTTTTCTTTTTCTTTATCAGCTATTTTCTCTATTTTAGCTATATTATCTGTGTTATTGATTGGTTTAAATTTTGGTATAGATTTTAAAGGAGGTATACTTCTAGAGGTACGAACTGATAAAAAAATTAGTATTTCTGATATTAGAAGAGAAGTTTCTAATTTAGACATTGGTGAAGTGTCAATTCAAGATTTTGGAGTTAAGTCTGACTACTTAATAAGGGTAGAAAGACAATCGGGCTCTGACGACGCCCAACAGATAGCCGTAGAAGCTCTTAAAGGAGTACTTAGTAAAGCATTTAATAATGATATAGAATATAGAAGGCTTGAATATGTAGGGCCAACTGTTAGCAAGGATTTAATATCAGATGGAGTTATGGCTATATTCTTTGCGATTATTGCCATGTTAGCATATATATGGTTTAGATTTGAATTACCATTTGCTATAGGAGCAATAGCAGCTTTATTACATGATATTATCCTTACTTTAGGTGTATTTTCCATATTAGGTCTCGAATTTAATTTATCTACTGTAGCGGCTATTTTATTAATTATAGGCTACTCTATGAACGATACTGTTGTAGTTTATGATAGAATAAGAGAAAATTTAAGAAAATTTAAGAAAATGGAACTTAAAGAATTATTAGATAAAAGTATAAATGAAACTTTATCCAGAACCATCAATACTACCATAACAACTATGCTCGCTTTAGGAGCATTATATTTAATTGGAGGGCAAATTATATCGGATTTTGCTTTTGCTATGTTATGGGGAATAATTGTTGGAACTTATTCATCAATATTTATTGCTTCAACAATACTTGTCTACTTAAATATTAGAAGAAATAAGGAATCTGAAAGCTAATAATATATGGACTTAGAGTTATATCCAAAAAACAATGCCCCGCAAATTGAAGGATATGGTAAGGGATATATTAAAGTTTTAGGTAATAAAATTTATACTAGTATATTATTTTTACCAGATAAATATATAGAGCTTAATAAAACCTCAAACGAGGATAATTTCACTATTATAACAAATAATATAAAAGAATTAAATCTGGAGTTATTAATATATGGTTCATTAAAAGGACTAGGTTATGAATCTGAAATGTTAATTTTTCTTAAAACATTTAATATACCAATAGAAGTTATGCAGATTGGCTCAGCATGCAGAACATGGTCTGTTTTAATAGGAGATGGTAGGAGTATTACTGCCATTATAGATCCAGCTTGAATTATACTTCGGATCTAAAAATAATTAAAAAAGAATTAAAATTAATTTCTTATCATTCTTATATATCTACATTTTTTACAAATTATAAATATCGTGAAAAAATACTATTAATAATTTTTATAAATATAGAATTATTGAAAATTATAAGATCTAATTTAGATAAATCGATAATAATTGCCAAATTAAATTGGTGGAAAATCACTTGTTCTGAAGCTATAGATGGTAAAAATTTTGGAGTACCGTCTTTAAGGCTTTTAAGTAAATATTTCAAAAAAAATAATTATATAAAAGAAGAATTATCAAAATTAATTAATTGTTTAGTTTTGTATAGTCACGAAAAATCTTTTAATAAAAAGATTAAATTTTATTCTAAATATTTATTAATTAAAAATAATATAGTTTTTCATATAATACAGTCCAAGACGAATGATCATAAAATAAAAAAATCATTAAATTTATTAGTAATTTCTAAGAGCCTTTCTGAGCATAACAGTATAAAATTAAGTAATAGGTTTTATAATAAAGCAAAAATAACATGCAAAAGACCTAAAAAATTTTTATTAATATTATTTCTTTTAAATACTAATAAGTATTTTACCAAGGTTAACCTTTATAAAAAATTATTTATTTTTTTTACTAGAGATTGGTAGAAAATCTTTGACTCCATAATTTTATTTCATTCATTGATTTTATAGCTATATTTTTTCTACTAATTTCTTTTTTTTCTTTTTTATTCTTATATTTTTTAATAGGAATCTTTGGAATCAGACTATAATTGATATTCATTGGTTGAAATAAATTTTTATCTCTAATTGTTGTTACGTGTTCAATTAGTGAGCCTAGTGCCGTTGCTCTAGGTATTAGTATATTTTTTTTATACATCTCTTCATATCCTAAAAACCTACCTGCCAAAAGTCCCATAGCTGCACTTTCCACATATCCCTCTACACCAGTTATTTGTCCAGCAAATCTAATGTGAGATTTTTTTTTAAATCTTAATTGTTTATCAAGAATTAGCGGACTATTAATAAAAGTATTTCTATGAAGCCCTCCTAACCTAGCAAATCTTGCATTTTTTAGACCTGGAATAGATCTAAATATTTCAACTTGATCTTGATACTTCATTTTAGTTTGGAATCCAACAATATTATAAAGTGTTGCACTTGCATTATCTTGTCTTAGTTGAACTACTGCGTAAGGTTTTATATTATTATGTTTATTTGTAAGTCCTATTGGTTTCATAGGCCCAAATCTAAGAGTGTTTAGGCCTCTATTTGATATAACTTCAATTGGAAGGCATGATTCAAAATAGGGTGTGTTTTTTTCCCATTCTTTAAATTCTGTATAATTTGCATTATTCAGTTTGCTTACAAAATCTATATATTGGTTTTTATTTAATGGGCAATTTATATAAGCAGCCTTATCACCTGAGGCTCCAATTTTATCATATCTAGATTGATACCATGCAATACTCATGTCTATACTATCTTTATAAACTATGGGAGCTATAGCATCAAAAAAAGCTAAATTTTCACTACTAGTAGATTTAATTATATTTTCAGTGAGTTTAATAGAAGTTAGCGGCCCGGTAGCAATTATAGCTTTTGTAGAACTATCTGGAAGGTCAGTATGTTCTTGGTTTATTAATTCTATTAAAGGATGATTTGTTATACTTTTATGAACAGACTTTGAAAATTCTTCTCTATCAACGGCTAATGCACCACCTGCAGGTATTTTATGTTTATCTGCAGAAGCCATTATCAATGAGTTTAGTTCTCGCATTTCCGCATGCAATAATCCTACGGCATTATTATGCATATCATCTGATCTAAATGAATTTGAACAAACAAGTTCAGCTAGATTTGCAGTTTGGTGTGCATTTGTTCTAACTTTGGGTCTCATTTCGTATAAATTTACTTTTAGTCCCATATTTGCAATTTGCCAAGCAGCCTCACATCCAGCTAAGCCTCCACCAATTATAGTTATTTTTTGTTTTATGCTCATAAGTAGGTACTTTATTAATTAGTTAAATATTTTTTTAAAAATTGACCAGTATAACTTTCTTTGGTCTTAATAATAACTTCTGGTGAACCCATTGCAATAATATTTCCGCCTTTATCACCACCATCTGGTCCTAAATCTATTATAAAATCAGAGGATTTTATTATATCGAGGTTATGCTCAATAACAATTACTGTATTACCCTGATCAACAAGAGTATTTAGAACAAATAACAACTTTTTGACATCTTCAAAGTGAAGTCCAGTAGTAGGTTCATCTAAGATATATAGTGTGTTACCTGTCGCTCTTTTTGATAATTCTTTTGCAAGTTTAATTCTTTGCGCCTCTCCTCCGGATAAAGTTGTAGCAGCTTGTCCAAGTTTAATATAATTTAGACCAACTTCTTCTAGAGTTTTTACTTTATTATGTATACTAGGTATTGATTTAAAAAATATTTTAGCTTCTTCAATACTCATATTAAGTATATCATTTATATTATTGTTTTTTATATATATTTCTAAAGTTTCTCTATTATACCTTTTACCTTCACATACATCACATTTAACATAAACGTCTGGAAGAAAATGCATTTCAATTTTAACTATTCCATCTCCTTGACATGCTTCACATCTTCCACCTTTAACATTAAATGAAAACCTTCCTGGTTTATATCCCCTTACTTTAGAGTCAGTACTTTGAGCAAAATATTCTCTTATAGGAGTAAAAGCACCTGTATATGTTGCAGGATTTGATCTTGGTGTTCTTCCAATAGGAGCTTGATTTATTTCAACTATTTTATCAATATGTTGCACTCCTATTAAATTTTTAAGTCTTCCTATATTTAAATGTTTTTTATTATTTATTTCTTTTTCAAGTGCAGGAAGAAGGGTATCAATTATCAAGGATGATTTTCCGCTGCCTGATACACCAGTAATACATACAAAGTTACTTAAAGGCACTTGTAAATTTATATTTTTTAAATTGTTAGTACTTGCACCTATTAATTCTAGATATTTATTTTTATCTTGTTTTCTTCTAGTTTTAGGAATTGGTATTTTACTTCTTCCAGATAAATAATTTCCTGTAAGGCTACTAGTATTTCTTAATATTTGCTTAGGTGTTCCTTCAGCTATAATATTACCACCATTTACACCTGCTCCCTTACCTATATCTACTATATAATCTGAGGCTAACATTGCTTCCTCATCATGCTCCACTACGATTACAGTATTTCCTAAATTTCTTAAATTTTTAAGAGTTTCTATGAGTTTTATATTATCTTTTTGGTGTAAACCGATTGAGGGTTCATCTAAAACATATAAAATTCCTGTAAGTCCGGATCCAATCTGAGAAGCAAGTCTTATTCTTTGACTTTCTCCGCCAGATAAAGTGTTAGATTTTCTATTTAATGTCAAATAATCTAATCCTACATCTATCAAAAATTTTAATCTAAGTGATATTTCTTTAATTATAGGTTTTGCTATTTCCTTAGATTGTGCTGAAAGTTTTTTTTCAATATTACTGGCCCAATTTTGTGCATTTGAAATTGTCATTTCTGATATTTCGGCTATGTCTTTTTTGTCAATTTTTACAGATAAAGCTTTTTCATTTAGTCTTTTTCCAAAGCATAATTGACATTCTTTTATTGATTCATACTTAGAATACTCATCTCTAAACCAAGAATCTGTAGATTCTAATAATCTTTTTTCTAAAGAAGGAATGACACCTATAAAAGGTTTTCTAATAGATACTTTTTCATATTCATTATAAAAATCAATAATTATATCTTTATCTTTACTACCAAATAATATTTGTTTTTTATGATCTTCTGATAAATTATTCCATTTTTCATCTAATGACATACCGTTATTATTTGCGAGTCCCTGTAAAGCTTGAATATAGTAATCTTTTCCTTTGCCAGACCAAGGTTTAATTGCTCCTTCATTAATACTTAAATTTTCATAGGGAACTATAAGCTCTTCGTCGAAAAAGCTTTGTTCTCCTAAGCCATCACAGTTATTACATGCGCCTACAGGATTATTAAAAGAAAATAATCTAGGTTCAATTTCATCAATAGTGAAGCCAGACTCTGGACATGCAAACTTTGAAGAATAAACATTTATTATATTTTTTGTAATATCCTCTACATATAGAAGTCCATCAGAAACAGACAGACAAGTTTCAATGCTTTCCGCTAAACGCTGATTAATATTATTATTTATTTTTAGTCTATCTATAACTATTTCTATATTATTTTTAGAATTCTTATCTATTTCAGGAATTTCATTTATTGAATATAATTTATTATTTAGTTTTATTCTCTGAAAACCTTTTTTAATAAGGTTTAATAGTTCTTTTTTATGTTCACCTTTTCTATTTCTTACTATTGGTGCTAATAAATATATTTTGTTACCTTTGTTATTTTGAATTATCGAGTCGACCATTTGCGAAATACTCTGGCTGGTTATAGGTTTACCTGTTGCAGGAGAATACGCTATTCCTACTCTTGCAAATAAAAGTCTTAAATAGTCGTTAATTTCTGTGACAGTAGAAACTGTCGAACGAGGATTGTGTGATACTGATTTTTGATTAATTGCAATAGCCGGTGATAAACCTTCAATTGAATTTACTCTAGGTTTTTGCATTAGTTCTAGAAATTGTCTCGCATAGGCTGATAGGCTTTCAACATATCTTCTTTGTCCTTCAGCATAAATAGTATCAAAAGCAAGAGAAGATTTTCCACTTCCTGATACGCCAGTAAATACAATAAATTTATTTTTAGGAATTTCTAGGTTAATATTTTTTAGATTATTTTCACACGCACCTGTAATTTTCAGTGTTTTATAATAGTTGCTTTTTTTATTATTATTGGTCATTACCTTGCCTAAATTTATAATATATATTTAATATAAAGCAGTTGTATAAATTTATCGATTGTTGTGTTATAATATATATATAAATTTTGCGAAAGGAGCTTTTATGTCAGGTAGTATAAACAAAGTTATATTAATAGGAAATGTAGGACAGGATCCTGAAATTAGGTCTTTTCAGAGTGGAGGTAAGGTTTGTAATTTATCTATTGCTACTAGTGAAAGATGGAGGGATAGAGAGAGTAATGAGCAGAAAGAAAGAACACAATGGCATAGGGTAGTAGTTTTTAATGAAAACTTAGTAAATTTAATAGAAAAATATGTAAATAAAGGCTCCAAATTATATATTGAAGGACAATTAGAAACAAGAAAATGGACAGATTCTTCTGGCATTGATAAATACGCAACGGAAGTAGTATTAAGGAATTTTAAAGGAGAAATAACTTTTCTAGATTCCAGAAATAATAATAATGAAAATCAACTTGAAAGTAATAACAACAGCGTAAACCAAGAAGAAAATAGTCAATTAAATCAAAGTTTTACAGAAAATCCAAGTATTGATTCTGATATTGATGATGATATTCCATTTTAAATACATAATATTGATGATCTCTTGCTCTCATATACTAAATATAGTATAATTGATTATATTTTATTATATGAAGGAATGTTCAATTGGCAGAACCTGAAGACCCCGATTTTCCAGATGAAGAAAACAATAAAGATAGCTCAGATCCTTTAGAAGAAGGCATCTTACCTGTTACCATATCAGATGAAATGAGGAAGTCATATCTTGACTATGCTATGAGTGTAATAGTCAGCAGAGCGCTTCCAGATGTTAGAGATGGATTAAAACCAGTTCATAGGCGAATTTTATATGCTATGAAAGAGGGTAATTATCATTGGAATAGACCATATAGAAAGTCTGCAAGGGTTGTTGGAGACGTTATGGGTAAATATCATCCTCATGGAGATAATGCTATTTATGATGCAATGGTAAGAATGGCTCAGAGCTTTTCCATGAGCTTGAAGCTTTTAGATGGGCAAGGAAATTTTGGTTCTATGGATGGAGATCCACCAGCAGCAATGCGTTATACAGAAGTAAGAATGGATCAAGCTTCAACTATGCTTATTGATGATATAGATAAGAACACAATAGATTTTCAGGATAATTATGATAACTCTACTCAAGAACCTAGTGTTCTTCCTGCAAAATACCCAAATTTATTGGTAAATGGTGCAGGCGGAATTGCTGTGGGCATGGCAACTAATATTCCTCCACATAATCTAGGAGAAGTTATTGATGCCTGTTTAGCTGTAATCGAAAACCCAAATATAGAATCAGAAGAGCTTTTAAGTATTATTCCAGGACCAGATTTTCCAACTGGAGCTCAAATTATTGGAAAAACTGGCATTAAATCAGCCTTCGAAACGGGAAGAGGTTCTGTAGTAATGAGAGGTAAAACTTCTATTGAAAATGTAAGAAAAGATAGAGAAGCTATAATCGTCTCTGAAGTACCTTATCAAGTAAACAAAGCTAGAATGATTGAACAAATTGCAGAAGCAGTAAAAAATAAAAATATAGAGGGTATATCTGATTTACGAGATGAATCAGATAGAGTTGGTGTAAGAGTTGTTATAGAATTAAAAAGAGATGCAACTCCAGAAGTTGTATTAAATCAAATTTACAAGCATTCGCCATTACAAACATATTTTGGAGTAAATATGCTTGCCTTAAATGGGGGTAGACCAGAACAACTAAGCACTAGGCAAATATTAGATTCTTTTTTAGTTTTTAGAGAAGAAGTAATTACTAGAAGGACTGTATATGATTTAGAAAAGGCAAGAGATAGAGCAAATATATTGGTTGGGTTAGCTTTAGCAGTGTCAAATATTGATGAAGTGATAAAGTTAATTAAATCTTCTAAAGATTCAGATGAAGCAAAAAAATTACTTCTAGAAAAAGAATGGAGAGCCTCAGATATTTCTGATTTGATAGATATGATTGGAGATCCTAATGATAAAGCTGATGAAAATGGAATGTATAAATTATCCAATAATCAAGCAAAAGCTATCCTAGAATTACGTTTACAGAGACTTACAGGATTAGAGAGAGATAAAATAGTTGAGGAACTAAAAGAAATAGTTTCTAAAGTAGTTGAATTACTGTCAATTTTAAGGTCTCGAGAAAAATTAATGAATATTATGAAGGATGAATTTAATACTATTAAAGAACAGTTCGCAGTACCCAGAAGAACAGAAATTTTAGATATAGAAATTAATCAAGATGTAGAGTCTTTAATTGAGCGTGAAGATATGGTGGTAACTTTGACTAATAGCGGATATATAAAACGAACAACACTTAGTACCTATAGAGCTCAAAAAAGAGGAGGTAAAGGTAGGGCTGCCATGTCTGTTAAAGATGAAGACTTTGTGAATCAAGTATTTGTTCTCAATACTCATGACCCGGTTCTATTCTTTACGAACACAGGAATAGTTTATGAACTTAAAGTATATAAATTACCTTTAGGTAATCCTCAAGCTAAAGGTAGGCCTATAGTAAATTTATTACCTTTGAGCGAGGGTGAGCGAGTTACTACGATGATGCCTTTGCCTGAAAATGAAGAAAATCCTCCAGATTTAATGTTTGCCACAATGTCGGGAAATGTTAGAAGAAATGCTTTAAGTGATTTTTCTAATGTAAAAGCAAATGGAAAAATTGCTATGAAGCTATTAGATGGAGACTCTTTAATAGGTGTTGTTCCATGCAGACAAGATGATGATATTATTTTGTCAGCTTCTCATGGTAAATGTATGAGGTTCAGGTCCGGAGATGTAAGATTATTTAAAGGAAGGGGTTCAGTTGGCGTAAGAGGAATAAGATTAAAAAATAATGATGAAGTTATATCAATTTCGGTGCTTAAACATATTGAAGCTGAGACTGAATTAAAGGTAATTTATTTAAAAGCTGCTGCTGCAAAAAGGAGAGAAGATAGTCAGGACTTACTTGATGATAAAATATTTAATTCTATGTATAATAATGATCAATTTATATTAACTATATCAGAAAATGGTTTTGGAAAAAGAACTTCTGCATATGAGTATAGAATTACAAATAGAGGTGGGCAAGGTATTATAAATATTGAGACTTCTGCTCGAAATGGAAACGTTGTAGCTTCTTTTCCCGTCTTAGATTCTGATGATGTAATGATGGTAACAAATAAAGGTAGAATTATTAGATCTCCGGTAAATGATATAAGAATAGCGTCTAGAAATACTCAAGGAGTTACTTTATTTTCTATAGATGAAGGAGAAAAAGTAGTATCCGTAACAATAATTTCTATGGATGAAGAGGTAAGTTCTAATGATGATGCTGAGATAATTTCTGAAAACATAGAGAAGGATAATGAATAAAATGACTAAGAAAATTGGGTTATACCCTGGTTCATTTGATCCCATTACCAATGGACACATGGATATAATAAAAAGGTCTTTGAAAGTAGTTGATAAATTAGTTATAGGGATAGCTGTAAATGTGGGAAAAACTGGATTATTTAGTTTGGAGGAACGAGAAAATTTAGTTTCGTTAGATATAAAAAATTTAGGTTTAGAGGAGTTTGTTGAAGTACGTTCTTTTGAAGGATTATTAGTTAATTATGCAAAAAAAATAGATGCTAAACTAATTGTAAGAGGGTTGAGAGCTGTAACTGATTTTGAGTACGAATTTCAAATGACTGGAATGAATGCAAGGCTAGATTCCAATATTGAGACAGTTTTTTTAATGGCAAGTGAAAATCAACAATTTATTTCTTCAAGATTAGTTAAAGAAATTTTTACTTTCGGAGGAGATATTTCTAGCTTTGTTTCTGCTAATGTGCTTAAAGAAATGAAAATACAACAAAATAATAATAATTAGGATTGAGAAATGAAAGCAAAATACAATAATTTATATAAATTTTTATTTTTAATATTTACTATGATTGGATATTCTATGACTGCTAATGCAAATGAAAATATTATACTTTTAGAACTTAAAGATGGTGTTGTAACTATAGAAATGAAGCCTGAAGTTGCACCAAATCATGTAAAAAGAATTAAAGAGTTGGTTAACCAAGGCTTTTATGACGGTATAAAATTTCACAGAGTTATCGCAGGATTTATGGCGCAAACCGGAGACCCATTAGGCAATGGCACTGGTGGCTCAGGGCAAAATATTAAGGCAGAATTTAATAATGAAAGACATTTAAGAGGCACACTTTCTATGGCTCGAGCACAGGACCCTAATAGTGCGGATAGCCAATTTTTCATTTGCTTAGAAGATGCCCCACATTTAAATGGCCAATATACAGTTTGGGGTCAAGTGATTAATGGTATGGAGTTTGTAGATAATATAAAAAAGGGTGAAGGTAATAATGGATCTATTATTGGTGAAGCTGACATAATAGTATCTATGAAAATGAAAAATAATTAAAAGTATTATAAATTGAATATTGATGCTTTTGAATTTAATTTACCTAAACAATTAATAGCTCAAAGCTCTTTAGAACAACCTGATAAATCTAGATTATTATATATTTCTGATAAATCAATAAGAGATTATAATACTCTGGACTTATCCAATATACTTAAGCCTGGTGACTTATTAATAGCTAATAATACAAAGGTAATTAACTCAAGAATAATTGGTAAAATTGAGCATAAAAGTTTTTCTATTACTATGCTTAATGAATATGAGATAGGAATTTGGCAAGCTTTAGTTAAGGGTTCAAAAAAATTGAATTTAGGTGATAATGTTATTCTTCCAAATAACATGCTTATATCTGTTCAAAGTAAGGGAGAAAGGGGTATTGTTTATTTTAATGTAAATTTAAATAAAACAGACTTTATTAATTATTTAAATCATTATGGGGAATTACCTCTACCTCCTTACATAAAACTTGATGATAAAAGTAATAATATAATAAATTATCAAACGTTATTTGCAAAAAATTACGGTGCAGTTGCTGCCCCTACAGCTGGCTTACATTTTACTAATAATTTAAAAACTAATTTGGCAAATAAAAATATAAATATTTGTGAAATTACTTTACATGTGGGTGCGGGAACTTTTTTACCTATTGAAGTAAGTGATATTTCAAAGCATAACATGCACAGTGAATATTTCTCTATTGATGATGAAGTTGCTAATAAAATTAACTTAACAAAAAAGAATGGCGGCCGAATAATTGCTATTGGAACAACTGTTTTAAGAGCATTAGAATCATCTTGTGATGTAAATGGTTATGTTAATTCCTTTAAGGGAGATACATCAATATTTATATCACCAGGTTATAAGATTAAGTCAACTGATTATTTACTAACAAATTTTCACTTACCAAAATCTACTTTATTTATTTTAGTTTGTGCGTACGCTGGAATTAAGACAATGCACAAAGCGTATCAACATGCTATAGATAAAAAATATAGATTTTATTCATTGGGTGATGCCTGTTTAATTAAAAAAACACATATATTATGACAATTTCTTTTAATGTAAAAAATACAGATGGTTTTGCCAGAAGTGGGTTATTGGAAACAGCACATGGTAAAATAAAAACACCAGTTTTTATGCCTGTGGGAACATATGGTGCTGTAAAAGGTATACAACCAGATGACTTAAAATATATTGGGGCAGAGATAATTCTATCTAATACTTACCATTTAATGGAACGTCCAGGAAAAGATATAATTCGCGATATTGGAGGTCTTAGAAAATTTATGAATTGGGATGGTCCTATTTTAACTGATTCAGGAGGTTTCCAAGTAATGTCTCTACAAAATATGGCTAAAATCGATAATGACGGAGTTACATTCAAGTCGCACATAGACGGAAGTTTGATAAGATTAACGCCTAAAGATTCTATTGAAATGCAAAATGCTTTAGATTCTACTATAACAATGGTATTTGATGAATGTACTTCTTATCCTGTGAAGAAAGATTTGGCCTTATATTCTATGAACTTATCAATGAAATGGGCAAAATTATGTAGAGATAATTTTATTGATAAAAATGGCTATGGTTTATTTGGTATCGTTCAAGGCTCGACATTTAATGATTTAAGGCAAATATCATCAGAAAACTTAATAAATATTGGATTTGATGGCTATGCTATTGGAGGGTTAGCAGTTGGTGAAGGTCATGAAGTCATGATAAATACTTTAAAAAGCAGTATAAATTATCTTCCAATAAATAAACCACGTTATCTAATGGGTGTAGGATATCCAAAAGATATAATAGAAGCTGTAAATTTAGGTGTAGATATGTTTGATTGTGTTATACCAACAAGGTCGGGAAGAACTGGTAAAGTGTTTACAAAAAATGGTACTTTAAATATTAAAAACTCAAGACACAAAAATGATCCTAGATCTATTGAGGAGGGGTGTTCATGTAAAATATGTTCAAATAATATTTCTAGGGCTTATTTATATCATTTGTTTAATACTAAAGAAATGCTTGGTGCAACGTATTTAACAATACACAATATAAATCATTATATCCAATTAATGTCTACATTAAGAAAGGCTATAAATAATAACAATTTTAATGAAGCTTCTAAATTCCTATTAAATGAGTATAAAAAAGGAGATATTGAAATTTATAATTAAAAATACTTGTAATTATCTTAATGATTATGTATTTCCTATATAACTTTTGGGGGCCCTTAGCTCAGTTGGTAGAGCAGCTGACTTTTAATCAGCTTGTCGTAGGTTCGATCCCTACAGGGCTCACCAAAGTTAAAAATAAAAACTCTTTCCATAAGTTTTATTTATCATAAATAGTTGGCTTGTTTTCTTTTTCATTTACATTTAGTTTAAAAATATCAGGTCTAGAATAGTGTCCTTTTACATCAAAATCATATTGTGCTTTTATGATTTCATTTAAATCAATTTTTGCTGTAAGTATTCCAGCTTTATCTCTTAAAGGGCCTGCAATAACTTTACCTAGAGGATCTATTATACAAGAACCTCCTTTCATAATTACAGTGCTATTTTTATCACCCTGAATTGGATTATAGTAATCAGGACAATCTTTTCTTAATAAATATTGACAAGATGAGAATACAAAACATCTTCCTTCGAGTGCAGTATGTATCATTGATGAAATCCAAGTGTCTCTATCATCAGCAGTAGGAGCACAATATAATTGTATTCCTTTTGAATACATAGCCATTCTCATTAAAGGCATATAATTTTCCCAACATATAACGGAGCCAATTTTACCAATATTAGTATCTATTACAGGAAGTGTTGATCCATCTCCAAATCCCCATATTAATCTCTCCATTGCTGTGGGCATAATTTTTCTATGCTTTCCAAGTAGTTCACCTTTTTTAGATATAATTAAAGCTGTGCAATAAAGAGTGCCATTATCTTTTTCTATTACACCTATGCTAGTTAATATTTTATATTTTTTTGCAATATTGCATAATTTTTTAAATTGAATACTATTAAAATCTAAGGCAGAATTATAATATTTTGAATACATAATTCTTCCTTCTTCAGATCTCATACCTATTCTTGCTCCAAAATCTAAACCTTTTGGATAAGCAGAAATAAACGCTTCAGGAAAGACTATAAGATCTACATTCTTTTCCCTTGCATCCTTAGTTATCTTATCTACTTTATCAATAGTAGAATCTAAATCAAAAACAACAGAACAATCCTGAACTACAGCAGCTATAAAACTCATAATAAATTCCTAGTTTAAACTGATAACTATATCATATTTTAATATTTTTTTCATAAAAAAGTAAAAATTATTTTATTTAATACAATATGTATTTAATTATTGACAATAACTATATAATATACAAAATATATTATATGATTTTAATAAAAGGAGAGATTATGGGTTTTATTAATAAAATATACAAATTACTTATAATAATTAGTTTAACTTTTATAATGACAAAAAGTATCTTTGCAGAAGAATTTGGCACTAAAGATGAAGCGCTTTTTTTGTTAGATAGAGCTGTTGCCCTCGTAAATTTAAATAGAGATAGAGCATTAGAATTATTTACTTCTGGAGAAGGCGGCTTACATCCAAAAGATTTATACCCTTTCTGTTTAAATGATGAGGGGCTTTTAGTTGCCCATCCTACAAATGTAGGAATGAATGTAATGGATTTTGAAGATGTAAACGGTAAATTAGTTGGTAAGTCAATAATTAAAGTAGCTAAATATGGCTCAATAAACGAAGTAGACTTTATGATAGCTAGGTTAACAACTAAAGATGATAAGCTATATAAAAAAAACCAATTAGTAACTAGAGTTGCTAATTTAATTTGTGTAGTTGGTTATTATACAGAATAAATTATAGTAAAATATTTAAAATATTCTTGAATTAATTTTTATTTTATTTGAATATATTTAAATGGATATAAAAAATAGATATATAGAACAGGAGTTTTTTGCAACTATTTCTAATGTGGATATAAAATCTTTATCTAATGGAGATTTCTTGGAAATTAAGAAAGCTGTAGAGACCTATGGAGTAGTTGTAATAAATTCACAAAATATTAATGATGATGAACAAATATCTTTTTCAGAACGTTTTGGGAAATTAGAAATATCTATTGGTACACAAACTAAGGCTCCTGATTATCAAGCTAACAATGCTATTAGGCCAGAGATAAGTAGAATTTCTAATGTTGACCTTAATAATAAAATGTTACCAGTTAATAATAATAAAGTTATTTTTGATCGAGGAAATAATTACTGGCATAGTGATTCTTCGTTTAAAGAAACGCCTTCTAAAATTTCTATACTAAGTGCTCGAGAGGTTCCTGAAGAGGGAGGTGGTACTGATTTTATAGATGCAAGGTATGCTTTAGAGACCTGGGAAAACAAACCAAGAAAGTATTCATTAGATGATTTAAAGAATTGTATCTGTGAGCATTCTATTGTTTACTCTAGGAAGAATAATACTGGAGATATATTTGATGATAAATTTAAAAAAGATATGCCTTTTGTAAAACAAAAATTAATAAGGGTGCATCCTTATACAAAGAGGGCAGCTTTTTATGCAGGAAGTCATTGTAGCCATATTATTGGTTGGGATATAGACGAAAGTAGGGAATTAATAGAAGAAATTAATGCCTGGATTTTAGAATCTGGAAAAATTGCAAAACATAAATGGAAAACAGGAGAGCTAGTCTTATGGGATAACCGAAGGGTATTGCATAAAGGTACGGGCTATGATGAGTCAAAGTATAGAAGAATAATGCATAGAACAACAGTTGCAGGTGATATGCCCAGTTATTTAGAAAAGCTTAATTTGTAAATATAACCATAGTATTCTTGGGAGGAATATATGGCTAAATTAATAGATAATAATTATTCACAAAGTGATATGTTTGATGAAGATATATTGGCTGATATAGCTCTAAGGAGAACTATTCAGTTTAGACTTAAATTCTGGATAAATATATGTAAAAATCCTGTTTCTCATGGTAACTACTATTGGAATAGTTCTCCTGAGCATAGGTTAATTGCAATGCTAGCTATATCATCATATATGAAACAGATTCCAATTAATTTAATAAATGAAAATATCTCTAAAGATCTTTTTACAGTTTCTATGGTTAGACTTTTAACACATATATCAGAAAGAAAAATTCAAAGAATAATAAAAATGGGAGTTGATAGGGGAGATATAGAGCTTATTAAGGATAAGCCTCCCCAATATCAAGGTACTAAACAATTATTATCTTTATATGAAATTTTTGAGAAAAGTTGGATTGATTCTCAAAAAGATGAAATAAAATCTTTGAATAAAAAATATTAATTTCTTGTTTTATAATTAATAATTAGTAAAAATATTTCATTTAAATATAATAAATACATATTAAATAATTGTTATTAAATAGATTTTTATTATTTATTTTGCTCGACAAGATTGTCGCAAGAATTGCAGACAAAAAATACATATAGTTATATTAAAATATTTATAAAATTAATGATCTCTCTATCCCTTGAGATCAGTAGCTCCTCATAAATTTTTTGGGGAGCTATTTTAGTTTACTAAGTATAGTTTCTTATTCTAGCAATGTTGCTATATATTCCATTTTAAAACCAATATTCTTAAAATGCACTTTTATAACTCTTCCTGTGCTAATTTCAATCCATCTTACTTCCTTTTTCCAATTTCTATCTTTTTCAGAATTCCATAATGGGTTCTTCATCTCAACTTTCAAGGTTTTATATTTCTTATTATTAGCCTTAATGGTGTCCGTTTTAACTTTAAAATTAGCTTCAGATTTTCCCGATACTAAGCCACCTGCAGCTGTAAATGTCCAACTTTGAGTCCATTTATCCCCTTTTTTTAAAGGAAATTTTAATCCTCCATTGTGAGGTATAGCCCTTGCAACTTCATTGCCATCTTTGAATGAGGCTATCCAACTGCCAGTTAATCTATCATAAATTCTTTTATCCGCTGAAGGACTATTAGTTACATTCCAAATTTCTTGACCATCTTTAATTTCTATTAATTTAGATACAGAAATATATTTAGATTTATTAGGTAAAATTGTTTCAATAGAATAGCTTATCGCATCATCCAGATTATAACGATACCTATCAATTATTTCATTAGCACATAAAGTATGAGTATTAATTAATTGAATTAATACCAGCAACAAAAGTGTTTTGATAATTTTCATTAGATTGACTATTCACTCGAATTATTTGGGTTATTTACAACTCTAGTTTTAAAGTTTGCTGGTGATACTATCTCTAATACTTCGAAATCAGGAGAACAATCAATTTCTCTATGAGCTATTTTAGGACGCTGATTAATTGCATCTCCTTTTCTAATTGTTTTTATGCCTTCACCTTCATATTCAAATTTAGCCCAGCCATTTAATACTAAAACAAATTGAAATTCACATTCATGAACATGCCATTCTTTAACTTCATCTTTTAACTCTTTTCCATTTGCTTTTATAATATGAGCTACATAGTCGCCATTTGTTCCCTTTTTTAAACCAAGGTCTCTATAATTAAATATTTCTCTCAACCCAGGCTTCCATTCAGCATCTTTTGCTATATTATGAACAAAATCCCAATCATTAACAGTTTTATTCATTTTTCCTCCCATATATAATTATATTAATTATTAAATATAATGATAGAATGGATTTAGTGTAAATCATTTATTAAATAATATTTTTATTGCAAGAAGGTTTTTAATGTTTGAACTTTGGATACCAATCACTATATTGGCAGCTTTTTCACAAAATTTAAGGTCAATTTATCAAAAAAATTTACAAGATAAAATGTCTAATATAAGTTCTACTTATACAAGATTCCTTTTTGGTTTGCCTTTTGTATTAATATATTTCTTATTTTTAAATAATTTTTCTAATACTACTTTCCAAATTACTAATATTAATATTATTTTTTTAAAATATTGTTTATTTGGAGGAATAAGCCAAATAATAGCTACATTTTTACTTCTTAAAATATTTAAAACTAGTAATTTTGCTGTTGCAACTTCTTACTCCAAAACTGAACCGATTCAAGCAGCATTCTTTGGTTTTATATTATTAAATGATTCTATAAATACTTTAGGTTTGATTGGCATTTTAATAGGACTTTTAGGTATCATTATTACATCAATTAAAAAATTAAATTTTAAGAATGCTTTTTTTAATATTTCTGTGTTTTATGGTTTAATTTCAGGAGCTTTATTTGGATTATCTGCAGTACTATTTAGAGGTGCATCGCATAGTTTGTATTCTTTAGATTATGTCTTAACTTCATCATTTACGCTTTTAATTGCTATCTCAATTCAAACATTTATTTTAACTCTTTACTTAATAGTTAGAGATATTAAACAATTTTATTTCCTTTATCTTAATTTACAAGACGGATTAATAGTTGGTTTTTTTGGAGCGCTGGCATCAATTTGTTGGTTTTATGCAATGAGTGTTCAAAATGTTGCTTATGTTAGAGCTTTAGGACAGATAGAACTAATATTTACAATTATGGCATCTATATTCTATTTTAAAGAAAAAATTATTTTTAATGAAATTTTAGGTGTTCTGGTTACTATTACTGGAATAATTATTATTATTGTTAATATATATTAATAGAAAGAAGAATAATGATAAAATACATAATAAATATGGTTTTTATAATTTTTGCTTTTACTATATTTTTAGGTAAAAGCACCTTTGCTAAGGAAGAAATTAATATATGTAATAAAAAAAATATAAAAATATCATCTGTATCAGATGATTTAAAGCTTTGTATTTCTAGTGAAGGTATTACAATTCAGCATTTTAATAATTATCATAGTTATAATTTTGTTAATCATTTAGAATCTCAATTTTATTTAATTAAGTCTTTACCAAGTGGATTTTTGTGTAGAGATGGTATTTTTATAAGTAAATCATTACCAGTCTACAAGTATAAACCGATCAATGGGATTTATTTATACAAATTAGATAAAGGTAAAAATAATCTAGAACCAGTAATACCCCCAGTTCCTGCAAAATTTAAAATTAGAGATTATTTAATGATTTATGATGAGCAAGAAAGGAGAAAAAAAATTGGCTTAGCTTTAGTAGTATATAATGGAAATAAAGATATATCTAAGGGTTCTATAACTATTTTAAAAAAGAGTGATGAAAGTAATATGAAATTTGAATTAAGTAAATGTAGATTAAATATGACAGATTTGGCTAAAAAAATTAATAGGTATACTATGAAACGTATTAGATAACTGGTATAACATATGGACCTTCAGGTATTATAGCTATGTTATTGTTATCATGCTTTTTAATGCTTTCATCAATAGCTTTGTTTAAGTCATTAATAATATTTACGCCAGTATATTTTTTTTCTTCTTTAGATAATCCTTCAGAAAAAAGATATATATTTGCTTTTTTTAACGATTTTATTTCCATTTCTGTTTGCCATTCATCTATAGCCGCAAAATCTTTTTTTAAAATATTTCTTAAAAATTTTTCTTGCCCTATTTCAAGTAGCTTTTTTTGCGATTTAATAAACTCGTCGGATCCTAATCCTTGAGAACATTCGGATAATATTATTAAATCCCCGCCTTTTTTAAGAATTTCCAGAGGTGTTACCATTCCTTTTACAGTTTGATAAAAGTTGCCATCTAAGGGTGCTCCAGCAGCACTAGTAACAAGAGTATTAAATGTATTATTACATTTTACTTTTGCAAAATTTGAAATAAAGTTTACCGCTTTAGTATGGCTAGCTAGTACTTCACCAAAATTTATATAGGATAAGTTTCTATTTTCATCTATTACACAATTAATTGCATATACTTTTCCAATCATTTTTACAATTTCAACTTGGTCTTGATGTAACGGGTTATTATTTAAGTTGCAGCTTGTAGCCTTCGGATTTTCCATATACCGAGCGCTGTGAAAGGTTTTTATAGTGTCTGCGTGAGCTATACCTGGCGCTATTACTTTTCGACCCCCAGAATATCCAGCCATAAAATGCGGTTCTACTAGACCAGTAACAATTTTAATATCTGCTTCTAAAAATCTTTTATCTAACTTAATTATATTCCCTTGTTTTGTTACACCTATCATTCTGTGCATATCATCATCTCTAGCAAAATGATTCACAATTTTTACATTTTTTAAGACCCAATCTGAACCTATAATTTGTTTTATTTCCATTTTTGATGAGGGTCTGTGTAATCCAGTTGCAATTATAATTAAAATGTCTTTTTTAGATATGCCAGCATTTATAAATCTTCTAATCATTTGTTTTAAATAAAGCTTATTTGGAACTGGCCTAGTTATATCACATACTAATATACACACAGATTTTGCGTTTTTTGCAATTTCATCAATATTTCTTGACTTTATGGGATTATTAAGAATTTTTGTAACTTCTGATTTTATATCTTTAATAATTGGCATGACAGGCTTTCTTATAATATGTGGTTTCCAATTATCTTTCAAATTTAGCTCTATTCCTTTATCTCCATACAATAATTTTACTTTTTTAGATTGCATTTAATATCCTAATTGCTGCATTTGCAGCTCCATAACCATTATCAATATTAACTAAGGTAATACCTGGTGAACAACTAGCTAGCATTGCATTAAGAGCTGTATTACCATTATTAGATACTCCATAACCAGTTGAAGTTGGCACTGCTATAATTGGCTGCGATACTAATCCTCCTAAAACACTTACTAATGCACCATCCATGCCGGCTACAATAATAATTATTTTATATTTTTTAATTTCTTCAAGATGTTTTTGAATTCTCCATAGTCCTGCAACGCCTAGGTCTGCAAATATATTACTATATTCCCCATATGAAATTAATGTTTGCTGCGCTTCTAAGACAATAGGCATATCTGAAGTTCCTGCGCAAATTATTGCAATATTATAATTTTTTGTTAAAGTAGGAGTTTTACCGTATATTGCGGTTTTAGAAGCTCTGTCATATTTTAATTTTTTTTGAATAATTTTAGGAAGATTAGAATATTTTTCTTTAGATAACCTAGTAAAAAGAGTAGTTTTATTCTTATCTAAATCATTTAATATATTTTTTATTTGATTAACATCTTTATCTAAACAAAAGATTGTTTCAGGAATCCCAATTCTTTTTTTTCTTTCAAAATCAATTAAATGTTCTTTATTCATTTTTTAACTTTTGAATTTCTAGGTATGAATGCACTACCTTTTTTATATTCACTAAATATTATATTTGAATCTTGTATAGAGAATAATTTATTAGCTTTCTTTCGTATAAGTTTTTTTTGAGTCTCTGTAATTTTTTCTAGTTTGGGGTCATTAAATTGTATATTAAGATTCTCAGTCATCCAACGGCATCTTATGTCAGCATTTTTAAAAATTTCTTTTATATATCTCTCTATATTATCAATTTTGTTTAATAAATTTGGAGTAATTTTTATTCCAGTTTCTACTCTACTTGCTAAACAAGGAGATGCAGGAAGGTCTGATAATTGACCAAGCCCTATATCATAGGCTAATTTTCTTATATTTTTTTTCCTAAATTTTGCTAATATAAAAGGATGGTCTACATTTGCCTCTTTCGCTGCATCTAATCCAGGTCTATAATCATTTAAGTCGTCTAAATTTGCTCCAGAAAAGATGGAACCTTCAGTATATAATTTTATTGTTGTATAGAGATTTTCTTTACAAAAAAAACATCTATTTATAGGATTTGCTAAATATCTTGGGTCAGATATTTCTTGAGTATTAATTATACTTAATTTCCAATTAAATTTTTTTGCTAACAATTTAACTCTATTAGTTGCTTCTACAGGAACAGCGGGACCAATTGCATGAGAAACATTAATTTTATTTTTTTTAAAAATTATGCTTGTGAAAGTAGCTAATGTAATACTATCTATTCCTCCACTTACAGCTACTGTTGGAATAATATTTTTATTAGTTACTATTTTTTCAATTACTGTTTTTAAGTCTGAGTGTTGCATATTAATTATTTTCTATTTTATCTTTTATAGATTTTCTATTTATATAAGAATAATTCTTTAGGTCGTTAGATTCAACCTTTTTAGTTAACATGCCTGAAGGCCTTTTTGTTTCTTTTATATTAAAATGGCTAATTTTAGTTATTTTTCTATTTAGTACATATCTACTTTTTATTGAATGTCTTAGACCTAAAGTGCTAGTTTCATTAAAAATACTCTCAATCAATTTTTCAGTTTTTTCTACTCTACATAGAATGATTACACTAATTATAATTCTACTTTTTTTACCTGTATAAGGTTTTTGGACTATATCTATAATCCCCTTATTTTTTCTTAAAATATTTAAAGATAGAGCCAAGTCTTCAGGACTTTGGTCATCTATGTCAAAAGTGATTTCTGAAATTACCTCATTTACTGTATTTCTTACAGGAGATTTTGCTTCTTTAAATAATAATACCCTCAAAATATTAGGAATAACTTTAAAATTTTTGCTTCCAATTCCAATTCCCTGTTTATATATTTTTAAATTTCCAATTCCTGCTGATGATATATTTTGATAAGGCATTAAAAAAGATAAAATTGCCGCACCTGTAGGCGTTGTTCTTTCACCTGAAATGCCATCATCAATAACATTAATATTTTTAAGTAAAATAGCTGTAGCTGGAGCTGGAATAGCTAATAGTCCATGGGCAGTTTTAACCATTCCTTTTCCAATTGGAACATTGGCACAAGACCAAGTAATCTCATATTTTTTTGTAAATGTATGTATAATAAACGCTGCAACTATGTTATCAATTATAGAATCCCACGCACCTATTTCATGAAATGATACTTTTTCTAATGAAATTCCATGAACTTTAGACTCAGCTTCAGCTAGAATATGAAAAATATTTATAGCAATTTTTTTTACTTCTATATTAATTTGACTTTTTTCAATAAGCTTTTTTATGTCATTAAATGATCTATGCTGATTATTATTTTTAGATAATAACTCTACAGAAAACTTAGTACCTGATATATGTTGATTTGATTTTTTTTTAATAGAAACCTTAATATCTTTAACAATTTTTTCCGAGAGTGTTTTAACTTTAATTTTTAACCTTGGCTCTGCATCTAGCATTGAAGAGATAAACATATCACCAGATATGCCTCCTATAGGGTCTAGATGTATATGAATTTTTTGTTTCATTATTTTTCACACATTTTTATAACTTTTTTTGACAAATCAGAATTTGGAGTTGCAAGTTCTTTTACAATCGAAAAATGATTTAAATTTATAGCATTATAATAGATAAATGAAATATTTTTATTTGTTAACCATTTACAAAAGTTTGTAGTTAATTGTTTCCAAGCATTTGGTTCATCATTTCCAACAATAAGTAGAAAATTTGTTTTTTGAATTATTTGATGTTTAAATATATCTGTTAAATCAATAGTTTTTTTTGTTATTTTAATTATATTATTTAAGGATATATATTTTGTAATTTGTGGCTGATAAATTCCACTAATAAGTGTTGCCGAATTAATAATATTATTAATATTATATTTTCGGGTTAATGCCATTGCTACTAAATGTGCTCCAGCTGAATGGCCTACTAAGTTTATATTTTTATTATTTCCGCCATGTTTATCAATATTTTTATATACCCATAATATACATTCAATAGTTTCTTCTACAATGATGTCAATAGTTACATTTGGAGAAAGATCATAATTTACAGATACATGTATAATATTATTCGTAATAGCTGGTAATGCCAAATGGGAGTGATCATATTTATCTCTTCCTATCCAATATCCTCCATGGAAGTATAATTGCACAGGGCAATTATTATTTTTTTCAGGTAGAAAAATATCTAAATTTTGATTAGGTCTTTTCCCATATGAAATATTAATATGTTTTTTATCATACGTATCTCTAAATTCTTGGGCAGATTTAGTTGCTAATTTTTGGTATTTAGCGTGATCTGGTACAGAATTTTTTGGATTTAAGTATAATTCTTTATCACTAGAATTTAATTTTTTCCATTCATTCAATCTTAAATCCTTATATTTTTATTGTTTAATATTAAAATGTTCGTTATGAAATGATATAATAAATATAATAATTTCATAATTAGGATTGTAAATGAATATTAAAGATAAGTCAGAGTTAATCTTAACTTTATCATGTCCAGATACTTCTGGAATAGTTGCTGAAGTTGCAAGTTTCATGGCTAATAATAATTTAACAATCAAAGAGTCAAATCAATTTGGCGATTCAGAGACTAACTTTTTCTTTATGAGGGTTAAAGCTTTATCAATTGGTGATAATAATATAGATTTTGATGCTATTAAGAATTCTTTCAAGCCTATAGCAAATAAAAGAAATATGCATTTTAATATTTTTGATACTGGTGAAACACCAAAAATTATTATACTAGTTTCAAAGTTTGATCATTGCTTAGTAGATTTACTTTATAGAGTTAAAAATGGAGAGTTAAAAGTTGATGTTCAAGCAATTATTTCTAATCATTCTGATGCTCATGGCCTTGCAAAAAGTTACAATATACCTTTTCATAAAATAACTGTAACAAAAGAAAATAAGCAAGAAGCTGAAGTAGAGATAGAAAATTTAATACATAAATATGATGTTGAGGTAATAATATTAGCCAGATACATGCAGATATTAAGTAAAGCGATGTCAGATAAATTTAACTCTAGAATTATTAACATACATCACTCATTTTTGCCTTCATTTAAAGGAGCATCACCTTATAAACAAGCCCATAAAAGAGGGGTAAAACTCATTGGAGCTACTGCACATTTTGTTACTTCTGATTTAGACGAAGGACCAATAATTGAACAAGATGTTACAAGAGTAACTCATATAACATCATCATCTGACATGATAGCAGCAGGAAGAGATGTTGAACGGATTGTTTTATTTAGAGCTGTAAAATATTATATTGAAAGAAGAATTTTATTAAATAAGCATAAGACGGTTGTTTTTAATTAAATTTTGATTTTAATTTTTATATTTTCATTTTTAACTATAGACAAGAGTTTAAATTTTTTTGTTTCACAAAAAGCTTTGAAATCATTTGGTGCGGCTTCATCATCTACTAGAAACTCTATAATATCGCCTTTTTTATAATTTTTAATAATTTTATTAGCTCTTAAAATAGGAAGAGGGCATTTAAGTCCTAGTAGATCAATTATATAATTAACATTTTTCATATTTAATTGATAATTTCGTTGAAAGATAAATAATTAATTTTATCTCCAGGAATAATTTTTTCAATATCTTCATCTAAGATTCCGAGTCCAGTAGCCCAAGTGGCAGAAGTTAATATTCCTGCTCCAACTTTGGGAAATTTTGACATAGTTAATTTATTATTTTTATTAATAATTTTTACTCTTATAAACTCTTTTCTGCCCTTTTTCTTAGAGTAATTAAAATCACTAATAATTGGTACTATATTATATTTATTTAATAATTGGCCTGACATCTTCTTTAAAATTGGTAGGGCTACCATTAAAAATGTAACAAATGCAGCTCCTGGATTACCTGGTAAACCAATTATGGGGCATTTATTATATATTCCATAGCCAACTGGTCTGCCTGGCTTAATAGATAATCTCCAAGCATGGATTTTACCTTTTTTTTCTATTATTTTTTTTATATGGTCTTCATCGCCTAATGACATTCCTCCGCTAGTTATAATTAAATCATTATCCATAGATGCTTTAGATAATTTTTTTTCAATAACTTTAATATTATCTTTTAAGATACCTAAATCGTTAACTTGATATCCTAGTTTTATTAAAAAACCTTTAATCATTTCACGGTTTGAGTCGTAGATATGCCCTTTTTTAAGAGGATTTCCAATATCAGTAAGTTCATCTCCACTAGAAAAGATAGCTAATTTGAGCGGTTTATATGTTTTTATATTTTTTATACCTAAGGAGGAAAGTACACCAATATCCTGAGGTCTAATCTTATGACCTTGTTTAAATACTATCGTGTTTTTCTTAATATCTTCTCCTAAATACCTATAATTAATACCTTTTTTAACTTTATTAGGTGTAATTAAAGTATTATCTTTTATCACACAATCTTCTTCCATTAAAATAGTATCTAATCTAGACGGCAGCATTGCTCCAGTTAATACTCTTACAGAAGAGAATTTTTTAACTTTATCTTCAAAAGGGTGCCCGGCTGAGGATTTTCCAATTATATTAAATTTTCTAATTCCCTTAGAATATTCTTTATAGTTGATAGCATAACCATCTACTGCAGAATTTGAGTAAGCAGGAACGTTAATTGTAGATTTTATCTGTGATGCTATTATACGATTAAGTGAATATTTAATATTAATTGATTCTATACGTTGATGGCATTTAATATTATTTTTAATTTTATTTATAGCAGAATCTAATTTTATTAATTTATTACCAAAAACCTCAATATCTTTAGTTAGCTGTGTCATATAATATTTTCTTGTTCAATTAAATTTTTTATAAACTTAGCAATATTTTTATAATTATTTAAATCTAATAATACTGTATTTTTTATTTTAATGTTTTTATCAGTTGTTGCAATTGCAATAATATTTTTATCTTTTTCAGCTAATAAAGGCTTATTTACTTCACTTCTAAAAACCTCAATCTTTTTAATTTTTTCTTTTTTCCAGCCTTCAACTATTATTAGATCTACAGGTGTTAATTTTTCAATCAGTTTATCTAAGCTAAGTTCCTTGTCTGCGTATTCAGACATCAATGCGAATCTTTTATTTGAAGAAATTAAAACTTCTTGTGCGCCTGATTCTCTATGTATGTATGAATCTTTCCCAGGTTTATCTATTTCAAAACCTTCGTGAGCGTGTTTTAGAGTAGATACAGATATATTAATTTTTCTTAGTTCAGGTAGCAGATTCTTTAACAAAGTAGTTTTTCCACTTCCACTCCAACCAGCGAGACCTAAAATCATATACATTTCCTAATAAAGTAGTTGATTTAATATATCATTCACCTACATTAAATAAACAAATATATATGTAAATTTTGATTATATTTTTTATTTATTATATTTGTATCGAGATAATGCTGCTAAATGGGGAGAAGTTGTTGAAAATTTTTCAACTAGTTTGTGCCTTTTGTTTATTTTTTGCGTCAATTTCATTTTCTAATGATATTGATGAGGGAAACGAACGTTTTCATAAAAATTGTCATAATTGTCATGGGAAAGCAGGTATGGGCGTTGCAAGTTATCCAAAAGTAGCTGGTTTAGAGCCTGAATACATCATTGATAGATTAAATAGATATCGATCTGGTGAAAAAATAGGTTCTAATTCAGGTCTTATGATCTCTATGGCTAGAAAACTAACTGATAGAGAAATAGACATTTTAGCGGCTTATTTATCAAATATTAATTAATTGAAAGGATAGAGAAATGAATATTAAATCTAAATTTTCTATTTTAGTAGCAATTATTTTCTCTTTGTCATTCGGTTTAACTAAAGTTGGTTATTCAGATGGGCATGGAGCAGGAATGAATGTTCCTAAAATTGAAGTGACTACCGTACTTGACGGATTAAAAAACCCTTGGGATATGGCTTGGACTGCTGATGGTTCAGCTATGTTTTTTACTGAAAAACTTGATGGTCTTTCAGTTTTAATGGGTGGTAAAGTGCATAAAATTCTTGGTATGAAAGGTTCATCTGGCTATGCGCAGACTGCAAATGACCTTTTTTCATATGGTGCACAAGAAGGTATGCTTGGTGTTGTTTTAGATCCTAACTTTGACAGTAATAGAACATTAT
>CETH01041116.1_pt1 | contig 29429 bp, 21 predicted proteins | sample 361461 | NCBI WGS metagenome assembly CETH01 (sample SAMEA2622695, study PRJEB7988) | marine metagenome | isolation source: saline water (ENVO:00002010), including
CCACGAACTGATCCAGCGAGCAGGACTGTACCCTGGTATCCGAGTTCCTCTCCGTCGAATCTGACCTCGATTCGGCCTGTCTCGGCCACTGTTTCAGCAGAAGAGAGGTTAACCAGTGCGCCGTCGAAGCGCGTCGTCGATCCCGCGGCTACCTCTAGCTGACCCCGAAGGCGATTAACTGGTCCCTCAAGCGTAAGTATGGCGTCAAAGCCCCACTCGTCAGTAGAAGTAATCCGCCAAGTGCCACGGGGATCGATTTGAGCCGGACGGGTGATATCGTACACACGACCCTGAACCCAGACATCTCGGATCTCTGCATCCTGAGTGAAGAGATCTCCTTCAGACACAAGGAGATTCGCGATTTTGCCCTCTTCAATCGTCCCGTGGCTTCGGGACAGGCCAAGCCATCCCGCGGGCGTGGTCGTCAATGCAGCAAGAGCGTCATCGGACGAAAGGCCGCGAGCTACAGCTATCCGAAGATTTGGCAAGAAATCGGCAATCGACGACATGCCATCGGCCGTTATCGCGAATGGAATGCCAGCATCCGCCAACTGAGCGGGACTCGTAGGAGCCAGATACCAGTGTCGCAAATCCTGGAGTGTCGCATTCAGCGCCGCTTCCGGATCTGTGACGTCCGGGGCATCGGGAAAATCAAGGGGGACAATCAGCGGGTCACGGCGATCCCTTAGGACATCAATGAGCCGGTACTCCTGTCCGCTACCTCGATACCACGCCTGAACGCCGAACTCGGACGCGATCGCATGAGCGCGAAGGTATTCTTCCTCGCTACTCGTTTCAAAAACCACCGGTTGTCCTCCCTGAACGACTGACTCGAGAGCACCGAGCGCCTCACTAGTCTCAGGCGGTAAGAACGAACGACCACTCGACTCATACGCATCCCAAGCACGGATGTACCAGTCGGCGTCCATTAGGGTCTGCTTCATGAGGGCCGTGGTGCCCATAGTCGAATTCGGATAGGAACCACCGAGTTCGAACGAGCGCTGAAACCCAATCGCTTGAATCATGTCCGGCACCAGCACCCTTTCCCGAACTCCAGCATCCCCAAGATTTACAACCGAGCCAGTTCCTCGGAAGATTCCCTGACCGGGCACAGCTAGTGCTGTTCCGAACCCCTGTGACCGGAGCGCAGCTCGGCGTTGAGAATCGTCCTGAAGGTTCGCGGTCGTGCTGAACCACGCCCGAACCTGCGGATTCCAGTGCGTCGGACCGACGTCCCCACCTTCTGGAACAGCGTCCATACCTAGGTCGGCATGAGCGTCAATGAAGCCCGGATAGACAGTGTGACCACTAAGGTCCCAAATGCGAGCGCCTGCCGGCGCTTCGCCGTCACGCGACACTTCTTTAATGATACCATCGCGGATGACTATGGTCGCGTTGTTGAGCACCCGCCCCGGCGCCTGGACAACCCTCGCGTTCGTCAGTGCATGGTAACCCGTTCCGTTGTCCCGAATTCCCTCCACAGGCTGTGTGCGCGTTGCCTGCTGGGCGTTCAATCCACCCGCAATCAGCAGCGTTAGACTCAACCCGAAAAGAGAGGTTTGGTGAAGCCGTGGTCTCATGCCTGAAGACCTCCAATTGAATGGAACGCCCATGACCGATATTCGGCATGAGCAACTTGAATCGACGAATTCTAGAAAAAGAGAATAGGGGCCATGGATGTTACCGGCTACCAACAACCGCAACAAAGCATACCGGGAAGGTCTTGAGGTTGACTTGAGACGCCTCTGTGTCGAAGTCGATCACTTGATAACGAGCACGCGGTCGTTCACCGGGTAAAGCCATTCTACACCGCGATCGGTGACCACTGCATCATCCTCTAGCGGGATCCTTATCTTCTCATTGTCCCAAGCTGGATTCGCTGTGTAAGCGAAAAGCTCAATTGAGATAAGCGTGCTGGGCCGTAACTCGTATGTCATTCGCGTCGGATTGAAGAACGCCAAAGACGGCCCAATTCCATGCCCCCAGTTCCCGACCGAATGCGGGCCCAGAACCACGTCAGTCACATCCGGGTCGGAGGAGGGCTGATTAAACTCGACAAGGTTAAAGCCAGCGACCTCCAGTGCAGTCCGTGTGCGGTTGAGTGCTTCCTGTGCTGTGGGCGCTGGCTTGATTGTAGCCTTCATGATATCGCGGACACGCCGACCCTGCTCAAACGCGTGACGTACGCCGAGTGGCGGCTCGGTTTCCCCTTCCCGAAGCACGTATGCGATCCGCTTCATATCAGTGTAAAAGTCCAAAAATCCGACACCCCAATCGAGCATAAGCAGGTCGCCGCGCTGGATGATCCGGTCAGTGGACGTGGCCACGATCCCGTCTGGCCCTGTGATGTAGACCGATGGCATATCGAAGGACGATTCAAGGCCTCGGGCTAGCTGCTGGTCTGACATCCACCAAGCGACGTCTTCTAATGTTGTTTGCCCTGGCGTGATCACCTCATTCGAAAACGCGCGCTCTGCGATCTCACGACTGATTTCACCCGCTTCAGCAAATGCCGCGATTTCAACGGCCGTCCGTGTCGCCCGAAAGTCTGACACAAAACGCTCCGCCGAGACCAGTCGATCGCCGTAAGACCCGAGCTGCTCTTTCAGGCGATTAAAGGACGTATATGACAAGCCGTCCGCGCCCCCGATGGATTCCGCAATATTAACGCCGATCCGGTCCGGGTCCCGCGAAGCCACGTAATCTGCCAACTCATCCGCGGAACCGAAGTAGTCGTATACGTCGCACTGCTCAAGCCGATAACCACCAACGCCTAGAACTGCCCGCTCAACACGAGCACCCTGACTGGTGAATACCCAGAAGCCCCAATCGCCTACATAGCCCCTGCCAAGTGCCTCCCAAAGTGGATCTAACAGGCCTTCGCGCATAACAACGATCCACATGTCCAAATCGTTGTCTTCCATCGCGGTGGGCATGACCAGATCAAACTTTTCCGCCCGAATCTGACACATCCGCTCCCAGCGGGCCCGCGCCTCCTGACCGCTCACGGGTGCTCCCGTGATGATCGTTAGCGTTGCAGCGAGGATCATGCGTCGTAGCAATACGTTCATTGGGTACTCTCTTGCCATAAATCATACCGAGCCCGGCATTCTACTCCGACCTTATGCGAACAGGCCAGCCGCACCTTTTCAGCCTATTCGGTACTCAGGTTCGTATAATCGCACCGATCCTATACGAAGTACGTGTCAGGCACTTGATGTGACAGTTCTAACGAAGGCGGTAGGCTTGCCAAGGAAACAGGTAAGCCGTTGTCGCCGACCTAAGGCCTGACTTGACCATCCCCGAGGACCACGAATTTCTTCGTAGTCAACTCGTTAGCCCCCATTGGACCGTAAGCATGAAGCTTCGACGTGGAGATTCCGATTTCGGCTCCGAGGCCAAGCTCTCCCCCATCCGCAAATCTTGTACTGGCGTTAACCAGCACAGTGGATGATTGGATTGCAGTAACAAATCGGTCAGCTGAACTCTTACTGTCCGTGACAATTGCCTCGGTATGGCCTGACCCAAACTCAGCTATGTGCTCAATCGCCTGCTCCATATCATCGACAATCCTCACCGCGAGTATCAGGTCGAGATACTCCTCCAACCAGTCACTTTCGTTCGCTGTGACCGCAGGAACCCCGACGCTTTCAAGAAGTGGGACAGTTCGATCACACCCTCGCAACTGCACACCATCATCAACCAAACGCCGAGCAATCTCGGGCAGGAGTGAAGATGCCCCTCTGTGTACTAGGAGTGTCTCGGCCGCATTACACACTCCCGGACGCTGTACTTTAGCATTGTGAACTATGCTGGAGGCCCTATCTAGCGGAGCGCTCTCGTCTAGGTAGACATGGCAAACGCCTTTGTAGTGTTGCAATACCGGAATCCGACTCTTCTGGGTCACTGCTCGGATTAGCCCCTCACCTCCCCTCGGAATCACTAGATCGATGTCATCCTCTTTCGTCAGGAGCACATCAATGGCTTCGCGGTCCGTGGTCGGAACTAACTGCACGGACTTTACTGGAAGCGAGCTAGCGCCAAGCCCCAATTTCACCGAACTCGCAATCGATCGATTCGTGTGAATCGCCTCAGAACCACCTCTCAGGATCACTGCGTTACCAGCCTTCAAGCAGAGTGCTGCCGCGTCTGCAGTCACATTTGGGCGACTCTCATAGATCATCGCTATCACACCCAAAGGAATGCGCATACGAGCGACCCGAAGTCCATTAGGGCGGACTACCTGATCCTCCAGTTCACCGAGCGGGTCCGGCTGCTCTGCGATTTCACGGACAGCGGCCGCAAGCTTGGTCACCCCATCAGAGTTTAAGACCAAGCGGTTGCGCATCGCACCCGTGATACCACTGCGATCGGCATTCCCTAAGTCTACGGCGTTCGCCGACACGATTTGGGATGATTCAGTTTCGAGCGCGACAGCAATAGCATGCAGCGCCTCTCTTCTCTCTTCTGCAGTAGACCGCGCCATGTGCCACCCAGCTTTGCGTGCGTCGGCAGTCATCTGGTCTATCACTGAAAGAGCCTCAACGGTCTTCACGCGTGAACCTCATGACTGGATAGCACCAACCGATCAGGGCGCATCACAACTGTACCGGTCTCCAAACCAAGCTCAATCTTCACTTCTTCGGTATGCATACCCCGAATGCGCTCTACTTCGCGATCATCGAACCGTACTATACCTCGAGCGTGCTCAACCCCTTGATCGTCAACCACCGCCACCAGATCCCCTCGCCGGAATCGCCCTCCGACTCCAACCACACCGCGTGGAAGCAGACTCGCGCGACGACGAAGTGCGCGCACAGCACCGTCATCTATAACTAGCCATCCAGTCAAACCTTTCTGTACAGCCATCCAGTGCCGACGCGCTTGAAGTGGTTCAGCATGTGCTTTGATACGCGTCCCCGCATGCCCACCCGCGAGCAGGGTTTCTAGCACTCTCGGGTCGTTTCCAGCCGCAATCACAGTCGGCACACCATAACGCCCAGCCCGCTCAGCTGCCTCTAGCTTCGTCTCCATTCCCCCAGTAGAAACAACCTGTTTCTTTCCGAAACAGAGCGCGCGTAGTTCTTGTGCACTCGAAACGCATGAAACAACCATTGCTCCTGAATCAACGTCGGGATCTCGATCATACACACCAGGCACATCAGTCAACAAAGCCAGAAGGTCCGCGTCAACGAGCGACGCCGTCATGGCTGCCAGATTGTCATTATCACCGACCGTAATCTCATCTACGCTCACTGTGTCATTCTCATTTACAATCGGGATCACCCCAGCCTGTAGCAGTTCGCGTAGCACTCCTCTGGCCGCAACGTAACGCCGTCGGTCTCGCAGGCAGTCGTTAGTCAAGAGCACCTGACCCACCGTGAGCCCAACTTCCTGAAATGCATCGCTCCAAAGCTTCATCAGGCGTCCCTGACCTATTGCCGCAGCTGCCTGTCGCGCAGCGGTTCGTGTTGGCGGCACCGCGTGACCCGCCTTTCTGAACCCCGCCGCCACGGCGCCGCTTGATACTATTACCACATTTCGCTCGCCTGACGCCGCAACCGTCCTGGCTACAGTTGCCATTTGCGCCGTATCTAACTCCTTAGAACCGTCTGTTAAGAGCCTGCTCCCGAATTTCAGAACCACAGTGTTGGGCGAGGAATTATTCATAAATAATGAATATTATCACATTTTTGTCTGTGCAACCCCCCGAGAAGTGTTGCCCAACGGGAACTTAAACACTCGCGCCAATAAGCCTATTGAGTGAACATTCACTTACCAAAAGCAATATCCACCAACTCCGAGTAATTTCCCTTGAGCTTCCCACTCGTCGTTCTGGCCGCAGGCCTCTCAACAAGATACGGACGCCTCAAACAGCTAGACGCACTCGGTCCCAGTGGCGAAGCAATAATGGATTTCAACGTCTACGATGCGGCTAATTCTGGATTCCAATCCGTAACCTATGTGGTGCGTAGGGAGATCCTGGAGGACGTAAAGCAGCATGTTAACGACACGATAGGGGATAAATTCGAGACAAACTTTGTTTGTCAGGAGCTGGACGAATTACCCTCGGATTTCAGAGCTCCACCCGACCGTATCAAGCCATGGGGTACTGCGCATGCTGTACTCTGCGCAGCTTCCCAGATTGAAGGCCCTTTCGCAGTGTGCAATGCAGACGACCTATATGGACCCGGTGCCTTCCGACTTCTGTTCGAGGAGATGAGCGGCAAAAAACCTCAAGGTGAGGGCGCAGCCACACTAGTCGGCTACTCACTGGACAGGACGCTCTCCGGAGCTGGAGGTGTAGCTCGAGGTGTGTGTGTCCTAGGTCCGAATGACATGCTTGAGCGTGTCACAGAAGTCAGGAATATCCAGCGCGATGATCACTTAATAACAGGCTCGACTATAGATGGTAGTCCAGTAGAACTTTTGGGTGACGAAATCGTCTCAATGAACCTATGGGGATTTACACCGTCGATCATCCGAAGCCTGCATCGGCAGTTTCGTCATTTTCTTGAGTACTGGGGATCGGACACACAAGCGGAATATTTCCTCTCGACATCACTCAACGCACAGATTGAGTTAGGAACCACGCGCGTTCGTGTACTGCGGGCAGAAGATACGTGGCTGGGCATCACGCACGCAGCAGACCGCTCAGGTTCTCAGACCGTTCTTGCGGAGCGGCGAGCCGCAGGGGTGTACCCCGCGGATCTAGCCGACGCCCTGGCACGTTTGGGATAACCCAATGCAACTAACGCTACTCGACTGGACTGTCATCTCTGTGTATGGCGTGGTGGCCGTATCTATAGGAGTCTGGTTCGCACGCCGGGCCGGATCCAAGTCCGATGAGTTCTTCTTGGGCGGGCGCTCGATGCCGTGGTGGCTCCTTGGAACGTCGATGGTTGCAACGACTTTCTCAACAGATACTCCAAACCTGGTGACCGATCTCGTCCGTACTGGCGGTGTGAGTCAGAACTGGGTTTGGTGGGCATTCGTTATCACTGGTATGTGCACAGTGTTCTTTTACGCTAAGCTTTGGCGGAGATCTGGCATCTCCACGGACATCGGGTTCTATGAACTCCGTTACTCGGGAAGACCCGCCGCATTTCTGAGAGGATTTAGAGCAGTCTATCTGGGGATCTTCTTCAACTGCATGATAATGGCGACCGTTACGCTCGCCGCTATCAAAATTGGTGGAGTGCTCCTCGGAGCTTCAAAGTACGAAGTAGTGCTCGTTGCAGGAGTCGTAACCACAATTTACTCCGCTACGTCAGGACTGTGGGGCGTGGTCGTAACCGACCTGATTCTCTTCGGCGTCGCAATGATCGGCTCGGTTGCTGCCGCGTGGTACGCCTTGGCACAACCCCAAGTAGGAGGGCTCACGGGACTCTTCAGTGACCCGACGGTCACAGAGAAACTGTCTCTCCTACCTGACTTTTCCGACTGGAAAACAGCTTCGACCGTCTTCATCATCCCCATCGCGGTACAATGGTGGAGCACCTGGTACCCAGGCGCCGAACCTGGCGGAGGAGGGTATGTGGCCCAACGAATGCTAGCTGCCAAGGACGAAAACCACGCCATGAAAGCGACCCTGTGGTTCAACATCGCCCACTACGCACTCCGACCCTGGCCCTGGATCATCGTTGCGCTTGCCTCTCTCGTTGTTTACCCAACCCTAGAATCGATCCAGGCTGCGTTCCCCAACGTCGATCCGTCGATCGTGCGTAACGATCTTGCATACCCCGCGATGCTCGTTTTCCTCCCGTCAGGCTTACTAGGCTTAGTCGTAGCGTCCCTGGCAGCCGCGTACATGTCAACCATAAGCACACACCTCAACTGGGGAGCTTCCTATATGGTAGATGATGTGTACCGTCGATTCATGGCGCCCAACGAGGATGAGAAGCAGTATGTGCGAATCGGCAGGCTTGCGACCGTCTTTCTCATCACACTAGCTGGAGCCATCTCTCTCTGGCTAGAGAACGCACTGCAGGCATTTCAGATTCTCCTTCAGATAGGTGCAGGAACTGGCTTGGTCTTCCTATTGCGTTGGTTCTGGTGGCGAATCAACGCCTGGAGCGAGCTGTCAGCTATGGTCATATCGTTTCTTGTAGCTCTCTACTTCCAGTTCGGACACGACGCACTAGGGTTCAAGGAGATTGATCCGTCGCTTCAATTGGTCCTAGGCGTTCTGATTACTACGGCTGGATGGGTCACAGTAACATTTCTTACTCCGCCGACTGAGCATGAGACGCTAAAGTCATTCCATCGGCTCATTCGGCCGATGGGCAACGGATGGTCTGGAGCTGGCTTAGGACTTACAGAGGAAGATCGCAGTGCCGAAAGCGCTTCGGCAGCCTTCCTTGCTTGGTTCCTCGGTGTCACCGTCGTCTACGGTGCCGTTCTCGGAACCGGCTACCTGCTCTATGGTAAAGCGATACTGGCCGGCGTATGCCTTGGCACTGCAGCGATCGCCTCATTAGCGCTTCTCAAGACTCTTCCCCGTGTTGGCCTGACCTGACGCGGCTATGGAAGAGACCGCGGGCTACGCCCTGACGTCACTTACCCACCAGTAACGGAACGCCACCGGTGTAAGCTTCAAGAGCAGGGCCACGAAGAAAACGAGTGCGAAGAAGCCAGTGACCGTGAACAGGATACCGTTCCACATTGGCAGCCACGAAGGCGGAACATATACCTCTCCTGGTGCGAAGGCAGAACGACCAATACCGGTAATCGTTCCCGAAAGATGAAGCCATCCAACGAGGGCTGCGACCCCGACATTGAGCCCAATTATGATGTTTCTCATCTCTCGCGTATTTAGAGAATCCACCGATTCTGCCCCTTCTCGGGCGGCCAAGTGCTCTCCGAGAATCCATATAATGGCTCCGATCAGCACCATAGTATCAATGCCGATGGTTGCACCCATAGCGTGACCAGTAACTGCATAAGTTCCATGGATTATCGCATTCAGCGGCGGAACTGAGATCAGCACTGCAGTAAGCAGAATAAAGACCGACCAATATTTAGATGCCGTAAATGATCCACGTGCGGCGCAAAATGCACTTCCCTCCGTTGCACTTACGAGCTTCCACAGGTCATAGATCGCTCTGCATAGAATCGAGATTTCCATCATGCTCACCACGAACGAAATCCACTTGATTACGTGGTCCTGAGGCAAGTGGTACGTATGGTGCGCAAAATTTGTAAATGAGTTCAATAACCCTACGCTAAAAAGTGCATAGGCGACTCGTGAGTGTCCGTATTTGGGATCTTCACTGATCCTCTCACCTATGTATATGACCGAGCCATATACGAAGAGGTTGAAAGCACCAACTAATGTTCCCGTTGCCTTCCATTGTACTTGAAGATCCTGCAACGGATTGGAGAAGATGCTCGGGACTAAATAAAGGTGCTGTTCAATGAAAGTGACGATGAAGAAGAGCATACCAACGCCCCACATCGTCATGTACAGTGGCCTTTGGAAAAAATTCGGTCCAGCAACACGAAAAAAATTCCACGCGTAACAAAGCCAACCGATTAAAATCAGTGCACTGAACACGGGATGGAAACCTACATACTCGCGACCTGATCCAATGCCCATAGCTAGTGTAGCCAGAATACCCACTCCAGCGATCGACCAAGAAACCACTTGAACCCGAAGTCGAATTCGATCACCGCTGGTCGCTATGCCACCGTAGTCCTGCAGCCACCGATGCACCACCGCCACACCGCCAAGGAAGATCCAAGCAGAGGCAAAGGTCGTATGCACAGGACGCAATTGTCGTAGATCGATGCCTAGTGCTTGAAAACTCGGAGCCAAGGCTGGAATCGAATACAGCGCACCTAGCATTCCTGCCACCAGAGTTACAGCTATCGCGATCAATCCACCGCGGATAAACATGATCGTGGCGAACTGACGAACCGGATCTCCGGCCTCAAAAGGCAGCCAAACACCACCAACCGCAGACGGCCAGGTTAAGTCGACAGGTGTCCTCAAGCCCTGGGTCTCATTCGAGGTCATCGGAACTCCCACCAGTCAAGTTTCCTCCAATCTACGGTACGCCCCGCCTGAAGATCGTCCCACTCCGCCATAAGCCCAGAGCGATTCTGGCATAACCAGTCTAAGTACTTGATCAGGTGGTCGAGTTGTTCATTAGAAAGTACGGGTGAAGGCGGAGGCATACCTCTCTCTGGCCTACCCCTCTTGAGAACCTCTATGAGATCCTCGACACCAAGACGCTCCGTCACCGTTGAAAGGTCTGGAGCGCCTACAATCGAAGACTGGAATGGAAAGTGGCAAGCCGAGCAAATTCCAGAAGAAAACGTTTCGAAACCCTTGAGTTCATCACCCGATGCCGACGCTCTCACCACTACGTCAAACGCAACCTGAGGGGTCACGGAAGTACTTGGGTCACCCAGTCGTAGCTGTCCGCGCCCTACTTCTGGCCGATCAATCTCCTCAAGAAAGGAACGAATGTATTGGATCTGTCGGTCAGCATATGCATATGCCGGCATCTGGCCACTACCCACAGTAAGAAGCGAGGCGAGGCGAGTGTCGTCTACTCGACTCGACGCATTCGTAAGGTCCGGACCTAAAAATCCTCCTTGGCCCCAGAGCTGATGACAAACCTGACAGGACCCTTCGTGGAAGAGCTTGCGACCCTCAACTGCATCGGCAGAAAGAACTATGTCTGTGTCGTCAGAGTACACCAGCCCAGACTGAATCACGAAGCACGCTACTAACACTGACAGTAGAAGTTTCTTTGATAACGGTTGGAACATTGACGTGGGGCCAGGACGCTACGGGCTGCTGAAGATTGCCTTTCGACGAGTCGAGTCAAGCTGAGCCCAAGTCACTGGAGATCCTACGCTACCCTAGCGCTAAGATATTAGAAGGAGTCTCAGATCACTTGAACGGAAGCACCGCGGGAGGGGACTGCTATAAAGAGACTCTCATCCATCTGGTTCTTTCGACCTCTCCGTTCATAATACTCTGCCCGAAGAACACCTAATGCGTCACTCGTTCTGCGGCGTTCAACCAGAGCAACTACACAGCCGCCAAAACCCGCTCCTGTTAGGCGAGCTCCCACCGCACCCCCTTCTCTAGCAACCTGCACAAGCTCATCCAGCGCTTCAGTACTGACCTGATAATCTGTCTTCAGTGAGTCGTGGGATGCATTCATATAAGCACCAAAACCGCGAATATCTGATGCAAGCATCCTCTCAACCGCTGCCTCTACTCGACCAGCCTCCGTCACTACATGCCGAAAACATCTATGTTCGGTTTCTGTGAGAAATTTTTCAGCGAAATCTAGAAGGACCTCTGCATCCAATGATGCACACAACTCTTGGTACGACTCATACAGCCCCTCTGTAACACCTTGTTTCAGCAATTTGGCACTTATGACCTGTAACGCCTTTTCACACTGAGTGCGGCGCAGGTTGTACTCGACTTGGAGTGAACCCGATTTCTCCGCTATCTCACCCGAATCAGCGATTATAAAGCACCAGTCATCGGGAACAGTCACATACTGAAGTCGGATCGGATTAAACGAAATCTTAGCAGCCGAGTCATCCTTTGCGCCAAGAGAAATCGCTTGGTCCATTCCTCCTCCGCGAGTTCCGACGAAGAGTTCCGCCTCCGACATCAAGACAGCGAACTCTCCGGGCTCTGCTAAAACATCGTTCACATGCGCGAGTGCTAGGCCTACTGCGTTTACAATAGCAGAAGATGAAGACAGGCCCGCCGCCACCGGGATATCTGACTGAAGCATCCCGTCAAAGCCGCGCTGAATCTCAAAACGGCAAGCCAATTCCTTGGCGGGCGCCTTCACATAATTACCCCACGATCCCTTGCTCCATCTCTCAATCTTCGGCCCGATTTCAAACTCGACAGGGGGAAACCGCTCATCGCTCGAGTGCAGGACTACCATGCTGTCATTCCGAGGACGAAACACGATTCGGACCGCCCGCTGAAGAGCCATGGGGAACACAGGCAAACCATTGTAATCAATGTGCTCGCCAATCAAATTCACTCTGCCCGGTACTCGCACCCTGTGAGTAGGGGAGCAGTTGTACACCTCTTTAAACAGGTCTTCGATACAACTCACTCGACGACCGGCGCCCCCAAGAATTCGAGGCGCGGCCACTCTGCCCACCGACCTCGGGTAAAGTCTGGCACATTAACTGGCTGCGATCGGTTCGCCACAGACCATTCCGTAAGCGGACAGATAACCGAAAGCATCGCAGCATCGTACACATTCATATCAGTCGGCTTACCTTCACGAAGTGCTCTCACCAGTTGGTAATCTTCGATGTAGTCCATACCGCCATGTCCAGCACCCGCGGAGCGGTCTTCGAGTTCGGTCCAGATCGGGTGGTCGTACTCATCCCGAAGGTTCATCCAGTCCTCCCACTGGTGGTCTGGGCTGATCCCCTCAACATGCACGCGATGCGGATATCCATGGAATAAACCTTGAGTCCCCTGGACCATGTGAATGCGAGAGTAGGGCCGGGGGAGATTTGTGTCGTGACTCACATAGATGGTCTTCCCGTGCAGCGTCTTGATCATCGTTGTATTCACATCCCCCTGAATGTATTGCTCGGCCCGCTTTGAATCACCCTGAGGCAGATGTTCACGCTGCCATTTCTGTAGCCCTCGAGAAGGTGTGCTCATCGACACGAGATAGTCGAGCTGATCTCCCCGGTTGATGTCAAAGACGTTTGCCACGGGGCCAAGTCCATGTGTTGGGTAGAAATTCCCGTCCCGAACCATGGCATGAGCCCTGCGCCAGAGCCCTTCGTCTTTATCCTCGAATTTTATCGCTCGAAGATCATGCAAATAACCGCATTCAGCATGGAGGAGTTCTCCGAACAAACCCAGGCGTGCCATCCGGAACACCATCATCTCTGGACGATCGTAGTTACAATTCTCCATCATTACGCAGTGTTTCTGGTACTTCTCGGCGTACTCAACGAGCTTCCAACAGTCCTCTACCGTGTAGGCAGCCGGCACCTCCGTCGCCGCGTGCTTCCCATTTTCCATGGCAGAAAGGCAAACGGGCACATGCCACTCCCAAGGTGTGGACGTGAAAACTAGGTCCAAGTCCTCTTCCTCACACATCCGAACGAAGTCCCATTCATCTCTGGTGTACAGCGTCGGACTAGGCCGACCATCCGCCTCGACCCATCCTGCGACTTCCTCTGCACGCGATCTGTTGATGTCCCCGATAGCGACGACCTCAACCCCGTCTATACGCAAGAAATTTTGAACATGGGCCCCTCCCTGGAGCCCTACGCCCACAAACCCAACCCGAACCACTTCAATCGGGTCCGCAGCAAACAACTTGGCTGGAGCCGGACCAAGATGTGGGCGCTCCTGAAGTCGAGCCACCTCATCTGCAGAAAGATTCGTCAGGCCTCCAAAACCACCCAGGCCTAATCCCGCCGCGCCAACACTGGCTGCGCCCACTCTTAGGAGTTGTCGTCTGTCTATAGGGATGCTTCGAGGTACATCGCTCATACAAAGCCTCAAAAGTTGTCGTAGTCCACAATACGGCCTTACGTCTATCAACAACGTGTCGTGTCATCTAGCTAGGCTCAAGCATCTATTGCTATGGCGCACAATTGACCCACAATTCGCGATCTTAAGAAACCAACTCAGTCCGCCACACTATCCTGATCCCATATGCTCACCATCTCTGTGTGTGCTCGCCACTGTTCTTACCTCTATACAGTTGATCGACGGATTCGCGCTCTAGCTGCGTTCGTACTCCTTGCAATAGCAATACTGGTAGCCGCATCCGGAACGCCAATCTCAGTATCCGCCCAGGAACTACCGACTGCACTGCCGGAGGAAGTAGGCATGTCTTCGTCCCGGCTCGACCGACTCACTGGAGCACTGAAAAAATACGTGCACGCCAACCGTATTCCCGGGGCGGTGGCTATGGTGCTTCGCGACGGGCGGGTCGTATACCACGAAGCTGTTGGAAAGCTCGATATCGAAGCTGATGTGCCCATGGGTCAAGACGTCATTTTCCGGATAGCCTCGCAAACCAAAGCACTGGTGAGTGTTGCAATAATGATGCTCCAAGAAGACGGCGACCTTCTGATCTCTGACCCTGTATCTAAGTTCATCCCCTCATTCGCGTCCACAACGGTCGCAGAAGCCTCTAGTAGCGGATATCAAATCGTAGCGGCTAGACGCCCCATAACGGTCCGAGACCTGCTCACACATACCGCTGGCATCGGGTACGGTTGGGATCCCGGAGGCGAGGCCTGGCATAAAGCCGGGATCACCGGATGGTACTTCGCTCACAGAAATGAACCCATGATCGAGACGGTAAACCTGATGGCGACACTCCCGTTTCAAGCCCAACCAGGAGAGAGATTCGTATACGGATATAGTACCGACATACTAGGGGCAGTCGTTGAAGTCATATCTGGGACGAGCCTGGACGAATTTTTGAAAAACCGAATCCTCGAGCCACTAGGGATGCACGACACCCATTTCTATCTACCAATTGAGAAAAAAGAGCGACTCGCTACAGTGTACAGCCTTAACGACAACCTGCGCCGGGCACCCGAAGGCTCTGCTATGGAAACCCAAGGACAATATATCGAAGGTCCCAGAATAAGTTTTTCCGGTGGAGCAGGTCTGCTATCCACTGCTAGGGACTATAGCCGCTTCCTTCAAATGCTGTTGAATGAGGGTGAGCTAAACGGAACTCGGGTACTCTCCCCTTCAAGTGTCAGTCTAATGACAAAAAATCACGTGGGGGATCTGTACATCGACGAACCGGGGATGGGATTCGGGCTAGGTTTCTCGGTAAGACTCGACGTAGGGGCCGCCGGGATACCCGGATCCGAGGGAGAGTTCGGGTGGGGTGGTGCCTACCATTCCACCTATTGGGTGGACCCCGTCGAAAACCTGATAGTGCTCTACTTCACGCAAGTCATTCCTGCGAACGGACTCGACGACCACCAGCGCATACGCGCCCTTATATATTCAGCGATCACAGAGCCCTCATCGACAATTAACTGATCCTCAATCTCCAAAGCACTTTTGATAGAGATCAGTCGTCAAGAAGCTTCGTCGATCGCTCGGAATCCTTAACCCCCATAGCCACGCCCGTTCCCATACCTACACCTAAGGCGATAGCAGTGCCCGCATCCACTATCGGGAGTGCAGCCACGATCGGAGTGGCCACAATTGTAGCACCTATTCCAACCCAAACCCCCAGCATCGGCTTATCCACGAAAGACGTATACCGTAGCCTCTGCTTTACAAAATACCGTGACTTCACGTGAACCAAGACACCTGCGGCGCCTGCGATCGCAGTAGCAATCAAGCCAAACATTTCATATCTCCACTTGAGCTATCGGGCCTACTTTAGCCCATTTCACAAGGCGACGATCCACCTAGGTATGAAGCTACGCTGCCTGAAACTACCGATGCTGAGCAGGCTTTGTTTCGGACAAGGTCAAAAGTCCAACTGCCGAAAGTAATCGGAGAGCATGATCAGGTACGTCCTCAATCGTGAGCTCGATATTAGCCCTCCCCGCATGATCAACCATCTCATGGAGCACATTCGCTCCAGAAAAGTCGATTCGCCCTAAACCTGAGCAACGCAACACTACCTTGTTAAGGTCAGGATCTTCGGCCAGTTGCTCAAATAGCTGGTCCTCTAGAGCTGCGGCTGACCCAAACCAAAGGACACCTGAAAGATCGACAATGAGTTGATCCCCTTCACGAGAGGATACAACTGTGGGCGTAAGTTCTCTCCACAAGTGCACAGCTGCCGACATCGCAACGCCAAGGAGAATCGCTCTATCTATGTGAGGTGCCATCACGAGGGTCCCTAAAAAGGTCACAAAAGCGACGATCCCTTGAGGCACAGACGTTTTCACAATGCGAATCATGTCTTGGGGACGAACCAACTTCCAGATGGCAGCAATAATGATCCCCGATAGCACCGCTCTAGGCAGTGCCGATAGCATGTGGGCGATCGGAAGGAAGGCTATTACGGCTACGCCGGTGACGAGACCAGACCATCGGCTCTGTGCTCCTGCCAGACGGTTCAGACTGGTGCGAGAGAGAGAACCACCTACAGGCAGTCCACCGGTAACCGCCGCTACCACGTTTGCCATTCCTTTGGATATGAATTCCCTATCAGCATTCCAATGTTGGCGATCTTCCGATGCTAAAACCCTAGAAATTGACACACCTTCAGCGAAGCCGATCACCGAAATCACAAGTCCAGGGACTATTAAGGCTGGAAGCATATCCCAAGGAAGATCCATCGACAGGATTGGGAAGCCTGACGGAATCTCCCCAACCGTTGGCCCCGTATAGCCTGTCACCAGGGAGAATCCGAGCCCCGTTAACGATGCTATTAAGACTCCCGGGACCAGTGGATGAATTCTAGCAGCCATTACAATCGTTCCGATCGTAATGAGTGTCATTACTATTGAAGCCATCTCCCAGTTTTCTGGATGCGTTAAGCCATGCCAAGCTCGTGGCAAAACCCCGAGTTGCAGAGGTGCCACACCTCCCAACGCAGCCGGGACCTGAGAGGAAACGATCAGGATAGCCGCAGCCGAAAGGAATCCAGTCATCATCGAGTGCGACATTAGGTACACGACCCAACCCGCCTTCAGCATCCCTACCAAAAGACGAGCTACTCCAACAACAAGGGCTAAAAGAGCTGCGAGCTTAGCGTATTCGACTGTGCCCGAAGGAGCGAGCGGCAGTAATGCACCAAGAGTAAGTAAGCCGGTGAGTGCTACCGGACCGGTCTGAAGGTATGGAGAAGAAGCGAGAAATGCCGCAGCGATAAGTGGAAGACCGGCGGCGTATAGTCCATGATGGGGTGGCAGACCCGCCAATTCAGCATAAGCCATCGACTGAGGAATCAGAACGAGCGCCACAGTGAGCCCAGCAATCACATCCGAACCCGACAGTCGGGAAGGCGGAGTCGATTTCATTTCAGATCTTCCTGAACCAACTCATCAAGTAATGCTGCAGTAGAGTAACATCGACGAGAAAGGTGTTCTGAGGACTCACCCAGCCACTTAATACGATGTTTGTGGATGTCGCCCTGACGATGAGCTTCCGAGACCAAAGCCCTCAGAGTACCCTCAGCGTCTTGGGCAATCAGGTGCTCTAGCGCATATCGGCGCTCACCAGCTCGTAAACCTAAATCAAGAGAGCGAGCGATCCGCCCAAGATCCGCGCGCGTAATGATCATTCCACTACTAATCGACGCTAGGAGACCTGTGACGAAGCTCTCAGAGCCATGCCTGCGGGGGTCAGGAAGTGATGGAACATCTCTCAGATGCTGCAAAGAGGCGATCTCAGAGTCCACTGCGTCATCAGCAAACCGAATCGAACGTTCTCCTGACAGTTCCTCCATGAGACATCTTTTTAGCAACGAAGCCCACGACGCATAGAACCCAGAGGAAAGTTCCTGCATCCTGTCTAGCCATGCGAATACCCACGGGCAAAGATGTTCCATCAAAAGTGTCCAGGCTGCCTGAAACGAAAGCAACGCTTCAGCTTCCGATTCTCCCCGCTCGGCCCGCTCAATGAGTGACGCATAAAGACCTAACAGTGAAGCCAAATGATCGGGTTCTCTGGGTGGGCGCAGGCCTACGGCATGCCAAAAGCCGGCGATGCGATCACGGGCTGTACCTCCAATCATTCCTTCCGTGCCGAGGTAAACCGATGCATACGGATAAAGTTGAAAAAGAAACAGGTCCGAGTACTCCGCCAATGATGGAACCGACTCAAGTCCAAGTGCGCAGGCGATTGCAGCGTGTTCGTCACCCGGAGATTCTGCTAAAACTGCGAGCCCCCTAACTGCTTGGACCGGTGCAGGAGGTGCCTTAGACACCGCTCAGCTCAGGCTTTGGCAAGTCATAAGCAGAGCGCTCAGGTCTGACCGGCCTCAGCATCCACCAAGGGCGTCTCGTTCCATTCGGTGAGTGCTCAGACGCGGAGCGAGTCATTTCGAGCCATTTGTCGTATACAGCACGTGATTTGGACGTGTCCACCGACACGTCTCCGAAGGAATCCCCAGGCTGCGCAGGTTTAATCCTTACTGCCTGATGCCAGCAGTGCATCCCAGAGATGGGATCAGGATGTACGGGATGGGTTAGGTTCTGATGCACTCCGACGTCAGTCCACCATACGCGAAGGGTGTCCGGATCACTGGACTCAAACGGGCCCCCTCCTTTCTTACGCTTGAGTCCCCACTCTGAACCCTCTTGGTCGATGGCAACCGTCATCATTCCGATACGTTGGCCCTCATGTCCCTCCGGCTTCCAACGACCCATATGGTGACTGCACGCAGCTACACCTGGCCTGATCCCTTCCGTAATCCACGCCTTGAGCACAAAATATCCTATTTCTGTCTCAACACGAACGAGATCTCCAGTCTTTTCGATCCCTACTCGCAACGCGTCTTGGGGGTGAATCCACAGCGGGTTCGTATGGGCGATTTCATCGAGCCACTTTGCATTGGCGCTTCGTGTATGAATCTGGACAGGGACCCTAAACGTAGTAATCAGTGGCATCTGATCCGAGTCGAGATTCTGCTGGTGAACATGACTCTTCACGTACGTCGGCGTCGCAAGCTCAGGCCAACCCCATTCATGCAGAGTACGCGACCAAAATTCCAGCTTACCGGAAGGAGTAGGCCACCCTTTTACAATCTCTCCATCTACGCGAACACCAACACGACGACGTCCTTCTTTATCTGGGTCGATCTTCGTCCCACCCGGCGCCTTAGGGCTCGGAGGAATCGGTGCACGGGTGAAAACACGACCGGCTTCATCCACACGGACATCCTCTAACTCTGCGTCTGCAACCGGCTGCTCGAATACCTTACCAACCTTACTCGAAACTTCGAATGCACCGTAGCGACGCATATACTCAAACGGTGTTATACCCTCAGCTTTAGCGGCATCCGGTAGTCCCGGAACTGAGTTTTCGAAGATCCACGAATAGTACTCGTCGACAGTCATCTTTTGGCCCGGATCTTTAACAGACTCGAAAAACTTCCGGATCCCTAGAGACCCATCTGGATCTACACGCCATGTCAGCTCAATCCAGAACTCATTCTCCTCCCACACCTCGCCTGGATTTACATCGCGGGTGTCGTTGATTTGCTCACCTAAACGCTCACGAGCTGCGCGAAGGACGGGTTGCCGGAAGCCAATCCATTGCCCGTCATACTGTTCGTAAGACGTCAAATCATGTCTCTCCGATGAGTGCCCCATTGGGAGCACATAGTCGGCAAAATACGCCGTCTCGTTCCACGTCGGTGTCATCGCTATGTGTTGTCCAATCCGCGACTCGTTCCGCAGCATCTCGATCCAGCTGAATCCATCCGGATTGGTCCAAACGGGGTTGTAAACCCGGGTGAAATACACGTCAACAAACGAGTCTTGGTCTTCCATCAAATACGGCATCAAAAACGACATTTCCATCAACGCCAACGGATACTCATTCGGCCATAAAACATCGTTCCATCTTGTAGGGTGCTGGTGGGGAAGCCTAGGAGGCTTCGGAGTGAATTTGTTCCAGGAGTTCGGAAACGTTCCTCCCTCAGTTGCGAGAGAACCCATAAGTGCGCCTAGGAAAGTCATGGTTCGAGCGACCTGCCAACCTCCCAAATTTCCTGACCCAGCGCTCCTCCAGTTATAGGCGGATAACTGCGTTCCCGCCGAAGAAATCATTTCGGCTACCTCTTGCAGTGTCTCGACCTCAAGGCCGGACTCAGCAGCAGCGAAGTCGAATGTGTAGCTCTCATAGAGCTCTCCCAAAACTTCCAAGAAACGCTCGAACGAGGCACGAGGTTCACCCATCACCATTTCCATATACTCCTGCCAGTTCCACCATCGCCGAACAAAGTTCTCGTCGTATCGACGGTTTTGGATCATCCAGTTCGCCACCGCGAGGAAGATGGCCGGCTCAGAGCCAGGATACGGAGACAACCAGTGGTCAGCGTGCGTCGCTGTGTTGGAAAGGCGGGTATCGAGAACGATGAGCTTAGCTCCGTTCTTCTTACCCTCGATAATGCGTTGCGCGTGGGGATTAAAGTAGTGCCCTGTCTCTAGGTGACTACTCACCAAAAGGATCACCTTCGCATTTGCATGGTCTGGACTGGGGCGATCCATTCCCATCCACCAGTGGTGGCCAGCTCTTGATCCGCTCGAGCAAACGTTGGTATGCGAGTTGTGGCCATCGACTCCCCACGCGGCCAGCATCCGAGTCGTGTAACCATCTTCCCCTGGTCTGCCGACATGATACATCACCTGATCGTGACGATCTTCCTGTATGCATGATCGGATTCGTGCTGCGATGTCGTCTAACGCCTCACCCCACGACACCCGTTCCCACTTTCCCTCACCACGAGCACCCGCTCGCCTAAGCGGATAAAGGATCCGGTCCGGATCAGTGATCTGGTTGATCGTCGCTGGTCCCTTGGCGCAGTTGCGCCCACGAGAACCCGGATGCTCAGGGTTGCCCTCAAATTTTCGCACCTGAAGAGTTTCGCGATCCACGTAGGCTAGAAGACCGCAAGCCGACTCGCAGTTAAAACATGTCGTGGGAACAAGCGTGTATCTCTTCTCTACGCGATCTGGCCACGATTTCGAGTCGAGTTCAACCCAATCATTCCAACGCTCACGGGGTGGATACGCCGCTAAGTGAACGCGACTAGCCCCAGGATAAAATGTCTCACCCCTTGCTTCTACTTCTTCACGAGCTGCGGACACTCGCTGGTTTAGTTCTTCGTTTGTCATGCTAGAGTCACCGACTGGCCCGCCTGCACGAAGGCGTGCTCGTACATAAGGAGTGAGACCAGCGCCGCTCCAGCCGAAATCAACGGTGTTGATGTTGCGAAGACTAGTGCTACCAGACCAAGAGGCATCGCAACCCAGAAGAGGTGAGCGTATGCTCCTCTAGTCATAGCGCGAGCGGCAAGTTTGGCATGGGCTGTTGGATGACCCATCGATGCCTCTCCCAGTGCCATCACGAGATGGGCGCCGAGCGAGAGGCGGAAAAAAGCTCTTATGGAATCAGGAGGTCCGAGGCCTCCTGAGACCAACATTATGACAGCTGCGCCAGCAACCAATGCTTGGACAAGTAAGTGAGCGGGAAGAAGCGGGCTCTGCCATAGATCTCTAGCACGCGCCTGTGCAAATAAGTATGCCGTGTATATCGCCGTCATAATGGCGAGTGGTGCCCCTACCCAACCGAGTGCTGGAGTTAGATCTCCACGACCCAGAAGCGTCACTCCTAGGTGGACGGTCAAAAGTCCACCATAGCCGGTGATGATGAACCCTCCTCGGACCAGCCAGCTTCTCCACTGTGGCTTTAGAAGCACCATCCAGAAGCGCTCTGGATGTTCAAGATCCCAGATCAGTAGACCACCGGTGAGTATGAGTCCGATCATGGCCAAAAAAGGTGCTTGAAGACCCCAAAGTTCGCCGGTGAACGGCAAAAGTCCGAGCCAACCAAGCAAAAGTGGAACTAGGTATGCACCTGCCGCGATCGACTTCGTGAAGGTGTACGCACTCACCCGCCAGTCCCAAGGGGCCCTGTGGATCACGTCGTAGCTTAGGACAGCTGCGGCCGAAGAATTATGCGAGCCCGGATGGCCAGAAGGAACTTGGTGGGGAACATCACCCTGCTCACTCCACATAAAAATTCCCCCTTCTGGGCGTCTCGCCGCGAGAGGGTCTAGGGTGACTTGGTCAGCTCCCTTATAGAAAACCTTTGGACGTGTCTCCTTTTCAGGCCTCCGCACCGCAACCGCTTCACGATTCACTATCTGACTTACCTTGGACAACGGATCGTTCATGTCACCGACTAGAAGTGCCTCGGATGGACAAACCACCACACATGCAGGCTCGAGTCCCACGTCCAAGCGGTGAGCGCAGAAGTTGCACTTCTCGGCCGATTTATCCTCTGGATTAATGAAGATTGCATCGTAAGGACAGGCCGCGATACAGGCCTTACAACCTATACATATGGACTTGTCGAAGTCGACTATGCCGTCCGCCCTCTTATGCATCGCTGCTGTCGGGCACGCTGTAACACACGGCGCATCCTCGCATTGGTTACAGCGGGTGACCTGAAAAGATCTGCGTACGTTGGGGAAGTAACCTGTATCTACGTACTTCACGTACGTACGTGTCACCGACAGTGGGACTTCATTCTCGGACTTACACGCAGTCGTGCAGGCATGGCACCCAATGCACCGGGTGTGGTCAATGACTTTTGCCCACAAAGGCTCTGTTCTGGTGTCGGCTGTAGTGATGGTCATACCGCTGGTGTAGTAGTCCTCAGCCGCTCAATCTACCTCAAGTATCGCTGTGTTGCAGAGAACGACCCGAAGTCTTTACCCCACTAGGTCGTCTACTAGGAACAAGTCGGTCAACACAGCTCGCAGATGCATGTTCGCGTTTAAGTTGTCTATGAGTTGAGAGCTTATGCCTGATCTCGCAGCTACCAACTGCACAGCACTCAGAGCAGCAGCGGCATCACGTCTCACTACGGCCGTCATCTCATCCCAAGAATCTCTCGGCTCCTGATCTGACACCGCTTCGGCTACAGTGTCGGCCAACCCTTCAAGGGAATCCTCGAGCTTGGTCAGAAATTCTCGAAGCTCGGCCCCGGATTTCGCTCCCTCGTCCGTTGTGCGCCCTTGCGCCGCATAAGCCAAGAAGAACTCATAGCTCGACTCTATAGAGTCTATACGTTGCTTCACTTCGTTCTTGGCGTCGGACACGATCTCTCCGAAAAATCGATAGGATTCATTGACTTACGAGATGATTTCTAGAACTAATCCTCTCGCTTGGCGCTAGGAATCTGTTCCGCCACGGCACCCGTTCCTGGGGCTGTGCCGTCCCCAGATTTCATGCCGCCATCTGTTACAACCCACTTTGCAGGATCGAAGTGCTCAAGATAGTGCTCTCGATCAATCCAACCACGAACCATAGACCATGTGATCCACCTTTTCTCTGGCCTAAGCGCAAAGTAAATGTGTGAGGCCACCAATAGAATTAGTGATACACCCGAAAGACCGTGCACCACATACATCACACCCCACGTTGTGTCACTGAACAGGTAGGGATTTCTCGTCCACAGGGGAGTGTCTATTCGCACCATCATCAAAACACCCGTTATAATCGCAGCTAGCGACACCACAACAATCACATGGTGATACATGCGGTGATCGAACGGGTACTTTCCAGCTTTCGGTGGGGCAGGCGCCTTCGATGAAAGTACGTGCCTGAGCGTCGCGATGCCCTCACTCAATCCGAGGTGGAACATCGACCAGAAATCTTGCCACCCAATCGCATGAATTACGTGGTACACAACTGTCAGAATTAGTAGAACACCGGCCTGCCAGTGCAGATCTACCCAGTTAAACTGCAATCCCATCACTGGCACAAAGGCCGTGACAAGAAGCACTAGCATCGCGATCGACATCACCCAATGGAATGCTCTGGATGCAAAAGAGTGCCTTTCTATTTTCTCAGGGATACCTGCAGGGACATCCTCTGGAGGCTCGTGAGCCTCCTCCTTCCTCATTCGGACCCATAGAGCATGTCCGATCACGAAGGCAACCGCTATTACCGTAGCACCCCACATCAAATCCCATGACACTCCTATGAGCACATCCTGACCCCACGGGTTCGCAGCCCTGCGCCAAAGATCCATCAGGAGACACTCCTAACTGCACGGCGGACGAGGTTTCTCATCATTGCGACTTTGTAATCATTATGTCTGAGTGGACGAGCACCCTGGATCGCTAGCTCGCCTGCGGCGCTCGCCGTCGACTCGTCACCCGATGTCCCCTGCACCAATCGTTCTACTGCGTCCAAACGCACTGGAAACGGCGCTACACCATTCACAGAAATTCGGGCTTCCTCAATTTTACCCTCTGACTTACGGAACGCCGCAGCAACGCTGACGAGTTGGAAATCCCAAGACCCACGATCGCGAATCTTCTCATAGTAGAAGTCTGCATCAGCCCATCTCGCGGGAATGTGAATCCGTGTAAGAAGGTCCTGGGACTTCATAACAGTCATCCGCGTGATGTCTATTGCAGGACCAATAAAGAAGTCCTCGGCATCGTAGACAGTCGGTCCTCCGTTGGCTTCTACAACCATCTTAGCGTCTACGGCAATCAGTGCCGGCGCAGTATCCGAGGGGTTCACCGCCACACAACGACTTCTACCCATTATGCAATGCTCACGGTTCATCGCCTGAGGTGCTGCAGCATAGCAAGTGTTACCCCCCGCGCGATAGCATGGCCAACCGCTTCGGTAATACCAGCATCTTGTGTCCTGGGAAACATTTCCGCCCAGGGTCCCTTGATTGCGAATCTGAGGGGTTGCCACGTGACGAGCTGCGTCAGCTAAAACAGAAAACGCCGAGCGCACCCTCTCGTCTCGTTCTATCTCTGTGAGAGAGGTCATTGCCCCGATTTCGATTCCATCTTCTACATCACGGATTCCTGTGAGTTCAGAAATGCCACCGAGATCAACTACGGCCGAGGGCCGCTTCACTCGATCCTTGAACCAGTCGAACGAGTCCAGCCCTCCAGCCAGAACCCACGCCTGCCCACGGTGCTCATCGAGAAGCTCTAGTGCATCATCCACGGTCATCGGCTGAAAAAGCTCGAACGCCGGGATCATATCTCTGATCTTCGCCATGTCTCGTCCTCTCCTAACCGACGTGCTGTTCTAGGCGACCGTACATCGGTCGACCTTCGATCTCAGCGAGCAAAATGTCCGGTGTGAGTGGGGTCCTACACACGCAACGTCCTCCCATCGCATCTGCAATGGCCGACGTCAGTGCAGCAGCACCCGCACCCACGGGTGGCTCACCGATTCCCTTCGCTCCAACTGGATCCTGTGGATCGGGAATCCCCACTGCACCCCACTTCAGTTTGGCAGGAATGTCCAAAAAACCTGGCGGTCGAGCTGTATAAAAACGGTTCGCAAACGGCACACCCCATTGCGGGTCGAATACCCACCTCTGGGTCATTGCCATCCCCATACCTTGTATGCTCCCGCCGAAAACCTGTGCACCCAAGTTTCGAGGATGAATCACGGTCCCACAGTCCGTAACACCCACGTACTCCTTCAGCTCTACCACACCGGTTTCTTCATCGAGTTCGACCATCGCAAAACCTGCAACCCACGAGTAGATGTTGCCTTGTCCCCCGTAGTTGTCCCGGGCGATTCCCATCAGACCTTCGCCGGAGAGCATCTGAGCGGCCGGAACAGTCTGCGCATGGACATCCTCGGGGAGGACTTCACCGGAGTACTCACCACCCATAGCAATCGCACGTTCCGCGATCCGACCGAGAGTCATCGCCCCACCCGGCCCGCTGACCCGTCCTGAGCCAACACTGTAGTCCGAAGGTGAGCCTCCAAGAGCTTGTGCCGCCACTTCCCGGATTTTCCGGAGGGCGTCGGTCGCAGCAGCATGATTCGCCCGGGTGTGCGCGGTCGTTGTTTGTGATCCTGCTTGAACAGTTGACCTGGGATAAGCCCGCGCCGAATTCCCCCATACAATCTCTACGTCTTCCCAATTGTAACCGAGCACCTCGGCTGCCGGGCGAGCCGTATCGGCGATCGAATGAGTCCCTAAGTTACCTATCCCTTGGTGGACGTAGAGCTTCCCGTCAGGACGGATGATCATCATACCATCACGGCCGCGAGAGCCTGCGGTGTAGGGTGAGAGGCCAATACCAACACCAGTTACTTTCGATCCGTTTCGCTGTCCTGAAATGGCTAGTTTCGCGTCCCAGTCGAACATCTCCCGGCCTTGATCTAGTGCTTCTACCGCATGCACGCTTGTGAGCGTTGCGTTTCGCGGGCCAAACTGCACATCTCCGCGTGGAGCATTCATGCGATGTATGTCGAAGCGGTCAACACCAAGTTCCCGACCTGCCTTTTCAAGGATCGGTTCCATCATAGAAATGATTTGCGCGCCACCCGGCCCCCGCTGAGCAGCCTTTGGCGGGGTATTCGTGTACATAGACACTCCACGAAAACGCATATTCTGCGGCGTGTATGTCAGGTCTGCGATCATCCCAGCTGTGTTGAAGTCACCGGCTCCGTACGGGCCACTCTCCTGCACTATGATCAAGTCAATGGCGTTGCACTTCCCGTCCTGCAAGAAGCCCATCTTTAGCCAGGTTTGAAAACCCGGCCTTGCGCGGCCTACATAGTTCTCTTCGTATCTCGTGATGCGAAGCATGACCGGACGATTGATTTTCCGACTAAGCAGAGCCGGGATCTGCATCACAGTTGTCCCTGCGATCTTGGACCCAAAACCTCCGCCACAATATTCAGACACGAGATTTATGTTCTCGGGGTCAATCTGAAGCGCTCCCGCAAGGGCAAACTTAGTCTGCTGTGAACTCTGAGTAGAAACGAATGCGTGAAGCGTCTCACCCTCCCAGTAGGCCATATTGGAGCGAGGCTCCATGGGATGGTGGGTCAACGACTGGTGAACAATCGTCTCTTCCAAAACAAGGGCTGATTCCGCGAACGCAGCCTCTGGGTCACCCTTAGTCCAATCGACCGGACACGATGGATCAGGCATCTGGCCAGCGTCCACGTTAGCGAAGTCCGTATCCGTCCACTTGAAATCGCTCCACCCATCCTGACCTGAGAACTGGTTTCCGTCCACATACGCGTTTGGGCCACCAGGGCGGAGGCTTTCAAGAGGATCAATAACAAATGGGAGTGGCTCAAAGTCGATTTCGATGGCTTCGATCGCAGCCGCAGCGGTTTCTTCATCCACAGCAGCCACAGCGAGAATCGGCTCTCCTTCGTACCGAGGTGTGTCAGTCAAACACGCCTCTCTTGGACCATCACGCGATGGGACTTCATTCGCCCTGAGAATGTCTATGACACCCTCCATCGCAAGTGCTCGACTCGCATCGACCCTGCGCACTCTAGCGTGAGGCATAGGTGAGAGAAGAAGCTTGGCAAACACCATGCCCGGTGCTCGAAAATCTTCAGCGTATCTGGCGCGTCCCGTGATCTTCGCATGGAGATCTGGTGGCGCGATGTCGGCCCCTACCAGTCTTTCGGCCATAACTTTCTCCTTACACGCTGCGTGCGAGCTCAGCAGATCGCATCGCACAAGTCAGAATCTTGTCGTAGTCAGCACACCGACAGAGGTTGCCCGACAAAGCGAGCCGGGCCTCCTCACGAGTTGGGTTGGGATTCACCTCAATCATCTCTGTCATAGCCATTATGAAGCCCGGGGCACAGAACGCACATTGGAAACCACCTTCTTCCATCACCGCTCTCTGAACCACCGACAGTTCACCAGTATCGGCATCTTCCAACCCTTCAATAGTGCCAACTGAGCGACCGCGCACTTGGTGTGTGAGCATCGAGCAAGCATACTGAGACACCCCGTCAATCAACACTGTACAGGCGCCGCATTCTGCCCTGTCACAACCTAATTTTGTACCGGTGAGTCCGAGCTTGTACCGCAACGTCATAGCCAAGGTCTCATGCGGGAGCACATCCACTCGCCGCTCTTGGCCATTGACATTCAGTGTGATCAGACGCTCGGTCGCAGTCTGATAAGTCGCCGCTCCAAGGAGTGGACTCCCACGGAAGAGGTAACCAGCCGAAGAGGCGGTGGCACCTGTGGCGATAACGCCCTTAATGAACGTGCGGCGAGAGTACTTTTCCTCAAGCACACTCACGGATTCTTCCTGATCCATCGAGCACTCCTGCTACATGGGGCACATCGGATCCGGAAATATACGGAGCAAAAGCTGACAGCGCGAGCAAATTAAACACGAACGGAGTGGGACGTCTCTCTCCTATCTTAATCCCTCTTCCTTAATCCATCCTGGAAAACAAGTCGATATGGGCTTCCACGATCCTGCGCACCGCATCCGGATCAGGATCCAAACTCCAATCACCCTCAACACTGGTCCCACCCAGTGCTATGCCATCTCTCCGCGGCAACATATGTACGAAACCACCAGCAGTCTGAGACGCCGCTCCGAATGTGGAGTAGTCAACTTCCTCCTGGGGCATGAGGAGTGTTAGTTGACCCTTAAGAGGCGTGAGTTCCTCATCACCCACGAGAGCTTTAGCCCCAAGCCCAGCACAGTTCACTATGACCGGCTCGGGTAACGCAGCAAGGCTTCGCCGCGACTCGAAACGACGAATAACAATCTGACCGTTTGCTTTTCGAACGTCGTCAACAAGACGATCGAGGTAAATCGACGGTTCGATCCGCATCGAAGGACGCTCTACAGCATAACGCGTTGGGAAAGGATGTTGCCCAGGCCCATATATGGAGGAACCGACTCTGAGGTCCTCAGGAAGAAGTCGATTCTCTCCACCTAGCTCATTTTCTGGTGGGGAGTCCTGAAGTGAATAACCTTCAATCCAAGAGATACCATATCCGCGTCCTACGAATAACTGGAGCTGATGCCACGAAATCCGCGCCGCCCTTCTGAATTGCTCGTCCCACACCACGGTACGAAGGTCTCTATTCACCAATCCTGAAGTCGGAGTCCAGCTTGCAAGCGACATGTTCGATGTCGTATTTGGCGGTATGTCCTTCGCATATATTGTGACCTCGAAACCCCGTCGCTGAAGCTGCAGTGCACTAGTCAGACCCACTACACCACATCCTATAACCGCCACCTGCCTCTCCGGGCGCTCAGCCGCCATTTCAGCTGCGATATATCCCGTTCCCCATGACAAGGACATCCCGGAACCACCGTGTCCGTAGTTGTGGATGAGCAACTTTTCTTCCATGCGCTCAGGCCTCAGTAGAAACCCGGATGGCCGATAGGGTCTGAGACCAACCGTCGTTCGGATAATCCGCTCCCATCCGGCATCGACGGGCTCAAGCCGGCGGACTCGTCGAAAATCTCCTGCCTTAATCGGAGGGAGGGACCCAGCACAACTCACCATCCCAATGCTCGCTATACCCAAGCCACTCATCTTTAGCATCGATCTTCGATCCATAAGACCCCCTTACCTTGCTACGATTCTCAGACACCAACCGGACTGAAATCCCAGCCCCACCGAATGAAAGGGCTAGGAAGCCTTCACTGTGACTAAATAAGTCGAGCCTAGACTTTGGCCAGTCACGACGCTCGCCCAACCAAAGCAGTGCGACGAAGCAGACCTTCCTGGACAGCCTTTAGCATGTTGGCACGCTTCTCACGTTCCGTATCGACCAACTCGTGCCCCTCCGCGCATCTCAGTTCTGCGTCATTCTGATCTAGCGCATTGAGGCGGTCCAGAAGAGACACTCGAAAGTCCTCGGTCAGATTGCGCTCGATGACCACCTCAAAGCCAGACTGGGCAACCAAGTCTCGTAGAGGGCCTCCGGTACCCAAATCCTCCGGGCC
>CETH01184573.1_pt1 | contig 29308 bp, 22 predicted proteins | sample 361461 | NCBI WGS metagenome assembly CETH01 (sample SAMEA2622695, study PRJEB7988) | marine metagenome | isolation source: saline water (ENVO:00002010), including
GGGCTAATTATAAATGCAAATAATAAATTTGCACTTGCTGCTTAATTAATTTAAGCAAACGGGGTTTGGGGCACCTGGCAACAGAACGCCCCTTTTGATATAAATTAATATGAAAAATTTTAAAAAGAAATTTTATTGGAATTGAAATAAGTAAAGAATATTTCAAGTTAGCAAAAAAAGAGTTAAAAATCTTTAAACCCTAAACTACTAAAATTACCAAAAGATTGCGTACATCTGCCTATTCCAACTGGTCTGCAATAGTTTGAATTATTAAAATTTGATTTATGAATTAAATCTTTATGAAAAAAAAGAACATCTCCCACATTTAACTCATAGTGAATCTCGTCAAAATTTTTCTCAATTTGATTAATATTCTTTGGAATAAGATTTGAAAATGCATCTCTGCTAAGTCTTCTTTTGTTGTAACTTAAGTGACCTAATTTATGGCTTTTATTTAAAGCACTCATTGTTCCATTTTTAACTGTTGCTTTATAAAAAATTGGAAAATGAATGCTAACAAGATCTTGAAAATTTTTTTGATAGCTGCTCTCTTGATGATAATCATAAGTTAATCTTTTATCTTTTGGCAAAAAACCTATGTAAGTACTCTCAAACTGAAGAACCGGATATTTTAAGTTATTATTTAAAATTTTAACAGTTTCTGAAAGTCTTCCAATTGTTTTTTTGATTGAATAAATTTTGGAAGAAATTTTATATAAATTAAAAAGTTTTTTTTTGTTAGATTTGTTTAGAAATATCATAGCATCATTATAGTTTCTTCCTGTGTGCTTTTTGAAAAAATTATTTAAATCATTTTGCATTTCCTTTATTTCTGGTTTTTTTATTGAGTTTTTTATGGATACCCAGCCATTTGCGTTATAAAAACTAAGCAATTCTTTATTATTTTTAAATTTTTTCGCCTTAGCTACAATTACTCTTTTCATAAAGTATTTTAGGCTATCGGTTGATCCTCAACAGATGGGTTCTCTTCCTGGTTTAAAGACATATTATAACCAGGCTTGTTTTCTGATCTTGTGTGTTTCTTTTGAACTAACATTTGAACATGTCCGTTAGAAGAAAGTTCGTACATCTTATAAAGTGTTTCAACCAATCCTACTCCATTAGTGCATTTAACAAATTCTGCAATAAGAGTATCATTAGGAAACTCTGCAAGTACTTTTTCAAAGTTATTTGATTTATGCTCTTTCTGAATTTTAATATAATCAATAAAATTTTCTTCAATTTTATTCAATTCTTTATCGAACTCTTCGGGTGTTGATAGAGAGTTTTCTATAAAAATATTTTTCATAGTTTCGGAGAAAGCTTTTCTATATTTTCCATCTTTTCCATACAAAAGGACTAATATGTATTGTATATTTACTTTCTTTTTATCAGTTTCCATTTCTTTGCCGGTCGTTACATTATCCATTGGTATTAATTCTTTGGTTACCTCTTTTGTAAAATCCTGAAATAGCTCAGACATCAAATCTGATTTTTTTTCCATTGCGATTATCAACTGATCAATAAACCAAATAAAGCTATGTTTAAAACCTTTGCTTTGGTAAAGTTTTACAATTGGTTGATATATTTTATATGTCGCGAACAGACAGATTAAATAATGTAATTTTCTAACATAAACAAAATCTTCGAAAGAGAAAGTATTTGTCGTGTGTACAATTTCTTGGTGTTCACATCCAGTTACGTTTCCGAAATTTTTGTTTGAACCCCACAAAACTCTTTTGGCTGTTTTTAAACCAAATTTTTCTCTAGACTCTGTCGTTGCCATTTCTGAACCTGGTAAGAGTTCTGTTGGATAAAATCTAACCTCTGTATGCAAAATATCCATTAATCTGAAAATATTATCTAAACCTTCAATAAATGACTTTCGAGTTTCGCCTGGCAATGGATATAAAAGCTCAACCATGGAGTCTATGTTGCCGGCAGCTAGTTGTTGTTGAATTTTTTGAAAAACCTCATCACTTATATTTCTTCTTTTAATATTTTTCAAAACTTCTTCGCTCATTGTTTGGCGAGCAAGAGTTACTTTAATTAGTCTTCCTAATATTCCGGCAATTTTGACAACATTATCGTTTGAATTTTTTGCAAAATACAAATATACATTTTTAGGCCAAGAATATTTTTCATTTAATTTTCTAATATATTTCGCGAGTTCTATATCTCTTTTTAATATTCCAAAATTTCCATCTGCCATTATGAGTTTGATTGTGCTCTTAACTCTCTTAACTATATAATCGAGTTCTTGATATACTCTTTCCTCTGAAAAAGCAGAAAGTCTACTTAATGAAGGATCACCCCAGCAGCAAAACGTACAACCATAAGGACAACCTCTTACAGTTTCAATCATTGGTACCATACCATCTACTTCAAAGAACTCATCAAGTTTACCAGTTAAATAAGGAGATTGAATTGTATCTAGATTTTTTTTTCTTGTATCTTTATATCTATGATCTAGAACTTCTTTAAGTGGTACAGCGCCCTGAACAATTTCATTTTTTTCATTTCTAAAAAAAATGTCAGGGGAAAGATTATCTTTTACTATTTTTTTGACATCGAAAGAATGTTTTAAACTTTGCTTAACCAATTCAATAAATTTCCACTCTCCTTCTCCTGAAACATAAAAATCTAGACTAGAATTAATTTTAAAATATTTTTCTAGCCATGGCTTATCATTTTTTCCAAAATAAGGTCCTCCCATAACCCCTATGATATTTTTTGATACTGATTTAGTAAATTTTAAAACTTGTGAGTTAATATCTTGATTCCACATGTAGTTAGCCAAAGCCACTATCTTTGGAGGATCCTTTTTAATTGCTTCGGTTAATTTTTCAGGATTTATAAATATCTTTGTTTCAATAGAATTTTTAAAATAGTAATCAACCATTGTTGAGATGTAACCCGCTCCCAAAGGGAATGGGGTTCCTGATTCTCTATACGATAAATCACCTATGTAAATTTTGTCTTTAGCCATAAATAAAGAGATTGAAATTTATCACCTTAAAAACATAGGGTCAATCTATACATGAGTTTTTACAGTGCTTTTTTAACACTTTTTTGCTTTTAGCTTGACAAATTCTATTGGTTTTTTTAATTAAAGTTTAATACTGAAATGCATGGTGGGAAACAATGTGCAAATCATTGACTGTTCCTGCAACGGTAAAGATAATATCTAAGTCCGAGCGCCACCCAGTATAGCCCGTTGTTGAATGATGGCCAGGAAAAGTCTAGTTCTACTAATAAAATTAGCATCGGCATTTTATAAACTTTAAGATTGTTAAATCTTAAAATAAACATGTGGAGCTAAAATGATAAAAAACATTTTTAAATTTTCAATAATTTTTATTTTCTTTATAATCGAAGTTATTGCAGAGGAAATTCCAGTAATTGTAATTTCACCAGGAAAGACACCTCAGTCTTTAAGTACAGTTGGAAGTTCAGTGGATATAATAACAAATGAGGAAATAGAGGAGAATTCTTATTATAGTATCGCAAATATCATAGATGATAACTCTACCAGTACAAATTTATTTCAAATGGGTGGGTATGGATCAAATACTGGAATTCAAATTCGAGGCATAGAAAAAAGATATTCTACTGTTTTTATTGATGGAGTAAAAATGTTAGATCCTTCTTCACCTGACGGCAGCTTTTATCTAGAGCATGTAATGAAAAACGGAATAGATCGTATAGAGGTTCTTAAGGGTACGCAAAGTTCATTGTATGGAAGCAATGCAATTGGAGGTGCCATTAATATATTCACAAAAAAAGGAAGGGAAGGAAAGCATAATAATTTTTATGTTGATACTGGTTCTAACAATAAAAAAAGTATTACATATTCTGTAGATGGAGATAATGGAAAATTTAATTATTTTTTAAGTGGAAATAATTTTTCAACAGATGGCATATCATCTATGAATGATAATGATGAGAAAGATGAGTATAAAAACGATAATTTTATTGGAAATTTAGGCTATAAATTTAATGATAATTTCCATATTATAAATTCTTTTAGGCTTGCAGATTTATTTTATGAATATGATGAGGTTAATAAGTCTACCAATGATAATGGTACGAATACAAAAAATTTAGAAGGATCAATGAGTACAAAACTGATTCATGAAGACGGGAAGTTCAAAAATACTTTTTCATACAACAAACTTCACATTGAAAGGAATACTGTAAGTAATTACTCCTCTAAACAAAACTATTTTGGAAATAGAGACACATTTGGTTATTTAGGTGAATATAGATTTAATCTCGATAATAAAATAGTTTATGGGATTGATCATGAAACCGACGGAGCGCGATACAGACAGAGTTGGGGAACAAGAGAAGTTGAGTATGATGAAAGTATTTTCTCACAATATTTTGATTTGCAGTTTAGACCTATTGAAAAATTATATTCTACTTTTGGATTGAGAAATGATCAACACACAACCTCAGGGACTAAACAAAGTGGAAGAGCTACTTTTGCTTATAAATTAAATAACAACAGCACTATAAGATCTACTCTTGGAACGGGTGTAAGATTTCCTGCTTTGTTTGATTACAGATATGGTTCTTCTACAGTCCAAACAAAAGGTGGCAAACTAGAAACACTAGTAGCTGAAAGAGGAAACAGTTTTGATTTAGGTTTTGATACTGTTATTGATGATTTAAATTTAGATTTAAAAGTAACATATTTTAAAACTGAACAAAAAAATTCACTTTTAAGTGAGGCCAGAACTGGTTGGGTAATGAGAAATGGAACTTCGGTAAATACAAGTGAAGGGATTGAGTTAGAAAGTTTGTGGTCGCCAATCGGAAATAAATATAATGTTGGGTTCAATTATACATTTACAGACTCTTACGACGCAAACACATGCGATCAAGATCATTTGGATGCTTGGTCAGATAATGAATGTAGACTTACTGGTAGCTCTGTGGCTAAAGCAAAGGTTAGAGTTCCAAGACACGCCGTGAGTGCCAAAATTGGATATTTAGTTAATCCTAATTTCAAAACAGTTTTGAGAGCTAGCTATACAGGAGAAACTAGAGATTTTGGAAACACAAACGACTCTTGGACTGACCAAATATTAACGGATTATTTTGTTTTTGATGTAGGAGGAAGTTATAAATTATTTAATAATTATAATTTGACTTTTGGACTTGATAATATTTTAGATGAAGAATACCAGCAAGCACATGAGTATTCTACATTAGGTAGAACATTTAATTTTGGTATTAAAAAAATATATTAATTTAATAATAAAAAGAGTATATTTAAATAATGAAACATTTTTCAGTTTTTTTGGGTATATTTGTGGCTTTAGCAGCAAGTAGGTTTGTTCCGCATCCGCCAAATTTTACTAGTCTTATTGCTTTAAGTTTTTACGTGCCTGCAATACTTGGGCTAAGACATTTACCGTCAGTAATTATAAGTTTTGCAATAACAGACTTAATAATTGGTTATCACTTTGGGACTCACTGGACTTGGGGAAGTGTTTTATTAATTGGATTAATATCTATCTATTTTAGAAGTAATATTAAGATGCGAATGACTGGTGCTTTTATAGGGGCAGTTATATTTTATATTGTAACAAATTTTGGAGTGTGGATGTCAGGAATGTATCCAAATACTCTTCAAGGGCTTTATACTTGCTACTTTCTAGCTATACCATTTTTTGGCTATACCTTACTTTCAACATTCATTTTTTCAGGAATAATTGAGATAATTTATAAAATCACAACTGATAGAATTAAAAGTTTTTCCAAAATAGTCTTAAAATAATCAATCAAAATTTAAATCATACAAACTTACTAAGATCAGGTTTAAAATACTTTGGTCCTTTCATAACTTTTCCTTGATCATTGTAGATTGGCTTTCCATCTTCTCCAAGTTTACTCATATTAGATTTTTGTACTTCATCAAAACATTTATCCAAATCAATTCCAAAAGCGTGCCCTGCACCGTAAGTTACATATAAAATATCTGTAAGCGAATCGGCAACTTCTTTAATATCCTTATCCTCTAAAGCCTTGGAAAACTCATCCAGCTCTTCTTTAATAAGATCGTACCTTAACTTTACTATTTTTTCTGATGGGAACTCTGCTTTTGTCTTTACGTCTTGGCCAAATGTTCTCATAAATCTTTCAACACTTTTAAAGTTTGTCATAAAATCCTCACAGTTTCTTTATACTTTATTTACAATTCTTTATGTTTAATATAACTTGGATAAACTAATGAAGTATAGAACTGAATTCGATTCTTTAGGCAAGATTAAAGTTCCTGGTGATAAATATTGGGGTGCTTCTACAGAAAGATCTAATAAGTACTTTGATATTGGTGATTTTCTTGTAAGACCAATACTAATTCAATCAATAGCAATTATAAAGAAGTCGGCTGCTATAATTAATGCTCGCAACGGGGACTTAGATAAAAGAATATCAAAGTATATAATTAAGGCATCTGAAGAAATCATTAGAGGGAAGCATCGAGAGCATTTTCCACTTAAAGTTTGGCAAACAGGTTCTGGCACACAAACAAACATGAACGTTAATGAGGTCATTTCCAATAGAGCAATACAGATGATGGGAGGTAAAATGGGCACTAAAAAACCTGTTCACCCGAATGACCATGTTAACAAATCACAATCCACAAATGATGTTTTCCCTACAGCTATGCATATAGCAATTGCAACAAAAACTAAGAAAAAATTATTACCCTCTTTAAAAATTTTAGAGAGCGAACTTTATAGAAAAGTAAAACAATTTAATAAAATAGTTAAACTAGGAAGAACACATCTTCAAGATGCAACACCTCTTACGCTGGGTCAGGAATTTTCGGGTTATCATTCACAATTAAAAAAATGCATTGAGAGAATCGAAAAAGCTTTAGATGAAATATATTATCTTGCACAAGGTGGTACAGCTGTTGGGACGGGTATCAATACAAAAAAAGAATTTGATAAAAAAATAATTAAAGAAATTAGTAAAATAACAAAATTACCTTTTAAGCCAGCAAAAAATAAATTTGCTGCTTTAGCTGCTCATGATGCAATCGTAAATTTTTCTGGAACTATGAATACTGCAGCAGTTTGCTTGATGAAAATTGCAAATGACATTAGATTTTTGGGTTCTGGTCCAAGAGCTGGTTATGGTGAACTTATTTTACCAGAAAATGAGCCTGGTTCATCTATAATGCCTGGAAAGGTCAACCCAACACAATGTGAAGCTGTTACCATGGTATGTGTAAAAGTTATAGGAAACCATAATGGAATTACAATGGCAGGATCTCACGGTCATTTTGAATTAAATGTTTTTAAACCATTAATAATTCATAACATCTTACAATCGATACATATCATGTCGGACTCATCTAAAAGTTTTGCAAATTATTGTATTAAGGGTTTAAAGGCAGATAAAAAAAGAATCAAAAAATTGTTAGATGACTCTTTAATGCTTGTGACAGCTTTATCTCCCAAAATAGGATATGACAATGCTGCAATGATTGCTAAAAGAGCACATAAAAATGGAACAACACTCAAAGAAGAAAGTATTAAATCTGGATTAATAACTGAAAAAGAATATGAAACTATTGTTAATCCAAAAAAAATGGTGAGACCAAATAGATAGGTTGTTAATTTAAAAGATTTACTTCTGCTAAAAATTTTTTAAATTTAAAAAAATCTAATACTCCCCATGATGTGTCCTCTAAAATACTTTTGTTAAATAAACTTTCTAATTCTAAAGTAGTTTTTTTGCCAATTTTGGATCTATTTAATAGAATATTTTTAAATTTTATCTTTTTGTTGGATAGGTTTATTGTACCTTCTGATAGTACGTTTAAACTTTCATCATCGGAATAATTTACATCAAGTTTTCTCAAAAATTTTTTTGGTTGATCGGTATTGAAATTAATAAAAAACTTTAATATTTGATCACTTTTATCACTTATTAAAGATAAATCAAAAATCACATTACTTTTATGTGGAAGAACTATCGATCCTTTTTTAATTTTTAAATCACCATTTTCAAAAATTAAATTTACTTTTATATCCTTTAATTTTCCAATAAAAGAATTTGCACTTTTCGAAGTAACGTTTAATGATCCGTTAAGCTTTTTACTTATTTGTATTTTATTAAAATATTTATCTTCAAAAATAGAACTGTAGTATAAAAATAATTTTCTAAAATCAGCCTGATTTACAGATAAATTTAAGTCAAATAAAAAACTTTCTTTAAAGAAAACTTTGCCATTTATTTTTGAATTCAAAAATTTATTTCTCAAAAAAGAATCTGAAATCAAAAGTTCATCATTTTTTTTAAAATTAATTAAAAAAATATTATTTAAAATATTCATTTTTATTATTCCGGATGAATCCTCCAAATTACTATTTTTATCAAAAGTAATTTTTAAAGAAGTATCTAGATCTGGATAATTAAAATTTAAATATTTATCTTTATTCAAATTATTCTTAAAAACAATATCAAAATCTTTTTTAGCAAATTTGCCTAGGATCTTTAATTTTTTTGATGAATTCGTATATTTCTCATTTAAATTAAAGTTTTCAAAAATTATATCATTATTTTGTTTGTCTATAAAAAAAATATTTGAATCATTTATTTGAATTTTAATTTTTTTAAATTCTGAAAAATAATTTATATAATTAGAAAATTCATCCGTTAAAATTTTTATTTTTTGTTTTGAAATTAAAACCTTGGTTAGTTCAATCTCCTTAATACTATTTAAATTCAAATGTGAGAGAAAAATATTGATCTTATCAATATTAATATAATTTTTTTTGTTTTCACTAAAATTTAGCCGAATATCGTTTATAATAAGTCTTGGTGAAGGAAATATTTTATAGACAATTTCCCCGTCAATTTTACTATTGATTCCTAAAGCAGTGTTTATTTTTTTTTCAACAATTGTTTTATTTTTTTGGAAATCAAAATATGATGGTTTTAAATAATGAAATAAAACAGAAAAAAGAATTATAAATCCCGCAATAAATACAACGCCCTTTACGTTTAAAAATTTTTTATACTTGTTGATATTTTTTTTTTGTAGGAAAGTATTAAATATTTTAATTGCTGAAGTTTTCATTACATTGTTTTATAAGCAGTATATAATTAAAAATAAAGTTCTTAGAAATGAAAGATTTTTTAAAAGAATTAAATAAAGAGCAAAAAGAAGCAGTTTTAAATACTGAAGGTCCTACTTTAGTTGTCGCAGGTGCGGGCTCAGGCAAAACCAAAGTTTTGACTTCAAGATTGGCCCATATCGTTAAAGAAAAAAAAGCTTGGCCTAATCAAATTCTTTGTGTGACGTTTACAAATAAAGCCGCAAAAGAAATGAGGGACAGAGTTTTAAAAAATTTAGGCGGGAAATTAAGTGCACTATCATGGCTAGGTACATTTCATGCAATTAGTGTTAAATTTTTGCGACGTCATGCTGAGGCTATAGGTTTAAAAAGCAATTTTACAATTTTGGATACCGATGACCAAAAAAAATTAATTAAAAATATATGTAAATCAGAAAATATAGATGCAAAAAAAATATCTCCTCAATTTATTTTATCTTTAATTGATAAATGGAAAAATAAGGGTTTGCTTCCAGAAGATGTAGATCCTCAAAAAAAAAATATTTTCGAAAATCAAATTTTAAAAGTTTACAAAGTATACCAAAGTAAAATTAGAGATTTAAACTCTTGTGATTTTGGAGACTTAATTCTTTATTGTGTAAAATTGTTTGAAAAAAATCCAGATATAAAAAAAATATATTCTAATAATTTTAAGTACATTCTTGTAGATGAGTATCAAGACACAAACTTTATTCAAAATAAATGGCTAAATTTAATTGTAAATAAAAATAAAAATATATGTTGTGTTGGAGATGATGATCAATCTATTTATAGTTGGAGAGGTGCTGAAATAAAGAATTTTTTAAGTTTTGATAAAGTTTATCCAGACTGTAAAATTTTTAGGCTTGAACAAAACTATAGATCAACAAAAAATATATTAGATACAGCCTCATTTTTAATATCACATAATAAAGATCGTCTGGGAAAAAAACTCTGGACTGGTGGTGATAAGGGTGAACCAGTAAAACTTAATTGCTATAAAAATGGCAAAGAAGAGGCACGTGGTGTTGGAACAATAATTGAGGGTCATATAAAAAATAATGACTCTATAAATAATATAGCAATATTAGTAAGAGCTATTTACCAAACAAGGGAATTTGAAGAAAGATTCCTCAAAATAGGAATTAATTATAGAATTGTTGGCGGAATAAAATTTTACGAAAGAGCAGAAGTAAAAGATGCAATTTGTTACTTAAGAATTATAAATCAAAAATATGATGATTTAGCATTTGAAAGAATATTAAATACTCCCAAAAGAGGTTTGGGTGAAGCTACAGTGAAAAATTTATATGAGTTCTCATCTATAAATAAAGTTTGTTTAGAAGACGCTGCGAGAAAACTTCTTGAACAAAATAAATTTAAGCCAAAAATTAAAATTACAATTAAGCGTTTGTTAGATTTAATAAATAAATGGAGATTAGATCTAAAAAAAATTAAACACTATGATCTTTTAAAAACAATTTTAGATGAGTCAGGTTATTCAGCTATGTTAAAAAACAAAAAAGATCTGGAAAATGAAAATCGTCTAGAAAATTTAAAGGAATTATTAAGAGCAATGCATGATTACGATAATTTACAGGGATTTTTAGAACACGTTGCTCTTGCAACTTCAATTGACCAACAATGGGAGGATGAAAGAGTTAATATAATGACAATGCACGCTGCAAAAGGTTTGGAATTTGAAACAGTTTTCTTGCCTGGTTGGGAAGAAGGATTGTTTCCTCACCAAAAATCGCTTGAGGAAAAAGGTGATGTTGCCTTAGAGGAAGAGAGAAGATTAGCATATGTTGGTGTTACAAGAGCAAAAAAAAATGCACATATATCATTTGCAACAGAAAGATCATGGCACGGTGATTGGATAGATAGTTTGCCATCAAGGTTTGTTTCAGAGTTACCAGATGACTCAATTGAAAAAAATGAAGAAGAAGTTAAGGATATTTCAGATGATTTTGACTTCAATCAAGACAATTTTTTAGAAGATGAAAATGAAGAGTATAGAAGCCCAGGTTGGGCAAGGCTTAAAAAAAAATTACTGAAATGATAGAAAATCTAAAAATTTTATTAAAAAAATATAATATTGATGGATATATTGTTCCCAAAAATGATGAATATTTCAATGAGTATATTCATTATTCAGAAGATAAATTGAAATTTATTACGAATTTTTCTGGTTCAGCTGGATTTGCCATAGTTTTTAAAGATAAAAATTATCTTTTTGTAGATGGTAGATATACAGTCCAAGCAAATATTCAATCTGGAAAAAAATTTAAAGTATTTACTTATCCAAATAAGTACCCAAAAAATGTACTTAAGTTTAAAAGAAAAATTATTTTAGGTTTTGATCCTAAATTGCATACAAAAAAACAACTAAAGTTTTTATTTGATCAAAAAAATATAAAACTTAGACCTATAACAACAAATCTTATAAATTATATATGGGCAAATAAACCAAAAGAGATTATTAAGCCTTTTTATGCTCTATCATCAAAAAATACTGGTCTTAGTTTTGAAAGAAAAATAAAAAAAATTAAAAATTTTATATCGAAGAATAATGTTGATTATCTTTTAGTAACTGCACCTGAGAACTCAGCCTGGGTTTTAAATATCCGTGGTCATGACTGCGCTTTTTCACCAATTCCAAATACTCGATTACTAATTGGAAGAACGGGTAAAGTAAAACTTTTCACAAATATAAAAAAAACGAAAAAAATTAAAAGAATTTTACAAAATGAAGTTGATATTTATGAAGAAAAAAAATTACAAAATATCATAGGCAAACTAGAAAAAAAAATTGTTTGGGTCGATAGCTCATCTTGTTCATTTTATTATAATAATAAACTTAACAAAAAAAATAAAGTAATTTCAAGAACAGATCCTATTCATATTTTTAAATCAATAAAAAATAATGTTGAAATAACAAATATGAGAAAAAGTCATTTGATTGATGGCATTGCATTAACAAAGTTTTTATTTTGGCTGAAGAAAAATTATAAAAAAAATAAAATTACAGAAATGTCAGCACAAAAAAAACTTGAAAAATTTAGAAAAAAAAATTCAACATATAAATTTCCAAGTTTTGATACAATTTCTGGCTCTGGGCCAAATAGTGCAATTATTCATTACAAGGCAACAGAAAAAACAAACAGAGTTCTTAAAGAAGGTGACTTGTATCTTGTTGATTCAGGAGGTCAATATTCTTTTGGAACTACTGATGTTACAAGAACAATCTCGTTAAATAATAATTCAAGTTATGTGAAAGATATTTATACTCGTGTTTTAAAGGGACATATAGCAGTTTCAAGATTCAGAATAAAAAAAAAATCAACTGGTTCAGAAGTTGATTTTCAAGCACGAAGATTCTTGCAAGAGAAGAGGTTAGACTATCCTCATGGTACTGGGCATGGCGTTGGATACTTTTTAAACGTTCACGAAGGACCACAATCACTCTCAAAAAATAGTAAAGTGTTTCTGCGTGATGGTATGATTTTATCTAATGAGCCTGGATACTACAAAAAAAATACGTTTGGAATTAGAATTGAAAATCTTATTTTTATAAAAAAAAATAAATTTGAGGAATTAACACTAGTTCCAATAGAAAAAAATCTAATAAATAAAAAAATTTTAAATAAAAAAGAAATTGATTGGATAAACAACTATCATAAAAAAATTAACAATAATTTAATAAAATTTATGAATAAAAATGAGAAAAAATATTTAAAAATGGCTTGCTCACCTATTTAATAGATCATACCATTTTTCCTCAGTCATTAGCTTAATTTTTAGATCTTTTGCTTTATCAATCTTCTTTTTTGTTGGTTTAGAATTTCCAACTATTAGAAAATCTAGTTTTTTTGAAACTGACCCTAGAATTTTTGCTCCGTTTTCTTCAGCTAAGGACTTGGCCTCTGACCTGCTCATTTTTTCAAACCCTCCTGTAAACATAATATTTTTATTACTTAGTTTTCCCTTTTTTTCTTTTCTATTAAATTCCTCTATTATTAAGCATTTAATTAATAATTTTATAAAAGTAACATTTTTTTTGTTTGAGAAAAAATCATCTATAGATTTAACTTGTGTCCCCCCTATTCCGTCAAGATCATAAAGATTTTTTAAAATATCTTTTCTTTTTTTAATTTCAAATAATTCTGAAAATTTTATATCTGTTTTAAAAAAGTTAGCTAAAATTTTTGCGTTTTCTTGGCCTATGTGTCTAATACCTATTGAGTAAATAAATCTATCTAAAACTATTTTTTTGGAATTATTTATAGCAGTTTTTAAATTAACAATAGACTGGTCTCCCCACCCCTCTAGCTTTTTAATTTTTTCATAGTCTAGATTAAAAATATCAGCAGGCTGTCTTATGAAAGCTAAATCCCAAAAATTCTCAATTACCTTTTTGCCTAGACCATCTATATTAAAAGCCTCTTTAGAAACTATATGTTTTAGTTTTTCTCTTGCGGTGTAATCGCACTCGTAGCCTCTACTGCATCTTCTTACAGCATCAACTTTTTTTGTTGTTTTACTTGTTTCTTTTTTTGTTGGAAAACCGCACAAACATCTGTGCGGAAATATATATTTTTTACTATTTTTATTTCTTTTTGTTTTATCTGCTGATACCACCTGAGGAATTACATCTCCCGCCCTTTGAATGGTTACGGTATCTCCTATTCTTATATCTTTTCTGGCAATTTCATCTTCATTGTGTAAAGTAGCATTTGATACGACTACACCGCCGACCGTTACTGGATCAATTTTTGCAACAGGTGTTATCGCACCCGTTCTACCAACTTGAATTACTATATCCCTTACTTTTGATGAAGCTTTAACTGAGGAAAATTTATATGCAATAGCCCATCTTGGAGAATTTGAAGTTGTGCCTAATCTTTCTTGGAAATCAAAATTATTAACCTTGTAAACAATGCCGTCAACATCATAATTTAATGATGATCTAATCTTTTCAATGTCAGAATGGTTTTTTTGAATTTCCTCAATTGAGTTAATTGTTTTACAATAATTATTAATTGAAAAACCCCATTGTTTTAGTTTTGCTAATAATTCTGATTGTTTTTTAAAAATTCTGGGTTTAATTTCTCCAATACCATAGGCAAAAAATTTAAGAGGAATTTTCTTCGTTATTTTTGAATCTTTTTGCCTTAAAGATCCGCCTGCTGCATTCCTGGGATTTGCAAATTTATCTTTTAAAACCTCAAAATCTTTTTTACCAATATATACCTCCCCCCTTATTTCAATTAATCCAGGTGAGTCAGATATGGTTTTAGGTATATCGTTTATTGTTAAAAGATTATCAGTAATATTTTCTCCATAAACACCATCGCCTCTTGATAAGCCATAAACTAAATTTCCGTTTTCATATCTCAGAGATGCTGAAATACCATCAATTTTTGGTTCTGAAGAAAGTTCGATTTCGGAAGAGGTATTAAGAAAATTTTTAATCTTTTTAATAAAATCTAACATATCTTTTTTATCAAATGCATTACCTAAAGATAACATCTGTTTAGAATGTTTTACTTTTTCAAATTTATTTGAGGGTTTAAAACCAACAATATCCTTAATACCTGGTAAGGATTTTAAAAAAAGGTGGTTTTTTACAAGAGAAAAAATTTCTTTTTTAAGATTATCAAATTCAGCATCGGATATTAAAGGATTATCTTTTTCAAAATATGCCTTATTAAATTTATTAAATTTTTTTACTTTCTCTTTGTATATTTTTTTAATTTTTTCTTTATTTTCCATCTAAAAACAATATTTTTTTTAATGTTCTTTTAACTAAACCATCCTCTTTATTCTCTTTTGATATTTTAGGTGCTCTATAATTCTTATTTAAAATTGCATAGGATCTTTTATACCATTCACTGGATGCATAATTGTATCCCAGTAATACAGCTGTTGCTCTTGACTCTTCCTCAAGACCAAGTCTGTGATAAATTTCTACAAGACGATAAAGAGCCTCTTCTATAAAAATTGTTTGATTATATTTTTTTACAACTACTTTCAACCTATTTATTGCTGCTATCCATTTTTCAGTTTTAATATAGTATCTAGCTATTGACATCTCTTTAGCAGCCAATTGATTAATTATTAACTCGAGCTTGAACTGTAAATCAATAGCATAATCTGTATTAGGATATTCTTTTAAAAAAGTTTCTATTGTTTTTTTGGATAGTAAAAGCGGTTCCAAATCTTTTTTTTCATCAAGAATTTGTTCGTAATAACTTATTGCAATTAAATAATTTGCATAGTCAATATTCTTACTTGCTGGATAAGTTTTAATAAATCTTTGAAAAGTTAATATGGCATCATCATAAAAGTTAATCGAATAAAGACAATAACCTGACATTAAAGCCGATTTCGCAGCCCAAGATGATTGCGGTAATAAAACTTCGGCTTCTGCAAATTTCTTTGAAGCAAAAAAATAGTCTTTATCCTCAAGAGCTTTCAATGCCTCACTATATAATTGTTTTGCCTCGATATTGTCTGGTTGTATCGTCTCATTTTTTTTTGTTGAACACGAGACAGATAAAAAGATTAAAAAAATGAGAGATATTACTTTTAGCATCTCTTTATTAATAACAAAAAAATTGGTTTGGGTAAATTTAAGATTTATTAAGCGTTTACAACAAGTCTTTTTTGGTAATTATTGGTGTCTTTTTTAATTTTTGGATAATTATCACTTTCAACGTAAGAGTAATTTAACTTTTTAGAGAATAATTTTCTTAAAAAGTCATTTGTTAAAGAATGGCCACCATGAAAACAATCGACAGAACCAATCATCCTGTTTCCGACAAGCATAAAATCACCTAATAAATCTAATATTTTATGATTTACAAATTCTTTTTCTGATCTCAAACCCCCTTCGTTAAGAACTTTGTCATCCTTAACAACAACTGCGTTTTCTAAACTTCCTCCTTTTGCAAATCCTTGAGATTTTATTTTTTCAACATCCTCAAAAAGACAAAAGGTCCTAGCTGAATAAATGTCCTCAAGATTATCTTCGTTGAGGTTCACTTTATTGCTTTGATTTTTGATTAAAGGATTATTGTAACTTAACGTAAATTTTACTTTAAAAATCGTTTCTTCAGGTTCAATTGATATTGATTTATCCTTATCTTGATAAGCAATTTTTTTTGTAATTCTAATAAACTTTCTTTCTTTATTTAAAGTTCGCTGACCAGCTTCTTTGAGAATTTGAATAAAATTTAATGAAGATCCATCCATTATTGGTACTTCTGGTCCATCAATTTCAACTATTAAATTATCAATTCCAAATAAATAAAATGCAGCCATCAAATGTTCTATAGTAGATACACTTGCGCCAAAACTATTCTCAATTTTTGTACAAAGTTTAGCAGAAGAGACGTTTTTAAAATTTGCTAATATTTTGTTGTTTCTTTTTAAGTCGACCCTTTTAAAAATAATACCTGTTCCTGCGGCTGCTGATAAAAGTTTTACGTTGGCTTTAATACCTGAATGAAGACCAACTCCTGAAAAGTTGACTGATTTATTTACTGTTTTTTGATAGTTATCCCACATGAATAAGTTATACAAAAAACCTAAATTTATCTGAAAACAACTAATGTTACAGAAAACTACAGTTTTAATTATTAAAAAAACGTGAAAAAATCCCCGCTAAAATAGATTTTTTTTCCTCTGAATATGGAATGGCCTCACTATCCCAGCCTTTGGTAATTAACTCTGCTGCACCTACAATAGAAGAATCGTTTAAAGTTTTAGAGTTTAAAATGATCTTGTTTTGGTCTACCTGAAAAAATTTTTTAAATACCTTAGCTAAATTATCTTCTACAATTTTATCTTCAAATAATAAATAAATATGTGAGAATTTATTTTTAAAAAAACTTATATTTGTATTCTTATTAAAAATATAGTTTATCATTTCTTCTATTCTTGAATTTATTATTTCCTGTATGTGAGTTATGCTAAGTTTTGTAAATTCTGATTTGGTAAAAAATTTTTTATCTAAATATTTATTATTTTTAGATTTTATTTGATTAAAATCTAAACTTTTTAAAATAACCTCTATCTCTTCTTTTTTAAGTGAGCAAAGTTGAGACAAGTCTTTATAGATTGAATTAATACCAAATCTAAAAGTTTTTAAAAAAACTAAAGATGAATTTTCATAAATAGTGATAGTGCTCAAATCATTATCAAAATTAATTACTAAAAAATTTTTAAAGCTTTTATTTTCGTTAATTAAGTTAAATCCTGTCATCAAAGGTCTGCTTAGAATTCTTTCAACAATTAAATCGTTTTGGTCGAATAAGGATTTTACATTTTTTATACTATTTTTTGGTAATAGTAGAAAGGTCATTCCTAAACTTAAATGATCAGCAAATATATTTAGAGGAATCTTGTGCTGTGATATTTTATCCGTAAAAAACTTTGAATTTAAAATATGGAGAATTGAATTTTTTTCATAACTTTTTATTATTAATAATTTTCCTTCATTTAAAATATAATCTAAATCTCTCTTTTCTACTTTTGCTCCGTTTAGTTTTTTATAACAAGTGACATTAGTACAAAAAATTTCTTTCTGATTAATGATCACTGTTATATTTCTAAAAATTTTATTAAGTTTCTTTTCAATTTTTTTTAAATCTTGATAAACAATTTTTGTTGCACTTTCCAAATTAATTATTGAACCTTCTTTAATTCCTGAATTTTTTGATATCCACTTTTCTGTAATACGATAATTCAGGTTTTGATCGATTGTTAAAACCACGTACTTTATTTCATCATTACTTATTTCGGCCAAAAGTTTTTCTTGGTTATTTTCCATTTAATTCAATATAAGCTTTTTTTCAATTCTAAAATCAAATATTTTAAATTTTTTGAATTCTTCTTTTTGATAAATTTCAATAAATCTTTCTATAGAATTTATATAATTTACCGATGGTAGTTTTATCAATTTTTCATCTTTAAGTAAAATATCCCATCTATTAACTTTATAATAATAAAATTTATTTACAAAGTCAGTATTGAAATTTATTGTTTTTAATTCTGAATAAAACTTAAAATAATTTTTTTCAGCTTTTATTCCGGAAACTAATGGTAAATAATTAAACTTATTTTTATCAAATTTTTTAATAACTAAACCATTTTGAAGTAAAAGAAAATTTTTATTTTCTTGAATTAAAATACCAATTGGTAAACTCTCTTGGAAAGAAATTTTTAATTTATTAGGATATATCTTTTTTATCTCAATTTTTTTTATAAATTTATTATTTTCTAATAATGATACAATATCATTTTTCCTTAAAAAAAATAAATTTTTCCCTTTAATAAGTTCTATTTTTTTTTTTATTTTACTCTCATTTGCATTTTTTATTCCCGATAATTCAACGCTATCAATTGAAAAAAAGCTCTTTTTTTTAGTTTGATTAATATCTACAAAAGTTGTCAGCGAAAAAAATAAAACAATTAAAAGAAAGATTTTTTTTTTTTTCATCTATTTATACTTGCGTCATCGACCATCCATTTAACAAGTTTTTCAAACGAAATTTTATAAAATCTCGCTATTTCTGGAACTAAAGACAAATCTGTCATACCAGGTTGAGTGTTCAACTCTAAAAGATAAAACTTATTTTTATAATACCTAAAATCACATCTAACTATTCCTTTGCATCCTAAAACTTTATTTGCTTTTCTAGAGATGTTCAAAACTTCTTTATATTTCTTTTTGCTAATTTCTGCTGGCATAATATGTTCAGTTTTTGCAGACTTTTTATATTTTGCTTCATAATCATAAAATTTTCTTTTTGGTCTCAGTTCAATAGCGCCCAAAGGTTTTCCTCCCATTATTGCAACCTGTATTTCTTGACCTGGAATGTATTGTTCTAAAATTAAATTATCGTGTTTTTTTTTAATTTTTTCGAATTCTTTTTTTAAAATACTGAGATTTTTACAAATTCTTACACCTATACTCGAACCCTCATCATTTGGTTTAATAACAATAGGAAAATTCATTTTTTTAATTTTTAAATTCTTTTTAAAATCTACATTTTTGCAATCATTTTTATTTAAATAAAAATATTTTGGCGTAGCTATTTTTTTATCTATAAATAATTTTTTTGAAAAATGTTTGTTCATTGCAATCATTGAAGATAATACGCCAGAATGTGTGTATGATTTTTGAAAAAACTCGAAATAACACTGTACGTTACCATCTTCACCATTTTTTCCATGAAGTGCATTGAAAATTACGTCTGGATTAATTTTTTTAATCTCTAATAAAGAGGAATATTTAGGATCTAATTTAAATACTTTATAACCAATTTTCTTTAAGGCTTTTATACACGATTTTGAAGATTTCAAACTAATTTCTCTTTCTCTTGAGTCTCCACCATGAATTACTAATATTCTTTTTCTCTGCATTTTATTTTTTTCCTACTATTTTAATTTCTAGGTCAAGTTTTGTACCTGTTTTTTCTAAAACTTTTTTTCTAACTTCGTTAATTAAACTTTCTATATCATGAGATGTGGCACTACCATCATTAATAAAAAAATTACTATGTTTATCTGAAATACTTGCGCCTCCAATTTTTAAATTTGAACATTCTGATAATTTTATTAGTTCCCAAGCTTTTTTATTTTTAGGATTTTTGAAGGTACTTCCACATGTCTTAACCTTACTAGGTTGCGTTTTTCTTTTTTTTTCAATGAACGTATTTTGTTTTTTTTCAATTTTTTCTTTACTTAAAACCTGCCCCTTTAAAACAGCACTTAATATTATGTAATCTTTTTTAAGATCATTTCCTCTATAAAAAAATTTTATGTCTTTATTATTAAAATTAACCAAATCCCCTTCGGTGCTAATAGCTTTAAGTGAAACAAAAATATTTGAAATATTTTCTCCATAACACCCACTATTCATCATTATAGATCCGCCAATACTTCCTGGTATACAAGACAAAAACTCAAATCCTGTTATTGAATTTTTTTTAGCAAATTCTGAGATTGTTTTATCTAATGTTGCAGCACCAACCTCAAAAGTATTTTTATCTATTAAATTGATATAAGAAAAGTTTGGACCAAGTTTTATGACCAGGCCATCAAAGCCCGTATCCCTAAATAAAGTATTAGATCCAGCTCCAAGTATATGGATCTTGTTTCTGTTTTCCTTATTCTCTTTTAAAAACTCCTGCAAGTTATTTAAAGAATTAGGTTTAAAAAAAACTTTTGCAGGGCCGCCGAGATTAAACCAACTATATTTTGAAAGTTTTTCGTTTTTATAAATTTTTTCCATTTTAAAATTTAATTTCTCTCATCCATTTTGATATAGATCCAGCACCTAATCCTATTACTATTTCATTTTCAATTAAATTTTTTTTAAAAAAATTATTCAAAAATTTTAAATTTTTTACTATCACAACTTGTACTTTTGAATTTGTCGATATTAGTTCTGAAAACTTTTTTTCATCATAAGATTTATCAATTTTTTCACCTGCAGGATAAATTGGACAGAGGAGTACCAAATTTGAGTTTTTAAAAGATTTTGAAAATTCCTGCTTAAGTAATTTTAATCTCGAATACCTGTGAGGTTGAAATACTGATATAATTTTCCTATCTAAATTTGAATTTTTTAAACTTTGTAGAACTGAATGTATCTCAGTTGGATGATGTGCATAATCATCAAAAAATTCATTTCTATTTACTTTCAAAATTTTCGTAAGTCTTCGCTGAATTCCTGAAAAATTTTTTAATGACTTTTTTATAATATTTAAATTAACCCCGATATGATAACAAAGTGCGATTGCAGCCACAGAGTTCAGAATGTTATGTGATCCAATAAGATTAAGTTTTATATTTTTTATTATTTTATCTTTCTTTGAGGGAATTGATATTTTTAGATTAAATACTGAATGATTTTTTTCATAAATTGTTTTAGTAATTTGAAAATTTGCTTTTTTATTAAAACCATAAGTAAGATAATTTTTTTGTTTATTTTTTTTTATTATTTTTTGTAATTCTTTGTCATCTAAACAAAGAAAACTTTTTCCAAAAGGTGGTGTCTTATTAATAAATTTAATAAATGATTTTTTTAAATTATTAAAATTTTTATAAAAATCAATATGTTCTTGATCAACATTTGTAACAACAGAATAGTTAATTGGAAGATTGAGGAAACTACCATCAGATTCGTCAGCCTCCAAAACTGCCCAATCACTATTTCCTAATTTAGCACTTCCACCAAAAGAATTTATAATTCCACCATTCACTATAGTTGGATCCAACCTAGCTTCAGACAAAATTTTAGCAATAAGAGATGTGGTGGTGGTTTTGCCATGTGATCCTGTAATTATAATATTTTTTTTTAAAGAAACAACTTGAGCCAACATTTCAGCCCTTTTTAAAATATTTATTTTTTTTTTTCTTGATGCTTTAATTTCTATATTATTATTTTTTATGGCAGATGATCTAACTACTATGGTAGAATTTTTGATATTTGAGGCACTATGTTTTTGAAAAACCTTTATTCCCATTTTTTTGCATCGATCTATATTAATATTATTTGAGATATCACTTCCTTGAACATCAAAACCCATCTTATACATTATTTGGGCGAGCCCACTCATTCCAATTCCACCGATTCCAACGAAATGGATCTTTTCATTTAACCCAACTATAAATTTATTCATAATATCTCTTTTATTAAATTTTTTATTTTTTTAAAAACATCTTTATCAGAGTGTTCTTTCATTGCATTTTTAAATTGACTAAGTTTTTCTCTATTTTTGTTTAAATCAGCTAAAATTTCAAATAATTTAGTTGGAATAAACTCTTGTTGTAACAGCAAGCAATAACCTTTTTTCTTAAAATGTAAGGCATTTTTATATTGATGGTCGTCTTTTGATGAAGGCAAGGGTATGGAAATAAATGGTATACTCAGGTTTACTAGCTCTGCAATTGAAGAAGCGCCTGATCTTGTGATCGCTAAATCAATAAACTTATAATACTCATTCATATTATCTGTAAATGAGAATAATTGAAATTTTATATTTTGTTTTTTATATAAATTATCTAAATCCTTTTTTTGACTTTCTAAACATTGTTGAAAAATATTAAATTTAATATTATTTTCATTACAATGTAGAATTACTTTAGTTATTTCTTCACCAAAAACTTTCGCTGACTGGCTGCCCCCAATTATAAGTAAATTTATAATTTCATCGTTTTTAATTATATTCTTACTTTTAACCCTGAGTATTTCATCTCTTATAATGTAACCACAAAAAAACTTTTTATGTATGTGTTTCGAGCTTATTCCATCAAGATTATTATTTGAAACCAAAATTTTTTTTGCAAAGTGAAGTAAAAATTTGTTAGCTCTACCTACTATTAAATTATTCTCGTAAATTATAATTGGAATATTTAAAAGGATACCAGCAATACATACTGGAAAAGATGAATATCCGCCCATACCAAAAATTATTTTTGGTCTTAAAAATAATAAATAAGTAAATGAACTAAATATAGATAAAATTATTTTTAGGATACTTAAAAAGACTTTTAAAAAATTTTTTTGGTATAAGGTTTCTATATTAATTTTTTTTATATCTATATCTTTTATATTTCCTAAATATTTTGAACCTCTTAAATCTGTTATAATTTTTAATTCATATGTATCTTTGAGAAAATTACAAAGAGCCAGGGAGGGTATGACGTGACCTCCAGTTCCACCTGTTGCAACTACTATTCTTTTTTTTCCATTCATATTTTATTCTCTTAATCCTAAAGATGTATAATTCAAAATAATCCCAGCGATTATACCGCTTGAAATTAATGATGAACCACCATAGCTTAAAAATGGTAATGTCATGCCTGTAGTCGGAAGTAGGTTTGCATTTACACCTACATGAATAAATGTTTGAAAAATTATTAAAGAAATTAGTCCACTTAAAGCTAATTTATAAAAACTTTGATTAAAATTTATTATTCTTTTTACAACCCTGAATGAAATAAAAAGAAAAATAAGTATTATTGAAATAGATATTAAAGAGCCAAATTCTTCACTTATTACAGCTATTATAAAATCTGTATGTGCCTCAGGAACATTTTCTTTCAAAATTCCTTCACCCATACCTCTACCTTTAAGGCTACCTTCTCTTATTGCATCAGTTGCTTTCCTGGATTGAAAATTTTCAGCTTTAGATGGGTCTAAAAAAGAAGAGATTCTTAAGACAATATAATTAAACTTGTCAGGTGAAAAATATACTAGTAAAATTAAAAGTGTGGTTACAAATCCAAAAAGCAAAAACAAAGAATAAATATTTACTCCAGATACAAAGATTAAGGAAATCCATGTGCATATTATTAACACGGTTTGTCCCAAGTCTGGCTGAATTAAAAGTAGTAAAATTAAAAAACTTAAACATATAAAAGATAAAAGATAAGATAAATTTATATTTTTAATCCAATTTGAAGAAATAAGTTGAGCAATTATTAAAATAAAAAAAGGCTTAATAAACTCGACTGGTTGGAAACGAAAAATATAAAAATTTAACCATCTTTTTGCTCCTTTTACTTCAACACCAAAAAAAGGAATTAAAATCATACAAATCAGAAAAATAATAAAAATTGGAATTAAAACTTTGTTAATTAATTTTGTATTTATTAAGGATATAAAAATCATTACAAAAAATGAAAAAAGCGCATAAATCAAATGTTTTTGAAAGAAAAAGTAATATTCTTTATTTAGTCTTTCGTCAGCAAGAAATGATGTGGATGAAAAAGAAAAAAAAATTCCTAAAGCAAAAAGTAAGAAAAAACTAAAAAAAATTTGTTTATCTAAATTTCTCCAATAGTTTTTTGTTTTTAGTAAACTTAACTCTTCAGATATTTTGTTTTGCATATTTATATATTAAATTTTTAAACTCATTTCCTCTTGCCTCAAAATTTTTGTATTGATCGTATGAAGCACTAGCAGGGCTAAATAAAACAGTAATTTTTTTATTTTTTATTTTTTTAGCATCTTTAAAAACTGAAATAATAGCATTTTTTAATGTTTTAGATAATTTAAAACTTACTTTACCTTTCAATTGATTTTTAAAAAAACCGATATGTTTTCCAATTATATAAGATTTAATAATATTTTTTTTTATATTTTTTAATTTAAATTTATCCTTGAGCTTTGGTAATCCGCCTAAAATCCATAAAATATTCTCATTACTATGTAGAGCGTATTTGCTTGCTGCAAAACTAGTAGCTTTGGAATCATTAATAAAAATTTTATTTTGTTTTTTATAAAAAATTTCATATCTATGTGGCATTCCTTTAAAAGATTCTAATGACTTAATAAATTTTTTTTCTTTTATATTGACAAATTTTGAAATTGCATAAACAAAACTCATATTTTCATCATTAATTTTTAAATTCAAATAAATATTTTTTATTTTATTTTTTATTTTTAGATATTTTTTTATATTAATAAACAATAATTTACCTTTATACTTATTGTAGTAATATTTTTTTTTTATATTATTACTGTTTAGTAAAGCTAAATTCTTTTTACCCTGAAGATTAAAAATTTTAAGTTTAGAATTTAAATATTTGTTCATTGAGCCATGCCAATCTAAATGATCATTTGAGATATTTAATATTATCGCAAAATCTGGCTTTACAAACTTTGAGTAAAAAAGTTGAAAAGATGAAGCCTCTATAACTACATGAGTTTTTTTTTCAGTATTGATTCCCAAAATAGGACTACCTATATTTCCACATAAAGCAGACTTAATATTATTCTTGTTAAGTACATGATTAATTATTTTACATGTTGTCGATTTCCCATTTGTGCCAGTAACAACTATTGTTTTAACTTTAGTGTTTATCATAAAAAAAATATCTAAATCTGTTATTATTTTTCTTTTATTTTTTAAAAGTATTTTTCTTAGTTTGGCTTTTTCTATTTTTATACCTGGGCTAATGATAATATAATCTACAAAATTAAGGTTTTTTAAAAATTTTTTCTTTTCATCGAGATATTTAAAGCCAAATTTTTTTTTTAAAACTTGTTCATTATCGTCCCAAACCACATAATTTTTTAATGAATTTTTTTTAAAAAAATTTATTACAGAACTACCGGTAATACCCAGACCATATATTGCAAAACTTTTTTTGCTTAAGTTAAAATCTGCTTTCATGAATTTTTCTAACGTAGTTTTAATGTTGCTAACCCAACCAAAGCTAATATAATGGCTATTATCCAAAATCTAATTACCACTGTGGATTCTGCCCATCCCTTTTTCTCAAAATGGTGGTGTATTGGAGCCATCATAAAAACTCTTTTTCCAGTCAGTTTAAAAGATATTACCTGAATAATTACTGAAACTGTTTCTAAAACAAATAATCCACCAATTATTGCTAAAACAATTTCGTGTTTTACAATTATAGCAACTGAAGCGATGGAACCACCCAAAGATAACGATCCTGTATCGCCCATAAATATTTTGGCGGGTGGCGCATTGTACCATAAAAAACCTAAGCATGATCCAACTATTGACCCGCAGAAAATAGAAAGCTCACCTACATTAGGTATATATTGAATCTGTAAATAATTAGCAAAAATAGTATTTCCAACTAAGTAACATATTAATGAAAATGATAAAGCAACTAACATAACTGGAACAGTTGCTAAACCATCTAAACCATCGGTAAGGTTCACTGCGTTTGATGAGCCAATAATTACAAAAATTCCAAAAGGAATAAAAAATAAACCCATATTTAAAATAAGATTTTTAAAAAATGGAAAATATAAATTTAGTATTGTATCGTGATCAGTTAAATAAATCAGGGATAATATTGCAATTAATGATATTAATAATTGCCCAATAAATTTAAATTTTGCATTAATACCTGATGAATTTTTATATTTAATTTTTAAAAAGTCATCTAAAAACCCTAGTAAACCTAGACTTGTACAAACAAATAGTACAATCCAAATATAATGATTATTTAAATCTGCCCACATTATCGTGCTAACAATAATTCCAATTAAAATCATTAGTCCACCCATTGTTGGTGTGCCACTTTTTTTTATAATGTGATCTATAGGTCCATCTTGTCTTATCGGTCCTGTAATTTGTTTTTTTGAAAAATAATTTATAAGGGGATTTCCTATTAAAAAAATTATTATTAAGGATGTGACAATAGCGAGACCTATCCTAAAAGTAATATATTTAAATACATTTAAAAATGTAAAGGTGTCTATAAGGGAGGTAAGAAAACTATACAGCATTTATTTTTCCTTTTAAAATCTTTTTTGATACTTGATGCAATTTCATTGCATTAGATCCTTTGATCATTAAGTAGTCTCCATTATTTAAAATTTTAGGAAATATATTTTTAAACTCTTCTAAATCTTTTAATATATTTCCCTTTTTGTTACTTTTTAGATATTTAAATGTTTTGATTGCTTTATCCCCAAAAACAAAAGTTTTATCTATATCACTCATATTTATAAATCTGGAAATTTTCTTATGATACATATCTGAATTTTTTCCTAGTTCCAACATGTCTGCAAATAAAAAGTATTTCTTTTTTCCATTTTTTTTTATTTGTGAAAAATTTTCTATAGCACTTTTTACGGATAAAGGATTTGCATTATAGCTTTCGTCTACTAAGTAAAACTTTTTATTATACTTTTTTACTTTATTAATTTGACCTCTTCCATTAGGAGGATAATAATTTGTAAAAAAATTGTTTATTTTTTTTATAGGTAAATTAAATTCTGAAAGAATTGCTAAACAACACAAAATATTCATTATATTACTCTTATTATAATTATTCATCTTAATTGAAAAGGTTTCCTGATTTACCTTTGCATTTAGTGAATAAAAACTACTATTCTTTCTGATGTTCAAAAACCTCACATCAGCACTTTTTGAGTATCCAAATGTAATAATTTTAATTTTATTTTTTTTAGCGACCGTTTTAAAAAATTCATAAAATGAGTCATCTTTATTTAGAACTATTGCTCCCCCTTTTTCTATATTTTTGATTATTTCACTTTTTGCTTTAGCAATATCTTTCAAATTGTTAAAATTTTCCAAATGTGCCTCGGAAATATTCGTAATTACTCCAACATGAGGTTTTATAATTGATGAAAGATTATTTATTTCACCAAATTTATTCATGCCAACCTCAAAAACACCAAATTCATGTAATGGTCCTATGTTGCTTAAGCTTAATGGAACACCGAAGTGATTATTAAAAGAACTGGGTGAAAAAAAAGTTCTAGAGTAATTATTTAATAATCTACCCAACATATCTTTAACAGTTGTTTTGCCTGAGCTTCCAGTAACTGCTATAAATTTAGCTGACGACAAATTTCTATTAGCATTAGCAAAAGATTTTAAAAAATTCATAGTATTTTTCACTTTTATAAATTTAGAATTTTTTTTAAATTTTTTAGAAACTATACAAAAACTTGCGCCTCTTTTTATAGATTTTTTTAAATAACTGTGTCCATCTTTTCTTTTTCCTTTAATGGCCACAAATAAATTTTTACTTTTTATATTTTTCGAATTAATTGAAACTCCATTAAAAGGATAGTTTTTTTTAATTTTAAGAACCTCTTTTAAGGTATCTGCATTTAATTGGGAAATATTATTATAATTATTAGTATTTTTTCTCATCCTAAAATTTAATATTATACCTCTATCGCTTAGAAAAATTTTATTTTTTTTAAGTTGTTGATAATTTTCATGTCCTTTTCCTGCTATCAAGATTATCTCGTAAGGTTTTGAGTTTCTTATTGCATGTTCAACTGCCTTTTTTCTATTCGCAATTTCTATAAAATTATAGTTTTTCAAACCTTTGATAATATCATTTCGAATTTTTTTTGGATTTTCACTTCTGGGATTATCATCGGTGATATAAACTTTTTTACAGAACTTTTTTGCAATCTCACCCATCTGTTTTCTTTTATATATATCTCTTTCCCCTCCACAGCCAAAAACTAAAGTAATTTTTTTACAATGGTGCTCTTGTAAAGATGTGATTGCACTTTTTAATGCATCAGGAGTATGAGCATAATCTAAAAAAACTTTTGATTTATTTGGAAATACTTTTACTAACTCTAGTCTGCCATTAACGCTTTTTATTTTATTAATTTTTTTAAAAATATTATCAATTTTAAGACCACAAACTTTAGCAGCTAAAACAGACATTAATAAATTTTTTATTTGTATTGATCCAAATAAATTTATTTTTAAGGTATAAATTTTTTTATAACATTTAATTTTTAATATTTGATGGTTCTTATAAATTTTGTGATTTAAAATATTAAAAATATTACTTTTGGTACCAATAGTATAAATTTTTAATTTTCTTTTTTTTTGTATTTTTTTAATATTGTTATACTGTTTAATGTCAGTATCAGTCACAATATTACCTTTTTTTCTTAAAATTTTTTTGAATAGTATTAGTTTAGAACTTAAATAGTCACTCATGTTTTTATGGTAGTCTAAATGATCGTGACTTAAATTTGTAAAAATGCCAACTTTAGTATTTAAAAAATCCAATCTTTTCTGTTTCAAACCATGGCTTGATGCTTCAATTATAACGTTATCAATTTTACTTTTTTTCATATTAGATAAATCTTTATGTAAGGAAATAGGATCTAAAGTTGTAAGGGATCTTTCTTTTATAAAATTATTTTTTTTGAAACCCAAAGTTCCAATAAAACCAACCTTTATTTTTTGAATAGAAAATATTTGATGAAAAAAATCAGCTACAGATGTTTTCCCATTTGTTCCTGTAACTGCCACAATATTTTTTGGTTTGTCTTTATAAAATTTTGAACTTAATTTTGCTAGAGTTTTTCTGGGGTCGTTTACTTTTATAAATACTTTATTTTTATTTTTTTTATTACCTTTTGAATAAATTACTGCTTTAGCCCCTTTTGCGATTGCTTGATTAATATAATTGTCACCATCAAATCTGTTTCCTTTTATTGAAATAAATAAATCGTCTTTTTTTATACTTCTCGTATCGAAGGAAATCCCTTTAATTTTTAAAGTGGAAAATTTTGGGTCTAAATTATCAATTAGATTTTTTAACAACATAATTGTCGTAAAAATCGTTTTTATTTATGGCTAAAATAGGTCCAATTTTCTCTATAATTTTGCCTG
>CETH01023414.1_pt1 | contig 29285 bp, 30 predicted proteins | sample 361461 | NCBI WGS metagenome assembly CETH01 (sample SAMEA2622695, study PRJEB7988) | marine metagenome | isolation source: saline water (ENVO:00002010), including
TTGGATCTGGATTAATTTTTATCTACTAACTTTAGACCTAATTCTTCTAATCTCTCCTTATCAACAGAAGCTGGAGCATTCATCATAAGATCCATAGCCTGTTGGTTCATAGGGAAAGCTATAACTTCTCTAATATTAGGTTCATTAGCTAAAAGCATTACAATCCTATCAATGCCTGGTGCGCTTCCACCATGAGGAGGTGCTCCAAATTTCATTGCATTCAACATGCCAGAAAATTTAGTTTCTAATTCTTCTTTCTTGTAACCTGCTATTTCAAAAGCTTTGTACATAATATCAGGCCTATGGTTTCGGATAGCGCCCGAAGACAACTCTACTCCATTACAAACTATATCATATTGATAAGCTTTAATGTCTAAAGGATCTTTATTCAAAAGTGAGTTCATCTCACCTTGAGGCATAGAAAAAGGGTTATGACTAAATTCAATTTTATTAGTCTTTTCATCAATTTCATACATTGGGAAATCTACTATCCAACAAAATTCAAATGCATTTTTGTTAAGTAAATTTAAATCTAAACACAATTTATCTCTTACCTTGCCTGCAAATAACTGAGCATCTTTTTTATTATCACAAACAAAAAAGATTGACTCATTAGCTTTTAATTGAAATTTATTTAATCTTTCATTATCTAAATTTTTTGCAATTGGTCCTTTATATTCATCATCTGCGTAATTAATATATCCAAGTCCAGCAGCACCCTCTTCTCTTGCCCAGTTATTTAATTTATCAAAAAAACTTCTGGGTTTATCGGCTGTATTACTTACAACAATACCTTTAACTTTATAGTTTTTTTCAATCAAGTTACTAAATATTTTAAATTCTGAATTTTTAAAAATATCTGTGCAATCTCTTATTAGTAAAGGGTTTCTTAAATCTGGTTTATCAGTTCCATAACATTCCAGAGATTCTTCGTAAGGAATTCTTTTAAAAGGATAACTACTTACTGTTACTTTTTCATCGGTATGATAATTTTTATTTTCATCAAAAACTTCATATAAGACTGGCTCAATAGCATTAAATACATCATCTTGAGTAACAAAGCTCATTTCAAAATCTAATTGGTAAAATTCTCCAGGAGATCTATCAGCTCTGCTGTCTTCATCTCTAAAACAAGGGGCTATTTGAAAATATTTATCAAATCCAGCCATCATCAAAAGTTGTTTAAACTGTTGTGGTGCCTGTGGAAGAGCATAAAATTGACCATGATGAATTCTTGATGGAACTAAATAATCTCTTGCTCCTTCAGGTGAGGTTGAAGTTAATATTGGGGTCTGAAATTCTGTAAAACCTCTTGAGGTCATTTTTTCTCTTATAGAAGAAATAATTTTACTACGTAGAAGTATATTTTTATGTAGTTTGTTTCGTCTTAAATCTAAAAACCTATTTTTTAATCTTACTTCCTCACCATAGTCAATATCAGAATTTACAGGTAGTGGTAAAACTTGAGAAAAAGATAGTACTTCTATTTTTTCAATGTTTATTTCTATTTCTCCAGTAGTAATGTTTTTGTTAATAGTTTCTTCTGATCTCTTGATTACTTTACCAATTATAGTAATTACGCTTTCATTGCTAAGTTTAGAAATTTGTTCAAAAGATTTATGAGTTGAATCAACAACACATTGAGTAATGCCATAATTATCCCTTAAATCAATAAAAATTAAATTTCCATGATCTCTTATTGTATCAATCCATCCACTAAGAGAAACATTTTGCTTAAGATTGGAAATGTTTAATTCAGAGCATAAATGAGTTCTGTATTTATTCATTTTTTTTGGTCTTTACAGTATTTCTTTAATTAATGGTATTGTTAATTGTCTTTTTTTTTCAAGTGATAATTTATCAATTTTTTCAACTATCTGATATATATCAAAATATGTTCTCGATATACGTTTAAATATAAAATTAAAGATTTCTTTATTTTTTACTATTATTTGTTTTTCATAAAAAAATTTAGTTAACAAAATTTTACACATTTCATCATCCGGATTATTTATTTCTATAAAATAAAATGCTCTTAACCTTGAAATAAAATCTGATAATTTAAATTTATAATCAATTAATTGAATTGAAGTAGTAACTAGAATTTTTAAATTATATGATTTGCAATGATTAATTATATGAAAGATTTCTTCCTCATCTTTATTTTCAAATACATCGTCAATTGCAATATTTATTTTATTTTTTATAATTTCTTTTAAATTATTGTTATAAATAATAGCTTGATTCTTATTAACCCAAGTTTTTAATAAACTTGTTTTACCAGATTTTCTTGGACCAAATAAAAGAATATTTTGCTGAAAGTTATTTTCTGTGATGATATTATATGCATCTTTATTGGTAGAATTTACAAAATAATCATCAAAATTATCATATTTTGAAAAATAATAATCAAAAGTATTTTGTGTAGTCATTTTAATTTAACTTTACATTCATTATTTTCAAAAAAAAGATTCAATCTTGCTTTTTCAAAAGTACTAATAAGATTTTCTATATTTCCAAAAAATTCAAGTTTATAAGTATTTTCATTAAATTTAATATTTTGTAAATTATAATTATTTATAATACGATTAGAAGATAAAAAATTTCTTAAAAATTTCAATTCATAAGTATTATTTATGGTTATATTACAATTTAAAATATTAGTTGTTTGCGTATCAATTGAATTAAAATTTTTCCATTTATCAATTACATCATAATAAATATTTTTTAATAATATTGAATAATTCAATTTATCAACTAATATTTCATTTATTTTTACTTTATTTTTTTCATTTATTAGAAAAACATGTAAACTATAATAATTATTGTCTTTAGTTAAATATATAAATACTTGATTGTTTATTTTATATTTCGAATTTAATTTTAAATTTTGATTAAAATTAATAAAATTTAGATTATTTTGATTTAAAATAAATCTGTCATTAAAATCAAGATTTGGAATTAAATAATTTTCTTTTAAAAAATCATCATTAGAATTAATAATAAATGAATAAAATTTATTATTTTTAGATAAATTCTCATTTTCAAATAAATTTTCTTCAAAAAATATTAATAAAAATTTATTAGGCAAAAAATTTACATAATTTATTTTATTATTTATAAAATAATCAATAATAAGATTTTCATTAAAATTAATTTTAATTTTTGAATAATAATTTTCATTAATTATTTTTTCATCGATGATTTTTATATTTAATACAAAATTATTAACAAAATTAATATCATTTTTTTCTTGTATTTTTATATAGTTATTCTGATTAAGAATTTTTTGTAATACATTTTTAAAACTATTAATCTTTATTGCATTTATTTTATTTTCTTTGTCAACATCAATATTATTTGATTGAAATTTCACAATATGAAAATCTGTCTCAAACAAACTTTGTGAAAAAAGATCTTTAGATGCAAAAAATAAAAGAAATAATAAAAAAAATATCCTCATTAAATACTTGAAAAGTAAATTTTTAAATTTATGATATACCAATGGATTATTCTAAAGATAAAATATCAAAAGAAAAAGAACAAACATGGAAGTACTTCAATAAACTGACTATTTATACAATTATCTTTGTAGCAATAATACTTATCTTTATATTCTACCTATTCAATTAACCAACTATTTCATCTGATTTAAAGAAGAAATCTATTTCTTTTGCAGCATTTTCTGCTGAATCGGATCCATGAACTGCATTTTCTTGAATATTTAATGCAAAAAGTTTTCTTATTGTTCCGTCTTGTGCATCATCTGGGTTTGTGGCTCCCATTACAGATCGATATTTCTCAACACAATTTTCACCACTTAGAACTTGCACTACTACAGGTCCTGAAGTCATGTAATCAATTAAATCTCTAAAAAAAGGCTTTTGATTATGAATTGAGTAAAACTCTTCTGCCTGCTCTAGAGATAATTTGATTCTTTTTTGAGCTATAATTCTTAAGTCATTATCTTCAATCAATTTATTTATACTTCCTGTAATATTCCTTTTTGTAGCGTCTGGTTTGATAATTGAAAAAGTTTTTTCCATATATAATTCCTTTCTGAAATAAAAATATTGTTTTTATTAATTTAGATGAATAGTTTTGTCCACATTTGTTGTAATTACATATTAATTTTAGTTATAAATGATAAAATCAATAGATAGATAAAAATATTTAAATATAATCAAAATTGAGAATATTTATTAATAAATTATTATAACTAATTAGATGACCAAAATACAAAAATATATATTTGCTGAAATTTTAAAAGGCTCCTTATTAGTTTTTTTTATTTTTTTATCAATTTCTTGGCTCTTGCAATTTGCTAGATTAATATCATTAACAAACTTGATACAAGTGGATATTTTAACAATTTTATATTTATCGATTTTTTTAATTCCCAATTTAACAACTGTTATAATTCCTTTTGTGATTATTTTTGGATTAATAATTACATTTATAAAATTACACAAAGATAGAGAATTAATTAGTATATATTCTTTAGGATTAAAAATTTCATCAATTATCAAACCATTATTTTTTTTTGGATTTATATTACTTGTAATATTAACATCTTTAAACTTCTATATATCACCAAAAATTTACAAAGAATATAAAATTAAAGAATATGAAATTAGAAATAAAATAGATTTTGATAAAATAACAATATCCAATTTTATTGAGATAAATGAAAATACTTTTTTAGATTTTAAAAAAAATAGTCAAAAATTTCAGGAAGTTTTTATTAAATTTAAAGAAAGCAATGACAATATGATATATGCGGAAGAAGCTATTATAATACAAAAAGAAAATTATTTTATTTTTGAATTAATAAATGGTTTTAAGATAACTATTTTGGAAAATAATAAAATTGAAAAATTAGAATTTGAAAATTACTCTTTAGAAATTATTAATAATTCCTTTAAAAAATATGATGATTTTGATAAAAATGCTTTTGATATATTTGATGATTTAAAAAGAGAAAATTATATTAATATATTTTATAAGTTTGTAGATAGTACAATTTTTTTGTTAATAATTTATTTTTTTTACATAAATAATATACGTAAATACAATTTAGAAGTAAGGAATATTTTAATATTTATATGTTTTTCTTCAATTTTCCTTATTATTAATCAAATACTTAAAAATTCAGAATTTAATTTAAATTTTTATATTATATTTTTATTTATTATAATTCTTTCTATATTCTCTAACTTTTTTAAACTAAGTAAAAATGAAAAAAATCAATAATTATCTTTTTAAATTAACAATAAAATATATTTTAATAAACCAACTGATAATTTTATTTCTAGTTATCTTTCTAAACTTAATAGAATTAACAAGAGTATTGGATAATGATAACAAAAATTTATTTAGCTTTTTTTATTTAAGTCTTTTAAAAGTTCCTTCTACAATAAACGAAACAAGTCCATTTATTATTATAATTTCAACTGCTTTTTTATTTAAATATTTAATAACTAATAATGAATTTATTTCCATGAGAAACATAGGATTTTCTATATTTGATATCTTTCAGCCAATTTCAATATCAATTCTGGTATATGGATTTTCAATTTTATTTTTTTTAAATCCTTTGACTTCATTTACGGAGATTGAATATGATAAATTTTTAAACAATAAAAATGATAATACTTATTCAATAAATTTTTCTGAAAATAGTTTATGGATCAAAAATAAATCAAATAATGATGGCATTCATTATATTAATATTGAAAATTTTGATATTAAGTCAATGTTGGCAGAAAATATTAAAATATTATCGATCGACAAATCAGGAAATGAATTTTTACAATCATATAGTGGTAAAATAATTGATAAAAAATTTATTTTAAATGATGTTGATTTTTTCAATTTGTCTAATGATAAATACGAATATATAAAAAAACTAAATTTAGAATTAAATTTTTCAAAAGAAAATATTTTAAGTTCTGTTATTAATTATAAAAATATACCTTATTATAACTACCTTGATCATATTAAAACTCTTAAAAAATTTAACCTTTATTCCTCAGCAATTGGATTACACTATTTATCTGAAATTTTAAAACCTTTTTTTATGATTATCTTATCGTTTGTTGTTATGGGATTCTCAGCTAAATATAAAAGAAATGAGAGTTTTTTTAGAGTTTTGTTTATAGCTGTTTTACTTGGATTTATTTTTTATATTTTAAGAGAAGTTATAAATAAATTTACATTAACATTTGATGTTAATTTTATATATTCATATTTAATAATATTTATAACTCCATTTATAATTGGATTATATAAGGTTGTACAAATTGAAAATGATTAAAAAAATAGAAAAAGAAATATTTAATATTGTTTTTATTTTTTTTTTCTTATTTTACACTAATACTCAAAATGCCTCTGAATTACTTATTTATGCTGATAATATATCATATGATATTAATGAAAATATTATTGCTCGTGGAAATGCAAAAATTATTTATGATAATAAAATTATAATATCTGATTTAATAATTTACTCAAAACTAAATGATGAAGTTACTTTACCAACTGATTTTAGTTTAAAAGATGAGAGAAATAATTATTACTATGGAACAAGTGGTAATTTTAAAAATAATTTTAAAAGTGGCATTATCAATGATGTAAAAATTCAATTAGAAGATGGCTCGAGAATAGTAGGATCAAAAATCAAAAGAGATGGAAATATAGATGTTATAACAAAAGCTGTTTATTCACCGTGTAATAGTAAAATTAAAATTGGAAATTTTTTGTGCCCAATATGGCAACTAGAAGGCGAAAAAATGCTGCATGATTATGACTCACTTTTTTTATACCAAAAACATTCAAAAATGAGAGTTATGAATTTACCTGTTTTTTATACTCCTTATCTTGTAACCCCTTCTCCATTAAGAAAGGATAGAAAAAGTGGTTTTTTAACACCATCTATTAATTTAAATTTTTTTGATACAAAAGTTTCGCAATCAACATCATTTCCATATTATTTTAATATATCAACTGACAAAGAATTAACCTTTACACCAACATTTAATTATGGTGGTGGTGTAGACTCATCTCAGAGATTTAATTTTGATTATAATCAATTAATCTCAGGTGGGGAATTTAGCTCTTATCTTACTTTAGACTCAACATTTGAAAATACAAATAGTGATAAGTGGCTTAAAGAAGGGAGTTTAATTACTAAATATAAAAAAAATATAAATGAAAAATACAATTTTGAATTTGAGTCAGCTTTACAAACTTCTAAAAATTATATTCAGCAAACAAATCCTAACGATGATTTGAGCTACTCTAGTTCATTAAAATCATCTGCAACTGTCAGTGGATACAATCTTAGAAAACTAGATGATAAAGTTACAATAAATGTTACATCATATCAAAGTAATCAAAACAATGAAGATAACAAAACTATACCAACTATTTTACCATATATAAAATATAATTCAGGAATTACTAACACTGATAACTACGATATAAATCATTACTTTGAAACTTATAATATTTTTAGAGATAAACCAACTTCAATACACTCAAAACAACAAAGAAAAATTTCTTATAAATTATCAACAAAAAAAGAATTTATTAATTATTTTACAAAAATTAATTTAAAAAGTGAATTTTATAATCAATATTTTAGTGTTGAAGATAAGCAAATTGACAACAAAAACGTTAAAAGTGATTACATAAGAAGTTTTCCAATATTTTCTGCTGATTTTGAAACACCATTTAAAACAAAAAAAAGTAAATTCAATTTAGTTTATACACCAAAACTACAATTTGTTATTTCACCAGGTCAATCTAATAGTAATAAATTATCAAATGAAGACTCTTCAGTAAATACATATAATATTGAAAATAATTCAAACTTAAATAGATACAGTGGAAGTGATAAATTGGATAATTCAAAAAGAGTTAATTTTTCTTTTCAAATAGAAAATGAAAATATTGCAGCCGCATTATGGCAATCTTATGAATTTACAAATAATAGTAATTTTCATTACTCTCAGGGAAATGAGAATCATTTAAGTGATTTAATCGGTGAATTAAATTTATCGAAAAATAAATTAAAATCAGACTATGGTTTTAGATTTGATCCTCATCATAATTATATTAAAACACAAAATTTGGGTCTAAATTATGAAAATAAATTTGGATTTTATAAATTTAGTTATTTAGATCAGAAAAGTAAAACTGAGGATGTAATTACTTCAGATAATGAAACTTTAAATTATAGAATAGATACAAAGAAAATAAATAAGTATTCTAAATTTTCCTACTTTGGATTATATGATTTAAAAAATGAGATGAACAAAGAAAGTGGGATATCTTACAGCTATTTTGATGAATGTTTTGGAATTAATATTGATTTCAAAAGAAATTCATACATGGAGGATAACTTGAAGCCACAAGACATATTAACAATAATGTTTTCATTTAAAAATGTAGGCTCTTATAGATCTACAAATTTAGCTGTTTCAGAGCAAGATAAACAAGATATTAAATGGGAAGATATAAATATAGATAATGATTTATTTAACTAAATTAATTTTTTTTGTTTTTTTTACTTATTCAGTAAATGCAAATGAAGAGGTTAATAATAGGATATTGTTTAAAATAAATGATAAAGTTTTTACCAATATAGATTTAGAATATAGAATAAAATATTTTAAAGTAATAAATAATGTTGAAATTTCTGATATAAATACTTTTTCCAATTCAGAAATATTAGATGATTATATCGCTGCTGTACTTTTTTTTGAGTATAATGAAAAATATAATTTTATTAATACTAATTTTGATAATGAGTTAAATCAATTCTACACTTCAAGATTTGAAAGTTCGATTAAGAATATAAATTCAAAAGAAGAGCAAAACATAAAGGCAAATATAAAAATAGATTTAGTTAGAAAAAAAATATTAGAAAATATACTAAATTCAAAAAAAGAAATACTTGTTAAAAAACCTCAAATTTTAGATTTAATCTATAATTATAATATCAATTATTTGATTATACCTGAAGAAGATATTAAAGATTACGATTTAAAGAATATTAAAAACAGAAAAGATTTTTTAGATTTAAAAGAATATCTCGAAAATAACAAAATTAACTTCTTATTTAAAAATGAAGACATAAATGATAATTCGATAATATCAACAAAAATTAAAAGTCAAATCGATAATGATATTAAAATTACATATGATAATGATCAAAGTTATATTAAGTTGATTTCAATAGAAAAAGATTTAGCTAGTTTTCAAGGAATATTTGTAAAACTTGTAAATATCAAAACTAATTCAAAAATTGATAATAATAAATTAAATTGTGAATATTTAAAAAATCAAAAAGAAAAGATTATATTCAAAGAATATGAATATTCACAATTAAACAAGCAAATTCAAAATAATCTTAAATCAATAAATGATTACATATTAATAAATGATGAAGATAATTATAGTTATATTTTTTTATGTGAATTAAGATACGATGAAAAAATATTAAATGATCTAAATTTTAATAAAAAAATTAATGTTTTAGTTAATGATATTCAATCAAATTTTATGAATAAATATAAAAATGAATTAAATTTAGAAATTTTTTATGAATAATCTGATAGCAGTAACTATCGGTGATATTGAGGGTATTGGAATTCATTTGCTCTTAAAAGAATGGAGGAAGAGAAATTTAAAAAACTTTGTAATCATATCAAATTATAAAATTTTTTTACAATTTAATTTATTAAAAAAAGAAAAAACTAACTTAATAGAAAATATTAAAGATTTAAATTATGATAGTAGCAAAATTAATATTTTAAACTTTAAAACAAATAATAAATTTTCAAATACATACGATTCATTAAATATTGCTTATAAATTTACAAAAAAGAAATATTTTATTGGAATTTTAACCCTCCCACTTAATAAAGATAAAATCAATAAATATGTTTCAAAAAAATTTATTGATCAAACCAGTTTTTTTTCAAAAATTGAAAAATCTAAATATGCTAATATGATTTTTATTTATAAAAAAAAATTTTTTATACCTCTGACAATACATATAGAAATAAAAAATGTTCATAAATACTTCAAAAATAAAACATATATGATTAAAAATATAAAAAAAATAATACTGACTTTAAAAAATGATTTTCACATAAATAATCCAAAAATATTATTAGCAGGTATTAATCCTCATGCAGGAGAAAATGGAGTTATATCAAAAGATGACAGTAAATATATGGATCCAATAATTAAAAATTTGAAAAAAAATAATATAATAATTAATGGACCTGTATCTGGTGATAGTATGATAAATTATGATAATATGAAGTATTATGATGTTTTTCTTTTTCCTTATCATGATCAGGCATTAATTCCCTTTAAAATTGTTTCTAATTTTGAGGGAGTAAATTTTACATCAAATCTTAAAATTATAAGAGTTTCCCCAAGTCATGGGACGGCAAGAAAACTAGTTGGTACAAATAAAGCCACATCAAATGGTATTATTAATTGTTATAAAATTATAAAAAAAATATTTAAAAATAGAAAATAAATTGATTGTTCCAAAAAAATCACTGGGTCAAAATTTTTTAAAAGATAAAAATATCGTCAAAAAAATTATAAAATCTATAAATATTATCGATAAAAAGTTTATAGAAATTGGTCCAGGTTATGGAATATTAACAAATGAAATTTTAAAACTAAATCCAAAAAAATTTTTTATTATTGAGAAGGATAAAACTCTATACAAATATTTGCTAAACAAATTACAAAATAATAGTTTTAAAATTATAAATGAAGATGCATTGAAATTTGACTATTCTAGATTTTCTAATTATACAATTGTTTCAAATTTACCTTATAATATTAGTTCTAAGTTTCTTTTAAAAACTATAAAACTTAATAAAAATTTTAATGAAATTATATGCATGATTCAAAGTGAACTTGCAGAAAAATTTGATTATCGTGTTGGCAAAATGAACAAATATAAATTCTTAGCTAAATTTTGTGGAGAATATCAAATATTATTTAATGTATCTCCTAAAGTTTTTTTTCCCCAGCCTAAAGTAAATTCAAAAGTTGTTAAATTTGTTTTATCAAAAAAAAATATTAAAATTGAAAATCTTGATTTATTTGTAAAATTATTTTTTGTTAATAAAAGAAAAAAAATAAAATCAAATAAAACATTTAATAATTTAGTAGACAAAAAACTAATTGATAAAAGATACGAAGATCTGAATTATAATGATATATTAATGATTTATAAGAGATTTGATCTTTTTATCAGTTAATTTTTTGTTTTTATCCAAAATCATTTCAGTTTTTATAATTTGAATTATATCATTTACGGTCTGAATTACATTTTGATTAATCAAAACATAAGAATATTCATTATAATGACTAATTTCTTTTATTGCATAAGAAAGTCTTAAACTAATATCTTTTTTATTATCTCTACCTCTTTTAATTAGTCGTTTTTTTAATTCTTTTATTGATGGAGGTAGTATAAAAAAATCAATTATATCCTTTTTATGAATTTTATTTCTAATTTTCCTAGCCCCTTTCCAATCAATATCGAATAAAATTTTATTCTTTTTATTTTTTTTTATATTATTATATGGTGAACCATAATAATTTCCAAAATTAACGGCTGTTTCAATAAAAAAATTTTTTTCTTTTAATTTATTAAATTTTTTCTTTGTCACAAAAAAATAATCTTTTCCATCGACTTCATTTAATCTTTGATTTCTAGATGTATAAGAAATAGATAAATTTATATTATCCATTTTTTTTAATAAAAGTTTGCATAAAGTAGTTTTACCTGCGCCTGATGGAGAAGATATAATAATAATTTTATTTTTTTGACCTATATTCATTTAAACTCTTAAGATGATCTTTATAATTAACGGAAAAAATGTGTTTTTTTTCAATAGAATTATAAAAATAAAATAAATAATTTGTTTTATAATTTTCAAAAATTAATTCAATTGTTTTATATCCTACATATGAAATTGGCTCTGGTGGCAAACCATAATTAAAATAAGTATTGTAAGGATCCTCAATTTTTAAATCATCATATGTAAGTTTTCTATTTAATTTCGTAATACCCTTAGTTATAGAAAATATAACAGTTGCATCAATTTGAAGCTTCATATTTTTATTTAATCTGTTGATAATTACCGAAAAGATCTTTTTTTTATCCAAATAGTCTAATCCTTCTTTTTCTAATAGTGATCCAATAATCATTATTTCATTGAATGAGAATCTATCAAGAAGATCATTATCTTGATATTTTTCCTTTATCTTAATAAATCTATTTTGAATTATTTTTTCAAAATCTTCAAAAGTAGCACCATAGCTAAACAAGTATGTATCAGAAATTGCTTCAGAATATTCTATTTGCTCAAAATTATCAAAATAAATATTTAAGTTTTCATTTAAATCATTTTTAGATGATCCTTCTATGATTGTTATCTTTTCATAAAAACTACTTGGTGAAGTAATAATTTTAATTAAGTTTATAAAATTAATTTTATTTTCAATTTCAAATTTCCCATGGTGTATTTTAATATCTGAATATAATAACATTTTTAATATTAGTTTATAAGTTATTAAGTTAAAAGAATTATCATTGATGTTACGGTCAATAATATTGATATGGCTATCATTTTTTTTTATAATGAAATACTCATTTGATAAAAAAATTTCTCTTATAAAAAAATAATAAATAAAAAAAAATATAGGTATAATTAAAAAACTAAATACCTTTAAACAAAAGCGCAGTATTTGTACCTCCAAAACCAAAAGAATTACTCAATACAAAATTTATTTTTTTTTGCAAAGGCTCTTTTGCAATTAAATTAATATTTCCAGAATCAATAGGGTTATGTAAATTTAATGTAGACGGCATTATATGATTTTTTATTGCAAGAAGTGAAAAAATTGCCTCTACACTGCCTGCAGCCCCAAGTAAGTGGCCAATAGATGATTTTGTAGAACTTACATTAATTTTATTATTATTTGCAAAAATTTTCTTTATTGCATTTAGTTCTATTTTGTCACCTAATACAGTGGATGTTCCATGCGCATTAACATAATCAACTTCTTCAGATGGCAGATTGGCCATTTTAAGCGCTTCATACATTGCTCTATATCCCCCATCACCATCTTCTGCAGGGGCAGTTATATGATGAGCGTCACCAGACATACCATAACCAATCAATTCTCCATAAATTTTAGCTCCTCTTTTTTTTGCAAATTCTATTTCCTCTAAAACTAAAATACCAGCACCCTCACCCATAATGAAACCATCTCGATCTCTGTCCCATGGGCGAGAGGCTTCTTCTGGAGTATTATTAAAGCCAGTACTAAGGCTCCTTGCTGCACAAAATCCTGCCACACCTAACTTACAAACAGCAGCCTCTGCCCCTCCTGCTATCATCACATTGGCTGCCCCTCTTTTTATCATTTCACCAGCATCACCAATAGAATGAGCTCCAGTTGCACATGCAGTGACAACTGAATGATTTGGCCCCTTGTAACCATACTTTATAGAAATTTGCCCAGATAATAAATTAACTAAAGAAGATGGGATAAAAAAGGGAGATAGTTTTCTTGGCCCTTTGTTTTGTACTGTAAGTGATCCGTCATAAATTGTTTCTAGTCCACCAATGCCTGAACCGACGCTTACACCTATTTTCAATTTTTCTTTTTCTTCAATATCTTTAAGTCCAGCATCTTCAATTGCTATTTTTGCAGCAGCAATGCCATATTGTATAAATCTGTCATTTCTTTTTATATCCTTAACATCCAAATCTTTAGATATATCATAGTAGAATTTATCTTCTGGATTATGCGATATATAACCTGCAATTTGGCAACTTAATCCTTCAGTACTAAAATGAGTTATTTTTTTAATTCCTGACTCTAGATTAATTAAATTTTGCCATGTTTGTTCAGTATTATTGCCGATGGAAGTAAGTAAACCTAATCCAGTAACAACAACACGTCTCATAGGATTGTAGTTTTATTTTTTATTTTGAATATAATCTATTGCATTCTGAACGGTCTGAATAGTTTCAGCTGCATCATCAGGTATTTCAATGCCAAACTTTTCTTCAAATGCCATTACCAATTCAACAGTATCCAAACTATCTGCACCTAAATCATCAATAAATTTAGCTTCTGGCGTTACTTTATTTTCATCAATTCCTAGATGATCTACAACTATTTGTTTTACTTGTACTTCAACTTCACTCATCTTTAACTCCTTAATTTCACATTCCGTTAATAGAATATTAAGTTAGATAATGTCAACATATTATACCAATAACATTCCACCGTTAACATGAATGTTTTGACCTGTAATATAGGTAGATTCACTCATTGATAAAAAATAAACTAAGTTTGCTATCTCATTTGCATTGCCAAATCTTTTCATAGGAATTTTTTCTAAAATATTATTTTTCTGAGTTTCATTCAATTTTTCTGTCATAGGGGAAATAATAAAACCAGGGGACACGACATTAACGTTTATATTCCTTGAAGCAACCTCAAGAGCAACTGATTTATAAAATCCAATCATTCCAGATTTTGATGCAACATAATTTGCCTGTCCTGGATTTCCTGATGTAGCAACAACAGAGGAAATACCAATTATACTGCCAGTTTTATTTTTTATCATATTTGCAAGCAAATATTTAACAATTAAAAAATTTGATGTTAGATTAGTTTGAATAACATTTTCCCATTGTTCAGATTTCATTCTTAATATTAAAGAATCATCTGTAATACCAGCATTATTGACAATAACATTCAAATCTTTGTGTTCTATAGATATTTTTTTTAAAGTGTTTTCAAGTTCTGTCTGTTTATTAAAATTTAAAATATAGTAATGATGATCATCTCCATATTCTCCATGAAGTTTATTTATATTTTCATTTGAAGAGGAAGTTAGTATAAGTTTAAAATCATTTTTTAAAAACTTTTTTGATATAGAAGATCCTATTCCCCCAGACGCTCCAGTAATTAAAACTTTTTTCATTTTACTAAAATTTTTCTAAATCTGTTACTTTATCAATTGATATAATATCAAATTTCTTAGTGATTCTTGATATCAAACCTGACAGAACTTTACTAGGACCAATTTCAATTACTTTGTTAATATCAGTTTCTTCAAGTTTTTTAATACTATCTGTCCACTTAACTTTATTAGCCATTTGTTTTTTTAGTGCAAATAGTATTTTGTCAACATTTTCGTTAATAGAAGCATCATAATTACTTATTACAGGAATTTTACTATCTCTAAATTTAATTTGATCTATTTCTTTTATCAACTTATTTTGCGCTTCTATCATATAGTTACTATGAAAAGCTGAAGATACATTTAATTTAACAAATCTTTTGGCGCCATTTTTTAAAAAATAATCTTCAGATAGTTTTAAATTTTCAATTAATCCAGATACAACCACTTGCATTGGGGAATTATCATTAGCAACTACAATATCTAAATTATTATTTTTAATAATTACTTCAATCTCATTAGCGCTTTTACCAATTATAGCGGCCATTCCTGATGTATTAGCTTTAATAGCGGAATGCATTAATTCACCTCTTATTTTAATTAATTTTGATGCATCTTTTAGGCTTAGAGTTTTATTAGCTACTAATGCAGTGTATTCGCCAAGTGAATGTCCAAGCATAATTTTTGGATTAATATTGATACTACCTATTTCACTTAAGAGCGTTTGAAAGATTACTATTGATGATGAAAAAACAGCAATTTGTGTAAAATTTGTTTGATTTAATTTATCTTGTTGATTTTCAGTAATTATTTTTCTAATATAAATTCCTGTACTATCTTCAATCTCATCAAAAACGTCTCTAGAAATTTGAAAAGACTTATTAAAATCCATAGCCATATTAACATATTGGCTTCCTTGACCGGGAAAAACTATTGCTGACATAATACTTGATTTATTGAAAAATATAAATATATGCAAGAATAACTTCTCTCGAAATTAATTTTTGAGATATAACCATGGAGTTTATGAAAAAATTTGAAGCAGTAATTTTATTAAGTCCTGACGTTTCGTCAAGTTCTAGAAAAAAACAAGATGAGGTATTCACAAAATTAATTGAAAATAACTCTGGCAAAATTATCAATACAGAGGATTGGGGCTTAAGAGATTTAAGTTATAAAATAGAAAATTTTAGCAAAGCTTTTTATAGTTATTTTCAAGTTGAAATTGATGGTGACAAAATTGATAATGTAAAAAAAACCTTATCCCAAGATGAAACCTTCATAAGACATTTGTTTGTTAAAGTTAATGAACATCAAGAATTACCAACAAAATTATTAAATGAAAAAAAATAAAAAATTCAAATCAAGAAATAGAGATGAAAATAAAAACTCTCCTTTTGAGGAAAGAAAGAAATTTTGTCCATTCAGTCAAAAAAACTCTCCTGTAATTGATTATAAAGATACTAAATTATTATCAAGATATGTTAGTGAAAAGGGAAAGATAGTTCCAAGTAGAATTACTAACGTCTCTCGATCTAAACAGCTTGAGTTATCAAAAGCTATCAAAAGAGCTCGTTTTCTTGCTCTTATGTCTTACACAAATAAATTATTTTATTAATTATGAAAATTATTTTGACTACTAATATAAAGAAACTTGGTAAAATTGGTGACTTAGTAGAAGTTAAAGATGGCTATGCTCGTAATTACCTTTTCCCTAACAATATGGCTTTAAGACAAAATAAAAAAAACCTTGAACATTATGAAAAAATCAAAGAAGAAATCAAAATTAAAGAAGAGAAAAAACTTGGGGATGCAAAGAATATTATAGAAAAAATAAAAAAACTAAATATTCAATTCAGTAAAGAAGCTGATGAAAAAGATCAACTATATGGATCAATTTCAAAAAAAGAAATTATTAATTTTTTTAAGGAAAATGAGATAAGAATTCACTCTGATGATATCGAAATGAAGAATGCTATCAGAATTATAGGTGAACATGAAATTAGTGTGAACCCCTACCCTGGAATATCTCATAAGGTAATTATAAAAGTAAATAAAAATTAAAACATTTTTATGCACATAATTAATAAGATATTAACTTATTAATCTAATTTTTCTATTTGTTTTGTTGTTAATAAAGTTAAAAAAACTTATCAAGTATTTATATGGATCAGGGAAAAGTTGTTAAAATACAATCAAAAGATGATGGTATTATTGAAAAATTTTCTAATGCAGAAGCTGAAACTGCTCTAATTGGCTGTATTTTATGGGATAATAGAAATTTTGAAAAAATTTCTGATTTTTTAGATGAAACACACTTTGTAGATGAAAACAATCAGATTATATTTAAACAAATAAAATTATTATTAAATAAAAATATTCTAGTTTCACCAATTACTCTTAAAAATTATCTTTCTGAAAACGAGCTTGGTGTAGAAATAACAAAATATTTAAATCAAATTAAAGATTCTTCTCCTTCAACACAAAATACTTATCAATATGCAAAAATTATTTATGAATTGTATCTAAAAAGATCTTTGATTGGTATTGGTCAAAATATTATTCACGAAACGTTTGAAAACAATACAGATAGTACAGGAGAGTCATTAATAGAAATTGCAGAAAACGATTTATATAATTTGTCTAATAGTGGAAGTGCAGATAGAAAATATACAAAGTTTGGTGACTCATTGAAAGATGCTGTAAATATTATAAATGAAGCTTTCAAAAGAGAAGGGAAAATAGCTGGAGTTGCCTCTGGATTAAGAGATTTAGATAATAAATTGGGGGGTCTTCATAAATCTGACTTAATTATAATTGCTGGAAGACCTTCAATGGGTAAAACAGCTTTGGGAACAAATATTGCATTTAATGTTACAAAAAATTTTTATGAAAAAGTCGATGAATTAGGAAATAAAAAATTAATTAATGGTGGAAAAGTTGCTTTCTTCTCTCTTGAAATGTCTTCAGAACAACTTGCAACGAGAATATTAGCAGAGCAAACAAAAATTCCAGGAGATAAGATGAGGAAAGCTGAATTATCTAAGGAAGATTTTAAAAAAATAGCTAAAGCCTCTGCAGAACTTGAAGATCTAAATTTATTTATAGATGATAATCCTATACTCACAATATCAACTTTAAGAGCACGTGCGAGAAGATTGCAAAGATTATATGGCATTGATTTAATAGTTATTGATTATCTTCAACTAATGTCATCCACTAACAAAAATAAAAATGAAGGTAGAGTTCAAGAAATATCAGAAATTACTAGAGGATTAAAAGGTATCGCAAAAGAATTAGATATTCCAATAATTGCTCTTTCACAACTATCAAGACAAGTTGAACAAAGAGAAGACAAAAGACCTCAACTTTCTGATTTAAGAGAAAGTGGGACTATTGAGCAAGATTCTGATGTAGTAATGTTTATTTTTAGAGAAAGCTACTATCTCGAAAGAATGGAACCAATAAAGAAACCCGACGAAACAGAAGAAAAATACAATGAAAGAACAGCTCGTTGGCAGGAGCTTTGTGAAAAAGCTCACAACACTGCTGAAATCATTATAGCAAAACAAAGACATGGGCCTATAGGAACAATCAAAACACACTTTGAGAGTAATTATACAAGATTTAGTGATCTCACAAATAGAGATTATGAAAATTTAATAGAGTGATTCGTTTAATTGATATTTCTTTTATAAATATAATTAAATTAAATGTAGTTAAAATAATTTATTAAATTAAGAATTAAAAAAAATTAAATTATTTTTATAAAAATATGATAATGATTTAGTTAATAATTAAAGTACTTAGTTAAATAAAATATTTAGATAAGTAAAAAGCAGAGAAAAGTTGTCTAACATAAAAAAAATTATATTTGTAATATTATCTTTTGTAATTCTGATATTTTCTATTTTTAATTTTCAAAATTTTAGAATAGATGCTTCATCTGATACGCTGGTTGCACAAAGCGATACTGATTTTGAATATTTCAATAAATATACTAAATTATTTAAATCACAAAAATTTTTAATCATTGCTGTTGAAATTCAAAAAGAAATTGATGAAAAATTAATTAAGGAATTTGAATTATTATCTTCAAAATTATTAAAATTAGATTCAGTAAATCAAGTCTTTAGTTTTATTGATGCGCCAATTCTTTTTTTAAATAATTTAAATTTATCAAATTTAAATAGCAATAAAATAGAGACAATTTCAAATACAAATTTTGAAATAAAAGATGTATTAAAAGAATTGAGTAATAATCCTATTTATCTTGATCAAATTATAAATAAAGAAGAGAATGTTTTTTCTTTAATAATTTATTTAAAAGAAAATGAAGAATTGAATAGAGCTATAAATGACTTTAATGACTCAAAAATTTCTAAATTAGAATACCAAAAAATAAAAACAAAAAATGATTTAAAAAGAAGGAATTTAATTAGCAATATTAGAGAAATCATTAAAAATACAAATGAGGAAAACACTTATTATTTAGGAGGTATTGATATGATTGCTAATGATGTAATAAATTTTGTAAAAAATGATATTATAAAATTTAGTATTTCTGTAATCATAATTATAATAATTGTTTTATTTACTATTTTTAGAAATTTTATTTGGGTGACATTAACATTGGCCAGCTCTACTTATGCTTTAATAGTGATTTTTGGAATGCTTGGCTTTGCCCAAATAGAAGTAACTGCAATATCATCAAACTTTGCAGCTTTGATTTTTATATTATCAATATCAATGAATATTCACATAATAAATTATTATAGACTCATAAAAATTAATGAAAAAAAATTACTCAATACAATAAAAAATATGATTAAACCTTGTTTGTATACAACTCTAACAACTATGGTAGCTTTTGGTTCACTAATCATTACAGACATAAAACCAATAGTAGATTTTGGTTATATAATGATTTTAGCTTTAATAATTTCTTTAATTTGTTCGTTTAGTATTTTACCATTATTAATTATTTTATTTATTAATAATAAAAAAATTCATAAAAATAACATCACATTAAATTTTAATTTTATATATTTTGTTTTAGAAAATTCAAAAAAAATAATATTTTTAAGTTTTTTTTTATTTTTTTTATCAATTATAGGAATTACTAATCTCAAGGTTGAAAATAGTTTTGTAAATTATTTTAAGAAAAATACAGAAATATTTAAAGGAATGAATTTGATTGATAAAGAATTGGGAGGCACAACACCTATAGATATTATTTTAAATTTTAATGAAGAAGATTTTTTATTAGATGATAATGAAAACAATGACGATACTGATATAGAGTCTGATTTTGAAGATAATTTTTTTGAAGATGATTTATTTGCAAATGAATCAAATAAAAACTGGTTCACAGATGAAAAATTAAAAATGATATCAACTGTACATAATTTTTTAGAAAACAGGGATGAAACTGGGAAAGTTCAATCTATTTCATCATTAATAGAATTATCCAACTCAATTAATAAGAAACCTCTTAGTCTATTTGAATTATCAGTACTTTACGAAGAAATACCAGAAATATATAAAGAAGATCTTATATATCCGTATTTGCTTATTGATAAAAATATGGCAAAAATTACTGCTAGAGTTAGAGATTCTCAAAATATTGAAAGAAAAAAATTTATAAATGATATTAAGCAATTTATAAATGAAAATAAAAATGCATCACTAAATAGTTATCAAGTTAATGGTCTTCTTGTTTTATACAATAATATGTTGGATACTTTATTTGAGTCTCAAATTAAATCTTTAGGTTTCATAATAATAATTATTTTTTTGATGTTTTTTATACTCTTCAAATCAATCAAATTAAGCATAGTAGCAATTATACCGAATATATTTGCTTCAAGCTTTATATTAGGAATAATGGGCTATTTATCAATACCGCTGGATATAATGACAATTACAATAGCTGCTATTTCTATTGGCATTGCAGTAGACAACACAATACATTATTTGTATCGTTTTAGAGAATTTAATAAAATTTATGATATTATGGATTCTATACATTCAACAAACCTAAGCGCTGGTCTAGCAGTAATTATTACCTCAATAACAATTGCCTCTGGATTTTCAATTTTAATTTTGTCTAATTTTGTACCAACTGTTATTTTTGGAATATTTACATCTATGGCAATGATTTTTGCAATGATTGGTGTAATTTTTCTCTTACCATCATTATTAGTTATCCAAAATAAATGGTAATGTATTTAATATTCCCGCTTGATTATATAGTTTTAGCTATATGCACAATAATAGTTATAATATGCTTTTGGAAAGGTATAATTCAGTCAATATTATCATTATTAACGTGGATAGGCTCAATTATAATAACTATTTATTTTTATACAGATTTATTGGCTTTTTTAGACTCTCAACTTTTGAAAATAAATATATTTAAAAATTATGAACAATTAACTAGTTTAATTTCAACTATTATTTCTATTCCATTTATATTTTTTGTTACTTTATTTATTTTAAAAAAAATTAGAAAATTTATTTCATCTGATTTTGAACAAAATTTCTTTGGAGTATTTCTTGATAAGTTTTTTGGTTTTTTGTTTGGATTTATATTTTGCTATATAATATTCACTACATTAATTTATGGTACTAAGAATTTTGAAATTATAAATTTTTTATACGAATGGAGTATTAATAATTCTTATATAATTAAATCATTAGATGAATATAATTTATCAATTTTGAAATTATTAATTGGCACAAAAGAAGACTCAATCAATTAAAGGGATTTCTGGAAGAAGTAATAACTAAATTAACTTTGGTATCTCGTATTTTAAATGCTTTTATGAATTTATTTGCAAGATATATTTTATAATTTTTATTTATTTCTTTTGAAAAATTGGAAAAAATTTTAATAACTAATGGTGATGTTGATACTTCTACTGCATATTTAAATTTTACCGACTTACCATTTATCAGAGGATGTGGTTTTTCTTCTGTAGTTTTTTTAAGACACAAATTTAATTTGCTAGTTGGTATTTTTTTTATAATTTTATTTGATTTAGAAAAAAGAGTGTATTTTAATTTATTAACAAAAGGTTTTTCAATTGCTGAAATAAAAATAATGGATAGATTTTTTGTTTGAGAATAAGTTTCTTTAATCAATAGTTTTGTTTGTGCAATAAAATTTTTCTTATTGATGATTGTATCTATTTTATTAAATACTATTATCACTGAACTAGATTGATTAATAAGCATATTCAAGATTTTTTTAATTTGTGAGTCAAATCCGTCATTTGAGTCAATAAGCAAAATACTCAAGTCAATATATTTGATTATATCTAGTGATTTTCTTATTGCTTTGAAATTTAAAGAATTATTGATAATTTTATTTTTCTTAAAAATACCGGCAGTATCAAGTATTTTAAAATTTTTATTTCTATAAATATAAGTGTCCTCAACAATATCAGAAGTAGTTCCAGCATACGGACTTGTTTTTATTCTTTGATACCCGAGTAATGAATTTACTAATGTACTTTTTCCTGCATTTGGTTTTCCAAAAACTCCTATAGAAAAAAAAGTAGTGGGATCATTTTTTATTTCTTTATAATATTTATTAAAATATTCGTACAATTGATCTAATCCATGCTTATGTTCACAAGAAATAAAAAAAATATTATTAATTCCAAAATTTTTTGTATTTATTTCCTTTTTAAAATTATCATCTTTATTAAATATTAAAATTATTTTTTTTTCCAGAGTCCTTAAGTAGTTTATAAACTCAATTTCATTTTCATAATTTTTTGTATTGTAATCGATAACATATATAAAATTATCAATTATTTTAAATAACTCTGAAAAATGTAATTCTTTGATTATATTTTTTTTTAGTATTAACCCTGGTGTATCATATAAATATATGTTTTTTAGATCTTTTACTGAACCTCTATGCCAATCTCTTGTTGTACCTTCATCTTTATGTATAATATTTTTATTTTCAGTTAAAATATTATAAATTGATGATTTGCCAACATTTGGTTTTCCTATTAATAAAAAATTCATTAAAATATAACCGTTTCACCTCTCTCAGTATTTACAATTATATTATGTTTACTAAAAGAAATATTGTTTATTTTACCTACATCTAAATTATATATTTCAGTCAATTTATCACCATTAATTTCTAATACGTCACCATTATTCAAAAATATTTCAATATAATTTTCTATACTTCTAATTTTAATTATTGATGCTTTTTTTGATATTTTTTTATCACTAATAAGCCAAAAAGTATTTCCATTTAAAATATTGATTGCTTGTAAATAATTACCCTCTTTTAAAATTAATGAATTATTAAAAAAATTATTTGAAGTTGATTTATTTATATTCTTTTTTGAAAATAGAAAATTATCTTTAAAAATATCATAAGTATAGAGATATTTTCCCTCATCTAAATATGATAATAAATTATTATAAATATGTATTTTATCTTTTGCATTATTAAACGAACTAATTAATGATAGATTATTAAAATCAGAAGGATGTGTTGTTCCTAAATTAATATCTACTGAGCCAATTTTGTTATTGGGAAGAATGAAAAATAATAAATTGAAAAAATTAGCTAATTGACCTCCATTTGCTTGATAAACTGGTATATCTTCATAAGTTTTAGACCATATTTCATAACCCGTTATTGATGATACACTTTTAATTTCATCAACATAGAGTAAGATTATTTGTTCATTATGTATAGTAAAAGGAGTGTTAAGTATTTTGTTTTCTTCGTGTACCCATATAATTTCACCACTTGAATTTATTTTAAAAATAATTCCTGATTTAAAAGCAACAACAAAAGAATCATCCAGATACTGAAAAGAAATTATTTGATCTTCATCATCAATTTCTAAATCTAATTGACTTGATGATAGCAATTCTCCATTTTTAGAATCAAATTTTAAGAACTTTTTTTCATTAGTAATTTTAAAAATTTCTTCATTTTTAATAACTGCACTATAATTATTTTGGTTTTTTTCTCTCAATCCTTTTAAAGTAATTTTATTATTATAATTAATTTTTTTTAAATAACTTTCATTTAGAATTATTTTACTCTGATCAAAATTTTCAATTATTGGCTTTTCATATTTTTTTAATTTAACACTTTCATATAAAGTTTTTGTACTGCAAGAAGTTAATACGAAAGATATAATAAATAAAAATATAAATTTATTTATAAATGTAAAATTCATGTATTTTTTTTATTCTTTCCTTAATAGCATTAGACACAATTTCGGAAGTTATTATACTATCATATAATTTTAAAATTTCTTTTGAGTCCTTATATTGATCATTATTCATTTCTATTTCCAATATTTTAGATAAATAGTTTAACTCTAATTTAATTCCCTGATATGCAATTAAATTTTCATCAATATGAGAAATAAAATCTTTTATAGTTTCACTATAATTATTTTTCATATCATCAAAATTAATATTAAGCATATTATAACTCGCTTTTGTTGCTATTGCGGTCTTATATACAGGTGCTAATTTATTATTTGATAACAATTCTTTGTACAGAGAAATAATATTTTGAAAATTATTTTCACTATAATAAATATCTATCAACTCTAGTTTGGATAATATGCCATAAAAATTCTTCTCTTTACTTAGGCTTATAACTAAATCTTTATTTATTTTGGAACTATCAAGACTATATAAGCTAAAAAAATCAATGCTATTATTCTGAATTTTATTTGAATTATAAAAATTATAAAACTGAAATGAAATAAATAATAAAAAAATTATAGAGAATAAAGTTATAATATATCTTATATTTGTTTTTATTATATTACCTAATTGGTTAAATATATTTTTTGTATTTGCTTTATTATCATTCATTTTATTTCCATTTTATTGAACAACCAAAACTATTAAATTGTTGGCTTGGTCCAGAACCATCATTTTTAATCTTTATCATAGCGTTATATAATTCTCTTTCAAATTTCTTTTTGTTAGATTTCATAACTCCGGAGTCAATTCTCCCCCTATAGCATAATAAACCATTATTATTAAATCCAAAAATGTCAGGGGTGCAAACAGCACCATACTCTCTTGCCACATCTTGAGTTTCGTCAAATAAATATGGAAATTTAAAGCTATATTTTTTTGAAAATAATTTCATATTTTCATAAGAGTCTTCAGGGTATTGAGTAACATCATTAGACATTATAGCTACCGTATTAACTGAAAATTTGCTTAATTCATTTGCTTCTTTGCTTAATCTTTCAGCTATTGCAACCACATATGGGCAATGATTACAAATAAAGGCTATAATAGTTCCGTTTTCACCTTTAATTTCATGTAGTGATAACGTTTTACCACTAACATCTAATAATTTAAAATCAGGAGCTAACCAACCTAATTTGTCATTTGAAGCATTTACAGGCATGTTTTTTTTGATATAATAATTTTAATGGTTCCAGTATCATCTACTTCCATTTCAAACAATCATAATCTATATTTTTCAAAATCTGAATTAAGCAAAATTCTTAATTGTTATTCTCTAGGTGTATCAAATGGTAATTGGAAAGATTATGCTTTAAATTTTAAATCAAATGAAGCAATTTTCTCATTTTACAAACATACTCATGCTTCTCCAGAATGTATTTTAAAAAAATATAAAGAAAAAAAGAAAAAGAAAACTTTTTTTCATCTTTTTATTAATAATAAAAAAAATAGCAAATACGAAGATATAGATAAATTATTATCATCAATTAGAAGATCGCAACTATTTATTGTGACTAACTAAATAGTTATTCCCACTCAATTGTTCCTGGGGGCTTTGAAGTAAAATCATATAAAACTCTATTAACTTCTTTTACATTGCTTATAATTTTTTTTGAAATTTCGGTTAAGTCTTTTCTACTAAACATATAAAAATCAGCAGTCATTCCATCAACTGAAGTAACAGCTCTAATAGACACAGAGTAATTATATGTTCTTTCATCACCCATCACTCCTACAGACCTAACTGGAAGCAAAACTGCAAAAGCTTGCCATATATTTTTGTAAATATTTTTTTCTTTTAAGTATGTTATAAAAATATTGTCGACTCTTTGTAAAATATCAATTTTTTTTCTATCTATCTTACCTGGAATTCTGATAGCTAAACCAGGGCCTGGAAATGGGTGTCTAAGTAATAATTCTGAATTAATTTTTAGTTTTTTTCCCAATAACCTCACCTCATCTTTAAAAAGCTCTTTTAGAGGTTCAACAATTTTTAAATTCATTTTTTTTGGAAGACCTCCAACATTATGATGACTTTTAATCTTAGCTGTTGGACCACCAAAAAAAGGTATGCTTTCAATAATGTCAGGATATAATGTGCCCTGTGCAAGATATTCAACTTTTTTAATTTTTTTTGCCTCTTTTTCAAAAACTTGAATAAATGTTTTTCCAATAATTTTTCTTTTTTTTTCCGGATCTTTTATATTTTTTAATTTTGATAGAAAAATATCAGATGCGTCAATTCGAATAAAATTCTTTCCAAACTTTTTTTTGAAAATAGAAAAAACTTCTATTGACTCATTTAATCTAAGAAGTCCATGATCAACTAAAATACAGTATAAGTTTTTTTTTATAGCTTTATGTAGTAAAAAAGCAGTCACAGTAGAGTCTACTCCACCTGATAGACCACAAATAACTTTTTTATTCTTTAAATAAATTTTCAAATCATTAATTTTATTTTCAAGAAAATCTTCTAGCTTAAATTTAAAAGAAATTTTGCATATATTGATCAGAAAATTTGACAATATTTTCTTACCTTCTAAAGAATGATAAACTTCAGGATGAAATTGTAATCCAAAAATTTTCTTTTTTTTGTGTTCAATAGATGAAATCACATTGTTATTAGAAAATGAAGTCACAACAAACCCATTTGGTTCTTTTTCAATATGATCACCGTGAGACATCCAAACTTGACTATTCTTTTTTACTCCTTTTAGTAATATGGATTTATTTTTTTTATTTATTAATGAATGACCATACTCTCTAGAACTTGACTGACCAATTTTACCATTAAATTCTTTGCAGATTAATTGCAATCCATAGCAAATTCCTAATATTGGAATTTTTAATGCAAGTATTTTTTTATCTAATTTTGGTGATTTTTTATCTTTAACAGAGTTAGGTCCTCCAGATAATATAATACCAGATAAATTATTATTTTTTAATATAGATGATTGAATTTTGTTATAAGGGTTAACTAAACAATAAACTTTTTGCTCTCTTATTTTTCTTGCAATTAATTGTGTATATTGAGAACCATAATCGATTATTAAAACTGTCTCATTACTCAAGATCATTTATTTAAAAAATTTCTTGCAACAATAAAAATTTCAGAAGAATCTTTTCTAGATGAATCTGGTTTAAAATAAGAAACAAATTTAAATTTTTTCTTAAGCATATTAACCACTCCCTTTTCTTCACTACCTTTCCAAATTTTAGTAACAAATTTACCATCATTTATGAGTACTTTGTCCAGAAGTTCTATTATTTCAAATAACATTGTAGATATTCTTAAATGATCAGTTGATTGATGACCAGTAGTATTTGGAGCTATATCAGATAAAATTAAATCATAACAATTTTCTTTTTTACTATAATCAAAGTTTAAGTAATCCTCTTTATGGAAATTAACTTGAGGATGATTAATTTTAAGATCTATAAGATCTATAGCAGTAATTATTATTTTTGGATTTATTTCTAAAGCCACTTGACACCAGCCACCAGGAGCAGCTCCAAATTCTAAAATTTTTTTTGAGTCTTTAATTAAATGAAATTTATTCTCAATCTCAATTAATTTATAAGCTGACCTACTTAAATATCCTTGTTTCCTTGCCTTTTTAACGTAATAATCATTTTTTTGCCTATTTAACCAATCTTTTGATTTCATTTATTATTCCATTCAATGTCTATTGTTTTTTATAGGTAAACTCTTATATAAAGCCTTGATATATTAATATGAAAAAATCAATTTTTATAGCTTCTTTTATTCTTCTATTGGTTGTGGGATGGATTGGCTCAGGTCAATTTTCAAATAATGTGATAGCACAAGATGAAGATACGGGAACAGTAACAAAGAATAATATTTCATATGCAGAAGATACTGACAATAATGAAAGTGAAAAGTTTACATTTTCAGTTGAGACAAAAGTCTTTACTGCGAGTTTGATAGATCAATCTATTGAATTACAAGGTCAAACAATTCATAATAAAAAAATTGATGTTAAATCTGAAACATCTGGAAAAATTAATAGTATAGAATTTTCTAGAGGTGACAATGTATCTGAAAATTCAGAAATGATAACAATTTCATTAGAAGATAGAAAAGAAAAACTTTTAAGCGCAGAAAAAGACTTAGAGAGACTTTCTAAAGAAATCATTTTAAATGAAAAAAATAGAGATAACTTACTAAGACAAAATGTTGAAAGAATAGAACTATACGAAATTGAATATGCGTCTGCTAAACAACTTATTGATAAAGGTCTAAGTTCAAAATCAAAGTTAAGTTTAGCCTCCTTTAATCTTGCTAATGCTAAAGCTGATAGAGAAGATATTAAAATAAAATTTGAGTCAACGTTGGCAAGTCTTGAGGCTCAGATAACAAATGTAAAATCGGTATTAAAAAATATCAAGCTTGATATTAATAAAACAAGTATAAAAGCACCCTTTGATGGAATTATTTCTGAAAAAATGGTTGAGGAAACTGAATTTATTTCTGTTGGTACTCCATTATTCTCAATAATTGACTTAGATCCCATTAAAATTGAAGGGTATTTATCTGAGTTTGATGTAAACAAAGTTAGTGTTGGCACTAAAGCATTTATTGAAGATAGTAATGGTATTAAAAAAAGTGGAATTATCTCGTTTATATCTCCTTCTGCCGAAACAAGCACTAGAACATTTGAAATTACTATTGAAGCTGATAATAAAGACCTATCATACAAAAGTGGAATAACTACTAAAATAGTTATTAAAGGATCAGAGTTAAAAGCACATAAAATACCACCATCAATTTTGACACTATTAGATGATGGAACAGTTGGAGTCAAAGCAGTTGATAACGACAATATAGTTACTTTTTATCCAACAAAGACAATAAAAGATACTATCGATGGAATGTGGGTATCTGGACTTCCTGAAAAAGTAAACTTAATTGTAAGTGGACAAGAATATATTAGTTTAGGTGACAAAGTAAATTAATTTTAATGAAATT
>CETH01182856.1_pt1 | contig 29277 bp, 17 predicted proteins | sample 361461 | NCBI WGS metagenome assembly CETH01 (sample SAMEA2622695, study PRJEB7988) | marine metagenome | isolation source: saline water (ENVO:00002010), including
ACCAACTTGACCGAAGTTAAGAGCTGCTTCGTCTTCACATACAGTTTGACTTGCACACTCTTCTTCACACTCAGAGCAATCGTAACCATAGTACTCTATTTCTTCACATAAGTAGCCGTTATCAATAAAATAGCCACAGTCAGTATCTGCACATGTGATTTCATAGTCAGCACACTGTCCACCTTCTGCTAAGTCAGCAGAGTTTGGATCCATACATGTAGTACAGTCGCCACCGTAAGCTTCACAGTCGTATGTAGTAGATACACAGTCACCAGGACAGCAATCACCACCATCATAACCACAACCTTCGTTGTTGTTAGAACCGTCACACCAACCATCGCTGATGTAGTTTACGTAACCTTCACATGCAGCCCAACATGAGCCATCATCTAAAGTTGCATCTTCGTTATACTCTGGAGCACCTGGATCTGTACATCCTGAAACTACAGGATCACCACCAACAGTAATTACAGCTTCGCCGTATGCACCATCGTCATTAATACCATCAAGAGTAGCTGTAGCAAACACGCCATTCTCATCAGAGAATGTAGCCACGTTGCCGTTCCAACCGTCACCATATGCATCAGCCATAGCAAATACATAGTCGCCATCTGCTAGACAGAAATCAGTTGAAGATGGAGCGCCACCTGCTGCATCAGCAAATGTCCAGCTCACTTCACTCTGCCATGATCCACCATCAACAGTCAAGTTAATAGCGTTATCAGCACAGTCATCACCACCGTCATCAGCAGATCCACCACAGTCACCTAGTTCACCCTCTTCTGGAGCGCCACCAGCAGCTAAGTTACCATCAGCACTATCAAGTGACCATGATACTTCGCTAGCCCATGAGCCACCACCAACAGTGTAGCTATTACAAAGGTCTAGGTTAATACAGAAGTCAGCTGTTCCTGTAGCGCCATCATCATTGACACCGTCAAGAGTAGCACATTCAGTTGAGCCGCCTTCACCATTTGTTAAACAAAACTCATTACCGTTCCAGCCATCACCATACGCATCATTCATAGTTAGTGTAGCTTCAGTAAATTCACAACCTGCAGGAGGTGTACCACAAGAACCATCTTCTAGTAGCTCAGTTCCACAGTCGCCGTTATCACAGTTAAAGTCACCACAAGCCACGAAGTCTACACCCCATGAACCATCATCACAGTAACCATCACCGATCCAACTTAAGTAACTTGAACCTAAACATGTTCCTGCACAATCAGTAAATGAATCACCATCACATACACCAGCACAGTCATAAACACCACTTTCACAGTCGCCTGGATCAGCATCACCTGGACACTCACATCCTAGACAATCCCAACCATAAGCACTTTCTAAAGTTGCACAGTCAATACCGAATGCATCCCATGCTGCGTCACAACTTTCAGCACCATAAGGACTCCAATCGTATGCACATCCTTCGCAACTTTCAGGAGCATCTACTTCAGTTCCATCTTGACATGTAAATGTATCACTTGCGCAATCGCCAGATTCATCACAAACAGAACAATCGTAGCCATATCCTATAAGCTCTTCACATGTATAACCATTTCCAAGCCAATATCCACAATCTGTGTCTCCACATGCTACTTCATAATCAGCACACTGACCACCTTCTGCTAAGTCAGCAGAGTTTGGATCAACACAGTCAAGACAGTCACCACCATATGAAGCACAGTCGTATGTACTAGAAACACAGTCACCAGGACAGCAGTCACCACCATCAAAACCACAACCTTCGTTGTTGTTTCCACCATCACAGTAACCATCGCCTAACCAGCTTACGTTACCTTCACACGTACACTCGATGCCTGAAGCGTCACCGCCACACTCACCAAGACAATCTTCAACAGCGTCACCATCACATACGCCAGCACAGTCATAAATACCGCTTGCGCACTCATCAGCTAGAGCTGATGTAAACGGAACTGCATACTCACAAAGACCTGAATAGTTACTAAATTCACATGATGTTACAGTCCCTTCATTAGCTGGACCGCCATCAACTGATACAGAGTATGTCATTCCACCATCACCATAAGTGTCACCTAATATTAATAGGTAATCACCAAATGGTAATTCATCAAAGTTTAATTCTTGACATTCATAAGATGCTGAGAATGTAATCCATCCATCAGATCCCCATGCCCAATAGTTAGTGGTATCAAGAACGATAAATGAAGATTCACTTGCCCAACCATCTGTACAAGCAGTAATAGCTACAGGAGCGCCAGTTGGTTCTGGCTCTTCATAGCAAGCACCACCTTCACTGAAGTCACCTGTGTTAGGATCAACACAGTCATCACATGTACCACCGTATGAAGCACAGTCGTATGTACTAGATACACAATCACCAGGACAGCAGTCACCACCATCAAAACCACAACCTTCGTTATTGTTTGCACCATCACACCAACCATCACCTATATAGTTTAGGTAGCCTTCACATGTACACTCTAGGCCTGAAGCATCACCGCCACACTCACCTAGACAATCTTCAACAGAATCACCATCACATACACCAGCACAGTCATAAACGCCGCTTTCGCAAGCATCAGGATCAGAAACTGCGAATTCAACCGGATATTCACATAGGCCTGAAATATCTGACCATTCACATGATGATGCACCACCTTCAGATGCTAATGCGCCATCAATAGTTATAGAGTATGTCATTCCACCATCGCCATATGTATCACCAAGGATTAACATATAGTTACCAAATGGTAGATCATCAAAATTTAATTCTTGACATTCATAAGCAGCAGTAAATCCACCGATCCAACCATCAGATCCCCATGCCCACCAGTTAGTGGTGTCAAGAAGAATAAAGTAGGACTCACTTGCCCAACCATCTGTACAAGCAGTAATATTAACAGGAAGTCCCATTGCAGCTGCAGCCACATCAAAAGTAATCGCAGCCTCATACAAACCTGAGTATGGACTTAGTGCATCACCAGATGCAGTTGCTACGCTTGCTACGTATTCACCATTAACGCTGATGTCAGCACTTGCGCCACCATCACCGTAAGAGTCAGCTAAGATAAACATATAGTTTCCATCTGCAACACCAGCTGTCCAATCTTGACAACCGTAAGCGTCACCAGAGAAACCTGTCCATCCATCAGCTCCCCATGCCCACCAGTTAGTGGTATCTAAAAGGATCCAATAGATCTCACCACTCCAGCTATCTAAAGAGCATATAGTAGCATCTACAACGCCATCTCTATTAGATTGATTAGTTCTTTCAATACCTTCCCATAGGCCAGGCTGAAAATCAACTACATCTTCATGAGATCCTTGTGGATTATTATTTAAAGTTTCATAAGGAAGAGCATTTCTATCAGCAGCAATATTTGCAGGCTCTATAGTTGGAGCATTTGCTTTCATTGCAGCTTCAAGATCCGATTTTGTTGGTCTCTCATTAGCAATATTTGTTGCTAGCTCAGATGCAGAAGGCGTATTTGCACGTCTTTCTGCTTCTAACTCTTCTTTTGTTGTTATTGTAGAAATATTGCTTGGATTAACATTAGCATCAGTAGCTAAAGTTATTTCGCTAGCCATAGCAGCTTTTTTATCTGCTTTTGCTTGCATCTTCGCATCATATATTTCCTTATCTTTTTGTTTTTGGAGTGCTATTTTATCAATAGCTTGAGATTCATCATTTTCTTGAAGTTCTACTCTGGGGCTTAGAACCTCTTCTTGTGTTACAGCTTCTTTAGCAAAAGCTACCGTACACAATGATAAACACAAACACCAACAGCACACAACACTTAACATACTCTTATATGTTTTCATGTTAACTTCCTCCTTGTGTTTTATTTTTAAATCTGCACGAAACAAATCGTGCAAAATCATCTAGTTAATACATAATTAATTCTATCTTTATGGACAATATCGTGAATAAAGGGAAAAGAAGGCGTGATGTAAATCACACTTCTTTGAGAGTAAAACCGTCGTCTTACTGTATTTTATATCCTCCTCAAATTCGAGAAATGTCCGCACGAACTAGAATTAATGTAATGAAAATAATTGCTAATGTCAATAGTGCCCAAACAAATAAATAAATATTTTGCTAATATTCTTTAAATATTCGAAATTAGAGCATGAAATATTCAATTATACTTTTCTTATTATTAACGCTTGTGGCTTCTTGCAGCGAAGACACGCCTAGCAGCGAAGAGGAATCTGAAGATATTGGTGAAAACTCTACTCAAAGTAGTGGCTTGGTTGAATATACCTGGAAGGATGAAGAAAAACAAGAAGCAATGGATAACTGCTTGAATTCTGGGAATAAAACTGAGTTTTGCTCATGTTCAGTTGAAATTTTAACCTCTTTGTTTAGTTATAAAGAGTTTTATGATTTTGATAAACAGATAAGAGATAAAAAACAGCCATCTCCAGAAATAGCATCTAGAATGATAGAGATGAGTAAACGAGTTTACAGTAGCTGCAAGTAAAGCTAAAGCACTTCATTTAGCATCAGAATAATATCATCTACATTAATCTGGCCATCTTTATTTATATCAGATTTGTAAAGATGAAATGGATGTGGCTCAACTTCAGATAAAATAAAATTGACTATAAAAATGATATCAAGAATATCCATATTCTGATCCATATTGATATCCATTTCCATTAGGTCCACATCAAACTGCCAACTGCTTTTTCTTACTTTATAGCTATGACAAATCATGGGGTATTCAATATCAAGGAGGATGTTCTTGTCGTAGTCTACCTCAGTAACCAACTGTCCATGGCCAGAGACACCTCCCCAACTAATCAATGTATTTCCATTGGGAAGCCTTTGCGATGAACCTTGATTTAATGCTACATAGCCATTTGGATGAGAATAGCTCCAAACAAGAGTCGCTGTCATTGCTTGCTCATCAATTTCATACTCTGTAATTCTAGTTACTGGTGGTTCTCTTTGATCTCCATTATCAAATATCATTAGGTTCCCATTATCAAGCCTTCTAGCATCATGTTGCCTGTTAGGGCCCTCAAGAGGATCATCAATAAATGTAAAATCATTCATGGGGCCTCCTAGTCTCCATATTAAGTCCCCAGAATGTCGATCAAATTTTATTATTTCATCCATTGCTCTATTGGAAATAATAATATTTTGATCATAATCAATCTCAATGCTATTTCCATGTGTCCAATGTCTATATGGAGAATTTAGATTGAACTCATCTACATAGTCCATAATATCCATGTGGTCAGAATTTTTCCACTCCATAATCAAATTATGGTTTTCATCAAACTCTTGAAGTACCAATACATTTGCCGTATCAATTTCCTCGGTCTGCGGAAGATCTATTTCTTCCTTTGCATAGGCCTGGAGTATATATCCACCTGTTTCAGTGTACTGTATATCGTGATAGTCAGCCTCAAGCCCATTTACGCATGAAAGTGTATCTACCTCAAACATACTACCATCCATTATATACCACTGCCCACCACCTGATGGAGTCCAGTACTGACTAGGCTTCCTAAAATAACTAATTTTATCATTATTGTTTACCTTGAAATCCCACCCTTTTCCATTATTTGTTAAAATATACCATTTTACATTCAACTCAGAATCTAAAACAGCTAAGAACTGATCAGTGCCATATGTTGAACTTATAAACATATCTTCTGGGTAGGGATTATCAAGCGTGAAAATTTCAAAATTGGGGTAATCTACCGCTAACGTTAAAGATGTAATCAATATATATATATATACATATCGCATAAATATTCTTTTAATTTTTTAAAATTAGTTACCAAGTATTAAAGAAACAACATTTACAATATCAAGGATATCAACGCCACCATCTTCATTGTAATCCGCACATGAAATTTCTTCTAAATTACCTAATACAAAATTAACCATTGAAACAACATCCAAGATATCAACATTAGAATCCCCATTAACATCTCCTAAAGATGTGCATCCACTTTCAGCTAAAATATAGTATGTGGAATTTTGTTTAAAATCATAATAGAACATTGTAGGTGTAACACCATCTGAGTTTACAAAAAAGTTTCCACCACCTCCATAGGTATCCTGATCCCAACCTTGATTAAGCACAACTTTATATTGCCAATCTCCAGCAGGAAGAAGAACTTCCCATAAGTATAATCCATCCCCAACATCACTCATCTCACCAAGTGTGTTGTTTGGATTCCAATCAGAGCCCATATCTAAGTCATCTAAAAAATCTCCTACAATTACGGGATTCTGGTGAGTAACAAACTCATCCCAATTTCTAGCGCCAGTATAAAATCCACAGTTTGCATAGAATGTGACCTCTGATGGGCTCTCCAATGTCAATACTTGATTTGTTCCTGGCCAATCATTGTCATTCCACTCATCTGATTCAAGCACCTTGTACTCGTAAACTCCAGGATCAAAATTCAAGGTAGTTTCCCAGACTCCATATTCATTTAATGTAAAATCATAATCATGGTTAGCTGGATCCCAATCATTAAAATCACCCACCAAGTGAGGAACCACAAGAAGCTCATCGATGCCTATTGAATTATACTCTACATCAATAAAGTTTCCGCTATAATCAGCTAGACCAGCCACCTGTACAGATTCAACAACTCCATTATTCTCTAAAATAAGTACAGCCTTTCTTCCATAAACTAAAAATGCTGACTGAACATTTATCTGTCCAGAAGATGACTGAACAAAATAGTTAGATGCATTTGAAATAGATTCTGCATCCATATCATCACCAAAATACAAATGAACAGCATTTGGTGCTACTTGAATACCAGAAATTAATCGTGGTGCGATATCATCAATAAGACCTGATGCTAATTCATCTAACTCTTGTATTTGACTAAAGTTTTCGTCATATGGATCAGTTGTATATCCTGCATATAAATATATTTTAAACATACCAGAACCTGAAACTTCATCACCCATTACTAGAGTTCCTTCAAACTGACTATTAAATTGTCCGCCTCCACTTCCCAGTATAATTGCAGCAGTAGCGCCACTATGTGAGTTTCTTTGGCCGCAATAACTTCCATAGCCACCCCAGACTCTTTGCAGATGACCTTTCCCAGACCAAATTAAATCTAATAAGTCAGGGGTCCATCCAGATTTTACATATCCAGTTTCTCCAAAGAAATTATAGGTAACTTCTAAATAATTCTGACCTGTGCTAAGCTCTATTATTTTTTCTACACCATACTGAGACAATGTAACGCTAACGGTCTCACCTACTGATTGATTAATCACAATGTCATAAATTGAATTTTGTTGATTTGGGGAAACATCAGATAAGGCCGCAAAATGATTATGAGAGGACTCATTATAATCTCCATCTGTCTCAGGGTAGTAAGCTACATCAGATCCTACAAGAGAGTAGGCATTTCCAAAGCCATCTTTATAGAACGCCCAATTAGCCTTTCCACCTATACCTTCAAAAACAAAAAATACCTTATCGTTATGAATAATTAATTCCTCTCCACCATCATGATCAATATCACTAAAAAAAGAAGATGTGGTCTCTGTATAATCACCATTCACCCACCTTGCAGCCTCAGCGTAAACGTTTGCATTTTTCATATGAGATGAATATCGATGCTCCCAGCCCGCAATCTGACCTTCTTCATGCCATCCTGTCTCATGAAGGTTTATCATTAGCGTATACCATCCTAGTTGAGCTATTTCATTATTTGGAGCAGACATTAAATTATTATATGCATCATTCCAAACTGTTCCATAATTCCATTGCGGATCATGAAAATCAGAATGTGAGCCTGCGCTGGCCCAATTTGTATACCAGCTATTGTTGCTTCCACCATATCCATCCACTCCACCAAGCAGACCATAAGTTCCATTTTGAACATCTATACCCGCACCATTAAAATCTGAGTTGTATAGCGCTGCATCTAATTTCCATATATTAACAGCTGGGTAATTGTCATAGCAATACCACATTACATTTTCATAGTTGTCAAGAAATGAAGTTTCATTGTGTTCATTCATTTCCGCCGCTACTTCCCAATCAGTACCATAGACTGTAATGCCATACTGGCCTGTAGAAGATATATGATTTTTTGCTCCATCCGCATCATAGTGCATCATGCCTACAAAGTCATTATCAATAGGGATAATTCTTAGATTTATCCCATTTTCATTATTCATCCAGTGTATTTTTTTATTATCAGCTCCAGCGCAATGAATATAGTCGTCTAATATAACAGCCTCTACGCCATGCTGCTCCCAATTATCACCTATCCAATCGATAACTCCTGCATCTGGATAAACTCCTGGTGAGAGCCAAACACGTTCTGGAACCCAAGCAACTTTAGGTGTGTAACCATATCTATATTCAACCATATCACTTTCAATGGCAACGGACCAGTTGTTCATATCATCGTGTACAAATGGCATCATGTGCTGACCTAGTGCAGATGTCAGCATAGAAACATAGCCACTAACAACACCTGACTCAAGCCAATCATTAAATTCAGGATTATGCCATTCTGCTGCTGGCATTAAAGTTCCTGAAAGATGAAAGTTTCCAGGAATTCCAGTCGCCTGATGAACTTCTAAAATTTCATCAAATCCACTGGTTTCTAATGGCTCCTGGCCATAGAAAACTTCCGAATAGGTTAGCCCTTGATTTCCATGATGTACAAACGCAGCATTTCCACCTCGGTAATCACCTGAGCCATCTACATAGTATTCATCCGCAATACCCATGCTATTAACAATTTGAACATCAAAAAATAAATTTTCTATTTGCTCATTGAATGGCCAATTAATCTCTAATTCCAAAAGATTATATTCTGGAGTTCGTAGAAATGATAATTCTTTATCATTCATACTTTTATGGCTAATATCTATTTTAGAGTTAAATAATTCAGAACCTTTATTTTTAATTTTCAAGTTCAAGTTAAAGTTTTGATTATAAAAATTATCAATTTTCAATTTACGTGAATACATATCATCGAAGGTGATTCTAAAAAATAATTTTCCTTCCTCAATTCGGGCAAATACTGATGATATATCTCCGCTAGAAAAAGCACCATCGCCAACTCTGTCAAATCCAAGAAAATCATCCTTGTTCCATGATTTTGGATCACCTGAAATCTCAAATGCAAATAGATTGAAACAGATATTACTGATTAATATTAAAGTGTAAATAATTCTCATTTATTCTCCATGGATGTTATCTCTTTTAAAATTGCTCCGCTCATAGCATCTAAATTAATTTCAACAAAGCCATCTATAGCTACATACTCTTTTTCTGTTAGTAAATCTAATACGCGATTACTATTGACTGGTATTTTAATTTTGTGAATTTTTGTATCATTATTAATTGCAACTGAAATAGAGCCATTATCATCAGTTCTTAAAAAACTATAAACCATATCATCTGCTAATAGTGTATCAAATGAGCCCGTTCTGAGGCAGGAATTCTCTTTACGAATTTTTATGAGTTTTTTATAGCGCTCTCTTAATAGGACCTTATCTGGATTCTCAGTATATTTCCAATCAAAGGGACGCCTACAATCTGGATCATGAGCTCCCATCATTCCAATCTCGTCACCATACCATATATGTGGAGTCCCAACATATGTCATCTGAAATAAAACAGCTAGCTCTAAACGAGAAACATCTCCATTGCAACTTTCTAAATAGCGAAACGTGTCATGGCTATCAATAAGATTCATCATTACTTGAGTAGCCTGTATTGGGTATGACAATAGTCCTTGTTTTAAGTCACGGTCAAAAGCCTTTGCATCACATTGTCGCGTATTAAAAAAACGCATAACAGGATCCTTGAAGTAGGCATAGTTCATAACTGCATCAAAGTAATCATCGTTCACCCAATCAACCGCGTTGCTCCAAAGTTCACCTACTAAATAGGCATCTGGCTTAATTGATTTTACTTTATCACGAAATAATTCCCAGAACCAAAATGGGACTTCATTAGGGACATCAAGACGAAACCCATCTAGATCCATTTCTGATATCCAATATTCGCTTACATCTAAAACATAATTAACTACATCCCAATGTGGGCTAGCTAAATTAATGTCTTTTATGTGATTTTCTGATGGATTGGCCTCACCATAATCAAAATTTAGATTGGGCATATGTCCATAACCCCACCAACACTCATAATAATCTATAGGTTTATAGTTATTCGTTTTCTTCAAATCAGGTAAAGGCCATTTTTTCCATTCATACCAATCATAATACTTGCTTTCAGGTCCGTATTTCATAGCATCTTGAAAAGCCCAGAATGTTTCCCCTGTATGATTAAATGCAACATCTAAAATAATTTTAATTCCCCTACCATGTGCGTCATCAACAAATAATTTAAATTCTTCTTCAGTGCCAAAATGAGGATCTAATTTCATGTAGTCAACTGCATCATATTTATGATTAGACTTTGATTCAAAAAGAGGATTAAAATAAATAATAGTAATTCCAAGGTCCTCTAGATAATCAAGTTTTTCATGTATTCCTTTTATGTCACCCCCATAAAAACTATTATAATCAGGCTGATGCCCTTCACTATCTGGATGATGATATGGACTTTTAACTAGCCCAGAAAAATTATACCAATCATCTTCAAGGTGATAGTACTCTGTATATTTTTTAAGTAGCTTTCCATCTTCCGGTGGGATGTTTAATCCATCATAATACCATTCCTTGAAATCAGGGTTATTGTCTTTTGAACCATCGTAAAATCGATCTGTAAATATCTGATAAATTATACCATCTTTAACCCAATCTGGAGTGAAGAATGGCTGCACATTATCCTTTGAGTAATGAAAATATTCGGATTCTTCCTTTGTATCTAAGAAATTTCCATTCAACATATAAATTTCTTTTCCTCCATCTTTATAAGCAAAGAAATAATCAAATTCTTCGCTTTCATCTTTCAACGTAATTATTTTTTGGAAATAATCATAGGTTCCATCTTCTGCAACTTTATTCATTTTGAAAGATTCTTCTAATCCGTTCTTCTTAATTATTAAATAAATATCCTCAACATCATCTGAATGTGATTTTGCTTTAAACTCTATATTGGTAGGTGATAATGGGTTTACCGTTTCTAAGCTTTGCGCAGTAGGAATTCCATAGTCAAGAAATATACCGTCACCCTTTTCGATGGTGATTTTTTCAAAGGTTTCATCTACAATGATAATAGAATTCTGACCACCGAATCCATCATCAGCAAACGAACTTGCATTTTGGTCTGTTACATAGTGCATTCCATCTTCTAAAAATTTATATTGATATTCTCCTGGCTTTAATAACAATGATATTTCATAAACTCCCTTTGTACTTTCAAGCATCCTATTTGATTTTAAATTCCAGTCATTCATGCCACCTACTAAATAAACTTCTTTGACAATTTTACTTGGTTGGTATGAAAAATTAACTTTTCTAAATGCTTCAATATCTTTTTTACTACCAACAAATACTATGGAATTTTGGCCACCATACCCATCATTAACAAATTCATCTGCATTTTCATCTGTCACCCACTTCCCATCAACGATAAATTTATAGCCGTATTTACCTTGCTTGAGATGTAAAGTGATTTCATAAATACCATCCGTTTCAATCATGGGGGTTCCTGTCTCTGACCAATTATTGAAATCACCAGCAATGAAAACTTGATGTTTCCCGCCAGTAAGTGGTTGATAAGTAAATTTAGTTGGGATCCCTTGAGAATTAGCTTCCGATTGATTTTTGTCAGTGTTATTTGAAGTTTCAAAATCTCCAAATCCCAAAGTAGAGCACCCCATTAGTAAAAGTCCAAAAAATAATACTATGTGTTTCATCTAGTTTCCTTCCTCATTATTATACCACACCTCTAAAATATTTTCTCCTTGAATTATAGAGTACTGTCTATTGCCACCGTACCCTGGAAATTCAGCATTGTTCCAATCACCATCTATTCTAAATTTAAATTCCAGCTCATCTCCAGCTTCAACATTTGAAATTATTATAGTATATATATTATTGCCTATTGGCTCTAATTCATAATTTATGCCATCCCAGTTATTAAATGATCCGGCTACATCTACAAACTGAGTTTCAGGATTAAAATTTTGTATTTCAACTTGATAGGACATATTAACTAATAGAGTTAATATTGTAGGGTTTAGCTCACCATAGTAGTCGAAAATTGCATTATTAGAATCATTAACAATAAATGATCTACTTCCATCTAAATTCTCTAAAATACCATTCACTGAATATTGATAGATATATGATTGCCCAAATACTAAATCAGAAATTAGGCACGTAAAAATATTATCATTATCACTATCTGTCATTTCAAATTCACTTGAATTTAAGATTAATGTTAGGGAGTCACTTCCTACATCAAACAAGTTATTACTTATTTCTTGAGACATATCAACACTAAATTCTACATCTCTATATGAATCAACGGGGGATTCATTTGGTGTTTCTGAGCAAGCAAAAAATACACATAATATCAACAACAAATAATATCTCATAAAAATTTTCATCCTTTACTTAACAATTAAAATAGAATTTTTCCCACCATATCCATCATCAATACTCTCAAGTGCATTGGGGTCTTCAATCCATGTATTGCGATCAACTACAAATTTATATTCATACCTACCAGCTGGAAGCACTTTTACAATAGACCATACACCATCTCCAGCTACTCTATCACCATTTTTCCCATCATCATTCATCATATCAACCTTGTCTCCATGTTTCAGCCATTCATTATCAGGGAAGTTCCCAGCTAAATTTACATGCCTTGCCGATGGGGCATCGTATTGAAACAAAATTCCCTCTTTTACTTTATGTGGAGGTGAAAGCCGCTTTTTAATAAAAGTAAGCGAGCAACTTGTAGATATAAGTATAAGAATAAATAACAAAATTAATTTTCTAATCATAACTCTCCTAAAATTCCAAAATTGCTCGTACTGATATACGTTTATCATTCATTAAAGATGTCTCTGCATGTCGAATTCTATCACCCAAACCTCCATAATATGAATCAAGATAATCAGACAACCCACCTATCTCATTAAGATACTCCTCTCTTCCTCTATTGTAAAATTTATTCGTTACGGTATTCATGGCTAATGGGTTTACACCATAACCAATAGCAATCCATACATTGTTTGATAAATAATATGCTATTTCAGTGTATGTTGATAAAAATACATCCTCATCATTTGAAAAATTGGTATTCAATCCTAAAAATGAATCATTATAGAACGGCATCCGACTATCTATTTTAAACTTCCAATTATTAGATATATGATAAGTTAGTTTAAAAATATTTTCTATGAATTTAGGTTCTGCATGAAAACTATGATGAGCAAATTTATTTATTAAAACCGTTTGAAATTTTTGATTATAAATATTAAAAATATAATCTATGCTTGATGACCAGCTAAATCCAGTCTTATAACCTAAAATGGTATATTTTTCAAAAGAGGCCTCAGTATATTCTTGAAACCACCTACCATTTCCATCACTTTTCTCTACATATTTATAGTAATCAGCCCAGTTTAAATTATCTAAATCATTATTCTTCCAAAACTCTCCATTCATTTTCCACTTAAGTTTCTTTAACCTGTAGTAAATCATTAGAGCAAACCTATCCCTTGAAAAATTTGTTCCCAGATCAAATGAGGTATTAATATAACTAGCATGTATTTTAAGTGCATCTGGGAATTTTATGGACGCATCTAAATATATATTTTGACCTTCCATCCAAATTGATTCAGTGCCATTATCATCTATATTCTCATATTCTGAAAACTCTCCAGAGATTTGAATTTTCATAGGGTTGGACCAACCATCATTTGAAATATTTTTAAGATAACTGAAATCAAATTCTGAATTTCTATGATACTGAATCAATGCATCTGAAGGTTTTGTAGTGTATTTATAATTAGATGCCCCTAATGTAAAAATATCATTATCAAATATAGAGGTTGATAGCTTGATTCTTCCTGCAGATATATCATCTTCGTTATAAGTAATTCTATCAGATAATAAAAGTTGACCATCAATCGATAAAGTAATAAATGAAGAAATTTGATTAGATAAAAAGTCAGATAACTTTGCATGCAAACCACTAAACCCATATCCAAAATTATAATTATTATAACCGATTCCTCCTACGATATCTAGAGGATTATCAAAAGATATGATATCAAAGTTATCAAAAGCTGTAACACTAAAATAATTAGTATTTAGTTTTAAGTAGCTACGCTGATAGTTAAAATGTGTCTTCCACATTTCAGTTTCTTCCTTACTGTTATTTACATTTAAAATTGTATATCCTTCAAAATCAGAATTGAATTTAATTTTAATTCCAAGGTTTAAATCATGTGTCGGCTTATCTAGCATAAAATGCTCAGTGTCATTTTGATAAAAAATATTATCAGAAAGATAGCGACCTTTAAAATATACTTTAGGGTTAAATTGAGAGCTTACACCTTTATGGTTATTGTGTATTACACTATTAGATACACTAAGCTTATCACTTAATTCTATAACCGAATTGGAACCACCATAGCCATCATCTTCAAAGTTTATATTTTCTTGGTCGACTTGCCAATTTCCATCCACCATAAACTTATATAAGTATTTTCCATGATCTAATTTTAAGAAAATTCTCCACACCCCATCTTCATCCTTGTTCATTGGAGTTTTACTCACATCCCAATCATTCATACTACCAACCAAAAATACAGATTGAGCATTCTGATCGTGATATTCAAATAAAATACCATCATCTTTAACCTCAATTGCATGTGAAATGGTCACCAATGATAACAAAAACATTAAAATTATTTTGCTCAATTAAAACCAACCTTTCATGATTAATCGTATTTCTTTTCTCATTATACCTGAAGATGCAAAGCCATCATCATTCGCTAATCCATACTGTCCCCAATTACTAGGTCCATACTGCAAGTAAAGTTCAGTATTTCCATCTGTTCTATATTGAATTTCTGTAAACAAACTATGTCGAGATCCTACTCTATCATTAGCAATCATCCCTCGAGTAAAAAATCGCCACTTATCTGACAAATTTATACTTAGCTCAACACCAGCAATATGTTTTTCCCAAGTTTCACCTAAATCTTTTATCTTGAATTGTGCTAATAATTTAGCCAAATTATTTTCAACAGAAATCTCAGATAAAAAATCATAATGCCTATAAGCATTACCTTGCCATTTTTCATCTTTCTTGGTGAACGCAACCTTGCCTTTAAATCCATTTACAAATTCCACATAAATCTCTGAATATAAACTAGTGACTGGATCGAAAATTTCTTTTAAATAAAGAGAATCTGAAAATACAACTACAGAGTCTGCAACTATCTTTTGTGACTTACTATAATTTAATACAAAGGTGACTGCTCTTTCTGGAATTAAATAATATGAATTAATCCAATATCCATACCTATTATATTGGTTGTCCCCCATATAATTTCTATATGTATTTCCATATGAAAACACCCCAGGAGTAAAAAACCAATGTCCAATTCTCTCATTACCTAGCCTAAAACCTTTAAACTCTGATTTAATCGCTACATTAGATTTTAAAAAATTCTCTATATCATAGTTATCATTCAATGAAGAGATGATAGAGTCACTCGGAACGCTACTAGTCGCGAATTCAGTTGTAAAATAATATCGAGAAGCTTGCACATTTAAGTTGTATGCGACAACCTGATTATAATCATTAATCCCACCTACCGGATAATGCTTCCGCTGAAAAAATAATCCAGTATTTACTTTATTTTTAAATAAAGACTGTCTGTATCTAAATAAATGAATATCATCACCACCACCTTGAGAAAAATCAGAAAAAACATATGTCATACTTCCATTGTAAGAATGCCATACATCAAAACGAACTCCCTGTCCATTTCCATCGTTATTGACAGACCCTGTATTAACAATCCCAAGTATAGATCCATCCATCCAATAATGATTACTTTCTCTGGTGAAAAGTTTTGTGCTAAATCCATACCCGTCTTTATCTTGCCTGAACTCTACATGCGCCTCAGATAAAACTGCAAGCGAACGAGCCCCTTGCTCATAATCTTTATCTGGATAAAATTTTATATACAAATTAGAATTTTCTATTGGGCTTGCATATAATCTTGTTTCAAAATAAAAGTTAGGGTCCCACATATTCCATTTGAATGAATCCGATTCATATGTTTTCCCAAATTGACTTTCATGGAATCCTTGCATATTTATCGAACAAAATAAAAAAGAAAAAAACATTATAAATAATAAAATTATTTTATTCATTTTTGTTTACCAATATTGACTGTAAGTGAAACACGATATGTGCTTCCCAATTGCTCGTGAGATAGAACCGCTGTATCTAATGACCATTTTTTTGTATCTAATCCAAAGCCTACTGTTAACTTCTCATTAAACATTCCAAGTCGAGCTGCTAAAATATTATAAAACCAAATTTCACTTCCTATATTCCAACTTGAGCTATCTTCATGCCAAACATAATCCGCTAAAAAGTTTACGGCATCTTTCCATTTGTAGCACATTCCAATGGATTGTATTATCGGCAATTGATCGCTGCTAGAAATAAATTCAAATTGGGGCTTCAATAAATGTTTAGCTGAATATCCCAAAAACAGATTATCTGAAAAATCAATTAAAACTCCAAAGTCAATATCAAAACTAGATGGAATCTTTGCATTCTCATAATTTTCTACCTTTGCAGATTCATGCTTTAAAGAAACGCCAAAACGAATGGGGATATCCTTTGGTTTAATAATGCTTGCTGCAGATAAATAAAGTATCTGCTCTGAATATGTATCTAAAAGATTAATTTGCTGAACTGCAATATTGGTTCTAAATATTGGAGTAGGAAAAGATATCGATGCCATGCTACTAGTTAAATCTGATATTCCATATAATTTTTGTAGGGATCCTGATATACTAAATTGATTGCTCCTAGCCAAGCCAGCAGGGTTATAAAATACTGCACTTCCTCCATCTGATAATGCAACAAATGCATTTCCCATTCCAAGTGATCTGGCACCGCTATTCATTGCGATAAAATTTGCAAATAAGAAAATAGGCAGTATAAATATTATAAAAATATATTTTTTCATTTAATCACAACCACCGCTTCCTTATGACTCAATTCTCCAGAATCAGCAATGAAATATAAAATGTAAACACCAAAAGGAACTAACTGCCCTGACTGATCTCTTCCATCCCAGCTCCAGCTCAATAAATTTGAGCTTTGATCTGCAAAATCTATAAAGTTTCCATTTAGATTAAAAATTTGCACTTTAAAATCTGAGCTTCTATTTGTTTCCAACACAAAATCAATCTCCTGGTCAACTAAAGGAGAAAACACCTTCCCTTCTTCAAATACAATATTTTGTATTAATAATGGCACTGAATTAAATGGAGGATCTTTATAAAAAGAAGTTTGGGCTTGAGGCTGAATCCCAAAATCTGGATTCCCATCTTGATCACTATCTACTAAAATCTCTGCATAGTTATCTAATACAACCATCTGCCCAGAATCATTTGCCATTCCACCTAAGTTATCAGGTGCGCTATCTGGTCCACTAGAAAAATCATCACCACTGGTAATAACAGAAACTAATTTTATTTTATCAATCTCTCTATTTCCAAAGATTAAAACTTCCCAGGGGATTTTAACTTCCATCGCACCCTCTAAATTACCTGTATTAAAACTAGCTGATGTCTCTATTGATGAAATTTGTTCAACATACATTCCTCCTCCCTCTTGAACTTTCCAAAATTGTGGAGTATCATTGGTATCCCAAGTACCTACAAAAAAATCTGGATTTAAATTATAGAATTGAAATGAACGTTGCCATGCATTGAGTTCACTCATATCTTGGATACCATAATCATCATATAAATCCAAAAACAACATAACATTATTTCCCCAACTGCATGCATCAACAGCTAAATATAAATATGATTCATCCCATGTAACTTTTATTTCTTTAACATCATTATATTCACCCCAATAGGAGTCTAGTGGAGATTCTAAAAGGTTCCCAGACAAATCATTTAACACCCTTTCGTCAGAACTAAAATCATCACTTATCCCATCTATGGTGATTCGACTAGATAAGTCTATATCTGTAATTGAATAGCATATTGAAATAAAAAAGAATGAAAATATTTTAGTTAATTTATCCATAGCAATAATTAAAGTATCTCTCCATTATTCAGATCAAAAAAATGACCTAAATTTACATCAAATAAAACAGATATAGATTCTTTAGAATCTAAATTAATGCTATCCGTAAATCTTGCTGTAAAAATATTAGCTTTAGCTTTTAAGTGAACATTCATTTCTGAACCTAAATATTCTATAAAATCTATTTCAGTATCAATGATATTTTCTTGCTCTTTATTGCTCATTCTATCTAAGGGATGAATGTTTTCTGGTCGAATTCCAAATGTTACTTTTTTTTCTTCTAAATTTTTGTATTGATAGTGTCCGCTATTAATTTTTATCAAAGAACCTTGAAAGTCAAACATCCAATCAGATCCATCTTTTTTCAATTCTCCTTCAAATAAATTAATTTGTGGTGTTCCAATAAATGTTGATGTAAAAATATTTTTAGGTTTTGTATATGTTGATTCAGGAGAATCAATCTGCTCAATAATACCATCATTCATAACGACAATGCGATCGCCCATGGTCATTGCCTCCACTTGATCATGCGTAACATATATCATTGTAGCATCTAATAGCTGATGAAGTCGCTTTATTTCAACTCTCATCTCTTGTCTAAGCTTAGCATCTAAATTTGACAATGGCTCATCAAATAAAAATACTTTTGGTTTACGTACAATGGCCCTACCTAGGGCGACACGTTGACGCTGTCCGCCTGATAACTCTTTTGGTTTTCGATTTAATAAATTATCAATTTTTAAAATTTGAGATGCTTCTTTTACTCTGAAATTTATTTCATCTTTTGTATGCTTCCTTATCTTTAAGCCAAAGGCCATATTTTCTTCTACCGTCATCTGTGGATATAATGCATAGTTTTGAAACACCATTGATATATCTCTTTTTGAAGGATCTACATCATTGACTAATAAATCATCAATATAAATTTCTCCTTTAGTTACATCCTCTAACCCAGCTATCAATCTAAGCGTTGTTGATTTTCCGCAACCTGAAGGGCCCACAAGAACCATAAATTCGCCACTTTTAATATCTAAGTTTATCCCTTTAAGGATTTCTTGACTTCCATATGATTTTCTAATATTTTTAAGATTTACATTGCTCATATTTTTCCTTTATTATTTTTACTCCTTAACACTGCCCATCGTAAGCCCAGATACTAAATATTTTGATAATGAAATAAATAAAATAGCCACTGGTATACTTACTACAATTGCTCCAGCTGCATATAGTCCCCATTGAGTTGATAGGCTCGCTTGAAAAGATTTCAATCCAAGTGGAAGAGTATATAGCTTAGGATCCTGCAAAATAATAGCTGCAACTACGTACTCACTCCAACTTGCCATAAAGCTAAATAATGCTGTAATAACAAGTGCTGGGCTAGATAGTGGTAATATTATTTTATAAAATGCCTGGTATTGGCTACATCCATCAAGTCTTGCAGACTCTTCTAGGGATGGAGGAATCGTATCATAATACCCTTTCATCTGCCAAATGCAAAATGGCAAAGCTGTTGATGAATAAATTATAATTAATCCAATATATGAGTTAATCAAACCTAAATAAGATAATAAAATAAAAAATGGAAGCAATAACATTGTAGCGGGGAACATTTGTGTCGTCAATAACGCTGTCATTCCGAATTCTCTTCCTTTAAATTTAAACCTAGAAAGTGCATACCCTCCTATTGAAGCAAAAACAACACCTGTCATTGTCACGACTACTGAGATTAAAATAGAGTTTCTTGCCCATAAGAAAAAATCTGTTTCATTAAATAGTGTCCAATAAGATTTAAAGCTAGACCCCGCATCCCACTTTCCATTATTATTTGAATCAATATAATTTTCCTCAAAATCCCAAGTACCATTACCATTTGAATCAATATAATTCTCTTCAAATTTAAAAATAGAAAGGGATTTTGTTTGAAATGCATTATCTGTTCGGAGAGATACTCCAAAAACATTTAAAACTGGATAAATAGTCGCTAACGAAAATAGTGATAAGAATAAGAAAACTATAATTGTTTCAATTTTTTTTCTCATTAATACACTCCTTCCGTTGCTTTTGTTTTCTTTAGAAAGAAACGAACAAAAGCTAAGAGTATTAAAAATATAACTACTGATAAAGCTGCAGCATACCCATATCTATATAGATTGAAGGCTGCTTTATAAACAAAACTAACTAATATATGTGTTTGGTTTGAAGGTTCTCCTCCATTGCTAACTAGCCACATTACATTAATATTATTAAATGTCCATACAGTCCCTAAAACTATCGCTGGAATCATTACAGGTTTTAACATAGGTAGTGTGATGTTTTTAAATTGCTGCCAGCGATTTGCGCCATCTACACGTGCCGCTTCATATAAATCTTTTGGTATAGATTGAAGTCCACCAAGTGCAATAACCATCATAAATGGAAACCCTAGCCAGATATTTGTTAGTATACAAGCCATAAATGCCTCTAGAGGTTGATTGAGCCACTGAACGGCAGGAAGACCGAGATACTTAGTCATTACAAGATTAACAGATCCATATTCATAGTTAAACATTCCCCTCCAACTCAAAGCTGCAATATACTGAGGAACAGCCCAAGGTATAATTAGAAGCGTTCTAATGATTGGCCTTGCTGGTAGAGTTCGATTAATAAGAATAGCTAAGAATATACCAATAGAAACATGAAATGATATATTGACTATAGTCCATATAATTGTTTTAATTAAAATTGAGTAGAAACTAGAATCAAAAAATACTCTAAAGTAATGATGAAAGCCTATAATATCCCAATCGCTGAATGTTCTCAATGAATAGTTTGATAACGAAATAAATATATTATATACAAAAGGGAAGATAATAACTGCCATAATACCTAAAAATGCTGGCATGAAAAATATATATGCGATTTTATTTTTCTTGAAATCTTGCATATAGCTTGGAAGGTGTTTATAAGATTTAACAATAAAAAAGATCAAAATAAATATCATGATTAATTTTAAAATTGTAGATTGAATTCCAGGCTTAATTTTTTCATTCATCATTAAAATTTGATTCAATGAATTTTCTTGAGCTCTTTCTGCAGCAATTTCAGGAGAGGTAGTTCCTCCTAAAACAGCTTGATATTGCTCTCTTAGTGCATCCCAAATAGCCCTCATCTCAGGAATAATAGGCATTGGTCGTCCCACTTCAATAATTTCTGATGATTTTTTTAGTAGTGCATTGTTTTTGACAATTGAACTCTCTAATGCAATGATAGAAGAAGGTTGGCTACTCAAATGTTCTGTAAAATACAATTGAACCTTAGAGCTAGTTAAGTATGTCATTAACTTTATTGTTTCACTTAGCTTGTCACCTTTCGTATTCACATTAATGGAGTAGCCTTTTGTACTAACCAATGGAGAAGGCCATTGATTTGTTGCACTCACTTTAGGTATACGAGCAATGCCAAAATCCACCACGCCATTATAATCGCCCCAACTCCAATCTCCATTTATTATCATTGCAGCATTGCCTGTTTTGAACATAGCATTAGCTATCTCATAATCACATTCTTTCGGAATTATTTCATGTTCATCACGAAGGCTTTTAATGAATTCAAATGCTTTTATATTACCATTTGTATTAAGATTTGGCTTACCATCATCAGTTAAAAGCCACTCGCCAAATCCTCCTAACCAAGGTACGTAGAAAAAAGGTTCTGTAAAATTCCATACTAACCCGTACTGATCATTTTTACCATCTCCATCCTTGTCAATAGTTAATTTTTTGGCTAAATCAATAAGTTCATCTGTATTTTGTGGTGGAGAATCTATCATTTCTTTATTATAAATAAGCATTAAGTGATTCCCCACAACATCACCTACCATCCAAATTTTATTATTAGATTCAACCAAAGCATTATCTACAAACTGATTAAAGTATGACTTAGAGAATAAATCATCTAGAGGTCTAATTATACCCATAACAGAAAAAGGGCCCACTTGATCTGATGGGCCATAAATTAACTCGGGTCCGCTACCACCCATTGCAGCTGCTTGATAACTTGACCTAAGCTCCTCAGTTTCTCTATAGGTTAAATTAATTTTTATATTAGGATTATTTCTTTCATATTCATCACAGACTGATCTTAAGATTTTTCTATTCTCATATAACATCTGATGCCAAATATTAATAGTAAAATCAGAGCTCGCCCAGATGTAACTAAAGGCAATTAAAGTAAAAAAAATATTTCTAATTTGTCTATTCATATAATTTCATATTGATATTATTTTTTATAAAATTTACTATAGTAATCATTTATCATTCTATGTGCAGTATAATCAACAGCTGTAGCTATTGATCGTCGCATCATTCTAGACCATTTCTTTTTATCATTATAAAAAGTAGGAATAACTTCTCTATCTAATAAATCATATAAAGATTTAGCATCTAAGCTATCATCACAAAAATCTGGAGATCCAATCGCCCATCCATTCACACCATGATTGCAACCCTCTGCCCACCAACCATCCAATATAGATAAATTAGGAACTCCATTTAATGCAGCTTTCATTCCACTTGTACCTGAAGCTTCATTGGGTCTCAAAGGTGTATTTAGCCAAACATCTACTCCAGAAGTAATCATTTTCCCAAGTTTCATATTATAATTTTCAATAAAAATAATTTTAATAGAATCTTTTAATTTTTCTGAAACTGAAATTATTTCTCGTATAATTTTTTTCCCTAAATCATCTTTTGGGTGGGCTTTCCCCGCAAATATGATTTGGATTTTTCCCTTTCCTAACTCTACCAATTTATCTATATCTGAAAAAATTAATCCCGCTCTTTTATACTGAGCTGCACGCCTTGCAAACCCAATAGTAAGTATTTCATTAGAAAAATTTGTATTTGTTAGTGAATTTACATGATCCAGTAAAATCTTTTTTTGAGCTGTATGTGCAGAATATAATTCACCATCAGTAATATCATTTGTATCTAATAGTTTTTCAGGTTTTATTTTCCAACCTTCTAATTTACTATTAAACAATTCATTAAATGCGCTTCCTAACCAATGGGAATGATGAATGCCATTGGTAATATGATTTATAACAAACGAAGGAAATTGATTTTGAGCAACTTTCCCATGAAGCTCTGACACACCATTTGCAGATCTACTAAAATATAAACCTAACTCTGTCATATGTAAACGATTCTCTTTTTCCCAGGAAGGAAGATCTAGATGCTCTGGCAATAAATTAAAGAGTAAATTACGACACCGTGAAAGTGAAAAATGATCATGTCCCGCTGGTACTGGAGTGTGAGTTGTAAAATGACACAGCGAACGAACCTTATTCTCATCACCATTATACTTATCTAATAGAGCCAACGTTAAAAAGGAGCAGTGTCCTTCATTCATATGATATGTATGAAGATCTTTATAGCCTAAAACATCTAATAATTTAATACCCCCAAATCCGAGCAGAGCTTCTTGAAGTATTCGTCTATCTTTCCCACCAGAGTATAATCGATTTGAAATTATACGATCTTGCTCTATGTTTTCATCAAGATCTGTATCTAAAAAGTAAATGGGAATAAGATTCTCACCTTCCCCCTTATAAATATATCTGTATACTTGAACCCATACATCTCTTTCACATAATGAAATTGTAAACTTTTCCGGAATTTTTATTAAATCTTTATTTAAATCAAAACGAGGGTAACTTTCAGTCTGTATCCCTTTATCATCTAAGTGCTGTTTGAAATATCCCTCTTTGTACATGAGAGTTATTGCTACCATGGGAAGTCCTATATCTGCAGATGCTTTAATATGATCTCCTGCCAATACTCCGAGCCCACCACTATAGGTCGGTAAGCTTGAGCAAATTCCAATTTCAGCAGAAAAATATGCAATCTCTGGGTTCATTTTATATCATCTCCTCATTTAAAAAATCACTACTTTTAAAATTTGTTCTATTATGAACTTTTGTAAGTTCAGCTAATTTATTTTTCAGTGATTGACTCACTTCCTTATCTCCAAATCTCCAAGACCAGTTATTGGAAGATAATGTCCCAGGGGTATTAAATCGAGCAATAGAACCTTCACCATAAATATCTTGTATCGGAATAATAACAATATTACTTAATGAGGCAAATGCATAATTAATAATCTCCCAATGAATTTCATCAATTTCACATTTAAAATATTTTAGAAGTTTATCTTTAGTTAATATTTTTTTGTGGTTATCATTGGATGATAAAGAGTTAAACCAACCCATAAGAGTATCGTTATCATGTGTTCCCGTACAGAGTACAGCATTGCGTGCCCTATGTTGCTCTAATTTCAGATCCTCAAAATCAAATTGAAGCACATGCATCCCTGGGAAATAAAATTCATCTCTAAGTTTAATGACATCTTCAGTTACATCACCCAAATCTTCTGAAAAAACATTAAAATCATCAATATTATCCTTTAATACATTAAATAATTTTTTCCCTGGGGCTTTGAGCCATTCTCCATTTTTTGCACTACTATCATCATGGGGGATCCTATAATATTTTGAATAACCAATAAAATGATCTAATCGTACGACATCAACCATTTCAAATATTTTTTTAAATCTTTTTTGCCACCAATTAAAATTTGTCTCCTCATGATATTCCCAATTATACAAAGGGGTTCCCCACAGCTGACCGTTTTCTTGATATTCACATGGAGGGCAGCCTGACTGAAATATCATTTTTCCTTTTTCATCTAGTTGAAATAAACTTCTATTAAAAAAAACATCTGAGCTATCATAACCAACATATATAGGCATATCTCCAATAATTTTAATACCCTTTCGTTTACAATAACTACGTAATTCACTCCACTGTTGATGAAATAAAAATTGAATGACCTTAGATTCATAAATTATTTTTTCATCAAGATATTTAGACTCCCAATCAATCCATGATGACCTATTATTCTCTTCGAGTAAAGCACAATATTTAGAATATTCATCAAGCCAATATGAATTTTTAATACAAAAATCTTGGAATTTTTTTTGAGTTAGAGATGAAGCATTGATTTTAAAATTTTTACTTACTTCTTTTAATATCTTAATTTTAAAATCTATAACATTTTTAAAATCAATTTTTTTTAAACTAAATGTAACAGAATGGTCTAGTAATCTAGAATCTAACAATCCATCTCTAATTAATAAATCAAAACTAATGAGTAAATGATTTCCTGCAAAAGTTGAAATAGACGAGTAAGGAGAGTTTGAATAATCAGTTGGGCCAAGTGGGAGTACTTGCCATAAGGATTGCTTCATATCATGCAAATCATCAATGAATTTATATGCATTAGGACCCAAGTCTCCTATCCCATGCTTACCTGGAAGTGCCGTAGGATGCAATAATATACCACTCTGACGTTTTTCTAAAACGCTCATCAATCATTCCTAGTTAAAAATAAGTGATAAATTTACAAATAATTCAGATACAAATAATGTCAATCTTTACAAAATGTTTCGAATTATATTAATTATAAATTTATTTCTTAAATTCACAACATGAAAACATGGAACATTGTAATACTTTTGTTATTCTCAAATTTATATGCAGATATCTATATTAATGAAATCATGTCTGCAAATAGCAACACTATATATGATGAATTTGGAGAAAGTTCTGATTGGATAGAGTTATACAATGGAGGAAGCTCAACTGTAAATATTGGAGGATATGGATTAACTGATAATCCAGATGAATTGTATAAATGGGTATTTCCATCTACATCCATAGCCCCAGATAACCATGTTTTGGTTTTTGCATCAGGAACTGAGATAGAATCGAATGTTCAACATTGGGAAACTATTATCAACTGGGGTGATACATGGAAATATTTTCTTGGAAATTTTGAGCCTCCCTCAACATGGAATCAAATTGAATTTAATGATAGTGATTGGTTAGAGGGTGAAAGTGGATTTGGTTATGGAGATGGAGATGATGCAACTATAGTTCCAAATATTATATCTGTTTTTGTTCGAAAAACATTTTATATAGATTCTATCGAAGATATTTCTGAAGCAATTCTGCATGTTGATTACGATGATGCATTTGTTGCCTATTTAAATGGTATTGAAATCGCTAGAAATAATATAGGAAATTCAGAAGATGGCCCCCCTCCCTACAATCAAGGAGCTGATGAGTGGCATGAAGCTGTGATTTTTACAGGTGGATTCCCAGAAATGTTTGAAATCGATTTAAATAATATTCCTATTCAAAATGGAGAGAATGTACTTTCGATTCAAGTACATAATTATAACGCGACCTCCTCTGATATGAGCTTAATTCCATTTTTGACTTTAGGATTAAATTATATTCCTGAAAATCCAAATGGGGCGCCAGATATACTTAACCTCAATGCATCAAATTTACATGCAAATTTTAAAATATCATCATCAGGAGAAGACATTCTTTTGACTGACTTGTCTGGGGATATTGTTGATCAATTAGATTCTTTAGTTATTCCAACTGATATTTCTTTTGGACGAAAACCAGATGGCGGAGATGATTGGTTCTTTTTTGCAGATCCAACGCCTAGTGAATCAAATAATAATTCAACTGGTTTTGAATCTTCTTGCGAAGCCCCACAATTCCTATCAAGCCCTGGATTTTATAATGGATCCATTCAAGTTGAGGTAGAGTCAAATCAAGATGGATACCCTATTTACTATACTATCGATGGTTCCATCCCAACAACTAACTCAAATATTTATTCCGGTCCAATAAACATTAATGAAACAAGTGTTATTCGAACCAGCATTCTACATCCAAGTTGCATATCTAGTAAAGTTTCAACGGCATCTTATTTCATTAATGAAGAAATGAATTTGCCTATTGTTTCATTAACAACAGAGCCTGATAATTTTTGGGATTGGGAAACAGGCATATATGTAATGGGGCCAAATGCATCTACAGAATATCCTTATTTTGGAGCAAATTTCTGGGAAGATTGGGAAAAACCAATTCACGTTGAATTTTTTGAATTAGATGGAAGTCTAGGTTTTGCTCAAAATACCGGAGTAAAAATATTTGGTGGTTGGAGTAGAGGACAAGAACAAAAATCACTCGCACTATATGCAAGACCCGAATACGGAGAAGATAAAATAAGCTACCAAATTTTTCCAGACAAAGATCTTGATGAATTTAGTGCTATTGTACTCCGAAACTCTGGTAATGATTGGTATAGCGGAAACAATTGGAGTTCAAATGCTATGTTTCGAGATGGAATGATGACAGGCCTTATGCAAGGTACCGGAATAGACTACCAAGAGTATCGTCCAGCTATAGTATATATTAACGGAGAATATTGGGGAATACATAATATTAGGGAAAAAGTAAATGAAGAATTTCTAGCTTCTAATAACCCAGGAGTAGATCCAGACGAGTTAGATCAGCTAGAAGTTAATGGCAACATCATAGAAGGTGACAACCAAGATTATTTAGATATGATTAATTTTATAGAAAATAATCCATTGTACTACCCAAATAACTATGAGTATATAAAAAATCAAATGGACATAGATAACTTTATTGATTATTACATAGCACAAATTTATTATGCAAATACCGACTGGCCTGGTAATAATTCAAAATTGTGGAGGCCCCACACTCCTGGTGGAAAATGGAAATGGATTTTATATGATACGGATTTTGGTTTTGGGTTAGTGCAGTGGGCTGGGCATAATACCCTAGTGTTTGCACTTGAACCTAATGGTCCAGGTTGGCCAAACCCTCCTTGGTCTACATTTTTGTTTAGAAGCCTAATGGAAAATGAAGAATTTCAAATCAAATTCATTAATCATTTTTGCTATTACTTAAACACTAGATTTGAAAATACAAATGTAGTTGAGCATATATCAAATGTATCAAATCATATCTCTCCTGAAATGTCAAATCATATCTTTAAATGGGGTGGAAGTTTTGTTGAATGGTCCCAAAATGCATTTTCTATATCTAATTTTGGTGACGTGAGAGATGAATATGTCTTTTCACACCTTGAAGACTATTTTGATTTAGATGGAAATTCACTTCTTACTGTTTCTGCATTACCTCCTGGGGCCGGAACAATATCAACATCTGGACAACCAATCCCAACAAATAACTGGTTAGCAAAATATTTTAATGGAATTCCCATTGAGTTAACAGCTACGGCGAATCCTGGATATACATTTTCTTATTGGAGTGGAGCGGATAATAGCATATATCCATCTACTACAATTACCTTAGATGGAAATTCAAGCATTACTGCGGTGTTTGTTGAAAATGACTCCCCTACTACATTAGTTATAAATGAATTTCTAGCTGCAAATCAATCAATCAATACAGATGAGTATGGTGACTATGAAGACTGGCTGGAGATATACTATGATATCTCTGGGACCATGAACCTTGGGGGTTATTTTCTTACTGATGATTTAGATGAACCAGATAAATGGATGTTTTCTAATATGGAGATTTCAGGAGAAGGACATCTGTTGATTTGGCTAGATGATGATGAAGAAGAGGGACCGCTACATACAAATTTCAAATTGTCTGCAAGTGGAGAAAGCCTTGCTTTATTTGACTCTAATTTAAACTTAATTGATTCAATTGATTTTGGGGAACAAACTGATAATATATCCTATGGGAGATCCCCTGATGGTAGTAATAACTGGCAATTTTTTGAAAATCCAACACCTGGAGATTTCAATGAAGAAATAAATCCATGTGAATTGGGAGATATTAATTGTGATTATGATGTTAATATCCTAGATGTTGTACAACTAGTGGCATTCATTCTAGGTAATGCAGATTTGACAGGCAGCCAACAAGATCTTGGAGATATAAACTTTGATGGCAATATTGATATACTAGATGTCGTATCAATGCTTTCTATTATTTTAGATTATTAATGAAAAAAATATTTTTAATATTATTCCTTTTGGGCTGTGAAAATACTATAACAGATAATTCCAGTGATAGTGCTATAAGTGATGGAATCGTAATAAATGAAATTAATTATAATTCTTCATCTGATTTAGATTCTGAAG
>CETH01003104.1_pt1 | contig 29180 bp, 33 predicted proteins | sample 361461 | NCBI WGS metagenome assembly CETH01 (sample SAMEA2622695, study PRJEB7988) | marine metagenome | isolation source: saline water (ENVO:00002010), including
ATACATCTCTTTTTAATCTTGTTGTTAATTGGGAATAAAAATCAGATTCCGGAAGGAGTCTTATAAATTTTGTAAGACTTTTACTTATTTCAACATCTATAGTATCCGTAGATCCCAATACAACTTCATCAAACCCGTCTGCACTAACTACTGCTTTGTTTGGACTTGTGATGTTAATTGATATTTTTGAATTATATGGCACAACTACACCAACATCTAAACTCATATGAGGTGCAATCGGTTGAATCAGCATTAGTTTTTGCTCAGGAGTGATAATAGGACCACCTGCTGCCAAAGAATAGCCAGTACTGCCTGAAGGAGATGATATGATTATACCATCTGCTCTGTATTGTGCCATAGGCGCTGTGTCTACATAGACTTCTATGTCCATTAATCTAGAAACCGATTGGTGCCCTAAAACAATATCATTTAATGCATTCAACTCAAATTGTTTTTTACCAGACACCCCTTTGGCATTTAACATTATTCTTTCTTCAATTCTCATTTCAGAAAAATTAGAAAGAACATATTGTATGTGTTTCAAAGCATCATTGTATGGAATCTCAGTCATAAACCCTACTCTGCCTAAATTTATGCCTAATATTGGAATATCATAACCAATGGTAGACCTGGCAACTCTTAGGATTGTTCCGTCCCCGCCTAGGGTTATTAATAAGTCAGTATTAGAAAAATCATCTTTAAAATTATCTATTTCGTCAACATCCGATAGCCACATATCATGGTTTGATGACAAGGAATCTTGTAAATCATTCGCCAAATTAAGTGATTTCTGAATCCCAACTTTTGAAATTATACCTATAAACATTTTATTATTAATTTATTACTGAACTTATTGCATCATAACAAAAATTATAAATTGGATCAGGATAAAAACCAAACCCTACAACTATGATAAACAATATTAATCCAAAAATTGAAAAATCATTTCTAAAATTTTCAATCTTAAACTGATCTTTATTTGGCACCAAATATAAATGCTTAACAACTCTTAGGTAATAGTAAGCAGAAATAACACTATTGATTAAAGCAAACATTATTAACCAGGAATAACCAGAGCTTATTCCGGAACTAAATAAAAATAATTTGGTTATAAATCCTATTGTAGGCGGAATTCCAATAAGTGATAACATTGCAATCGTAAGTATCAATGAATTAAATATTTTGACACGCCCATATCCTGAAAAACTTTCAAATTCGTATGAATAAGAGTCTTGTTGAATTAAAATTATAGAATAGAATGCTGAAATATTTGTGAACATATAGCCAAATATATAAGCAACTAAAACTGATGATACATAAGTTGCGTTTGATATAGTATCGGAGTTAATAATTGCAACTATCCCAATCAATAAATAACCTGCTTGCGCGATAGAACTATACCCTAACATTCTTTTAATGTTATTTTGGCGAATAGCCAATATATTTCCTGTAAACATTGTGAGAACAGACATTATTGATAAAGATATTCCAATATCAGGCCATTTTAATATGTTATTCCATTCAGAACTTGATACATCATTAATGTCAAATATACTAAGTAAAATTCTTAGCAATATTGCTAAACCAGCTGATTTACTAGCAACAGATAAAAACATTGTTATAGGAGTCGGGGCGCCTTGGTAAACATCAGGAATCCATGAATGAAAAGGAAAAACTCCTAATTTAAATAATAAACCTATAAAAATAAAGATCATCGAAATTATAATAATTACATTTGAAATATCCAAATAAGAGATTGGGGTAAATATATCTGAAGGCATGTTTACATTAGAGTATGTTAATCCCTGGAAAATATTTCCGTAATGCACATTAATACCTACATCAGTTGCACTAGAAATAAAAGTAGTCCCGGTCAACGCATATATATAAACAGCACCTAGCAAAAAGAAAGATGTGCTTACTGCACTCAGAATTAAATATTTAATTGCAGATTCTTTAGAAACATAGGATTTGCCTAAAGAAACTAAACCGATCAACGGAAGTGTTGTTAACTCTAATGCTACATAAGCAGTAATCATTTCATTTGATCTTGCTAAAAGCATCATTCCAGAAGTGGAATAAAAAAGCATTCCATAGAACTCTGATTTGTAAAATGTAATTTGATTTTTGTAAACTTTTATAAGGTTAAGCGAAGCAATTAATGAGACAAGGAATATTATTGAAAATAGGCTCTCTAATTTATTTGACACCAAAGTGCCTGAAAAAATAGACGAATAACTAGCATCTAATTCATAAGAATATATATACATAATTATTAATTTAGCAAACAGAGCAGAAAATGCTCCTATAATAGATAATAAATGAGTGATTTTGTATGACCTTGTGGTCACACCGTTAATTAGTAAAATTGACCCTGTCAATAAAATAATTATTTCAGGTAATATCAGTAGTAGATCTGGATATAATGTTGGTATCATATTTATTCCTTAATTAATAATCCCTGCAATGCCTATGTTTAATACGTCAGTAATAAATTTTGGATAAATTCCTAAAAATATAATACTTACAATTAGTATAACGACAGGAATTTTTTCTACAAAATTCATGTCGTTTAATTTTGAATACTTCGGATTTAGCTCTCCATATATAACTCGTTGTAACATCCAAAGTATATAGCCTGCTGCCAATACCACTCCAAAGACTGACACTGACGTAGTTATGCTAAAATTCTGAAATCCTCCCATGAATATCATAAGCTCTGATACAAATCCACTGGTACCCGGTAACCCCAAAGAAGCCATTCCACTAATTGCTAACGCTATTGATGTAAATTTAAATTGAGTAGCTAATCCTCCCAAAGAAGATACTTCTCTAGTTTTGCATTTTTCATAAATAATTCCTACAAGATAAAACAGAAGACCTGTTATAAGCCCGTGAGAGACCATCTGAAAAGAAGCGCCACTTAATCCTAATGTTTTAAATGTCATGTCATTACTAGCAAATGCACTAATTCCTATAAGTATGTAACCCATATGGCTTACACTACTAAAAGCCACAATTCTTTTTAAATCAGTTTGTTTTAGTGTTAACAATGCTCCATAAATAACACTCACAGCACCAAATACACTGATGATTCCGGACAGCTCTACTGCTTCATTTGGCATGATAAAGTAACAGATTCTAAGAATGCCATATCCACCCATCTTCAATAATAATCCTGCTAATAAAACGCTAGCTGCTGTAGGGGCATCTGTATGAGCATCAGGTAACCATCCATGCAGAGGGAACATAGGAAGTTTTATAGAAAATCCAACAAAAATCAATATAAATACAAATGTACTTGGGATAATCCACTCAAAATCAGTTGAACTTAGTGTGTCAATATTGAATGTACCTGTTCCAGCTGATGAAAAATATAGACACAAAAATCCAACTATCATCATGGCACTTCCGGACAATGTAAATAATAGAAATTTCATTGCAGAGTATTCTTTTCGGCCAGATCCCCATATGGAAATCAAAAAGAATAATGGAATAATTTCTAACTCAAAAAAGAAAAAGAACAAAATCAAATCAAAAGACAAAAATACTCCAAAAACTCCTGATATTAAAAGAAACATCCATAAATAATATTCTCTTTTTCTTTCTTTTATACTTCTTGATGCATGCACTGCCACAACAGTTAGTATTCCTCCGAGCAACACTAATGGAGCATTAAGACCATCAAGTTTAAAATAAAACTCTACTTTAGTTTCTCCTATACTAATCCAGTTGTTTAAAACAGAAATTGGCTCATAGCCTTGATAGGAAAATTGATAGTACAAATATGAGGATAAAATAAGTACAAAATATGAAAATGAAAGGAAAAACTTATCTAAAATATTCTTATTAATTAACGCAGAACCAAATATACCAAATATCATTGGCGAAAAAATTAGTATTAACATTAAATCAGAGTTACTCAAATTATCTCCACAACATAACTAAAAAGGTTATTAATACAATACCCAAAGGAATTCCTAGCGTATAAAGTTGTAATTGGCCATTTTGGATAGAAGAAATTTTGCCTGATAGTAGTTTAGTCTTAGAAGCTAAATTATTCCATGTCTCGTCAATTAATTTCGAATCAATAAAATTTAAGGATCCAATTAATCTTTTAAACACTAGTTTACCTACAATAATTCTTTCATAAAAAATATCTAAATAATATTTTTGCTCCAAAATCTTTTTGAATTGTAAAATAATCTGAGATTTTATTGATTTAAGGTACTTGTACTGAATATATGCTGCGCTTATTCCTCCAATAACTAGAAAGTGAGATACTATTGCAACCCCAAAATCAAATTCATGCGAATGGAAATTTGAATCAATAAAATAATTAAACCAATGAGATTTATAACCAAGATCAATTGTAGGATTGAATAAAAAGCCAAAAATAACAGAAGCTATTGCAAGTATTCCCATCGGTATTAATAAAATCAAACCACTTTCATGAACATTTATTCCAGGATTTTTCCTCTTGTCATATTTTCCGTTAAAAATCATAAATAAAGCTCTAAACATATAAAATGAAGTTAAGAATACAGCAGCTGAACCAAGATAATAAATTGAATTAGCAAACATTGTGTGTTTATGTGAAATTTGAGCTAAAATTTCATCTTTACTCCAAAAACCTGAAAATGGGAAAAGTCCAGCTAAACTAAAAGTTCCTATTATAAAAAACAAATATGTCCATGGCATTAACTTTCTCAATCCACCCATTTTTTTCATGTCAAATGTACCAACTGCATGACTTAAGCTTCCTGCTACCAAAAATAATAATGCTTTAAAAAATGCGTGTGTAAATAAATGGAAAAATGCCGCTGTATACAAAGACATTCCTAGTGCCATAACCATATAGCCTAATTGACTAATAGTTGAATAAGCTAAAACTTTTTTGACATCATTCATAACAGTACCAAGTAAGGCAGCTCCAAATGCTGTAATAGCACCTACAAGAGCAGTTATCATTAACGCATCCTCTGGAAAAACATCCAAAAATCTTCCTATTAAGAAAACACCTGCTGCTACCATTGTAGCTGCATGTATTAATGCACTAACGGGAGTTGGACCTTCCATAGCATCGGGTAGCCATGTGTGAAGAGGAAATTGAGCTGATTTACCTATAGCCCCAAATAAGATTCCTAATGAAAAAATTAAAGCAACTTCGGATCCAAGTAAGGATTGATTGAGAGCAATGATTGACAACGGATCTCCTGTAAACTCACTTAGAGGTCCATAAATATTAGCTAAATTTGAGATTACATAAAGAACTCCTATCATGAATCCAAAATCACCTATTCTAGTGATTACAAATGCTTTTTTGGCAGCATCTGTTGCAGATTTCTTATCGTACCAAAAACCAATTAACGAATATGAGCATAATCCCACTAATTCCCAAAAAACAAACATTTGAATAAGATTCCCTGCTAAAACAAGTCCCAACATTGACCAGGTAAACAAATGCAAATATATATAATATCTGGGGTATTCATGTTTACTCATATACCCCAAAGAGAAAACGTGAACCAAAAAACTCACGGAACATACAACAAATAACATAACAGCCGTAAGAGGATTGAGGAAAATAGAAAAATATATTCCTAAGTTATCAACTTTGAAGAATGTATAACTAAAGATTTCAGAATTATCTATATTTTCATAACCAAAAAAAACTAAACTCGAAAGAACAAATAACACAAAGGAAGAAACTATAAAAAACCAAGCACTAATATCATTTGTAAGGAACTTGAAAGGATAATTAATCACATTAAATACTATAGAAACTATAGGTATTAGAAATATTAAGTAAAGATATAGTTCCATTATATTTTCCTTATTATTTCATCGGCAACATGCTCCCTGCCAATTGGAACAAATATTATATAATTCATATTTTCTGACCAATCTTCTATTGGTTTGTTATCTGGTAAAATTTTACAAGGTAATCCTTCTGATTCTATAGTGTTCTTCCACATTTCTGCAGCTTGAAGATTTTTTGCTTTCATATATTCAGTCCACATATCTTATCCTTTCAAATCAGAAATAGTATCTATAAAAATTCGGTTTTTCCTTTTATATAAACTCATAACAATTGCTAATCCCAAAGCAATTTCTGCAGCAGCAATTGTTATTACAAAGACTGCAAACAAATTCCCCCACAAAACAAACTCAGGTTGTGAATTTAATGGTGTAACATATCTTGATGCGGCCACAGCAGCAATATTTACTGAATTTAGCATTAATTCTAATGACATTAATATTGCAATAATATTAGATTTTATTAAAACTCCAATTAATCCAATACTAAACATAACTCCAGATATAATCAAAAAAGATTCTAAATTCATTCATTACCCTCTTTAACTAAACTTATTGCGCCCAACACAGCTGCAAGCAATACAAAAGAAGAAACGATGAATGGCACCACTAAAGTTGATACTAAAGTTTTACCTATGAAATAAATCGAATTTTTGTATGCTTCAATTAAAATTTCAGGTTTTGCAGATTCAAAATTAGTATTCCAATCAAATGAAACTATAGAACTCATTAATATAGCTAATACAATTAATCCTGCGAATAATCCAATAAATTTAAATTTAGAAAAAGGATTTCCCAATTCAACATCTTTAGTAAACATAATTGCAAACAATATAACTACTGAAATAGCTCCAACATATATTATTAACTGAACTGCTGCTAAAAATTCAGCAAAGAGTAAAATGAATAAACCTACAACACCTAAAAATGTAGAAGCAAGAAATAAAGCTGCCCTGAAAATATCTCTAGACATAATAACCATAAATGCGCTAATAATTGTAATAGATGCAGTAATGTAAAAAATAATATTAGGAATCATTAGACTCACTCCTAATCCATTTATTTTTTAATTCCTGATTGGAAGGTTTTTGATGCCTGCCAACACTATCCCATTCAATTTCAGCATCAAAAGGAGAATAATCATCTTTACCAGACAATTGAGGCCTGAACCAATGACTTGGTTTTTTTTCAGCTTTTTTCAATCTTTCAACATCAATAACCAAATTATCTCTTTTGTATTGACCTTCCTCAAATCCGCTCCCCATATGTAATGCATCATAGGGGCATGCCTCAACACATAATCCACAAAACATACATCTTCCAATATCTATATCGAAAGTTTCAATATCATAACTCTGCCCTTCCTGATAATGCTTGCCAGTTTGATCTGTAACAATTTTAATTATTCCTAATGGACAATATTTTGCACAACTAGCACATCCAGTACATCGTTCTTCATACCAACTAAATTCTTCTCCTCTAAACCTTGGGTGCTGATCCGCTTGTTGTTTAATTGAAATTAATCCAATAAAACTTTTAAATGAATTCAAAGGATTTGTTATCATATAAGAAATAAAATTCTTGTTGGATTGTTTGGCTAAATCAAAGACACTAGCCTTTTTATCTGGATACTGAACAGTATTAGTTCTTTTAACTAAAATCATATTTTTTAAAGTTATTGATAAACCTTTAAATAAACCTAATCCATACATTGTCGATCACCTATTTGCATCCATGTTAGCCAATTCAGACGGTATTGGTTTTTCAAGAACCAATCTTTTTTGTCCTAATACATTTGCTATAAAATATATAAATAAAAAAGCAGCAAAGAAATTAATTATAATTTGGAGTAAATAATTTTCTCCTATAAAAACTATTTCTAGTCCGATTAATAATGTATTCAAAATAGCTGCTGGCATAAGAACTTTCCAAGCAAATCCCATTATCTGATCAATTCTTAATCTAGGCCAAGTAGATCTAAACCACAGTAAAATACAAGTCACTATAAATGTTTTTAATGAAAACCAAATTATTCCTGGAATAAATGAAAATCCCGAATCTCCCCCTAAGAATAATACAGTAAAAAATGCTGATGTAAAAATCGGTGCTAAAAATTCAGATAATTGAAAGGCAGCAAATTTCATTCCTGCATATTCTGTAATATATCCACCAATAAGTTCAGATTCAGATTCAACCATATCAAACGGAGCCCTACTCATTTCTGCAATCGCTGCAATCAAAAATGTCATCGCACCTAATGGTTGAATTAAAATATATGGAATTGTACTTTGAGAATTAGTTATCCCAACAAGACTGAGCGATTCTGACATCATAACAACTCCCATCAAAGAAACTGCCATTGGAACTTCGTAGCTTATAAGCATTGCAACCGCACGAATAGATCCCAAAATTGCATACTTATTCTTAGACGCCCACCCTGCCATAAAAACTGTAAGGGCATTAATTGAAGTGATACCTAACACAAACAGCAAGGCAACGTTTGTCCCCCCTAGTTGTGAGTCCTCACCCAAAGGTATAAATGCATACACCATCAAAGTCGTTGCTAAAAATATAATCGGAGCTGCAATAAATACTAGTTTATCTGCAGTTCTTGGAATGATATCTTCCTTAAGCATTAATTTGACTGCATCAGCTATAGGTTGCAATAATCCAAAAGGTCCCCATCTATTTGGGCCTATTCGAGATTGAAATTTAGCTAATACTCTTCTTTCAAACCAAGTATAGACTGATCCAATACCAATGAGAGTGGTACATATACCTGCAGCCATAAAAATCCCCGATATTATAAATAATAATGAATCAGGTAAAAACGGAAGTAGATCTCCCATCAATTTATTTAGTTGATTGAAACTCATTTCTTATATATCTCTCTAATTAAAACGATCATCTGTCTACTTCTCCTAGAACTATATCAATACTACCGAAATTAACTATTAGATCACCTACTTTTGTCCCAATAGCCATTTCTCTTAACAGACTCAAATTCATAAATGATGGAGCTCTTATTTTGCATCTGTATGGAGAAATCCCACCATCACTCACTAAATAAAAACCTAATTCTCCTTTAGGTCCTTCAACAGCAGCATAAGCCTCATTTTCAGGCGCTCTTATAACTAAAGGGACATCTTCGTTTCTTACTGGTCCAGGTTTAATCAAAGATACACATTGATTTATAATCTTAATACTCTCTCTCATTTCTTTGACTCTAATCAAATACCTATCAAAAGTGTCTCCTGTGGCACCAATAGGAATATCAAAATCTAATTCGTCATAAACTTCGTAAGGGTTAGCTTTTCTCAAATCCCATTTAACTCTAGAAGCTCTAAGCATTGGACCAGAAAGTGATCCGTTTATGACTTCTTCAGGTTTTAAAATACCTATATTTCTTGTTCTCGATAAAACTATCTCATTTCCAGCAATCAAAGACTCTAATTCAGAAATTTGCTCAGATATTGTTCCCATAAAGGACTCTAATTGCCCCCAAAACTCATCTGGAGTATCTTGAAACACACCTCCTGGCCTCATATAACTCAAAGTTATCCTTGCACCACACAAAGTTTCAAACATATCTAAAATCTTTTCTCTTTCCCTAAAACAATACATGAGAGGTGTTCCAAAAGCTCCTAAATCTTGCAAGAGAAATCCTGTAGCCATTAAATGGCTTGCTATTCTTTGTAGTTCCGCAACAATAACTCTAATATAACTTGCTCTTTTTGGTACTTCTATGTCACATAACTTTTCTACTGCCGATACATAAGCTAAATTGTTTGACATAGATGCAACGTAATCCAATCTGTCAGTAAGAGTCACTATTTGTACATAAGTTCTCTCTTCAGCCAGTTTTTCTGTTCCTCGATGCAAATAACCGAATACTGGCTCTATATCAACTATACTCTCACCATCCAAAGTTACCCTCATCCTAAATACTCCATGCATACTTGGATGTTGTGGTCCAAAGTTAACTGTAACTAATTCATTATTAATTGACATAAATTCTCATTTCATTTTATAAAATCTTTTCTTAGAGGATGACCTTCAAATCCTTCCCACAATAAAATTCTTTTCATGTTTGGGTGATCTTCAAAATAAATACCCATCAAATCCCAAATTTCTCTTTCTTGTAGTTCCGCTCCTTTCCAAAGGGATGTGACAGATTTAACTGAAAGCTTAGATCTACCAAAAAGTTTTGTTTTTAAGACCAAAGAAGTATTATTTATTAAAGAGTCTAAATGATAAACAATTTCAAAATATTCAATATAATCGATAGCCGAAATTGATTTTAAATAGTTGTATTGTGTTTGCGGATTATTTTGCAGTTCTTGACAAAGTTCATAAATAAATTCGGATTCAACATACAAAAATTTACCAGAAATATAAGTTTGTTCTGATAAATTTTTAGGTAATAATTTAGAAACAATTTGGTTGTCGGCTATTTTAGTCAAAATCTATTTCTCCAAATTTTTATATCTTTTTATCTTTTCGTGAAGCATCATAATTCCATATAACAAAGCATCCGGTCTAGGTGGACAACCTGGTACATAAACATCTACAGGAATAATGTGATTAACACCTGGCACAACGCTATAACTTTGATAATATGGACCTCCGCTAGTTGCACATACTCCCATTGAAATAACCCACTTGGGCTCAGGCATTTGGTTATAAACTCTCTCAATAACAGGAGCCATTTTCCATGTAACCGTCCCTGCTATAATGATTAAATCTGCCTGCCTTGGAGATGCTCTAAATACTTCCATTCCAAATCTACTTAAATCAAATCTAGACATTGCACTTGCCATCATCTCAAAAGCACAACAAGCCAATCCAAAAGATAACGGCCATACTGATGATTTCCTTCCCCAATTTATAAGAGTATCTACTGAAGTTACCATCAAATTTCTATCCAAATCATCAGGCACCTCAATAATTGGTTCTGACAAAGGAGTTGTATTTGTGCTAATCAACTTGTTAACATCTTGACCTTCCTGCAGGTCTATAAGATCAGTTTGTTCATACAAAGGCGAAAGAACATCATATTTTAATAAATTTAATTCTTCATTTTGATTATCGCTCAATACTTACTCCCATTCGATCGCTTTTTGTTTCCAGGCCAAGAACCATCCTAATATCAAAACTCCAATAAAAACAAACATCTCCACCAAAACAACCTGTCCATATGTATTATTAAGTTTTATAAGTGAAGCAGCCCATGGGAAAAGAAATATTACTTCCACATCAAATATCAAAAACATCATTGCAAAGGTGTAATAACGAAAATTAAAACCTGTCCATTTTGCAGAAAAGGTTTTTATACCTGCTTCGTATATATCTGATTTTACTTCGCTGGGATTAGATTTTCTAATTCCTAAAAATTTTAATGCTGTAGAAGTTAACAACATCCCTGAAGGAACTAGTAAAGCAACTACCAGAAATAGGGTAAAATAACCGTATCTTTCAAAATAAATACTATATTCTTCCATCTTTTTGTGTATTATTAATGATTTTTATAAAGGCTGACTATCAATTATAAAAGTTATCATATTATGATTAAAAATAATAGTTAAAATTACAATTAAATGAAAAATATTATTAGTTTTGTTAGACTCTAGAATTAATTACATTATCAATAAAACTTTGAAAGAACCAAAATTTTTAAACAGTTATAGATCAGAAATAAATTCTCTATTTTCAGATTTGCTATCGAAACATAAATCTGAAAGCTATTACGAACCTCTTGCAGAATATCTCTTGGATAAAAAAAATTCTCCGAAAAGAATTAGATCAGCATTATTTTTGGAAATTATAAGTGGATTGGAAAAATCTTATTCTAATCATTTACAACTTGCTTGTAGCCTAGAATACTTGCATGAATTTTCCTTAATTCATGACGATATTCAGGACAAAGATGAAATTAGGAGAGGAAATTTAAGCTTATGGAAAAAATTTGGAACTGAAAAATCTATATTATTCGGCAATATAACCAAAATAATTTCTGACAATATAACAACTAATTACAATGAAATAAATTCTAAAGTTAAAAAAGAAATTATCAAATGTTTTAATTTGGTATGCATTAATATGATTGAAGGACAATATCTTGATATCAAATTTGAGAATAACAAATATATAAAATTAAGTGAGTATTTATATATGATTTCAAGAAAAACCGGAGCTCTAATGAGTATGTCATTTTATTTACCTCTCATTTTAAATGAATCTTCTAAAAAAGATATAAATCTACTTAAAAATATTGGTGATCAGTTTGGGTTGCTATTTCAAATTTCAGACGACATGCTAGGTATTTGGGGGGATCCAGAAAGTACTGGGAAATCTAATCTTTCGGATTTTGAAAACAATAAACAAACCTACCCTCTGCTATTAGCAAACGAACAATTTTCTAAAAAAGACAAGAAAATATTTAAAGAATTAATATATGACAAAAAAAATATGAAATATTCTGATTTATTAAAGATACTTGACTCTTATAATATAAAAAATATCATAAAAAATGATTGTTCAAAGTACATTACAAATTCCAAAAACTTAATTTTCAAATCAAGCTTAAATAACCAAACTAAAAATAATCTGAATGAATTATTTGATTATGTAATTGAGAGAGTAAAATGAATAAAAAACAAATTTTAATTATAGATACTGACCCAGGCGTAGATGATGCACTTGCTTTAACAATGTTGAAAAATCTTAACCAAGAACTCGAAACATATGAAAAAATTATCTATTCGAGTATAGGTGGAAATACATCTCTAGAAAACACTCACCAAAATATGCTAAATATTTTAGATAACTTGTCTTTAAAATACGATAACTTATTAATAGGTTCGGAAAGCACATTAGTAGGTGAAAAATTTGTTGATGCTGAACATTATCACGGTAAAAATGGCCTTACCTTAGAATTACAAAAAAAATCCAAACCAGATGATCTATTAGAAGCTTACGAATATATACAACAGCTATACATAGATAAAAAGAATGTAGAAATAACACTGCTAATGTTGGGACCATTAACTAATTTAGCTAAAGCTTTGGTTTCGACGCCCAAAATTTCAACTTTAATTAAATCTGTAGTAATAATGGGTGGTGCATTTTACATTTCAGGGAATGCAACAAAATATGCAGAATTTAATATATATGCTGACCCAGAGGCTGCAAATATTGTTTTTAAATCTGGACTTGCCATAAAAGCAATTGGATTAGATGTATGTCAAGATGTTGTTATCAATCGAAATAAATTTTATGATTCGCAATACTTATTTACCAAATCCAAAAATAATGCTTCAAGATTTGCCCGTTCTTTAATCGATAGTTTTTTCAAATTTCATCCTGACAGAAATGAAATGAGTTTATGTGATCCTATAGCAGTAATTTGTTTATTTCACGATAATGAATTTGTTTATAATACAAAAGAAGTTACAGTCGAAACCAAAAATCCAAAACGAGGTCTTACAATACCTTCAAACAAAAATGGTAAAGTAGCTATTGCCATAGATTTAAATTCTATAAAAGTTATGAATTTAATCGATAAATCTCTAACATGATTTGAAATTTTCGTATAAAATATAAGTCCCGAATAAAATAATACAAAAAGGTAATGGTTTAAATGAATAATGACAAAAATGTTATATCAAGAGATACTAAACTAGATGACGATAATTACAAGTGGGGCTTTGACTTTCAATTTAATGCTGACAACGCTCCAATTGGATTATCAGAAGATATAGTAAAATTGATTTCAAGTAAAAAAAATGAGCCTAAATGGCTATTAGATTGGCGATTAAAATCATTAAACCATTTTTTTAAAAACCAAGACAATGAACCAGAGTGGGCCAACATTGATTTTCCAAAAATCGATTTTCAAAAAATAAGATACTATTCTTCTCCTACAGACAAACCAAACCCTAAAAGCCTTGATGAAGTTGATCCTGAAATGTTAGAAGCATTCACTAAACTAGGGATCCCTCTTGAGGAGCAAAAAAAATTATCGGGAGTAGCAGTCGATGCAATAATGGATAGTGTTTCAGTTGCTACCACATATCAAAAACAACTTGAAGATGCTGGGGTTATTTTTTGCCCTATAAGTGAAGCTGTTCATAAATATCCTGAATTAGTTCAAAAATACATGGGTTCAGTGGTTCCTTATAGCGATAATTTTTACGCAACACTTAATTCAGCTGTTTTTACAGATGGTTCTTTTATCTATGTACCACCAGGAGTTAGATGTCCTGTTGAATTAATGACATATTTCAGGATTAACGAACTGGATACCGGTCAATTTGAAAGAACTTTGATCATAGCCGACAAAGGGAGTTATGTTAGTTATTTAGAAGGTTGTACAGCTCCCTTTAGAAAAAACAATCAATTGCATGCAGCAGTAGTTGAATTAGTTGCATTAGATGATGCAGAAATAAAGTATTCTACTCTTCAAAACTGGTTCCCCGGTGATACCAATGGTGAAGGAGGAGTTTATAACTTCGTAACTAAAAGAGGTAAATGTCAAGGTAAAAATTCAAAAATTTCATGGACACAGGTAGAAACCGGATCTGCGATAACTTGGAAGTACCCTTCTGTTTTGCTTCAGGGTGATAATTCAGTAGGCGAATTCTATTCAGTTGCATTGGTAAACAACTATCAACAAGCTGATACCGGAACCAAGATGATTCACATAGGTAAAAACACAAAAAGTACGATAATTGCAAAAGGTATTTCAGCAGGAAAAGCAACAAATACATATAGAGGCCAAGTTAAAGTATTGCCTACTGCTAAAAATGCAAGAAACTTCACTCAATGTGATTCTCTTCTAATTGGAGATAAGTGTGGGGCACATACAATCCCATATATTGAAGTGAAAAATCCAACTGCTCAACTTGAACATGAAGCAACTACATCTAAAGTGAGCGATGATCAATTGTTCTATACTCAACAAAGAGGTATTTCTTTAGAAGATGCTAATTATATGATTATAAATGGGTTTTGCAAAGGAATATTTAAAGAGCTTCCGTTTGAATTTGCGATAGAAGCTTCTCAGTTATTAAGAGTCAGTTTAGAAGGAACAGTAGGATGAGTAAAACTATAATTGAAATAAAAAATCTTCATGCATCTGTAGAAGATACCAAAATTATCAAAGGACTAAATTTAAAAATTGATGTTGGAGAAAAGCATACGATAATGGGACCAAACGGCTCAGGTAAAAGTACTTTAGCTAATGTATTAGCTGGTAACCCTTCGTACACTGTGGATTCTGGGGAAATAATATTTATGGGTGAAGACTTAAATGAGATGGAACCAGATATAAGAGCATGCATAGGACTTTTCCTTGCTTTTCAATACCCTGTTGAATTACCTGGAGTAAGAATGTGGCAATTTCTAAAATCATCCCTAGATGCAAAAAGAGAATATAATGGGCAAAAACCATTATCTACAAGAGAATTTGACAATTTACTTAATGAATACGCTGAAAAAGTAGGTATATCACAAGATTTTATAAAAAGAAATGTTAACGAAGGATTTTCAGGAGGCGAGAAAAAACGAAATGAAATACTACAACTTTCCTTGTTAAATCCAAAGTTGGCAATCTTAGATGAAACAGATTCAGGCTTAGATATTGATGCATTAAAAGTAGTCTCACAAGGTATAGATTCTTTCTCTAACAACGAAAATTCTGTTTTATTAGTGACACATTATCAAAGAATACTAAATTACATCAAACCTGATTTTGTTCATGTTATGATGGACGGCAACATAGTAACTTCCGGAGATAAATCATTAGCTCTTGAATTAGAAGAAAAAGGCTATGATTGGCTAAGTACTAAGTGATAATACAATGAATACTAACAAAGACTTTTTAAAACAAATCAACTATATTCACACCACACTTAATCAAAATGAAAGTGTTTTTTCTCAAATCAGAGAAAAAAATATGAATTCCATCAACAAACATGGCTTACCCACTCATAGGAAAGGAAACGAAGAGTGGAAATATAGCAATCTTAATAGAATGACTGACCTGAATTATGCTGAAAATAAAAGTGTGGTCAATAATTTGGAAAATATAAATAATATTATTAATATAGATGATTTTGACTTAATAAATATTGTAAATGGGCAATTATACGAAAATAAAATCAATAATAAAAATATTAAAATAAAAAATCTTTCATCTAGTACTCTGACTCTAAATGATACTAATAAATTCAACTCCACCTTAGAGGGCAAAAACGAAGAAATTGCACAGTTAAATACTGCGTTATGCGAAGATCCGATTCTAATTGAAGTTGATAACAAAAATTCTGTATCTAAACTTATAGTGAACATTATTAATATCTCAAATGATTACATAATTAATTCTCCGAAATTATTTATTGAGATTCATGAAGATGCTGAATTTGAATTGATTGAAAATCATGTTGGAAAACAATCAAGTTTGTATACATCAAATAGCATGATTGAAATTTTAGTAAATAAGAATGCAAAGCTTTCTCATTATAGATTGCTAGAGGATAATGACGAATCTATACATTTGAACACAACTAGAATAAAACTTATGGAAAATGCACATGTTGAATCAAATGCTTTTTCAAAAGGTACAAAATTATCACGATACGATCTTAAGATAATTACTGCATCAGAGAACTCTTATTCGGAACTTAATGGGCTATATTTCACTTCAAAAAAACAGCACTTAGACAATTACATTAACATAGATCATATTGCTCCTCATTGCACTAGCAGAATAAATTATAAAGGAATTTTAAATGACGAGTCTCATGCTATTTTTGGTGGAACAGTTCTTGTAAGAGAAGGTGCGATTAAAACTGATTCGCTTCAATCTGATAAAAACTTAGTTTTATCACCAAAAGCCGAAATAGATAGTAAACCCAGTTTGTATATTTTTGTGGATGATATTCTTGCGGGACATGGCGCCACTGCTGGAAATATTGATGAAAATACTGTGTACTATATGCAAAGTAGAGGTTTGAGTTTGGAGCTAGCTAGCAAAATGTTGATTTCCGGATTTGCTATGGAAATTATTGATAAAGTTCAAAATCAAACATTGTTTGATTCTTTGCTGGAAAATTATGTTAACAAACTACCTTCATATACATTTGATTTCTAAAATAATGAGCAATTTAGACGATATATATCAAGAACTAATCATTGATCATAACCGTAGACCTCGAAATTATGGAAAACTAGACTCTAGTTCTCATTCTGCAAAGGGTCATAACCCTTTATGTGGAGATGAAGTAGAATTCTACATTGAAATTAATGAAAATAAAATAATCAATATACAATTTACGGGAATTGGCTGTGCTATATCAAAAGGATCAGCTTCTATGTTCACGGAAGCACTTATTAACAAAAACATTAATGAAGTTTTAGAAATAACTTCATTATTCAAAAAAATGGTCACCAAAACAGATTTTAATGAAAACATTGAAAAATTAGATGATTTAAGCCTTCTATCTGGAATCTCTGCATACCCTGCTAGAGTAAAATGTGCAATACTATCTTCGCATACAATTGAGTCTGCAATAAATAATGATCAAAAAATCATTTCTACAGAATAAAAAAATAATTAAATTTCAATTCTGATAAAATATATCTAATACTACATAATTCCTTAAATGTTTTATAAAATAATATGTATAACTTTAAAAGTAATTTTCATGAGGTAAGATAATTAATGATTCAATCTCAAGATATAGCAAATGATTTCCCGATTTTACAAAGAAAAATCAATGATAACAAACTAATTTATTTTGATAATGCTGCAACTACACAAAAGCCAACCCAAGTTATAGAAAGTATTTCAAATTTTTACAGTAATACCAATTCTAATATACATAGAGGTGTACATACTTTGAGTATGGAATCAACATACGAATATGATCAAGCAAAAGATAAAGTTGCTGAATTTATAAATTCTCCTAATAGTGAATCTATTATTTTTACTAGAGGAACGACAGAATCAATAAATCTAGTAGCAGAAACATGGGGAAGAACAAATTTAAATGAATCTAGTGAAATTGTAATCACAGAATTAGAACATCACAGTAACATTGTTCCTTGGCAAGAATTAATCAAAGAGACAAACTCCAAGCTTAAATATATCCCCATCAACACAGATGGAACCTTAAATTATGAAAATTTGAATCAAATTATAAACTCTAATACCAAAATAGTTTCCATTACCCATGTTTCTAATGGTATTGGAACAATAAATAACATAAAAAAAATAATTACAGCAGCACAATCAGTTGGAGCAATCACTCTAATTGATGCTGCACAAAGTGCCCCTCACATGCCTATAGATGTGCAGGATTTAGGATGTGATTTCTTGGCATTTTCAGGTCATAAAATGTTAGGTCCTACAGGTATAGGTGTTCTGTATGGAAAAAAAGATATCCTTGAAGAAATGCCAGCTTACCAAAAAGGAGGCGATATGATCTTGGAAGTTACATACGAAAAATCTTCATGGAATGAAGTTCCCTTTAAATTTGAAGCAGGAACACCAAATATTGCTGGTGCAATTGGATTAAAGTCTGCTATTGATTACTTGAATTTAATATCAATGGATTCCATACGTGAACATGAAAAAGAACTTACAGAACATATTCTTAAAGAAATGAGAAATATAGATGGCATAGATATTTTAGGCCCCGAAAATGTAGAAGATCGTGCTGGGTTAGTATCTTTTAACATTCCTAATATTCATCCTCATGATTTAGGAACATATTTAGACACAAAAGGAATTGCGATAAGAACAGGTCATCACTGCGCAATGCCATTAATAAAAAAATTAGGCAGCCATTCATCAGCTAGAGCTAGTTTTTACATATATAATACAAAGAATGAAATAAATGAGTTTGTTACTCAATTAAATAATTCAATAAAATATTTTGATAATGCCTAACAAGAAAAATTTACGTTTTGTTTACAACAAAGAAATATTAGACAGGTCCTCTAACCCTGGTTTTGATAAAAAAATAGAAAATCCAGATAAAACTATTAAAGGTCTAAATCCTTTTTGTGGAGATGAAGTCAAATTCAGCATCTTAATTTCAGACAACAAAGTTTCTTCAATAAATCTTAAAGTTGAAGGATGCGCTGTTCATAAAGCTAGTTCTTCAATTCTATGTGAAATAATTAGTGACGAGTCGATAAATCACATACAGAGTATTTGTGATGATTTTATTTCATTTTTTAAAAATGAACAAACAGGTCATAAAGTATATAAAAATTCAAAACTTAAATTAGCTAGTTCATTATTTGATATAAAATCTAATCAAATAAGAATTAAATGTGCATTACTAAGTTGGAACACAATCTATAATAATCTATTCTCTAAAAATTGATGAAATATTCTATAATTGATTCCCATACTCATATCTACAGCTATACTGACAACGAATTATTAGAAATATTACAAAGATCTAAAGGTTTAAGCGTAAATACCGTTATAGATTCGGCTATAGATATAAAAAGTGCCCATAGAATTGATAAATTAACTAAAATTCACAAAAATATTTATGGAGGAGCAGGTATACATCCTCAAAATCTTGTAAGTGAAATTAATGAAAATCAAATCAAATCTTTATACGAATTAATCACAAAAAATAAAAAATTCATTGTTATTAGTGAAATAGGATTAGATTTTCAAGATACATCTCCTGACAGAAATATTCAATATAGCGCATTTAGAAAACAAATTGGAATTGCCAGGGAATTAAATAAACCTATAATTTTTCACTCAAGGTTAGCTATTAAAGAAACAATAAAAATTTTAAAAGAAGAAAGAGCATTTGAGGTGGGTGGCGCGATGCATTATTTCCAGTCAAATAATGAAATCGCAAAACAAATTATTGATTTAGGATTTAAAATATCTTTCGGTAAACCGTTATTAAGAAATGTAGATTTAGAAAAAGTTGTTAAAAATATTTCAATATATAATATTATTGTTGAAACAGATTCGGCACCCCAACCATTCAAAAAAAATAGAGCTAAATGGACAGAGCCTAAAGATTGTAAGTCAATAGTTGAAAAAATAGCAAATATCAAAGACGTTGATAAAAGTGATGTGCAAAATCAAATATTCAAAAATACATTCAAAATGCTAAAAAATGGATCGAAATGGTTAAATACTAATGATTTTAATTAATTTTATTTATCTCTGATTCTAATAAATTGAAATCTCTTGCGGAAAGAATATGCATGCTATCTAAAAGTCCTAGTTTCCAATGCTCAGGCAGCCACCTTTTAAGATATTCTAATGTAGGAGCAATATAAGAAGCTTCTATGGCCTTGGTTTCTTCTAATTTCTTATCTATTTTTAAATCTACTTTATATCTGTAATCTATAGAATCATGTATCCAATTAGATTTAATTATATTTTTCACTTTAGATGTTACGGTGGCAGTCATTATCCATTTATTTATTTCATTAACGTAAATAATGACTCTATCATCGAGTTCTATTCTTTTAACTCTTCTCTGATATTTTTTGCCAAATTCAATCTGTTTTTCTTTTTGATTATTAAATATATCAAAATTTTCTTTTGAAATTGTAAACATCCAATAATTAATCAAATTTAAGCTCCTAAAAAAAGGTTCCATAACATTATAATATAACCAATAAATATATTGAGGGGAATATGCTAACAAGTGCAATATTATTAGCTGGTGGAAACTCACAAAGAATTAGTACAAATGATAAAACAACAATAGTTTTCAATAATAAAACAGTTTTAGAATATTCGTTAGACAAATTACAAAACCACACAAATATTCATTTTATTACAATTGTTTGTTCAGAAAAAAATAAAAATACTATAAATCAATTCAAATCAAAATATAATAAAATACATAATATAGTTTTAGGTGGAGACAATAGGTTAAGATCATTAATCATAGGATTTCAAAATTCTTTTAAATCTGACATTACTTTAGTTCACGACGCTGCAAGACCATTAATAACTGAAAGGCTAATATCTGAAAGCATAGATATAGCTAGTAAATACAAATCAGGAATCCCTGTTATTCATCAAACTGATTCAACTTATGTTGTATCAAATAAAACATTAACTCAATCACTGGATAGATCCAATATAATTGGATCTCAAACTCCTCAAGCATATAACACAAAAATGATAGATCAAATATTAGAAGTTATAAATGTTAAAAAATCCGAAATCCTTTTTAATGATCTGCCTGAACTATTAATATCAAATAATATAACACCATACACCTTTACTGGTGAAAAATATAATATAAAATTAACTTTTGATGATGACATTAATATTATGAGAAAAATTTTAGAAAAATGAAAAACAATGTTGGTATTGGTTTTGATACCCATAGATTAATAAAAAACGGTGATCTAATAATTGGGGGAGTTATAATTGATAATAATTGGACTCTTGAAGCTGACAGTGATGGAGATGTCTTAATACATGCAATTATTGACTCTTTACTAGGAGGAGCAGGACTTGGTGATATTGGACATTATTTTAATAAAAGTAATCTCATACATTCAAGTATGCAAATGTTAAAACAAATAAACGAATTATTAGCAGATTGTAATTGGAGCATTAACAATATTGACTGTACAGTAATATCTCAGCAATTCTATATAAAAGAATATTCACAAGAAATGAAAAATACAATATCCTTAAACTTAGGAATAAATACTAATCAAATAAATATAAAAGGTAAATCATCTAATGGATTAGGATTTATAGGTAATAATGAAGGGATATCAGCTATAGCTATATCAACTATTTTCAAAAAGTAATAACAATGCAAATATATGATACATTAGATAAAAAATTAAAAGATTTAAATTCTAATAGAACTCTGAATATATATATATGCGGAATAACACCTTATTCAGAATCGCATATAGGTCATGCAATGTCTGCAGTGATTTTTGACACTCTTCGAAGATATTTGTTATCACAAGATTATAAATTAAAATTTGTGCAAAATTTTACAGATATTGATGATAAATTAATCAATGCTGCTAAAGAAAAAAATACAACAATTGATAAAATTTCAAATAAATATATATCTCAACATCTAAATTCATTGAGTAAATTAAACGTCATGCCTGCTGATCATGCACCAAAAGCAACTGAAGAGATAAAAGGTATGATCAACATGATAGAAGCTCTAATTTCAAAAGAAATGGCATATGAAATAAATGGAGATTGTTATTTTAGAGTTAACAAATTTGAAACTTATGGAAAATTAAGTAAAAGAAATACTGATGAAATGCTAGCTGGAGCAAGAATTGATATTAACGAAAATAAAGAACATCCTATGGATTTTGCACTTTGGAAAAAACAAATAAATGACGAACCTGGATGGGAAAGCCCTTGGGGAAATGGTAGACCTGGATGGCATATTGAATGTTCTGCAATGTCAATGAAATATTTAGGACAAAACTTGGATATCCACGGAGGTGGTAGAGATTTGATTTTTCCTCATCATGAAAATGAAATTGCTCAATCAGAAGGATTTTCAGATAATCCTCCATTTTCAAATATATGGATGCATAACGGACTTATAAATCTAAAATCAGAAAAAATGAGCAAATCTATAGGAAATATAATCTCTATAGATGATTTGTTAAAAAAATATTCAGCAGCAGCTATTCGAATGTTCTTTATTAGTGGTAACTACAAAAATCCTTTAGAATATGATGACGCTATCTTAACTTCAAATGAAAAGGCAATAAACAGATTAAAACAAACATTGAATTTGAACTCATCTGACAGTTTAGATGAGTTAAACCCTGACAAATTTATTAACAAATTTAATCAATCTATGTCTAAAGATTTAAATACTTCGCTAGCTCTGGGATCAATATTCGAAATGAGTAGATCTATAAATCAGTCATTCAATAAAAATATCAATATCAGCAAAAGCCAATTAGCTTTGGCAAAATTACTAAATATATTAGGGATTGATACCGATTCTGAAAATGAAACTAATAATAATCTAGATACCAAAGAAATTGAAGATTTAATAAATCTAAGAAACAAGCATAGATTGGATAAGTATTATAAAAAAGCTGACGAAATAAGGGATAAATTAGAAGCTATGGGAATTGCAATTTATGATTCTGATGATGGAACAAAATGGAGAAATATATAAATCATTCAAGATAAAGCTGCGTTAATCAATCCCAATGATACAAATAATATAGAAATAATAATCGTTAATTGAAATAATACTTTTTCGAATCCTCTTCTAGTTCTGTAACTATCTCCCCCTCCTCCAAAGATATTCACACTTTGGCCTCTTACTTGAATAAGAATTATAAAAATCAAGAAAATCGCAGAAATTAATTGTAGTACTAGAAATACTGTATTCAAAATTTATACCTTTATTTGTTTTTAATCCATTGATTGTATAACTTTATTATTGAATTAGACAGCTTTTTTGAGTCATGTCTCATAGCATGTTCTTCTGATTTGACATCAAATTTAACTATTTTAGGATTCAACAAATCCTTTTCACTCAATTTAACTCTTTCTTCGTTATGGGATGTTATTGGAGAATGAAAGTCGTCATCAACTAAAACATAATCAAATATATTTTTATGTATATGTTTTTTTATTGCATTTATATGGTCACCAACTGTGTAATTATCAGTTTCACCTTTTTGTGTAGCGATATTACAAACATAAATTTTTAATGCTTTTGATTCTTGAATAATTTTCATTATATCTTCAACAATCAACGGAGGAATAATACTAGTATACAAGCTCCCTGGTCCTACAATGATTATATCTGATTGATTTAATGCATCTTTAGCGCTTTCTGTTCCACGTGCATTTTTAGGAATTAGATTTATCTCATTAATTTTCCCTTTTTTTAATGGGATTAATGACTCGCCTACTACTTTCGTGCCATCTTCAAGAGTAGCTTCTAATGTGATATTTTCTAATGATGATGGTAAAACTTTACCTTTAGCTCCTAGTATTTTTGCAGACAAATCTAATCCGCCCTCAAAACTACCAGTAATGTCTGACATTGCAGTTATCAGTAAATTACCCAAACTATGCCCTTTCAATCCTTTACCTTGTTCAAATCTATAATCAAAAATTTGTTTTAATAAATTTTCTGATTCACTTAATGCCGCTACACAATTTCTAAAATCACCCGGAGGTATAATGCCCAATTCTTTCCTTAAAATACCAGAACTACCTCCGTCGTCAGCTACAGTTATTATCGCCGAAAGATTTTCTGTAAATTCTTTCAGGCCCCTTAGAATAACCGAAGATCCTGTTCCGCCACCTATAGTTGATATTTTAATAGAATTTAAGGTGTTATTATTCATTTTTCAATATTTTCAAAATATTTAATTCAGCATCTTTTGGATCAGCCTTGCCTTTACTTAATTTCATAACTTGTCCAATTAAAAATTTAACAGCTGTTTCTTTACCTGAATTAAAATCAGACACAGCATCAGGATTGTTATTTACTGCCTGAATACATAGTTCATTTAATTGCCCAGAATCTGCAATTTTTGCCAAACCTAATTCATCAATTAAATCCTTTGGTGATTTTCGTGATTCAACCATTGAAGAAAGCACATTTCTAGAACCATTTCTATTTATTTTTTTAGAGTTAGTTAACTCAATTAGTTCTATTAAATAATTTGGTTTGAAAATGGAAGATATTTTATCTGTATTAATTTTATTAGAATCTAATATTTTAATAATTTCTTCGGTAATCCAATTAGCTAAATCTTGATCAGTTATATTAGAGTTTCTTGGTTTTGGTAGTTCAATATTTTTAAAATAATCATAAAGATTAATATCAGAACTTAGTATTTGAATTACCTGTTCATTTAATTCGTAATTTGATAACAAATATTCAACTCTATCTTTTTTCAATTCAGGTATAGATTTTTTCAGATCAGATAGTAATTCTTCATCTATATAAATGTTTGGAAGATCGGGATCTGGGAAATATCTATAGTCATGTGCCGATTCTTTAGATCTTTGTGAAATTGTAATTCCTTTAGATTCATTCCATCCTCTAGTTTCTTGGACAATTACTTTATTAGAGTTTAATTCATTAGTTTGTCTTTCAATCTCATAATTTATTGCTCTGTATACAGATCTAAAACTATTCATATTTTTTATTTCTACTTTTTCACCTAAAGTTTTAGAACCTATCGGTTTCAAACTAATATTAGCATCGCATCTAAAATGTCCTTGTTCAAGATTGCCTTTTGTTACACCAATTTCTGTAAATATAGAATGAAGTTCCTGCAGATATTTACGTGCTTCGTCAGCATTGCCTATTTCAGGTTCGCTTACAACTTCCATAAGAGGGGTACCTGATCTGTTTATGTCAATAAATGATTTAGAATTAGCATGGGTTAATTTAGCCGTGTCTTCTTCTAAGTGTATACGATTTAGTTTGATATATTTTTTTTTATTATCAGTATTGATTTCAACTTCCCCTCCTACAACTATAGGATATTTAAATTGAGATATTTGATATCCTTTCATCAAATCGGGATAATGATAATTTTTTCTATCAAATCTTGTTTTTTGATTAATATTTCCATTTAAAGCCAATCCAGATTTGGCAACCATTTCGATAGCTTTATTATTTATCAACGGAAGAGTTCCGGGATACCCCATACATATATTACAAACATATGTATTTGGAGAACTATCAAATGGGGCAATAGCACAATTACAAAACATTTTACTGTTAGTATTTAATTGAACATGAACTTCTAATCCAATCACTGGCTCATATACTTTTTGTTCTTGCATTAAAAAAACCTAATCGAATTAAATGGGTAATATCTGAAAATTAATTTACCAATAATCTGATCATAAGCTATTGGTCCAAAATGTCTACTATCTTTGCTCATTTGCTCATTATATCCTAGAACATAAAATGTATTATGTTCTAGTTTTGTTAGTTTATTTAAATAATTTTTGTTATTGTTATCTATCCATATTTTAGGTAGTACTGAATTTGTATTTACCCAATCATTAGATTCAGCAAAGATATATTTAATCTTGTATTTACTATCAAACTTATCTCTAAATACTACAATATCTCCTTTATTATACTTTTTTTTCTGAATAACTAATACATAATCACCGTCAAAGAGTATAGGTTCCATACTTTTTTGGTTAATTTTCATTGGCATAATTTTAAACATAATAATATATAATATATTGAAATTGAGATATTAAAAATGGAGATTTCAAATGAATTTAGTTAAAAATATAAAATCAATATTTTCACCAACAAATATATATGCACATTGTGATATTCCTTGTGGAATATATGATCCTATAGCTGCCAAAATTGCAGCTCAAACAGTGTTGAAAATGGTTATGAAAATGGAAGATATAGACCTCAGCGGAGGAGTTTCAAAAGTAGAACAACCAAATACTGTAGCGAGATTTATTAGAGTTAAGGAAGATCATGCGCAAGAAGTGAAAAATGAATTAAACATTTTATGGTCTGATTATTTCAAACCAGAACATCTAGAAAAATACCCAAATTTACACGACTTATTTTGGAATGCAAATAAATTAGCAGGGGCAAACAAACAAAATGTAAGTTCTGAATCTGCTAAACAACTTGTAGAAGCTGTTGATGAAATTTCAAAAATATTTTGGGAAAGCAAAGGTGTAACATATTCTGACCCAAATGCAGATGTTAGATTTGGCGCCTAGACTATTTTTCAATAAATTCGATATATTTAGATAAAACTGTACTAATTAGATCCGTAAATGGAACTAGCAAATTATTTGTACTTGCTATATCAGAAACATATTTCTGTATAGCATCTACTTCAATCAAATTCCCCTTCTTCATGTCTTCGTACATAGAGGATATTGAGTTGGGTTGATTATAATATAGTTCATCAAATACTTTTTGTATTTCATATTCGTGTATATTAGCATTGTTTTTTATTGATGTATTATACGTTTCGGTTATCAATTCTTTTAACAAATGTTGGCTAATTTTATCAGTTAAAATATTTTCGAGTGGTTGCCTATAAAGACACATAATCCCGCTAAGTGAAGATATATACATTAATTTTCTCCATATCACTGATTTGATATCTGTACTTAATTCAATAGCAAGTTCATCAGAATTCATTAAATCAAATATTTTAGTAAATATATCTAATTCATTATTAAACATGGAACCTAGCACTATTTTAGGATCTCCTCCTGTTTCAAACACTTTTCCTTTTTCACTTAATATCGCATCAATATAAGCTGCTCCAGTAAGTACTTTTTCACCAAAAAAATCATATAATTGCTCAGTTGCTCTAAATCCATTTTGTAAAGTTAGTATAAATGGGACATTTTTTTTAAATAAATCAGATAAATAATCAATCGATTCTTTATTGTGATAGCTCTTCACACAATAAATAACTAAATCTGCTTCAAATGGAAAGTCTTTTTGTTGCTTACTAAAATTAGTATCATAAATTTCAGGATAAATCTTGGAATGACTAAGTTTACTGGTTTTTAATTCTAGTCCATTAGATTTGATTTCCGAAAATGTTTTCCCTCTAGAAAGAAATAAAACATTGCAATTTTTTTCATATAACAATGATCCGACAAATGCTCCAACAGCACCTGTTCCATAAATATATATGTTCATATCTTAAATTCTTTGCTAATCTATAATATAAATAAAATTAATAGCCATTATATATGAAAAGGTAACAAAATGATTAATAGAGAAAGATTAACAAAAACATTCTGTGATTTAGTAAGTATAGATAGCCCTTCCGGGGAAGAAGAAAAAGTTAGAGATTTTATAGAAGAAAAGCTCTCCGGTATGGGTTTTAATATTAAAATAGATGACTATGGTAATTTAATTGCAACTACAAATGAAAATTCTAATGATAATATTATTTTATCAGCTCATATGGATACAGTCGAACCTGGTAGAGGGATCATTCCTGTAGTTGATAAAGATACTATTTATTCAAAAGAAGACACAATACTTGGTGGAGATTGCAAAGCTGGAATGACAGGGATATTAGAAGCGTTAGATTCTCTTTATGAAAACAATCATAAATTTAAAAATCTAACTCTAATTTTTACCAGAGAGGAAGAAGTTGCGCTACAAGGTGCTAGAAATTTAGATTTTTCTAGTATCAATGGAAGAAAAGCGATTATATTTGATGGAGAAGGACCTCCAAGTGTTATTACAAGTTCAAGTCCAACTTATGTTAGTTTTGACATTGAAATAACAGGAAGAGCAGCACATGCTGGAGTTGAACCTGAAAAAGGCATTTCAGCAATTAAAATTGCTACAAGTTTAATAAATAAATTACCTCAGGGAAGATTAGATGATGAAACTACATTTAATATTGGCAAAATAGAAGGTGGGACTGTAAGAAACGCTGTCCCATCTAATATATATATTGAAGGGGAATTCAGAACTAGTAGCATTGAAACAATGGACAATTTAAATCAATCACTTAATACAGCCGTTGAAGATACTTTGCAAGAATTCGGTGAATCAAAAATAAATCTAAAATCTGAAATATTATTTGAAAAATACTCTTTAGAAAATGATAATTCAGCATTAAAAGTAGTGATTAATTCTTTAGATAAATTAGGTTTGTCCCCTACTCTTAAGGGTTCAGGTGGAGGTACGGACGGAAATATATTTTTAACAAAAGGAATAGAGTCCGTAGTAATTGGAATGGGAGTTAAGGGAATGCATACGATAAATGAAAGCGTATCCATTCCTGACCTGATTGATTGTGCAAATCTTTGCGAAAACATTATTCAACAAAACACATAGTTTGTTATGTGTTTTGTTGAATAATGTTAATTCTTAACTTACTTCTACAGTTGCTCCTGCAGATTCTAATTCTTCTTTAGCAGCATTAGCGTCATCTGAGTTAGCGCCCTCTAGGACGGGTTTTGGTGCACCTTCAACTAGATCTTTAGCTTCTTTTAGACCTAATGAAGTTATTTTACGCACAGCTTTAATAACGTTTATTTTATTAGCGCCTACCTCTTTTAGTACAACATTAACTGTAGTGTCGCCAGCATCAGCACCTGCATCACCACCTGCATCACCGCCTGCTGCTGGAGCTGCTGCTGGAGCTGCTGCAACTGCAGTTACTCCAAATTCATCTTCTAAACTCTTAACTAGTTCAGAAAGTTCCATTACAGATAGATTCTTTATTGATTCTAATATTTCTTCTTTTTTATCTGCCATTGTTTCCTCCTAATTGAAAAATGAGCATATTTATTTATTTTCTTCTTTTGGTTCCTCTGCTTCCGCTTTTGGTTCCTC
>CETH01073916.1_pt1 | contig 29031 bp, 24 predicted proteins | sample 361461 | NCBI WGS metagenome assembly CETH01 (sample SAMEA2622695, study PRJEB7988) | marine metagenome | isolation source: saline water (ENVO:00002010), including
TAAAAGAAGTTGAAGTTGTAAAAGAAGTTGAAGTTGTAAAAGAAGTTGATCGTGATAAAGGCAGCTTGGTAATTTACTCAGGCCGAAAAGAAAGTCTTGTTGGACCAATTATAGAACAATTTCAAGCTATCAGCGGTATTAATGTAGAAGTAAAATATGGAAGCAGCGGAGAAATGGCTTCTTTAATTATGTCAGAAGGTGATAAAACTCCAGCTGACGTATTCTATGCACAAGATCCGGGTGCGGTTGGAAGTGTAATTGGTATGCTTCAAAATGTATCAGCAGATTCATTAGCATTAGTACCTGATTGGGCAAAATCCAACCAAGGTAAATGGATTGGAGTTTCTGGCCGAGCTAGAACAATTGTTTACAATACTGATAATGTTAACCCTGCAGATATTACAGATCTTAATAGCTTATGCGATCCAAAATTCAAAGGTAAAATGGGATGGGCACCAACTAACTCCTCATTCCAAACAATGCTTACTGCTATGAGAACTATGTGGGGAGAAGATAAAGCTATGGCGTGGGTCAAGTGTATGATGGATAACGATGTAAAAGTTTATCCTAAAAATACTCCACAAGTAGAAGCTGCTGGTAAAGCAGAAATCGATATAGGATTAGTTAACCATTACTACCTGTATAAATTCGTATTAGATGCGGGTGAAGGTGATGCGTTTAAAGCAAGAAACATTCACTTGGCTTCTGGCGGACCAGGATCTTTAGTTATGGTTTCTCCAATAGGAATAATGAGCACAGCAAAAAATAAAGATAATGCTCAACAATTTGTTGATTTTATGATATCTAAAGTTGCTCAGAATTACTTTGTTAATTCAACCAGGGAATATCCTTTAATAGAAGGTGTTAAACAACATCCTCTGTTGACTCCATTGGCTGATATAACAAAAGCAAATATAAGTTTATCTGATCTTGCTGACATCCAAGGATCAGTTAAGTTACTTCAAGAAGCTGGGGCACTTCCAAAATAAAACCATCACTTAGTTTAGTTAGTTTAACCTACTGACTGTGTATTATTAAAATTAAGTGGTTCAGCTTTTTTAGGGAAGAGCTTGTAAATGTCGCCTCACATTAGCATTTACAAGCTCTTCTTTTCTTTTTATAAATTAATATTTATAATTAATTAATTAATTGGAGATCTAATGAGAAGATTGATTGGGTTAATTATTTGTCTTCTAATACTGTTGTTTAGCATACCTCTCGTATATTTATTTACATATGGATTGGTAGATTTATTTAATTCGTTTCAGAATGTATTTTCTCTAAGTTACCTTAAGTTAATAATAAATACATCTTCACTTGTTTTCGCTGTTACTCTGTCTACATTGATACTAGGTTTATATCTGTCATGGGCTACAGAAATTGCTAAAATAAAATTTGCAAAAATGTGGAGAGTTTTACTTGTTATTCCACTTGTAATCCCAAGTTATTTTGCAGGTTATTTGTTCATTTTATTTTATGGCCCTAAAGGCAAACTATACGATTTTTTTAATATTTTTTTCAATATTGACAGATTTCCAGATATATATGGATTTATTGGTGCTTGGTTGTGTTTAACTTTTATATGTTTCCCATATGTATACATAAATATTTGCACAGGATTAAAATTAGTAGATAGAAAACTTGAAAGCGCATCTAGAGTTCTAGGGAAAAATCATTATCAAACATATTTGAAAATTATATTACCGAACATCAAAGGATCAATTTATGCTGGCTGCGTGCTAGTAGCTCTATATACTTTAAGCGATTTTGGCGCTGTGCAAGCTATGCAATACCAAACTTTTACTTTGGCTATTTATACAAAGTATAGATCTTTTGATTTGGAAGGTGCAGCATCGTATGCATTAATCTTAATATTATTATCCTTGCCTATTATATTTTATGCAATTAATATGTCTATTTTAAATTCGCGTAAAATTTCAAAGAAACCATCTGAACTAATAAATCAAAATTTATATGATGTCAAAAACAAACATTCTTTGGTACAACTAACACTTATAATTATTACCATAATTAGCGTTCTGATCCCTTTTATAATGATTTTTGAATTAATATTCAGAACAAACTTAAGTATTGTTGAACTAATGGGAACAATTAAAATAGATGCTATTTACAATACATTTACAGGTTCTTCTGTTACTGCAATATTATGTATCATCTTGGCTTTCTTAATTATTGATGTTTTATCAAAAAATAATAATCGTTTACGAATAGCATTTGAAAATTTGATATATTTTGGTTACACTCTTCCTGGATTGGTAATTGCCCTTTCTTTTGTATATTTCTCTGTCAATTACTTTTTTTCTATATATCAAACTTGGATAATTTTGATTATGGGATATATAGTTTTATTTTTTTCTACAGGTTATGGTCCAATTAGAACTTCATCGGAACTTGTAGGTGAAAGATATTCAATAGCTTCAAAATCTTTAGGAAAAAGTTATTTTGAAACTTTTTATAAAATTTCATTGCCTTTATATGCTACCGGTATTAGAAAAGGATTATTAAACGTTTTTATATTAACTGCAAAAGAATTGCCTGTAACTTTGGTTTTAGCACCTCTTAATTTTCATACATTATCAACAGTCATTTGGGATGGATTGGAGGAAGCTAATTTCTCTTCCGCGGGCTTAGCAGGTTTACTTTTAATAATTATAATTGCTATACCAACATATCTATCTATACATACAGAAGATATAAAGGTAAAATTTAGTAAAAATAAATAATTTATAAATGAATAAAGAACAAAAATCGTTAATTGTTGAAAATTTGTCACTTAATTATGATGATAATAAGGTATTAAGAGATATTAATTTTGACATTAAAGATTCTGAAATTTTAGCTTTAGTAGGGCCCAGTGGATCAGGCAAAACTTCATTAATTAGATGTATTACAGGACTGCAAAATCCCAATGAAGCAATTATTAAAATTTCTGAAAATATAATATTTTCAAGTATTAAAAATACCCCTATTGAAAAAAGAGATATAGGTATTGTGTTTCAAGATTTTGCTTTGTTTCCGCATATGACAGTAGAAAAAAACATTCAATATGGCATGAATGTTAACGACACAAAACATAAATCTCTTTCACAATTGTCATCTTTAACTGATTTAATGTTAATGACAGGTATTTCTCACTTAAGTGACAGGTATCCTGATGAATTATCAGGAGGGGAACAACAAAGAGTGGCTTTGGCACGTTCATTAGCTCCACGTCCTAAAATTTTATTGATGGATGAACCTTTTTCTAATTTAGATCCAAATTTAAGAATACAATTAAGGATGGAAGTTAGAAGAATTCTTAAATATTTAAAGATCTCTTGTTTATTTGTCACTCATGATCAACAAGAAGCTTTGTACATGGGAGATCGTATAATAGTATTGAACGAAGGTGAAATACAGCAAATAGATGAAAATAAAAAAGTGTTTCAAAATCCGTCCAATCAATTTGTTGCTGAATTTATTGGATTAGCTGATTTTATTGATGGAGAAATTAAAGATAAATATGCCAATACTGAATTAGGAAAAATAGAAGTTCAATCTAATGCTTCAAATGGTGAGACTGTAAATATTATGCTGAGACCTGACGATATTACCATAACAAAAAATAACGCAGGGAATGGATTTGTTGTTCAAAGAGAATATAGAGGAATGTATTACATTTATTACATAAAACTGAACTCAGGCAAAATTGTAAAAAGCCTTTCATCTCATACAAATGATTTTAATGTGGGAACAAAAGTTGATGTAGAGTTAACTCCCGGACATCCCTTGATATGTTACAAAAACCAAAAGATAATTTAATTTTTTTCTTCCATCGGTTTAATAAGAAGCATTCCAGGAACGCTTACGCTCGACACTAATGCTAGTATTAAAAATGGCTGTCTATAATTTCCAAATACATCATAACCCCATCCAACAGCAACCGGAGCAAGAACGCTATAAATTGCACTGACTGTCATTATTAAGGATAGTATAGTTCCATAATTTTTTCGCCCAAAGTAATCACCTGTAATGGCTAATCTTGTTGGTACAGAGAGTCCAAAACCTAATCCCCAAAAAAACATAAAAAATATTAATTGAAAAATCGTTCTACTAAAAGAAAAAATAATCAAACCAACGGATTGGCAAAAGAATGCAAAAGTAAGTATGTATTTTTTATTTAATTTATCTCCATATATCCCTGATAAGATTCTTCCGCCAAAATTTGTAATATTAACTCCTATTCCTATAATTAACCCTGCAACTTCACGACTAAATCCAAAGCTACTTAGAGCTGGAATTAAATGAACATTTGAGGACATCATCATTTGAGATATTCCCACAACAGTAGCAAAAGTCCAAAATGTAGGTGATTTCAAAGCTTCTTTGGTACCATAGTCCACTTCTTTTTTTATATTTTTTTCTTTTTGACTTTTAGGGTTTATATTATCTGGGTACATACCATAATCCTCAGGTTTACTTCTCATTACCAGTGAACATGGAATTCCTATTATAAAAAAAGATATTCCTATATACTCTAATGATTCTCGCCATCCATATGTACTTATAAGCAAGACTACAAGTGGTACAAGAAATCCTCCAAATCCAGATCCTGTTGATGCCGCAGATAAAGCTAATGCTCTTTTTTGAACAAACCAATTAGCGACTGCAGTGCTAACGACTAGAAAAGTCCCAAAAGTTAAACCTAGTGTTAAAATACTACTTGCTACAAAAAACCACAATAATGAGTTTGTATGAGCTAGCGCGATAAACCCAAGCCCGCATAATATGATTCCAAAAAGCATTACATTTCTTGGACCGAATTTATCTATAGCAATACCTACAAATGGACCAAATGCAGCACCTTCTGATCTTTGAAGTGCAGGTGCAATGGAAGTTAATGCACGGCTCCATTTGAATTCATCAACAATTGGATCAAAAAATGCACCAAAACCATGCCAATATGTACCAGTAGCCAATGCATTTACAATTGTACCCGAAATAACAATCCACCAACCGTAAAATATATTTGTTGGTTTTTTGTTTTCTTGGTTCATTTCATTAAAAAATTGATAGCTAGTTTTGTAAATTCTATGGGATTATCCCCAGGCACAAGATGCCCGGCATCCTCAACAGTTTTGGCAATAGCATTATCCATAACATCTGTCATTTTATCTAAAGTTTCAGAAGATAAAATATCACTTTTCCCGCCTTTTACAATCATTGTGGGTGTATATATTTTTTTTAATACTTCCCAAGCTTCATTTGGGTTATCATTTCTTTGCCTAACATTAAATCCAGTTCTTAGGAAAGAATCGTATTTCCATGTCCATTTCCCGCTCTCAAGTTGTTTGATATTATTTAAAATATTACCCCTTATATGCTCTTCCGTCCTATGTGGGTTATATTTTTTTATACGTTTTACGAAATCTTCTATTGAATCTAGTTGATCATCCATTTGAACAAAATTTCGAATAGATGATTTCCCTTTTTTAATAGTTTCCGGGCCAGTGTCTACTATGATTAATTTATTAATTTTATCTTGATTTTCTGAAGCATAGTAATAGCTGTTTTTACCTCCCATAGAAAGTCCAATAAGGTCAAATTTGTCAATATTTAAATATTTAATTAGATTTTTTATATCTTTGACAAAGTAGGGAGTAGAATAATTTTTATTATTATCCCAATCACTGTCTCCATGTCCTCTTTGGTCTAAAGCAATTACTCGATAATTACTTGATAACCCTAAAGATATGAAATCCCAAGAATGTGCAGTCTGAGCAAATCCATGTAATAAAATGCATACGGGTTTAGATTTATCACCCCAATCAAGAAAATGTAATTTTAAATCATCAGATTTAAACCAACCATCTTCTGGAGGTATTTTATTTTCAAAATTTATACCTGCTTTTTCTGCATTTATTAATAGCTGGTTGTGAGCTTCGTTTCTATTCATTATTTCCATGGTTTAGGCATTGGCCCTACAGGAACTTCAATAAATGAAGGTTCGTTTATGCTAAATGATTCTTTTGTGTATTCGTTAAGTTGCTCGGGAGAATCTGCTCTGTAGTAATTGATTCCATATGCCTCTGCAAGTTTTTTAAAGTCCGGATTTTGTAATTCTGATCCATATACTCTGCCATCAAATGAAAGTTTTTGGTCTCTCATAACATTGCCATAAGCGTTGTCATTAAACACTACTACAGTAGCATTTATATTGAATTGCTTAGCTGTAGCCATTTCTTGTGAGTTGAACAAAAATCCACCATCTCCAGAAACTGCTAATACAGGAAGGTCAGGTCTACCAACTTTTGCGCCTAGAGCAGTAGGGTATGCATAACCTAAATTACCATAATATGACGAAGTTATGTGAGTTCTTGGAAGATTAACTGGATAACCTGTTCTGCTATAGTATCCAATTTGAGTCATCCCTGATACAAATACGCTTTCTTCAGGCATTGCATCTCTAAGTGCATTAGTTAATGAAGCTTGAGGTTCAATTACAGTTAGAGCTTTTTTTCTAAATTTTAATAATTCTTTCAATTTAACATTGGGTTCTCTAGCGCTAGTTTTTGATTTTAAAGCAATTAATAAATTTTTAAGAGAAACTTTTGCATCGCCAACCATTGGAATTGCACTAGGATGATTTATTCCAATTTCTTTATCATCAATATCGATTTGATACAATTTGTGGTTTATATCAGTAGTGGCTGCAATTCCCATTCTTGTTCCTATTGCCAAACTCAAGTCATGTTCTTTCATTTTATCCATGTAAGGCTCATTTCTATGAAGAGATCCAAGGCATAATTCATGGTTTTCTGGAAAAGCACCTTTTCCTTGATTTGTTAATATAACGGGACATTGTAAAAATTCTACAAGTTCTAATAATTCTTCGTTAGCACCAGAAGATATTGCTCCACCACCTACCCACAATAATGGATTTTTACTTTTCATTAACTCGCTTGCTAATTGATTTATTTCTTCTTCAGTAATTGAAATTGGAGAATTTATTTCTGGTTCTAGTAAATCTATGGATGATACATCAGCTAAAGTTTCAGGTGGTATTTCAATTTCTACAGGCCTTGGTCTACCAGTTTGTAATTGATTAAATGCTTCATTAACTGCAGAAGGTATTTCTTGTGGATCTGTTATTCTTTTTCTCCATTTTGTAACAGGAGCAATAGTGTCCATTTGATCATTAACTTCATGCAATTTACCTTGATCCATTCCTATAGATTCTCTTTCGATTTGCCCAGATATCACTAATATCGGTGAGGATGCAGAGTAAGCAGTTCCTATTCCTGCACTTGCATTTTGTAGCCCAGGACCCGGAACAACCATTGCTACTCCTATTTTTCCTGAAGCTCTACTATAACCGTCAGCCATATAAGTTGTTGCTTGTTCGTGTCTAGTGGTAATAAATTTGATTTGCTTTTCTTTAGACAGACCATCAAGCGCATGATAAAGCTGAACACCTGGGAGCCCAAAAATAACTTCTACTTTATTTAATGTAAGGGATTTAGCTAGTGCTTCTCCTCCTGTCATTTTACTCATTTTCCACCTCGATATTATGCTCAATTAACTTATTCTATGTTTTTATTATATTTTTATCTAGCACTTAATTAATTCTTCTTGACTCTAATAATTTAAACCGAGATAATTTTATTAACTAAATTTATTGGAGAATTAATGAAATATAGAATAGAAAAAGATTCTTTAGGAGAAATGAAAGTTCCTCAAGATGCTTATTATGGAGCTCAAACACAAAGAGCAGTTGAAAATTTTCAAATCAGTAATTTGAAATTTTCTGAACAATTTATTAAATCCTTAGCTTTAATAAAAAAAAATGCAGCTATTGTAAATCTTGATTTAGGACTTATAAACAAAGAAGTATCAGATATGATTGTTGAAGTCACAAATGAAATTTTAGATGGTAAATATATTGACGAATTTGTGATTGATATATTTCAAACTGGATCAGGAACGTCAACTAATATGAATATGAATGAAGTTATATCAAATATTGCAGCAGAAAAATCAGGCAGTAATAGAGGTGATAAAAGCTTAATACATCCTAATGATCATGTTAATTTAGGTCAATCAAGCAATGATGTTATCCCTTCTGCTATACATCTTGCATTAATACAATCTATTGATACTAAACTTATTCCGTCATTGTCTAATATGTCGAAAGAATTAAAAGCTAAATCGGAAGAATTTAGCAGTGTAATTAAAACAGGTAGAACACATTTGCAAGATGCTACCCCTATAACTCTTGGTCAAGAATTTGAAGGATATTGTGGTCAAATTGATAATGCTATTAATAAGTTGTTAGATTCACAAAAATGGCTTTCTGAAGTTGCCTTAGGAGGGACTGCAGTTGGAACAGGAATAAATACGCATGAGGATTTTTCAAGACTTGTATGCGAACAAATTTCTTCAGAAATAGGATTGAAAATAGTTGAAACAACTAATCATTTCCAGGCACAAAGCACTATAGATGCCATTTCGGCAACAGCTGGAATTATAAAATCAATTTCATTGTCAATTATGAAAATTTGTAATGATATCAGGTGGATGGGTTCTGGCCCCAGAGGTGGTTTTGGTGAAATTATATTACCATCTGTAGCACCAGGTAGCTCAATTATGCCTGGAAAAGTTAATCCTGTAATTGCTGAATCTTTCTTGCAAGTATGTGCACATGTTTATGGAAATTGTTCAGCAGTAGAATTGTCTGCACAGACTGGAAATTTTGAACTGAACGTAATGCTACCTGTATCGGCACATAATATGCTTGAGAGCGTAGATCTTATTTCAAATTCAGCGATCAATTTTTCCGAAAAATGCATTAAAGGCCTAGAAGCTTCCGAAGAAGGTCCAAAATCTGTGCACAGAGGATTGTCAATGGTTACAGCATTAGTGCCAGAAATCGGATATGATTTATCAGCTAAAATTGCCCAAGAAGCAGAGAAATCGGGTCGTACCATTTCAGAAGTTGCATTAGAAATGACTGATTTAAGTGAAGATAAAATCATGGATATTCTTGATCCATTTAAAATGATCAATCCTGGTTTGTAAAATTTCTTATAAAATCTAATTCTTCAATTTTTGATGTTAATTTACCATCAATGACTGCATCTTGAAGTGCCATAATTAATTTACCTAATTCAGGACCTTCCTTAATTCCAAGTTGAAGTATTTCTTTAACACTTATTTGAGGTTTTAGATTTCTATTTTTGTCCCAGTATTCATATACTCTTTCAGTTTGAGAATTTGTTAAATATTGTGTAAATGCAATGCAAGACTCTATGTCTATATTTTTAATTATTTTGCTTAATTCACTGTTAGTACCATTATTAAAATCAAATTTCATTAATTGATTATAGCTAATCGCAATATTTTCCCAACTTTTTTGTAACTTTTTTTCTAACCCGAAATAATTTGAAAGTTTAATAATTTGTGATGTTTCTATATGATTTAAAAAAGTTGAAACAAATACTATGAATTTAAAATGAGTAGATTCTTGCTCATTAATCAAATGATTAAAATTTGTATATTTTCTTTCCCCCCAATTTGGTTTTTGAATTGGAAAATTCAAATGCAGATCTAATTGGTTAAATATTTCCAATTCATTACAAGTAATCAAAATTTCATGTACATTATTTTCATTTAAAATTTTATAAATTTCATTTTTCACTCTTGTTCCAGTCAAATTTTTAATATTACTTGAATATTTGTGAATTTGATTTAAAGTTTGACTCTCTATTTCAAATTTCAGTCTTTCAGAATATCTTATTGCTCGAAATATTCTAGTTGGATCATCTTCAAAAGATTTTTCATGTAAATTTTTAATTTCTTTCTTTTTTAAATCCTCTAATCCACTAGAGTGATCAATTATATTATTAATAGAAAAGGTATCTAAATTTATATACATGCTATTTACAGTGAAATCTCTTCTTTTATAATCATCAATTAAATTCCCTTTTTTTACCACTGGTAAGGAAGCAGGTTGCTCGTAAATTTCATTTCTACACATAGCAAAATCAAGAGAATAATTATTGTAATTAAACTTATATGTATTAAAGAGTGATTTTTCTAAATTTGAAGGACAAAATGTGACTTCTATAAATTTTTCAATATTATTTTTGTTGTCAATAAAAACAAAATCTAAATCTGTGGGATTTAATTCAAGGCACAAGTCTCTAACACTTCCGCCTACCAAATAAATTTCTATATCAAATTCATTTTTATGTTTATTTATTTGTCGAATTAATTTATCGAATTCCAAATCTTCAACTTATTTTGTTTTTTAATTCTTTTATTCCATCTCTTATGAATTGATTGGAATCGTAGAGCATGAAATCCACTCCAAGGTCAATATATGAGTCTATATTTTCAGCATTTGTGAGAGTGCCTACTTTTCTTTTCGCTAGTTGTATTTTTTTAATAGCCTTATGGATTTCTGAATTTAGTTTATCTTTTGATTTAATACTATCAATTCCCATAGACTGAGCTAAATCATTAGGTGCAACAAAAAATATATCAATGTTATCAACTTTTACTATTTCATCTAAATTTTTAATAGCTTCAATGTCTTCAATAATTACAATTAATAAAGAATCATTGTTGGAAAATTCTGCGTATTTTTCCCTGGATATGTTTAATCCTCTTCTAGAAGTAAACATTCCTCGTTTTCCTAAAGGATGGTATTTTGCGGACTTTACTATATCTAGAGCTTGATCTTTTGTGTTTACATGAGGAATAACCAATCCTTGTGCACCTAAGTCTAGGTACCTATAAATCAAACCATATTCTTGTGATGTTATTCTAAAAATGGAGCTAACATTATATAAATCACAAGCTCTTGAAATATTTGGCACATCTCTGAAATCTATTGGACCGTGTTCCCCTTCAATCCAAATTCCATCAATTCCCAATGAGCTTATAAACTCTATATAATTAGGAGAATCAAAATAACCACTTAATACTATAGAAGGTTTCCCTAATTTTAAATTTTCTTTTATTTTGTTTGATCTAAACATAGTAATATACGCAATATTTTTTGTTTCTTTATTGAAAGTATGTCTTTATCAGAATATCATAAGTATATTAACATCATTAATAAACTATCTTGAGGCTATAGATATGGAAAAGTTAGAAAAGCAAATTGTTGATTATATATATTCTACTGAATATACAGATTTAAGATCTGAAGTTATTGATTCAGTTCAAGACAGAATTCTTGATAGTATTGGTGTAGCTATAGCTGCATTTGACGATGATGCCCCGATTGCTGCTAGGAAATACGCCTCAAATAGAACTAAAACCAATGGTTCTTATATATGGGGAACAGATATAAAAGTTGACTCTGAAACTGGAGCTTTTACAAATGGAACTTCTGTAAGATATTTAGATTACAATGATACTTATCTTTCTTTAGAACCTTTACATCCTAGTGATATGATACCAGGTTTAATTTCATTGTCAGAAGAAAATAATAAATCAGGAAAAGATTTGATTTTAGCAATCGCTACTGGATATGAATTGGCGGTAAATTTATGCGATGTAGCGAGTCTTAGAAAATATGGATGGGATCATGTTAGTTTTACAGGACTAGGTGCAGCTGCAGGTGCAAGTAAATTATTAGGATTTTCAAAAGACCAGATCAGATCTACTTTGGCAATTTATTCTATTCCGCATGCTTCCATGAGGCAAACTAGAGTGGGAGAGTTATCAATGTGGAAAGGCGCAGCGGCAGCTAATGCTGTTAGAAATGCTATTTTTGCTGCCAATGTCGTAAAATCAGGATTTACTGGGCCATACGATTTTTTCGAAGGTGAAATGGGATATGTTAATCAATTATTAGGAGGGAAATTGATTAATCCAAATATTCTTACTGAAATGAGTTCAAAAAATACATCTAGAATTTTAGATACTTATATTAAGAAATGGCCAGTTGAATATCACGCACAAAGTGCAATTGATGCGTGTATTAATCTCAGATCAGATATAGATGATACAAAACAAATTAATAGAATTGAAATAGAAACCTTTGATGCAGCATATGAAATTATAGCTAAAGATCCTGAAAAGTGGGATCCTAAAACACGAGAAACTGCTGATCATTCTTTACCTTATACTGTAGCGGCAGCATTAACTGATAATATAATAACTCAAAATTCCTTTAGTCAAGATAAGATTAATGATCCTGAAATCAAAAGATTGCTAAAAGCTTCAACACTGAATGAAAATGCTGAATTAAGTAAAGGTTATCCTGATGGTATTCCTAATAGAATAATCGTACATACCAAGGATAATGTTTATAAATCAGAGGTCAAATATCCAAGAGGTCATGCAAATAACAAAATGGATCGATCGGAAATTTTCAATAAATTCGAAAAAAACACTCATGGTAAATATACTGATTTAAAAATCAAAGATATTGCTGAAAATATATATAGTATAAATAATTTTGAATCTATTTCTGAAATATTTATGGAATTAAAAATATGAAAACTGAATCAAAACATCCAGGACAATTACTAAGAGAGCTAATTTCTAATGACAATTATTTACTAACTCCGGGTGTTTTTTCTCCATTAGTAGCTATAATGGCAGAAAAAAAAGGATTTAAATGTCTATATTTTTCAGGAGCTTCCTTTTCAGCTATGAAAGGTATTCCAGATATAGGAATTTTTACATTTCAAGAATTGTTTGATTCTGTAATGGAAATAACCAAAATATCAAAATTGCCATTGATTGTGGATGTTGATACAGGTTTTGGTGAAGCAATTAATGTAGTTAGAACGGCTAAGGATTTAGAAAAAATCGGTGTTGCTGCGATCCAAATTGAAGATCAAATATTTCCAAAAAGATGTGGTCACCTTGAGGGAAAAGAATTAATCTCAGCATCAGATTTTGCAAGGAAGATTTATGCGGCAAAATCATCAACTAATGATTTGCAAATTATAGCACGAACAGACGCAAAAGCTGTAGAAGGTATTGATTCAGCAATTGAAAGAGCAAAATTATACATTGATGCAGGTGCTGATATCATTTTTCCTGAAGCATTAGAAACAAAAGAGGAATTTCAAAAATTTGCGCATAGTGTTGATTCTGAATTATTAGCAAATATGACAGAATTTGGTAAGACCCCATATTTTAAAGCTGATGAATTTGCTGAATTAGGTTATAAAATTATTATTTATCCTGTTAGTAGTTTAAGGATCGCTATGAATGCAGTTAGCGATCTTTTTGATATGATTATCAATAATGGTACACAAATTCATGCAGTAGAAAATATGCTTACAAGAAAGGAATTATATAAACTTATTGATTATGATCAATATGTTAAATTAGATGAATCTCTTGGTGGGGATCAATTAATTGATTATAAAGGAGTTAAAGATGAATGATTTTAAACCTGGATTAGATGGAGTTATTGCAACAGATACAAATGTAAGTTATTTAGATGTAGATAACGAAGAAATAGTTATTAGAGGATATGATTTAATAGAACTCGCGGGTTCTAAAACCTATCCTGAGGTAGCTTATTTGGTAATAAATGGTAAATTGCCTGATCCCAAAGAACTGCATAGTTTTCAAAAATTATTGTTAGATGATTCTGCTTTCCCTCCAGAAACATATGATTTATTAAATCTAATTCCCAAAAGTTCAATGGTAATGGATGTGATTCGCACAGGAATTTCATATCTTGCAGGATTTCATAGTGAAAAAAAATTAATGGATACAAGTGAGGCTCAAAATTTAAATAAAGGAACAAGATTAATTGCTGAAGTTGCTATTTTGACTGCTAATTCACATAGAATATTAAATGGACAACAAATAATTAAACCTGACAGTAGTAAAACTTTTTCTGAAAATTTTATATCTATGATATTAGGTAAATCAGTATCACAAAAACAAGTAGAAATTTTTGACAAAATTTTAACTTGCTACATAGAGCACGAAATGCCAAATTCAACTTTTGCTTCAAGAGTTATAGCTTCCACTTTATCTGACATGTATGGAGCTTTTGTTGGAGGTATATCTTCTTTGAAAGGACCTCTTCACGGAGGTGCAAATGAAGCTGCAATTCACATGATATTAGATATACAAGATAAAGGTGGCAGTAAAGTAGCAGAACGTTATATTTTAGATAAACTAAAAAATAAAGAAAGGATTATGGGCTTTGGGCACAGAGTTTATATGAAAAAATATGATCCCAGAGCTTTGTTTTTAAAAGATTATATCTCAGATTTAGAATCCAATATTGATAATGGAGAGGAATTGCATAATATCTACAAAATTGTAGAGGATGTTATGGCACGAGAAAAAGGTTTGTATCCAAACACAGATTATCCCATAGCATTGCTTTTTTATATGCTTGGTATACCAATTCCATTATATACTCCAATTTTCTTTGCATCCAGAACAGCTGGACTTGTAGCTCATGTGATTGAACAACATAACAACAATAGATTGTTTAGACCAAGAGTTCTTTATACAGGACCACGTGGATTAAGATTATAATTTTAAATTAAAGGTTTCTTTATTTTGTTTCCCTATAAATTGGTTGTATTTGATATAGACGGAACAATTAAATATGATTCACAATTAGTGTCTAGAAATTTTCTAGAAATAATAGACACTCTTAAATCTCAAAATTGTTTTGTTACCATAGCAACAGGAAGAATGTCTCTTTCTGCAAAAAATAATTCCATATTTGTTCCCAATGCACCAATCATTACATATCAAGGAGCTCAAATTTTAGATTATGAAACTTTGAATAATCTAAATACAATAAATTTAGACAAACAATTTATCCCAATTATCATTGATAAAATCAATTCATACAATGTTAAGACTATGGTTCAGTACGAAGGAAGTATTTCATGTGACTCAAATGATGAGTGGTTAAAAGATTACGCAATTAGAAACGAAGTTGAATTTACTTATGATGAAAATTATCAAAAATCCAGATTAGTAAATCCTTTGAGAATTGTTCTTGTAGGCAATCCCTCAGATATAGAAAATATTGAATATATATTAAATGAAGAATTTTCTAATGAAGTGTATGTGACTCGGTCATTGCCTCACTTTTGTGAGATTCTAAATTTGGAAGCTGATAAGAGTAATTCAATAAATTGGATTTGTAATTACTTAGGAATTCATTCTAGTAAAGTTCTAACCTTTGGTGACAGCTATAACGATATAAAAATGTTAAAAAATCTAGGTTATGGTGTTGCGGTAGAAAATGCAGTTCCTGAACTTAAAGCAGTCTCAAAGCACGTATTAGAAAAAAAAGGAGTTGAGGGTATATATGAATATTTGAAAAATTTAGTTAATTAATTTCTTTTTCTTCAATTAGTTTTTCATACTCTTGCACTTTTTCATAATTTTCTTTTACAAGATAAAAACATCTTTTGTAATATAACTCTGCAATCTCAGATGTTTTTTTATTTTTAGTATATTCGATAATTTTATTTATTTTATGATTATCAGGATAATATTTTGAAAGAGATTCTATATCTTTTTCGCATTCTCCAATTAATTCTTGTTCTGAATTCTCTGTAGCATAAACTAATTTTGATATTAATTTTTGTAATTCAGTCATTCGATCATCTACGCTCATAAATTCATACATTAAACTATTTACACTGCTTTCTTCTGTTGGTTCTATTTCATTTAATAGTTCTGATGATTCAGTCATTTGATCATTGCATAAGTTTAAATAAGTAGATAAAATTTCATTTACTTTCATCATATTATTAGCGCTATCTTTAACGTTAATGGATCCTCCATCTATAAGGTCATCATCTCTTTGTTCTGCTAATGATTGTACTTTGTTAAAACTCCCAATTACTTCAGGAGAGGGAGGGAATGCAAATGATTTAAATTCCGATGGATTTATTTGATTATTATTATTCATTAAAAAAGGAGGCATATATTTAGTAATATCTACATCTATTGGTAATGTAATTAGGTAAGTAGCCCAAATTTCTGAGCTGTCATCTTGATTTGTAAAAAATAATAAAGCATGCCCTTTTGGAGACTTGTTTGTTCCTCTTTCAAAAACTAAATCCAATATTATCACCTTATGTTAATGATTAAATTATTATAATATTATAATTATTGTAACTGTGAAAATTATTTTTTTAAATGAGTTTGTATAGATTTATATCAAATTATATTTTGTTTAAATTTGATCCTGAAATGATTCATAATTTAATGCAAATGATTTTGTCTTCTAAATTCGGACCTTTATTAGCGAGCTTTTTTGCTAGCAACATAAAAAATGAATCAAACACAAGTTTAATGGGTATTGAACTATCTTCAAAAATTTCATTGGCAGCTGGTTTTGATAAGAATTGTTCTATGTTAAATTCATTGGACAAATTAGGCTTTGGTTATATAGTTGGAGGTACAATCACATTAAATCCTAGACCAGGAAACCAAAAACCAAGAATAAAAAGATATATTCGAGAAGAATCTATGATTAATTCATTAGGTTTCCCAAATGATGGATTAACGAAAATTATTGATAACTTAAAAAAATACAAATTGAAAACCCCTTTGGTATTAAGTATTTCTGGTGATTCTGTAAAAGAAATTACTCAATTATATGAATCACTACGAGATTATTGTGTTGGATTTGAAATTAATATCAGTTCTCCAAATACAGAGAAATTAAAATTTTTCCATAATAATAAAAATTTATCTTTATTATTATCAGAACTTAATAAAATTAAAACTCGTCCGTTTATGCTTAAAATTCCCAGATTTCATGATCTTGAAAACTCAGAAGAAAAAGATAAATTGATTGAATTTATACAAACTTCAGTGAAATATAATGTTGATGGAGTTGTTTTAAGTAATACATTGCCTGCAGAGGAACCAGATCTTAAAATTGGAAAAGGAGGTTTGAGTGGTAAACCTTTATATAAAGATACAATTAACACCATAAAAATTGTCAATGATTTATTCAAAGACAAAATTGATCTAGTTGCTTCTGGAGGAGTTAGTAATTCTCAAGAAGTTAATTCCCTGATTTATAATGGTGCCAAATCTGCTCAAATTTGGACTGCTTTAATATACGAAGGACCTTCATTAGTAAAAAAAATAAATAAAGAATTGTCATGCGTATAAAAAAATTAGACAAAGAAATTATTTCCAAAATTGCTGCAGGAGAGGTTATTGAAAACCCTAGTTCCGTAATTAAAGAACTAATAGATAATAGTATTGATGCAGGTTCTTTAAAAATAGAAATAGAAATTAAAAATGGAGGGAAAGATTATATTAGAGTATCTGATGATGGCGATGGGATTATTAAAGATGATCTTAAAATTGCATTTTCAAGACATGCAACTAGTAAATTAAATGATATTGAAAAAGTGAATTATATACAATCAATGGGCTTCAGAGGTGAAGCTTTACCAAGTATAGCAACTGTGTCTGATGTCTTATTAGTATCAAAAAGTATAAATCAAGAATATGCCTATAGTTTAAATGTCAATTTTGGGAATATAGGTAATCTTGTTCCTCAATCAAGAAATCAAGGAACAACTGTAGTTGTATCTGATTTGTTTGGAAATATGCCAGCGAGAAGGAATTTTTTGAAATCTTCCAGAGCTGAAAGTAAAAAAAACTACGATCTTATAAAGAAATATTCTCTTTGTTATCCGAAAATTAAATTTGTTGTAATTTCAGATGGGAGAAAGTATCTAGAAACTTTAGGAAACGGAAAACTAAAAGACTTGTATTCAGTGCTTTATGATGTAACAACAGCAAATTCAATGTTAGAAATAAACTATGAATCAGAAGAAATTAAATTAAAAGGTCTAATCAGCAATCTTAATATAAAAAAATCTTCTAATGCTAATGTTAATGTGTTTGTAAATAATAGAGTTATAAAAAATAAATTTTTTCATTATGCTATTGATAGAGCATATGATTCGTTATTAATAAAAGGAGAATTTCCTATTTGTACTCTTAATATAGAAATAGATCCGTTGCATATAGATTTGAATGTACATCCATCTAAAAATGAAATTAAAATAAGAGATGAGCGTAACTTGTTCTCTCTTATCGAAAAACAAATACGTTTATCTTTAATTAACTCAAAATCTAACAATAAAAATAGTGAAATCAGTATTTTGAATTATGATAGTGATTCAATGATAGAAAGCGGTATAAAAACTTATTCAAATAAAAATAAGTCTCTTATCCAATATACAAAAAATTTATTTCCAGAATATTCCTCCAATATTGATAATGATATTAAAATTGATTTAATTAAAGAATTCAGGTTACTAGGTCAAATAAATAATTCATTTATTCTTGGAGAATATAAAAGTCAGATTGCTATTATTGATCAACATGCAGCTCATGAAAGAATAAATTATGAAAAAATTTTATCTAATTTAAATCAAGAAGTAATATCTCAGGAATTATTAAATCCTATAATACTAAATTTGTCTGCTGAAGAAGATGTGTGGGTTCAAGAAAATATTGATCTTTTTATTTCAGTAGGATTTGAAATTGAATCTTTTGGAATTACTAATCAATTAATTATTAGAAAATTACCATTACAATTTACAAAAGGTAATTTAGAACACAAAATACACAATTATATTTCAGAATTGAAAAACAATTCAAAAACTTCAGAAGATGAAAGATTGAAAACTTTAGCTTGTCATGCATCAATAGAATTTGGAGATACTTTAAATCAATCTGAATTATTTAATTTAATTGAAGAATTATCTTTATCTAAAGAACCTTGGACTTGCCCTCATGGAAGGCCTACAATGATTAGATTAGATAATCAGCAATTATATAAATGGTTCAAACGAATCTAAATTGCACCGTCGATATGTATATCAATTAAATTTGGCTTATTAGAATTGATACATTTTTTTAGTACAGAATTTATTTTTTCTGGTTCAGATATTGAATATGAATTAATATTGAAACTTTTGGCAATTGTTTTAAAATCAAATTTCTGATCAAAATCCATTCCTAGATATTTACTATTTTTTTCTGAATTTAATTGCTCTTTATATATATCCATATTCAACTTTAATATTCTGTATGTGCTATTGTTGCACATAATATAGGTTATGGGTATTTGGTTAATCGAGGCAGTCCATAACGCCTGCACTGACATCATTCCGGTTCCATCTCCAACTAATGCAACCACATGTCTGTCTGGAAATGCTAATTTTACTCCTAGTGCGCCTCCCATTCCCCATCCTAATGAGCCTCCTCTGCCTCCAAAAATTGAATTTTCTTTTTCAAAATTCATAAATTTAAATATAGAATTTGATGTAGTCACTGCATCATTTACAATAATTGTATCTTTGGGTATTGCATTAGTTATTTCAGATATCATTCTATCTGGGGACATAGGTTTTTTGTCATAATTTTCGTTAAGTTCTTTTTTATTTTTAATTTCTAGGTTTTCTTTCTCTTTTTTAAGATCATGGTTTTTAGCACTAAAATATTCAAGTTGATTTCCGGTTAGTAATTCTTCAACTTTTGCGGTTAGCTTGTTTAGTGCCACACTTGGATCGGCTAAAATACCAATATCGGTTTTTTCTGTAGTTCCTACTTGTGAAGGATCATTGTCGATGTGAATTAAATTAGATTCAGGGTTGAAAATACGCATTTTGGGATTGGAAAACATATAGCTTACTCTTGGTAATCCTCCTACAGCTAAAACAGTATCAAATTCTTCGAATTCGTCTGATGAGTTGAACCCCAATTTTAGGTTATTAATATAGTTTGGGTGTTTATTGGGGAAAATCATTTCAGAATAATTAGAAGAATAAACTTTTGCACCTAATAATTCAGCAAGTTTTGTAGGAATGTAAGGAGTTATAGTTTGTACTAATCTGTCTCCAACTAATATTCCTATATTCTGAGACTTTACTAATAGTTTGGCTGCTTCATCAATAGATTTTTCGTCTGGTTTAATTACGATTTCTTCATTATAAGTTTCTGTTGGATATACATTAGTTTTATCATCTAAAGCATTGGTGGTAAAAGCTACAAATGTAGGACCTGTTGGAGGACTCATTGCTATACGAAATGCTTTTTGCATTGCTTGGGCAATAGCATCAGGATGGTTAACTTCAACAGCCCATTTTGTGAAAGGTGTAACCATATCAATTAAATCTGTTTTACCTGGAGCTATTTCTCTTGAATCTTTATTACCTGCAGTTAGAACAAGCGGTGTACCACCAGAGTGGGCATTATGGAGTAAACTTAATCCATTAGCTAATCCGGTTTCAATATGCAGGTTTACAAAAGCAGGCTTTTTTGTTGCTCTAGCATATGCATCTGCCATACCCATTGCCGCGGATTCTTGAACTGTTAATATATATTCTAGCTCAGGATATTTTTCTAATGCATCCATGATAGCTGTTTCTGTTGTGCCTGGGTTCCCAAAAATATATTTTACTTTTTGCTTTTTTAATGACTCAAGTAATATATATTTACCTTCAATTTTTTTCATTTTTTTCTCTTATATCAATACTTATAATAATTATTAGTGACAATAATATACATATTCCAAGAGATAATAAAGCAGCCGGTTGCCCAAGATTTAAAGTGGTTGCAATAAAACCCCAACTTGCTGTACCGATTATACTTCCTAACCTCCCTGTAAATCCGTGAAGACCAAAATATTCTCCAATAAACTCATCAGATATTAATTGATGCATAAATGGTCTATCACAGCTCCATACACCTGAAATTAATATTCCAGTCAATCCACTAATGAACCACCAAATATTATTATCAAGATTAAATACACCACTTCCGATTGATAATGCTAAATTAAATAACCATAAAATTAAAACTATTGTTATTATTCTTTTCGCCCCATATGTGTCTACAAGTTTCCCCCAAATTAAAGCAGAAGGTATCGCAGTGACAATACCTGTGAAAATTAGATATTGTATTTGTCTTTCAGACATTCCTATTGTCTCTAAAATATATAAGGATGTGAATGTGGATGCAGTGTACAAAGCCCACGAATACCAGAATCTTGCTATTAGAAATTTTCCTAGTCCTGGAAAATCCTTAATGTCTATTAATGTTCGAGAAATTTGGTTTAAAAATCTTTTACTCAAACTTTTAGATGTTTTTAGATAACGATTTTGGATTTCTTGAGGTTTTTCCTTAAGAAAAATTAATATTGGGATTCCGAAAATAATAATTAAAATTCCTATAATTGAAAAACCGATAGGGTAACCTTGGTTTTCTATTATCAGAAGCCCTATCATTATGGCTATTATAGCTCCAATGTATCCTATACCTGCTCCTATTCCGCCTATTATTCCAATATTATTTTTATTACTAACATCTTTTAACATTGAATTATAAAATATATCACCCAAATGAAGGCATGTGACAGAAATTCCATAATATATGAGACTTGTAATGAGTGAATTATTTCCAATAAAAGTTGTTGAAAACCCGCAGATCAATGTGAATAAGCCCAAAAAAACTTTCCTATTTCTAGTTTGATCAGACAAAGCTCCAACCACAGGGCTAATTGCCAAAGAAACTAATAATGCCAACGATAAAGTGTATCCAACAGTCGCGTCGGTACCATTTAATTTTGTGATTATCCATAATGGAAAAAATAAGCCTGTAACACCTGCATTAAATAAAGTATTACCTATATCGTAAATTACCCAAGAAATAATAGATGCATTCATAACATTAAATTTCGGGAGTGAGAGGGAATCGAACCCAACGCTTCAATAATTCAATTAAAGCCAACGGAGTTGAAGTCCGTGAAACCCACCAGAATTTATTCACTCCCAAATTAAATCAAGAAATAATTTTATCTAAACGTTCAGTTAGTGTTGATTTGGGAACAGCACCTACGATTTGATCAACTGCTGCACCATCTTTGAACACTAGTAAAGTAGGAATTCCTCTAATTCCAAAACTTGCAGCGGTTTGTGGATTAGAATCAACATCAAGTTTAGTAACTTTTAATTTACCATCATATTCATCAGATAATTCTTCAACGATTGGTGAAACCATTTTACAAGGACCACACCACTCAGCCCAAAAATCAACTAATACAGGTAGTTCAGAATTAAGTACTTCTTCATTGAAGTTATTATCGGTTATTTCTAAAGCAGCCAAGATTATTCTCCATTTAAATATAAAAGTAAAGAATATCATACCAAGATTTAATCTAAAACATCTAAATCATATATTTATTTTGGCAGGTCTGATGTTATATCATCTGACTCTCTCCACCATAAAGTGAGCGGAGAAATATTTCGTTCAAGATCAAAAAGCATCCATCCTGTAACTTCAAATCCCTTATTTAATTCAATATGACCACTTAATAAAGGAGTAAACTTGTCAAGTTCAGATTCTCTAGATGAAGTTGAAACTGAACTCTTGTAAGGATCAATATTCCATCCTCTTGATCCACCTCTATCTCCTAATTCTGCAGCTTCAGTGTCTATAAAGAGAGGTACGTAAGTTACAGATTCATTGATTATTCTAACTTTTACAGCAACTAGTTTATTATTTGGTTTTGGTTTAATTAGCCTTATATTACCTTGTGTATCTGTGAAACTAATTCTATCTCTTACAATTGGAGCAAACGTTTCTATTGCTATGGTTCTACCCTTGGTCAAACTTGATGAAGAATCGTCATTTAAACAACTAAGAATTAAAACAGGCAATAAGACTATAAAAAATATTTTTTTTGTTTTTATTTTTTTTAATAACATGATTTTTTTATTGATTATTTTCTGATAAATTCTTTTTTATTATCTCTAATTCTTTTTATAATTTTATCAAGAATCGTTAAAAATTGCGTTATTTCATCCTCTGTATTATTTCTTCCTAAGCTTATTCTCACAGTATTTAGAGCTAAATCAGCATCCATTCCGATAGCTTTGAGTACATGTGAAGGTTCCAAAGAATTGCTAGTACATGCACTTCCATTTGATATACAAATATCTTCTAAATCTAAAGCTGATATTAAATCATCCGCTCTTATATCTGGGAAAGTTAAATTAATTATGTTGGGCAAATTAAGTTTAGGATGTCCATTGATATATACATTTGGCTGCCGTTGTTTTAAATGATTTATAATTTTATTTTTTAAAAATAAGCATTTATCATAGTTGATTGTTTTTTCATTTTCAGATAATTTTATTGCTTCAGCTGAACCAGAAATAAATGCTATATTTTCAGTTCCCGATCTTTTTTGTCTTTCTTGACCTCCACCTGTAATTAGTGGCTCAAATGGTACTCCGTTTTTCATAAACAACACACCTATTCCTTTTGGTCCATTAAATTTATGTGCAGACAGGCTCATTAAATCAACACCTAATTTATCTACATCTAAATCTAAGAAGGGCGCAGCCTGAACTGCGTCAGTATGAAAAAGTGGGAATTGTGAATTGTTGTCTTTGTGTTTTTTTATAGCTTCTCCTATTTCTTTTATTGGATTAAGAGATCCAAGTTCGTTATTTGCATATATTATAGATATTAAAATAGTGTTTGGTTTGATAGCAGATATCACATCATCTTTTGAAACCATTCCGAATTCATCGGTTGGCAAATATGTGATTTCATAACCTTGTTTTTCAAGATTATTGCAGGTGTGTAAAACAGCATGATGCTCAGTGGATGTGGTTATAATATGATTACCCAAGTTTTTAAGTGCATATGCAGGGCCTTTTATGGCAGTGTTATCTGATTCTGTTCCGCCACTGGTAAATATTATTTCGCTTTCATTGCAATTTAAACTATCCGCAAAAATTTTTCTTGATCGGTCAACAGCTATTCTTGAACTTCTAGCAGGCGAATACGGACTTGAAGGATTTGCAAACGAATTAATTAATTCATTGTTTATTATTTCTAAAACTTCTAGTCTTATTTGTGTTGAAGCTGCATTATCAAGATAAATCATTTTTAATTTGTGAAAATTAGATATTAATTAAATTATATTAATAATATTATAAATGAATAATTTTATAATTGAATGGTTATTGGAATATATATGGCATCAAATAAAAAATCAAAATCATCTGATTTTTCAAAGATAATTTTGTCAATATTTACTCTTTCAGGGTTGTTGGTTGGATTGTTATTAGGAGTAGATTTTGTATCTGTTTTGTTAATTACAATCTTACTAATATTCGGCATATTTTATGTTCGTACTGAAGAGCAATATTCAAACATTGAATTTGGGAATAATTCTATAAAATTTCTAGCGTCCGTTAATTGTCTATTATTTTGGATTATCGGAATTATGATCAATTCTATAATTTAAGTATTTTGTTAATGTTTGGGAATATAAAAAATTGTAATAATACCGATGATTTTAGGAATTTAGCTAAATCAAAATTACCTTCTCCGGTTTTTCACTATATTGACGGTGGAGCAGACGACGAAATCACTCTCCAACGAAATAGAGATTCTTATGAAACTTGCGATCTTGTTCCCAATGTCCTAAAAGGAGTCGAAGATATAGATATTTCCACAACTGTAATGGGCCAAAAAATAGATATGCCATTATTTTGTTCACCTACTGCAGTCCAAAGATTATTTCACTACGATGGTGAACGAGCAGTTTCTAAAGCTGCACAAAAATTTGGAACTATGTTTGGTGTTTCTTCTTTAAGTACAGTTAGTTTGGAAGAAATTGGAAAATCAATTACAACTCCTAAAATGTTTCAAATGTACTACCATAAAGATAGAGGACTTACTGAAAGTATGCTTGAAAGATGCCATGAATCGAACTTTGACGTATTAGCCTTAACTGTAGATACCATAGTGACAGGTAACAGGGAAAGGGATTTGAGAACAGGATTTTCGATGCCTTTAAGATTGTCATTAGAAAGTATTTTAAGTTTCATTACACATCCCATGTGGGGGATAAATTTTCTACTAAGAGAAAAATTTGATCTACCAATTTTGAAAGATCATATACCTGAAGCAAATTTTGCTATTTCATTATCAGATTATTTTTCTAAAATGCTTGATCAATCTATGAACTGGAAAGATGCTGAAGAATTGAGAAAAAAATGGGGTAAACAATTTTGCCTAAAAGGAATAATGAGCGTAGAAGATGCGAAAAGAGCAGTGGATATAGGTGCAACTGGCATAATTTTATCTAATCATGGAGGGAGGCAATTAGATGGCAGCAGATCTCCTTTTGATCAATTATCTGAAATTGTTGATGCAGTTGGAGATAAAATAGATATTATTTGCGAAGGTGGTATTACAAGAGGTACACATGTACTTAAAGCTTTGAGTTTAGGAGCTAAAGCTTGCAGTGGTGGTAGAATGTATTTATATGCACTAGCTGCAGGAGGGCAAAAAGGAGTAGAAAAAGCACTTTCCAATTTAAGAAATGAAATGATTAGAGATATGAAATTGATGGGGTGTACTAAAATATCTGACTTGAAAAGAGATAATATTAGATTTAGATAAAGTTTTGCTTTATTAAATTGTAGGCGGTTTTTTCAATTAATTTGCTTGCATTAGATATTGCATATTCTTTTTCAGATTCGTTTTTACAAATAGGGTAAACTTTTTCTATTCCTTCTGAATAAACTTTTTCAAAATCTTTTCCGAGAACTCCACATATTGCAAAAGTTGGAATATTATGTTTTTTTGCTATTCTTGCTACAGCTATGGGAGCTTTATTATTAATTGTTTGAAAATCAATTTGCCCCTCCCCGGTAATTATAATATCTGCATTTTTACATTGTGATTCGAAATTTATATAGTCTAAAATTATTTGAGATCCGGATTGAAGTTTTCCTTTTAGAAAAAACATAAATCCAGCTCCTAATCCTCCAGCAGCACCGCTTCCGGGTACATTTGATATTTTGTATCCTGAATTCATGTCAATTAAATCTCCGTAATTTTTCATATATTTATCAAATTCATACAAGTCTTTTTCATCAAATCCTTTTTGAGGTCCAAAAGTAAAAGTGGCTCCATTTATTCCGTAAAGAGGATTGTTAACATCACATGCAACAAGGAATTCACAATTCTTTATTCTATGATCTAAATTGGTTAAGTTAATTGATTTTAAATTTTTCAATCCAATTGAGCCTCGTTTGATTTCTTTTTTTTCATTGTCAAAAAGATTTGCACCTAAAGCTTGAGCCATCCCTGCTCCTCCATCATTTGTAGCAGATCCGCCAATGCCGATTATAAATTTACTATAATTTAAATCCAAACATTCTTTAATAATTTCACCCAATCCATAAGTCGTATATGTTTTTGGATTTTTTATATTTCCCCCCAGTAAAGCTAATCCCGAAATTTTTGCCATCTCAATTACTGCTGTTTTATTATCACCTAGTGCACCCCAAGAAGTACTGATTTTTATTCCATCCGGTCCAGTGGCTTTGGTGTTATAGATCTGTCCATTTGTGATACTTACTAATGTTTCTAATGTGTCATCCCCACCGTCAGCTACAGGGATTTTTGTAGTTATTATATTTGGGTTGGCTTTATTTATACCTTTTTCGATATGATTAGCAACATCTATAGCAGAAATACTACCTTTAAAAGCTTGCGGGGAAATTAAGATATTCATAATCTGTTAGACTGAACTAATTATATAAATTTATATTAATACTACAGATTTTTTTTTAAATAGTATACTATGTTAAATAAACAAAAATGACTCATGGAATAATAACAGCACCACAACCAGAAGCAGTTGAAACTGGAGCTCTAGTATTACAAGCTGGAGGAAATGCGGTTGATGCTGCTATTTCTAGTGCACTTGTTCAAACTGTGGTAGATCCTATGATGTGTGGGATTGCAGGATTTGGTTCTTTGCAATTATATTTACCAGATAAAGATTTTCATGGATTTATAGATTTTCATACAACTGCACCATACTCGGTTAGTGAAGATATGTGGGAAAATCAAATTTCACACGAAGCAAGAGATGGATTTGGTTTTATTTTAAAAAATAGAGCAAATGAAGTTGGCTATGAATCAATAATGACACCAGGTACTTTAAAAGGATTTTATGAGGCAATAAAAGAGTACGGAACTATGTCTTGGGACAAAGTTATTCAACCAGCAATTGAATTTGCTTCAGAGGGGTTTTCAGTGAGTCCTGCTATTGATGAATTTTGGGATAGATCTGCTGGGCATGGAAGAATTTCTATGGATGAGAAACTTAGATTAAACCAAAATGCAAGGCGTATATATCTAGATGAAAATGGGAATACTTATCCAATAGGGACTCGTATTAAGAATTTAGACATGTTAAATACATTAGAAAAGATCAGGGATCAAGGAATTGAATCTTTTTACTCAGGTGAAATAGCAAACAAGATAGTTAATGATATGCAAACCAACAAAGGATTTTTATCTTTAAAGGATTTGGAAGATTATAAAACAATTCGTAATGAACCACTTTGGGGTGAATACAAAGATATGAAAGTTGCAACTAATCAACCCCCTGGTGGAGGAATTATGGTTATTCAAATGCTTAATATTTTAAATAATTTTGATTTACGATCTATGGGGCATAATAGCCCTGAATATATTGCTACTGTTGCTGAAGCAATGAAATATGCAACAATTGATAAAGACGCAAAAGTTGGTGACCCTGATTATTTAGATGTTCCAATTGCGCAATTAACAGACCCTTTATATGCACGAGAAATTGCAGATTTAATTAAAAATGGTATCAGAGCAGATGTGATTAGGTATGGTGATTCCAAAGAATCTGATGATACTACACATATTGCAGTAATGGATGAATTAGGTAATACTGCTTCAATGACACATTCTTTAGGAATGCCTTCAGGTGTAGTTACCGACGAATTAGGTTTTATGTATAACGGATGTATGAGCGTCTTTGATCCTAGACCAGGTAGGACGGGTTCAATAGAGCCAGGTAAAAGAAGATTTACAGGAATGAGCCCAACAATAATTTTTAAGGATGACAAACCACATGTTGTAGTTGGAGCTCCAGGTGGCACGTATATAACCATGGGAGTGTTGCAATCAATATTGAATGTTGTTGAGTTTGATATGAATATGCAAGAGGCTGTTGCTGCGCCGCGTTTTACTGCAAACAGTAATGCTATTGATGTTACAAACCGCATTCCTAGATTTGTAACTAAAGAATTAGAAAATAAAGGTTATGAAGTAATTCGAAACCCTTTTAGTTATGGTTTTGCAGGAGTTCATGGAATTAGGATAAAAAATGGTGTTTGGGATGGTGGGGCTGATCCAGGTAGAGATGGTATGGTATTGTATATATAGTTTCATTTTTAGGAGGGTAAAAAATGAGTAAAGAAGATATTAAGAAAAAAGTGGAATCTAATATAGATAGCAATGCTGAAGATTTGATTGGAATTGCAAAAGATATACTTGATATGCCAGAGCCAGGATACAGAGAATTTAAAACTTCAAAGTATACAGAAAATCAATTTAACAAATATGGATTTTCAAATATTGAAAAAGTATCATTGACTGGATTGAAAGCAGTTATCGATACAGGTAAACCTGGTCCGACTGTATGTGTGATGGGAGAACTTGATTCATTAGTTGTTTTAGGTCATCCACATGCTGATGAAGAAACAAATGCAGCTCATGCATGCGGGCATCATTGTCAAATCGCTCAAATGATTGCTGTTGGTCAGAGTTTAAATGATCCAGAAGTATTAAAGGGACTATCAGGGAAGATAGTACTGGTTGCTGTCCCAGCTGAAGAAAATATAGAAGTTGAATACCGAAAAACATTGAGAGAGGAAGGCAAAATAGAATTTTTGCTAGGGAAACAAGAGTTTGTAAAACTTGGAGCATTAGACGGAGTTGACATAGCTATGATGACTCATACTTCTAATTTTGATGGAGAAAAAATTCTTGGTGCAGGTGGTACTAATAACGGAACAGTATCAAAGAGTATAAAATTCATAGGAAAAGCATCTCACGCAGGTGGAGCTCCGCATAATGGTATAAATGCATTAAATGCAGCGAATCTTGCTATGGCTGGAA
>CETH01044579.1_pt1 | contig 28880 bp, 30 predicted proteins | sample 361461 | NCBI WGS metagenome assembly CETH01 (sample SAMEA2622695, study PRJEB7988) | marine metagenome | isolation source: saline water (ENVO:00002010), including
TACTGGCTATAGGCCTGATCTGAATGAAGTCCTACCGGCTCCTAATTTCCTACCCGGATTGGAGCTAATGAGGCAAATGAGGAGAAATTCTATCGGGGATCTGGAGGAGGAATGGGGTGTTGACTTAGAATCCACCCTCCGAAATCTGAGGGGCGAGGATGAAAGAGGCCTGCCCTTGCCAGAAGCCGACCAAAGGGCCTCAATTCACTACAGGTGGAAGTGGGAGATGGAGAATCCGGGAGAGTACCTCCCAGATCATCTCGAGGTCAAATGCCCCCATTGTGGGAGCCCAGAAGTCGAAGACGACTACGGCAATGCATACAGTACCGATGTCGAAGACAGGCTAAGCACACATGACTTGGACGGAAATCCAAAGCCCGGGGTAATTGTCGAACGCCACTTAATTGACGGTGATGTTGCCCTGTTCAACAGGCAACCATCCCTACATCGCATGTCCATGATGGTTCACGAGGTCAGGGTAATGCCGGGTAAGACGTTCAGATTCAATCTTGCTGATTGTACCCCTTACAACGCGGACTTCGATGGCGATGAGATGAACCTTCACGTCATACAAAGCGAGGAAGCTAGGGCAGAGGCCAAGATTCTCATGCGTGTGCAGGAGCACATCATTACCCCGAGGTACGGTGGAAGCGTCATTGGCGGTATCCACGACCACATATCGGGTGCATACCTCCTGACTCACGGGGACAGGGTTCTCCCAAAGAATCTGGTAATGCAGGTCCTAGGTGACACTAACTGGGACGGAGAACTCCCTCCGGAAGTTGAGAAGGATGGAGTGATTGGATATCGTGGAAGCGACGTCCTCAGCTTGATCGTCCCCGAAGGATTCAATTTGGATTATGTAAGCAGGATTGGAGACAGCGTGAAGGTGACCAAGGGAGATGTCTCAGGCACAATCGACAAGAGGGGCATAGGCGCAGAGGACGGAAGATTGCTAGACGCAGTTGTTCACACTCATGGCCCAGAGGCCGGTGCAGAATTCCTTGACAGGATGACTAGGATGACCATCTCCATTTGCACTTCTATGGGATTCACTACGGGGATAGATGACGAAGACCTGCCCCCAGAGGCCAAGGCCGAGATAGCGAAGATAAACAAGAAGGGAAGCGACGCCGTCGACGAAGAACTGGCCAAGTTCGGCAAGGATGGGAGGAGGTATGAATCAAGACCTGGAAGGACCCCTGTGGAGACACTGGAGGAGAATATCCTGATGATTCTGGACGAGGCCAAGACCGAGTCAGGAAACATCGCCAAGTCATATCTAGGGGCGGATAACGCTGCTGTAATGATGGCAACTTCGGGTGCCAGGGGGTCCATGGACAACCTAGCAATGATGGCCGGATCAATAGGCCAGCCCAAGGTCAGGGGTAAGAGACTAGAAAGAGGCTACCAGGATCGTGTATTGGCACACTTCCCACGAAATGCCAAAGGCGCTCAGGAGAAGGGTTTCGTAGGCTCGTCATTCAAGAGAGGGCTAGAGCCCACCGAATTCTTCATGCTGTCAGTGTCGGGCAGAGAGTCCCTCGTAGACACCGCTGTAAGAACGGCAAAGTCAGGTTACATGCAGAGGAGACTGATCAATGCAATGGACGACCTGAAGGTCGCAAACGACGGAATGGGTTCAGTAAGGAACACCGCTGACAGAATAATACAGTTCGAATATGGAGAGGACGGTGTTGACCCGGCAAGAAGCCGTGGCGGGATGCCGTTCGACGTCTCTCAGGTTTTGGATGATGCTCTAGGGGGTGACAACTGATGGTCGTCAAGAGTGCAACAAAGAAGAAACTGATGGATCTTCAGATAGACGAGGAATATGCCCACAAGCTCGCAGATGACAGAAAGTGGGACGATGTAAAAATCCTCACTGCTGGTCAGATTGCCCAAATCTGTGGAATCGACTCAGGAACTGCTCAGAGAATCCATGACCTCATGGCGGCTTCATCCAAGTCGGCCAGATCCCAACGCGCCGCAACTGAGAAGACCATGGTTCGGAGGAAGTCAGCAGCATCACGCCGAAGGCGTAAGACAATGATGCCCCTTCAGACATATGACCCAGAGGACAAGATGGTCCAGGTTATGAGGGACATAGACCACCACGATGAGATTTACAAGCAACTCCAGAACGCTTGCGAGGAGGAAAACGTCGGCCTTACGCCTAGGATGATCATGGACCTGACAGAAGGAATCAGGGCCCGAGGCGAAACGAAAGTAACCCCTGCCAAGGCCAGGAAGGTGATTCAATCAGCGAGCAACTCCCTGAACAGGTCCAGTGCGGACCCCCATGAGGCAGTTGGAATAACCACTGCTCAATCCATAGGGGAGCCTGGAACGCAGATGACCATGAGAACCTTCCACTATGCGGGTGTAGCCACAGTCAACGTGACACAAGGTCTTCCAAGGATCATAGAGATTGTCGATGCAAGAAAAACTCCAAACACTCCAACAATGAGGATATTCCTAGAGGAACTCAACAGCAAGGGCAAGCCCCTCAGGACGAATGAGAAGCTAGTAAGGGGTATCGCCGCAGGCTTGGAGGCCACAACAACCAGCGACATTGCGAACATAGACGTCGAGGTCGCGCAGCGATACTTGAGCCTCAAACTCGTCAATTCGAACATGCGACTGAAGAACATGAACGGGGCCGAGGTAAGGGACAAGCTACAAAGAGCACTACGACTATTCATACAGGCTGATTCCGACGAGAAGCCAAAGGAACTCAAGATCATCCCCGGAGTTTCAAAGGAGGAAGATTTGGAGACTCTAGCCACTGATCCACCGACCTACACGGATCTCCTGCAGTTGGAGGACAAGATAAAGAAATTGCAACTGAAGGGCATCAGGGGAATCGAACGTGCAAACGTTCAAGCTGGTGAGAATGGGGAATACTACATTTCCACAATAGGCTCGAATCTAGCTAAGGTCAGCGAGTTCGCAGGCATAGACCGTTCTAGAACATACACCAACAACATCAATGAGATTCATTCCTACCTCGGAATTGAGGCTGCTAGGCAGGCTATCATCAATGAGATGAGTGACACACTTGAGGGAGCTGGACTCGACGTCGATGTTAGGCACCTTCTGATGGTCGCCGATGTCATGACCAGCGAGGGCGAAGTCAGGGCGATAGGAAGGCACGGTGTCAGCGGTACCAAGCATAGCATATTGGCCCGTTCGGCGTTCGAGGTCACAGTTACTCACCTATTGAGGGCTGGAATTATCGGAGAGCGTGACGAACTCAAGGGAGTCACAGAGAACATCGTCGTCGGACAGCCCATCGCACTCGGTACTGGCAGTGTTGATCTGTTCTACATTCCCGAAGAGGCTTGAGGAAAAGGTGGAATTGAAATGGACCTAGGTAGAAATCTAAAACAGGGCCTGAACACAGGAAAGATGCTGTTTGGCCAGAGGGAGACAATGGGTGCCTGCGACAAGGGAGAGGCTAGACTTGTCATAGTGGCCGCGAACTGTCCCGAGGATTTCATCGACAGCATGTCCGAAAGTCACCCAAACATAACGATGCACAGAGTCGGCCTTGTCAACAGACAACTCGGGGCCGCGTGTGCAAAGCCGTTCCCCGTCAGCGCACTTTGCGTAATTGACCCGGGACAGAGCGATTTACTTTCTCTGCAGTCCAATATTTAGCCGTTCGTGAGTATATTCTCACATTCCCCACTCCCAAGGGGCTACTGGTCAATACCATTCAAGCGTACTACCCCTCCCTAGGCATATGGAAGAGGCTGTTCGGGCACTCCTCTCGTCCAGGGGAGTTAGACTGGAGCCCCCTTCAGAGGCTATTGAAATCCCCGAGTTCAGATTATTGGGCATTGCAGAGAAGGTCCCAGAGATCGGTGTATCAATAGAATCAGTTGTCTTCGTTTGGCATGTGGAATCGGGACTGGTGCCGATTTCCGATGCTGATTTTGAGAGGTGGTGTGTGGATGCACCCGCTGGAAGAAATTGGATTCTCTGCGAGCGTGAATTGCCAAAGGGATTCCACAATAATTTACCATCCGGAGTCGAATTAGTAGCATGGTCGCCCGAGACTCTCTCAAGGTGGATAGGGGATGCAGTAATTTCAGGCGAACTTGTTGCCAGTACTCCGAGCGCCAATAAAGTAGTGGATTCAGAAGCCCATGCTGGGAATGAGAAGGAAGACGATGACGATACAATAATTGTCCCAGCGATCGTAGATATCGAGTCATGGTTAATTCAATCAGGCAGAGAGGGCTCCCTAACATCCCCCGTTCTTCTCAAAGCGAGGCTTTGGGACGTTGAAGGGTCACTAATAGGTCCTGAAGGGGACAAAATACCATCTAATTGGAAATTAATCGAGGATCCGTGGTCCTCATCACTGGCCCTAAGTGAATCCATTTTGGAAAATTCAAATGTGATTATCAGGATGGTTGAACCACCTGCTAGTAAGTGGCTATCAGAAGAATCTCTGTCGGACAAGCTTCCTTCAATCTTGGACAGGAAGATACAAGGGGGAAGCGAAGAGAGTGAAGGTCCAGTAAGAAGTATCATGCTCGAATGGTGGAGGGCAGATGCTAACTCACTCTCGATGTCCAAACGAGTTGTCGGAATACCGGGATGGATTATCGATACTCAAGGGAGAGAGGGCGTAATACTTCATAGCGGGAATGGGAGGACTTACCCGATTCCTGACTAGTCCCTCTGTAATGCCATCAGCTCATCAGTCGACAAGGTGTCTCCCGACATTAGCCTGGACATCAGATCAGTAACCTCGGTCTTACTTTCTCCCCCTGCCTCGCCGCCCTCTCTCGCATCAATTGCTTTCATAAGGTCCTGCATGGAATGAATACACCTGAGTGAAACAATGTACAGATTGTGAAGCGCATCAGCCTCTTTCTTCGACTTCGTGAGTCCTGAATGTGCTGAATTAGCGCGCTCTCTAAGCCTATCTACTTCATCGGACAACTCCACCATCAGGTCGTGCGCCTCTTGCGCCTCCGAAACTGCTTTCTCCACTCTGTTGTGAGCATCTTCCTGTAGCCTCTCAGCCTCTCTAACCTTCGTTTTCAAATCGCCCAGGCCACCGCTTGACTTGTTCCTCTCAACTGCCTCTGTTAATTCCTGCTTGAGCTTCTTCATCTCTCTGAAGAATTTCTTCTCGCTCGCTCCTGTGAAGCCCCCTCTCTCGTATTTCCTCTCTAACGCCTCCATCTTCGATCTAATTTTTGATGGCGGTGGACCCGATGGCCGCTTCTCTCTTTTGCCGTTTTGTTCGGCCTCAGCTAATCTCGATCGTAGCTCCGTTCTTACTACCTTCAGCTCATCCGATCTATCAGATCTCTCTATCTTCAAATCCTTGACTTTGGAATTGGCCACATCTCTAATTTCCTTCTGGCTTCTGACCTCGGAAATCAGCTCCTTGACTTGCCTATTCACCTCATTTCTGCTATCTAAGTAGGTTCTAACCTTGGCATTGTACTCGTCCCTAACCTCCTTCCTTCCATCCAAATCTGACTCCATCGTCTGGCATAGGGGTTGGAACAACTCACGAACTTCTGAGTATTCCAAAGTATTACCTCCTTAATTCCGAGATTGAAATTCCATATAAGGGCATAGCAGGGTGATTCTTGCTAATCCTCCCTCTTACTAGCGAGATTGCCCTTTCTTGGACCTCTCCTTGAAACTCCTAAACGCCTTCTTCGGCGACCCGGGTGCACCTCATCCTTCTTCTCCTCTGACGGTTCTGATTTCGATGATGCTAGCTCCGAGAGACTCCCAGACCCCAGCAATGCGTCTAGCTCTATGGTGCTCAATGTACCGCCAGTCTTTGCTTTGTCCTTAATTTCAGAGAAGCGTACCTTCCTGTTTCTGCCACCAGTAATTCTGCGATATGCCTTTACTCTGCCAAGCTCCTTTCTAAGCCCCCTTCTTTCGGACTCAATTTTCTCTAGCTTCTTGTCAATCTTCGAGATTCTTTTGCTAGTTTTCCTGACATCAGATCTGGAAATACTATCAGTCCCGACTCCCGACTCTTCCACGGCCTTACTTGCAACGCTCTTGTGCTCCTTCTTCCCCCGGTCAAGCTTCGAAGTAATTTCTTTCATTTTCTTAACGCTAGTAACGTACTCCGTGTGGGCTGTTTCGGACTCAGCCTTCATAACAATGGAAGCTTGAATTTCAAAGAATCTTCGAAACGCATCAAGCTCCCTTGGAAGTGTGGGGACTGCTGTAAGGTCGTTGTCTATCGTCGTCAGCCTCCTGTAGGTTTCTGATAACCATTCGTTGAGGACATCTACTGGAGGGGGGATGAGGACATTTACCCGGTCTCTTTTCGATCTGGACTTATCCGCTGTCTTCCTCGTCTCGTGGAACTTTCTCAGCAACTCTCTTCTTTCTGAATTGGCGCCTTCAATCTGGCCTACTGCGCCACGAAGAATCTTCACTTGGCTGACTAGGTCAACCCTCTCTTCCCTAAGGTCCCTCTTCTGCCTTTCTAGGGATTTTATCTGTCTCTCAAGGCCACCATACATCTCCTGTAATTCGTGTCCGTCCAAATTCTCTAGGTCCTCGAAAGATGAATCCGATGGACTATTCATTCTTCCTCGCCCCCTTCCTTCCCTTTCTTCTTACCTTTCTTGGAAAACGAGGATGCCCCTCCTGACATGACTCTGTGCATGTCAGCCAGGAGGTCATCATGACCCGAACCTATGTCCCCGAAACCTTCCTTCAATCGCCTCTCCCAATGCTCAATCGCCCTCGAGGACTGTGACAAAAGCTCCTTGGCCCTATCTAATTGCCTACGGACATCTCTGATTTCTTCCTGAAGTGAGGCCTTCTTCTCATACAGTGGCTGTGCCTTCTTCACTGCCTCCAGCATCTTTGAATGAGCCCTCTCAGAAGTCCTGAAGTTGGCCACCATCCCTCTTCTAGCCTCAACGTACTCAGCCATCTCAGGATTAGCGTCCTTCCTCTCTTTCAACCATTTCTCGTTTTCCTCAATCAGTTTCTTTCTCCTAGAAATGAGCTTCCCCTCAGATTTATGATCAAGTGCCGAAGTCTCTATTTGAGACTCAATCCCCTCCAATTCCTCCAGTAACTTCTCCTTTTTCCAATCAGGGTCAAGGTTGACCATCCCTCCAGATTCCGATAAGCTATCCCCGTATTCCCTGACTCTGGTAATCAATGCCCGAGCTCTTTCCTGGCTCTCATTCCTTTCCATTTTCAAACTAGAAACGGACTCGTTAGCCAATCTATGGTTCTCTACCGCCTTCTCCACTTTAGGAGAAAGGGCGTCTTCCTCCGCTTCGAGGTTCCTTATCACGCCCGGAAGCTGGTCGTCTAGTACCCTCCATCTGGCAAGTAGCCCCTCGGCCAGCTGCTCGGGTTTGACCCTTAGTAGCCCTTCTGCGTCCATAACCATCCGGCCCACCCGGGACAGTCGGTTAAAGGTCACTATGTGACCTTGGCAGGGGTTTGATTGATACGGCCCCTTTTCTGAGCCAATACCATGGGTGAGTACCCTGAGAGTGGCATATTGCGTTATCTCGGGCCATTATTGGTCGCCCTGTTGGCGTTTCTAGCAACTCCTGGTCTCCCTATCCAAGAAGCAATATCTGCTGATTCCGAATTACCTTCTGACAGAATCCTCCTCAATTCTGGGAACTTAAGCAACTCTTCCGAGCCTTCCTTCATTCCTGCAGGATCTAACGAAGTTGCAATAGTTGGCGAACCAGCTCATTTGGGTGATCACCTAACAGCTTCCATTCTCGTACATAATCAAGGAAATTACTCCGGGGCAGTATCCATGGTTCTTTCTTCAGATAATTGGCCCTCTAACGTATCAGGAGAGGGTGTGGAAATCAGTCCAGGGTCAAGCCGTGATGTTTCAGCGATATTCACCCTGAACAGCACCGGGCAAGTCGATATTCACTGGGAAATTGTCAGCTCCGAGAATACCGTCAGTGATGACCTGTCCGGCATTATTGTGGTAGAATCTCTCCCTCCACAGTCCCTCAGCATCATAGTAGATAGTGAGAGCTGGACACTATCAGACGGACTTCAAGTTGGGATTTCTGTGCTACTTTCCGATGGCCACTCTAGGGATGTTGAGATTATCGCTGATTTGTCCAGTATGGGCGCTCCAAGAGGCTCCCAGAGCCATGCCGCCTCACTGTCTCCGGGGATCAGAGGAATGTCCTTCGACTTTGGAAATCCCGATGCAGATTACATTTCATTCACCATACTGCCAATTGGATGGGTGCCATCCGACCAAATCAGCATCGATTACCAACTATCCCCACCTATCGTATCTCCCTCCGTTTCCACTTGTTCCACGGTGCCTGAAATTGCCATCCCTGGAGACCCATTAGTTATCGATTGCGTTATTGCAAACTCGGGAGATTCGGAGAGTCTTTCCGGGACCATTTCAGCAACCAGGCAATCCGACGGACTGATACTCTCAACATCTGATACACCACCGCTCCCGCCAGATGAAGAATCAAGCTATTCGTTAGTTGTTCCAGAATGGCCAGATGACGGCGATGCTATCGTTGAGATTGCATGGTTTTCAGGAGGAAGCTATGCAATGCAGAGCATCCAGATCCAGACTCGTGAACCTCCAGCTGAGGGATTCAAGCTTCCCTTCGACACATCTGCCGCGCTTCTCGGCTCTGTAATTGGACTTGTTGTGGTAATGGTCGTACTTGCTGTTTGGAGGGTAATTTCTGAGAAGACCCCTTCCACGGGGTCCGAGGACACCTTCAAACTTCGGAGAGAGTCAAGAATCGAGAGAAGGGCAGAGGTACAGAAAATGGAAATTTCCTGCCCATCTTGCGAGCAGAGACTGAGTGTGCCTAAATCGCATGTCGGTGGGGTCAAGTGCCCCTCCTGCACAAACCAATTTCAAGTCGGCACTTCAGAAGATTTGCAGGAAGAAGATGAAGGTGTGAGTGAAACCACCCAAATAACCGACCCTCCACCAGTCCTAAGCTCAAGCTCCACAGAAGAAATCTTGAGTTGCCCATCCTGCGAGCAGAGACTGAAGGTTCCAATGGATAGAAGGCCAGTAATGTCCCGTTGCCCCGCATGCAGGGCTGAATTTATGGCATTGAATGAGGGGGCGGATAGTTGATAGAACTAAGTGAATATGAGGAAATGTACCTCAAGAGGATGTTCGAATTTTTCGACTCAAGACCCGATGCAATCCTCAAGACCACGCAACTAGCTGAGCTCATGGGCGTCAGCGCCGCATCAGTCACAGAGATGATACAGAGACTAGCTTCTAGGGATCTTGTTACTCATATCCCCTACAAGGGCTCAAGACTTACTCCTGCCGGATTTCATCAGGCAGCCAGGGTCAAAAGAAGGGAATGCCTTCTTGAGATACTACTGTCGGATGTAATAGGCTACACCGGTGATCTAGAGGAAGCAGCATGCAAGATGGAACACGATATGGGGCCGGAGTTGGAAGCTGCCATCGATAAGATGTTGGGCTATCCCGATAGAACCCCTTCTGGGAAGAAGATCCCAGTAATAGAAAGAACCGTCGAGATTTCCCAAGAGGGGCTGTTACTCCCAATTAGCAGCATCCCATTCGGCACAGAGTCAGTCGTTGAGATAATCGCCCTAGAACCAGTAGAAAGGAAAACATTGCAAGGACTGGGAATTGCCATTGGTTCCGTGATAAGCAAGAATGAGGCAGAGACTCTTTGCGATGGGAATACTATTGAGCTTTCGAAGTCAATTTCAACAAAGATACTTGCAAGAGTTAGGAGGGCGTAATTTGATTGATGAGGAAAGCCTAGACCATTTAGCCGATGAGATCTCTGATTTCACCCCGCCCGCACCTAAGCTGGAGTCAACAACCAACAGGTCCTCCACCGTGGAAAGTGACTGGAAGGAGGTCGAATTGAGGCAAAGAGAGGGGTCGCTAATCACACTGGATAGGGTCTTGATAAGCGGAGGGGCACGCTTAATCCTCCTTCTACCGCTTTTCGCAATCGTGTTATTTGGTGTGGCTCAGTCATATGGTGAGAATGACAATCAGTGGTGGGACAGTCACCTTATGGAAGCCTCCGGAGGACTAAGTCTAGTTACTGCAACCTACGCATTAACGCTACTAATAATAATTGCAGACATCGCCCTCCTTTCCTCTCTTCTGAGGATGATGTCATACTCTCGCTCTATATTCCACCAGGAGGCAGAGTCATTGACCTCATCAGGAATTACTTTCCGCAGCTCTCACGGTTATGCTGAGATGAGGGCCACAATTGATGGCTCAATTAGACAGGTTACTGCTACCTCTTCTTTGATGATAATTTCCGCTTTACTTCTCGCAACCAGTCTATGGCTCTCGAACGATGACGCAGGTATGCCGATACTGATTTCTTTCTCTACTGGCTCCCTATTGGCAGGTCAAGGAGTCCATCTGATTTCTCACCGAGCGAGATTCAATGCCTCTGAGCCTTGGGGGATGCTAGAGGCTTTCTCCCCCCCCATCCATCCCGCACTTCTCAACAGGCCGTTCAATGACGTCATAAAGGCGCACATTGACCCTCTCCTCACTATCAGGATTTCCGAGTACATCAAAACGGTAAGGGGCGGGCTAAAGGAAGGAGTGGGGATTTCTGAACTTCAGGAGTCCCTCCTCCACCTTCTTCATCTGAGAAGGTCATCGTTAATTTCAGAGTCCGAGTTCAGAGATTCTTTAGGCGCTTTCGTCGAGAGTTCTGCTATCGACGGACTATTCAACCATCCAGAACTAGGTGAGGAAACATGGGACAGGCTGCTAATGCATGCGAGAAACGAATGCAAGCCGTTCTTCAGACTGTATGACAGGATGAGGATGAGGAGGGGGGTCAGTAAGTCCGACGGCGGGTTCTGGTTCGATGTAGATATGGAGAATTTGGTAGTTGGCCAGGCAAACCTATTCGCCTTCGTTCTCAATAGGGGCGGAGAGCCCAGGGATCTATTCCTCAAGATCCAGACTCCTGACTTCAAACCCAATGAGTGCGTATACAAGCTCAGATCCCAGCCCCTTGACCCATCCTTCGATCCCATGTCATCCACCTCCCTCTCAACTGAGATGCAGGAAATGACTAACCATTCTGGAATTGTCTGGCAGAGTTTGCTTCCTTCGATCAAGGGGGAAGCCACTGTGACGGTAAGACTCGAGGATGACTCCGGCAATCTGATTTCTGGAAGGGTGCTTAACGTACAGGTGGGAAATGACCTAGCCACTAGGATGAGGAGGGCAGTAGGTGCAATGTTCATGGCAGGGGCCGCAATAGTGGTGCTTTCCCCAATAGCCCCATTTGCTAGATCATTATTGGGCCTCTGAGTGATAGTTCCATTCAATAGTGAGACCCACTTCGACGACGCATGCAGAGCGATGAGAGTGGCCCTGATGATGATCTCAGGACCAGGCTTCATGCTATGGAGACCCGACTGAGGAGGATGAGGGATCAGAGGGCATCACACAACGAATCTGCTAGAAGGGCCGCCGACTCCAGAAACTCTGTTCAAGAGCAGGGAAAGGAGCTCAGAGCCTCCATTGAAGAGAGGCTAAATGAGCAGAAAGAGGTCAGAGCAAGGGCAAAGGCCCACCAGAATCAGAGGGACGCGATTCAATCTAGGATCAGGGAGATCATCTCCAACAAGAGAGGCAAGAAGGGAGATGAAGGAAAGGCGAAGACAGGTGTCGTAGCACTCTCTGAGACTATAGCTAAGATTAGCAGTATCGAGAACAGGCTAATGACAGACGGGAACCTTACGCTGAAGGCAGAGAATAGAATTCTCAGAGAGCTAAAATCACTAATTGCCAGGAGGGATGAACTACTCCCAGCTGCAGCAGAGTTTGAGAGCATCAAGATAGACCTTGGCGACTTGGAGAGCACAATACAGTCACTCAAGGCAGAGGCTGATGCTCAACATAATGCCATGACGGATGCGCATAAGGAGGCCGACGCCATTTGGGAGGAAGTCAAGCCCATGCTGGAAGAGAGGGATTTCCTCAGATCAGAGGGAGACAGGCTGCATTCGCTGTTCGTAGAATCTCGCGAGTCCGCAAATCATATTCACTCTGAGATAGAGATACTTCTGAAGGAGGTAAATGAAGCAAGAGATGAAATGAGGGCCAGGAGAGAGGAGAGAGAAAGGGTCATCAAGGACCACAATCAATCTGTCAAGGATGCATTGAAAACTCCTGATCAGGACGAGGAATTGGCGGACTCATTGACCGAACAACTTCTGAGTCAGGGAAACCTAACCTTGGGCGGTTCGATGTCAGGGGATGCTCAAGGTTCACCAGTTGCTAAGGAAGAGAGGCCCTCTAGTCGTAAGAGGGTACGTAAGCCCAAGTCATTCAGGGGCCGTTGAGGGGATTACCAACCCCGATCTTCCAGCCTTACCTCTAGGTCGTCCAGTTCTAGTCCGGGCATTGCTTCGCCAACCATCTTACAGGCGTCTCTAACTACTGATGGGTCATCAAAGTGGTGCGTGGCCATGACTATGGCCTCGGCTGTGTTTGTTGGATCCGAACTCTTGAAAATTCCAGAACCAACGAAAATTCCATCCATTCCATGACTCATCATAAGGGCCGCATCAGCAGGAGTGGCAATGCCCCCAGCAGAAAATGTAACCACAGGGAGCCTACCCAATTCAATGACATCCCCAAGCACAGAGGCGACTTCTTCCCTGAGGTCACTCATGGAACCAAAAGGGGTCTCCTTGCTAATAATTGGGAACTCCGAGGAAGACTCCATTCTTCGAAAACCCTTCATGATTGTATCTATCATATCTTCCCTTCTTACATCAACCGTTCCTATGGCATGATCGATTTCCGTTTTTACGAGCCTAGCATGCTGAACAGCACTAACGACATTACCAGTCCCAGCCTCTCCCTTGGTCCGAATCATTGCTGCCCCTTCAGAAATCCTTCTTACTGCCTCCCCCAGGTTCGTGCATCCACAAACAAATGGTATGGTGAAGTTATTTTTTGCTATGTGGAAGAATGGATCTGCTGGAGTCAATACCTCCGACTCGTCAACCATGTCTACTCCCATGCTTTCGAGGACTCTGGCCTCTTCATCATGACCAATTCTCGCTTTTGCCATCACAGGGATGCTGGTAGTCTCGATTATTTCGCTAATCATGTCCGGATGACTCATCCTAGCCACACCGCCCATCGAACGAATGTCCGCGGGAACCCTCTCCAGTGCCATTACAGAAACCGCGCCTGCATCCTCGGCAATGTGCGCTTGCTCAGGGGTAACTACATCCATTACCACACCGCCCTGCTGCATTTTGGCGAAACCCCTCTTGAGGAGCTCTGTGCCGTGCCGCATTTCACCAAGGTCCACCGTGCGTGCCATGCTGATGTCCCGCGCTAATTTCTTCATGAACCTATTTCCTCTCGAGTAAAGAGAGAAAATAGCTAACCAAGTACTGGCGAGTCGCCCTCTGCAATGGGTAGATCCGGGGCTTCGTCCTCATTTCTTTCTAGCCATTCTTCAAATTCGTCAGGTATATCGCTGTCTGCAAATATCGCTTCAACAGGACACTCTGTGACGCACGCTGCACAATCTATGCACTCGTCTGGATCAATCACCAGGTACGTTTCGGCTTCCCTAAAAGCCTCGACTGGACAAACGGCGACGCAATCTTGGTATTTGTGGTCCACACAAGCACTCGTTACTACGTGTGTCATTTGCCTCGTGTGCATCCCGATGATTGAGGCATTTGAACTCTTGCTTATGTCCCGTCTACAATCACACTTCGGAGCACAATTTGTTCACTAACCGTGAAGCCATTTCGACGGGTTCATCCCCGGGATATGCCTCAATCTTGAAGGTCCCCTTCACAATCGAGCCACGGCTTTCCGAATCAATAAGTGACACTCTTCCCCTGCATAGTTCGGACAAGGATATCCTCACATGAATTGTTTTCTCTTCATCTATCCTCTTCCCAATCCCCTCTTTGGACAACTCATTAAGAACATCCCTCCCGAGCCTGCCGAAACAGCTCACTGCATCTTTCCTTTTCTCAGTTCTAGCCATTGCCACATGCTGTGGAGAGCCGTGAAATGACTTCTCTTTCGTCCAAATCACCTCACAACACCCCCCTGTGAGAAAATTAAGGCCACTTTCGATCATTTCTAGATCATCAACACCACTTGCATGGACCCGCCATGTCGCACTCAGTAGACCCATATCTTGTTCCAAGAGACAGTATACCTTGAAGGCTCGCAGAGGAAGCCCAATGATTCCCGAAGGCTTTGCTTCAAATAGTAAGGGCAGGTCGCACGGCCTGCGAGCGGGGAAGCCCCCGAGGTACGAGGTTGTTGTCATGGCAAAAGGCGCAAAGGCAAGGGCAGCGGCACGCAGGCAGAGGGACAAGTGGAAGTCCAAGCGCTGGTACTCAATCAGAGCACCTAGGAATCCCTGGTCATTCAGGGTAATAGGGGAGACTCTGGCAGAGGAGCCAGAGATGCTAATCGGGCGAAACTTCGAGATTATGCAGAACGAACTAGATGGGGACTTCTCAAAGATGCATGTAAAAATCAAGTTCAGAGTTGTTGACGTTCTTGGTGCAGACGCTCTAACTGAGTTCATAGGGCACCAGATGATGCAAGACCACATCAGAAGGCAGATACGCCGTGACAGAGGAAAAATTGACGACACTGTAGACATTGTTACCGATGACGGATTCTATGTCAGGTTCAAACCATTGATCATCACCAGGGAAAGGGCAAAATCCAGTCAGAAGAATGAGATCAGGGCAATCGCCAGGAATATCATTCTGAAGACTGGGGCCTCATCGACATGGGTAGATATGCAGAAATCAGTAATGGATGGGGGGCTTGAAGCTAGGATTAAGGAGGGAGCATCAAAGATTACCCCGATTCGAGCTGTGATGATTCGTAGAACACAGCTAATCCAATCCGGTGTAGTGGTGGAAGAAGGACCGACACTTGAGGAGATTCACGCTCAGGAGAAGGCCGAAGCGGCTTCCGCTAAAGAGGAGGAATCTGACGTTCTCGCTGCTGCGGAGGCATCTGCCGAAATCTCAGAACCATCCGATGACGATACCGATTCTGAGCAGGAGGAAACGGATCCGCCTTCGGGAGAGGATTCTGGAGAGGAAGTTGACTACAGTTCCATGAAGGTCACCGAACTAAAGGAACTGCTCAAGGCTGCTGGTAAACCAGTTTCTGGAAAGAAAGCGGACCTAATAGCGCGCCTCGAGGAGTAATCACATGGCCCGCATCGCGGTGCTATGCGGCACTGGAATGAGCGCTTTGGCTAGTGAGATGTCGGACTCCTCCGACTTTAAAATTTCAAGGGTAAGGATAGATACGGATTGGGGTAGCGTCCCATCCTCGATAGTTTCCACCGAGTTTGGAGACATTCTTGTAATCGACAGACATCACTCTGATGGAAAACTGCGTACCCCTCCTCACAAAATTGAACACAGGGCAAATGTTCAGGCCATTGTCAACAGCAATCCAGATATCGTGATGAGTATCAATTCCGTGGGTTCTATGATAGAAAATTTCCCACCGGGGACCATTGGAATTTCTTCGGACGTACTAGATCTCGCAGTTAGGCCATGGACTTTCCATGATGATGATGCCAAGCATGCCGACAGGACATCCCCTTTCGACTCACCCGCTTCGAAGATTTGTAGGAAAGCCCTAGAATCGACCCAGGTCCAAACGCCCTCCGGCCTCATTATCGCCCAATGCGTGGGCCCCCAATTCGAGAGCCCTGCCGAGATAGATGCTTTGGAGAAACTTGGTGCTCATGCCGTCGGCATGACGTTGGGCCCCGAGTCAAGACTCATGTCTGAGACAGGAATCCGGCATGTCGCACTTGCATGCTCTTCGAACTGGGCTGCTGGAAGGGAGCCGGGAGACCCTTCTGCTATGATTGATCACCATGCCGTTGACTCCATGGCTTCTTCGATGAGAGGCAGTGTAACGAACTGCCTTTTGGCGATTCTAAAATCAATTAATTAGCCGGATAGTAATATTTCTGGAACTATGTTGATGTGTCTCCTTTCAGTCCGCCAACCATGGAAAGGAAGGTCACCGTGGAAGAATGGATATCGACAGAGTCTTCATCAGTTCCCGATGGATCATGGTTGACGATGATGTCAAGGGTTGCTGAGTTCCACCACAAACACGCATTCTCTTCGGAAGAAAATCATGGTCATGATATGGGATACAGAATAGCCCTGACCGTGGAGGAATTGGGAGAGCTATCCGCTGCAATAACAAAGGCAAAGCCCCATTCCGAGGCAGCAGAGGAGTTAGCCGACCTATTGATACTAATATTGGGCCATTCCCTAGCGATGAAAGTTGATTTAGAGACAGAATTTCACAAGAAGATGGACAAAATTATGCTGCGAAAGGCAAGGAGGGGGAATTTGGGCATCAGAGTTACCGAGTACGAGTCGGAAGATTGAACACATTCCTAAACCATGGCAAAATAAATGCCCTATACCCAAGTCGAAGCACTATGCGCACAGGTGCCTTAGTCACCGCGCTTTTGATGGTGACTACTACTATTTCGGGATGCATCCACTTGGATGAACCCCCCTCCGAGGTTGGCGATGAAGACGATTCGGCACCACGATTCTTCGTCACGGGCCCTAGCGGCCTCCCGGTTGACGTCCCTCCATTGCCCCTAAGTTTCGTATTCAGTGATGTGGGGGAGACTGGTAAAGAACCCAGTATTGGCATAACTTCGAGTGGATGTATTTTCTTCATCGCCATGGAGAAAGTGATGAGGTCTTGTGATCATGGTCAATCATGGGAAGAGACTCAGGATCCCGTACAGTGTTCGCCTACTACCAGCGACCCTTACGGTTGGGTTGATCCAATCACGGATAGGATCTTCAACGTTCAGATGATTGGTCTTGAGACGTCATGGATATGTTGGAGTGATGATGACGGCGACTCATGGCTAGGCAATCCCCATGATTCAGGAACTACTCCAATCAATGACCACATAAAATTGGCAAGCGGCCCTTGGACCGGTGAGGGATATGGTGCGTTGGGACAATTCACTTCGAGTTTCTACGAAACTGCCGTATATTATTGCTACAACAAATTGGTCGGGATATTCTGCTTCACAAGTTTTGATGGAGGCGCAACCTTTGAAGCTGGAGGGCAGATTATCGGTTTGGCGACCACTAACGGAGGCCTTCATGGGGCCATTTCCACCGCCCCGGATGGAACGGTGTACGTCACCCCAAGGGTAGAGACTCCTTCTGTCATCGTTTCCAAGGACAATGGCTTCTCATGGTTTCAGAGAACTATGGGCGAAGATGTCGGCACTCCCTATCCGAGAAAGAACTCAGAGGTAGCAACAGATAGCCAATCGAACGCCTACCACGTTTGGACGGGTGCCGATGAGGGGGTCTACATGTCACGTTCAACTGACTCAGGTGAATCTTGGGAACAAGAGAGTATCCGAATTTCTCCGGTTGAAGTTGTCTCATCGGTGTTTCCACAAACCGATGCTGGTGATCCAGGACGAATTGCAGTAATGTACCTAGGGAGCGAGAACTCCGAGATGCTAAACCAATCAGATATCGACGGTAACCCTTGGGACGGGAATGCCCACTATGCACCAAACAATGTTACCTACCACCTCTACATTACCTTCAGTCTCAATGCTTTAGACTCCAATCCTGTCTTCCACACCATGAGGGTGACTGACGATCCTGTACAGGTAGGGAGTATATGCCTCAATAGCGGGGATTGCCGTGACATCGGTGGTTCAAACAGGAACCTCCTGGATTTCAACGACTTACACATAGACAGAGAAGGGCGCGTTTATGTCGCCTTTGCCGATGGTTGTACTGGCTCGTGTGCAACGAATAATAATTCCAGCGCCGAGGACTCTAGAGACGGCAGGGGTTCTGTCTACTATCTTGGAAGCGGCCCCAGCCTTTTCGAATCCCAAGGGAATCTAGCCGAGTTCTTTGTGGAGTAAATCAACGTCGTCATCGAAATAACCCGCTATCCAGAGGCTCAATAGTATCCCTCCGATTTGTAGAAACAATCTGATCACGTGCCCCGTGGGGGATAGCGAGGCGCCATCGCCAAGCTCTACATCGTAAATCCACATGTATAGGTTGGCCGGATACAATAGCACCAGAAGGGCGGCACTCGCATATCCAGCATCACTTCTGCTTCTCGGCAATATTAGGCCAATTCCAACAACCACCTCTGCCACTCCGCTAGCAAGGACCCAGAATGTAGCCGAACCTAGTATCGGAGGTACAATTGGCTCGAACCATGCTGTATCGGTGAAGTGCATGATTCCAACATACAGGAAGAAGGCACCTCCTGCAATCGAAAGTACCTCACGAATAAATGGATGTAGACGCATTCATATCCGCTTCCATACAGTGTAAGTGGTGGCGAATTCATCATTCGGGCCGGCACCCCCTTCATTGGATACAGATGGCGCCCACCCATCCTTGTCCCACTCGGGGAAAGACACCTCGCCACTGCCACTAGTATGGACAGTAGTGACATGGATTTCTTCTACCCTGTCTAGGAACATCGAGTAAATTTCAGCACCGCCAATGACCCAAAGCTCGTCACTTCCTTCAGCGAATGCTAGCTCTATGGCCCTGCCAATGTATAGCGCCGTCTCTGCGCCCTCATCAGTCCATGACGTGTCTCTCGACATCACAATATTGACCCTCTCGGGGAGGGGGCGAAATGAATCAGGGAGGGAATCCCATGTCTTCCTACCCATCACTACTGAATTGAAGCCATCCCCAATTGTCAGCTCTTTGAATCTAGCCATATCTGTTGGGATCCTCCAGGGCAGGCCGTTCCCCTTCCCGATGAATCCATCTTCGTCCATAGCCACAATCATTGCAATCTTCATTCAGACACCTCATACTGATATTGGGGCAGGGATATGAGGGTGGTGCTCATACCCCTCTATGCTTATGTGCCCGTATTCAAAATCGTCAATCTTCGTCACACTCTCATCAAGGACCAATCTTGGTAACTCCTTCGGCACCCTGGAAATTTGTTCTCTAGCCTGGTCTATGTGATTCAGGTACAGGTGACAGTCGCCCCCGGTCCAGACAAATTCTCCCGGTTCTAATCCGCATATTTTTGCCATCATGCAGGTGAGGAGGCTATAGGAGGAGATATTGAATGGAACGCCGAGGAACGCATCCGCACTTCTTTGGTAAAGCTGGCAGGATAGTTTGCCATCATTGACATAGAACTGGAAGAAAGCATGGCATGGCATCAGAGCCATCTCCCCTAACTCGCCAACGTTCCAAGCAGAGACGATAATCCTCCTACTGTCGGGATTGCTCTTGATCATCTCTATTGCACCCTCAATCTGATCAATAATCCTGCCATCCGTTGCTTCCCACCTCCTCCATTGCTTACCGTACACGGGTCCGAGATTACCATCTTGATCAGCCCACTCGTTCCAGATTCTCACTTTGTTTTCCTGTAGGTAACTGACGTTTGTTTCGCCGGATAGGAACCAAAGTAACTCGTGTATGATACTGGGCCAGTGAACCTTCTTCGTCGTAATTGCAGGAAAGCCATTGGAAAGGTCGAATCTCATTTGATGTCCGAAAATCGACTTGGTCCCAGTCCCAGTCCGGTCATTTTTGTCGACTCCCTCTTCCAATATCCTAGTCAGGAAGTCAAGGTATTGCTTCATCTCCATCGTTCGTTGGTAGGGAAGTACATCAAGGATGCGGAGGGTTACTAGGGCGCCCCCATGAGCTCCAATGTCCCCATTAATTGGTCTGTGTACTTTCTGAACAATGCCTTTTTGATAGAACGTTGGCCATGCTCATCGACTCTCAGGAGGCTTGCAACCTCGTCATCGCTAAATGAGCCACCCCCATCCAATGATAGCCATTGTGAGAATTTTATCGGGTTTCCAATATGAACATCAACTCTTTTCCAGAATCTTATCCCATTGCTTCCAGGGGGCATCACCTCCCTTGTTCCGATAACACAAATCGGGAATACAGGGACGTCTGGGAATCGTGCTGAGAGTCTGGCAACACCAGTCTTCCCGGGTTGGAGGAAAGGGGGATTTTCTCTTCTTGATCTGGTTCCCTCAGGAAACACCCCTACTGGATAACCAGCAGAAAGAACGTCCGATGCACGCGCTAGGGCATCCCTCCCTCCCGATTCTCTGTAGGTCTCAATCATCCCATTGCTTTTCATTATGAATCTGTTTGGCTGTTTCTGAAAATGCTCCTCTTTTGCTAGGTAGAATACCTGCCTTCTGGCCGCCAGAATCTTCATGATAGGATCCAAGTTGGAAATGTGATTGCCAGCTAGAATCATAGGTCCCGAGGAGGGAAGGCGATCAACTCCGTATATGTGCACATTGAATAAAGCCCTAACAATTGGGGATAGGAATCCTACTAGGAATCTGTATAGAAGAGGAACTCTGAATGGTTCTCCGGTACCTTCGAGGTCGACGCTCTTTGAAAACGACCTCACTGACTCTTCGGAGAGTTCTGGCATGCACCGACGTCGACCACGAGTGTTTGACTGTTTGTGACCGCATGAAAGCGTTCATTGCTTTCTTTGTAGTCCAAGGTATATGCGGAGGCATAGCACAGCGGCTGTTGTGATTTCCCTCATGCTTCTATTCCCGGTCTCCGCACCAGGTGCAGTGGGCGAATGGACTGACGACGGTTGGCTGAAGAATCTGATTGGTCCTGAGAGGTTGGAAAATGGTGATGAGTTCGGCTGTCACGGTTTTGAGGGTGTTTCCACAGTAGAGGACAATTGGGTAATCGAGGCCTGTAAGGATTACCTGACAGGCCTGTCCGACTCCTCAAGATGGGGGACTGATCCAGTTTCATTCGGCATTCCCGGGGACACCGTCGATCAAGACACAGCCGAGTCATTGGTTGAGTCGGGTTTTAGAATCGTGGGAGACATGATCTCGGAAGCTCCCGACGAGCTGTCTGTCATCAATCGAAATGGCGGCAGTCTTGAGAAGAACTCAGCGAACATCGATCTTCTCGAATCAGCCGAAAAGGATTCTCTTGTGAGTATTTGGTGGAGGGCTAGAATGGACGATCTGAAGCTAAGGGAGGACAAGGATACAATGACGTGGCTCGAGGAGCAAGATGTTTGGCTGACGACGTGGGGGGAATGGCATTTCTATCAGAAATCAAGCTCTGACATAGAGGTAAATATGGAGGGAGAGGCCATTGTCGCCACTCTTTCCGATACTGGCTCACAGTGGTCTGTTCCCGGTTCTGTACATATCCAATTCGATGGTTCTGTGTCAGAAATTTCGTATGATTCTGGTACTGTTTTTCCCGAGATTGGAGTTAGCGAAAGGAAGCTTAAGGATGGGTGGAGAGAGACTGAAACAGGACTTATTGTAGCGATAATGCCAGGTTCGACAGTCAACATAGTTTTGGAGTCCGGAACAGACTCAATCTCATCATCGCCCCTTGTCACGTTCAATGACTTGCATCATGCCGTGACCATAGTAGGACATCACACGACGAACCTTTTCCAGTGGTCCTCGGACTTTCAGGAGTCCGAACTCACATTCACGTGGCTGATAGAGAGGCCCTCCGAGGAACCAATAAATTGGGCCCTGCCTGTCATTGCACTAGGGGTAATAGCCGCAGTGCCCATAGCAATTAGGAAGATTGTGGAGATGGATAATGAGCCAGATAATGTAGAAACTACAAACCAACTTCCGGACCAGTAATTTCTACTCTGTTTTCCCTCATCATATCGATTATCCCCCTCACCACCGATGGAGAAAGGCTCTCCGGAGCATGAACTCCCGGGGGCAGCATCCCCGGGTCCTTGAGCCAAGCCTCCACGCATCCGACTGTGACGAGACCGGTTGTTCGTGCCATAGATGAGCCGTCATCACCACCGTAATCGCTGACTTCCCATCTCATATGGTTCCCGTCATGATCGGCCGCTACAACTTCTAGCCAAGTGAACTCCGGGGTTTTCGGATTGAACCACCAATCTCGAAGCAACTCTTCCTCGTCAAGGGTGCCTGCATCTCGCTCATCGATGAATTTCTGTATGTGGCCCGGCCACCTTATTGTGTATTCTGACATATCTGCTGCCGGTATGGAACCAAGTACTGAGCGTAGGCCATCCGTGAGGAAGGCCTCCATCTCCCCTCTTTCCGGGACCTCTATGGTGTGCCTCTCCGAGAGGGCGGGAAGAGAGACCTCCTCGCCGTCCCTCACAACTCTTGCGGGACGAGTGTATTCTGCGATAACATCCTTCGGAGAAAATGGCGCCATGTAGTTCCATCCCCCTGTCGGGCCAGTTGGGTTCCCCCCTACTCTAACTTCAGCCTTCTTCAATGGTCCCAAAACCCTGTATGCCTCGGCCAAAAGCATGTTGGATAGTCCCGGGGCTATGCCCACATCCCAGAGTACCCTGCCTCCCCAATCTTTGGCTTTCTGGTCATCACGGTCCGGAGTGTGCTCACTGAAGCTCAGGTCGACGGTCGGGTATCTTTCTTCGGCTAGATTCGTGGTCAGTGCGTGACCAATATCTCCTGGAAGCATATTCACCACAATGTCGACATGTTCGAAATCCGAAAGGTCAGTTTCCAATGCATCTCCCTCATGGATGGAAATATTCTCATGCCCTACGATTTTCCCATTATATGGGTCAATATCGTGTACATGCACCTCATGACCCCTGTCGGCCAGGGTCCTTGCGACGTAGGAACCGACAAGCCCGGCTCCAAAGCAGTGTATGACGGCCACGAGTAACCCTGCCCACTCGACTCTATTGCCCCTTCGGTCGGCATTTTGAGTGCAAATTTCAGCGATGACTTGATTGAGTGGTCCACAGGCCACGTTGCATGGCAGGTGATGGCCTCATCGACCCATGGTCCTCAGATGATGCGACGGACTACTCACGCATCGTGGATAAATTTGGACTTGACACAGTAGACCCCTCGTCTCTTCCGAACCCCGGTATGCTACATAGAAGGGGGATTGTTTTTGCTCACAGGGACCTCGATGTTGCTCTTCGTTGCATCAGGGACCAATCTCCTTTGGGTGTCCTCACGGGGCTCATGCCAAGTGGTAGGATGCATCTAGGGCATAGTATGGTTATTGAGCAGGTTAGGTGGTTTCAGGAGAATGGGGCCGACATCACAGTAGCCGTTGCAGACCTTGAGGCACTAGCCACCAGAGGGACCTCTCTCGACTCAGGCAGGGAGACAGCAATCAGTGAGTATGTGCACAATTATGCCGCCCTAGGATTGGATCCAGACTCAACCAGTGTGTACTTCCAGAGCACAAGGCCCGATGTCCAGAGGCTTGGATTCACACTTGGTAGAAGGACTAATCTATCTGAATTCGAGTCTATTTATGGGTTCTCAGGTGACACAAACCTCGCTCACGTGCAAGCACCCCTTGTACAGGTCGGTGACATCGTGCATCCCCAACTAGAGGAATACGGAGGTCTGAGGCCCGTAGTCGTCCCCGTCGGAATTGACCAGGACCCCCATCTAAGGCTCACCCGTGACATAGTCGGTAAAACCCACTGGTTCAACATCAATGTAAGGAAGTCGGGGGGACTTACCATCGCTCTTTCTGTTCGAGAAGAAAACTCTTCGGAATTCGGGGTAGGTTCCGGTGGAAGGGTTGATCGGGAGGCCAGAGATGCAATTTTCACTCGCATCATTGATGCAATTTCCCCTCTTGGCTTTGCTGATATCAATACTAATCCCAAACATGGCACTCTAGAGATTCCAGCAGCCACATTGGAAGATAGATACCCAATCAGGATGCATCTTCTCGCTCTGGAGAGGTCCCTTGGGGGAATGGGCCTAATGCCCCCCTGCTCAACATACCACAGGTTCGCTTCTGGAATGACAGGGGGGAAAATGTCGTCATCCAAGCCCGAAACTACCATTTTCATGGATGACACGGCAGATGAAATGGCCAGGAAGGTAAAGAGGGCAGTAAGTGGCGGCCAGTCGACCGTCGAGGAGCATAGGAGACTTGGTGGTGACTGCTCCAAGGACATACCCTTCCAGTACCTACAGTTCTTCTTTGAGAATGACGATTCAGCACTAATGGAGGTTAGAAGGGAGTATGAGAGTGGAAGGATGCTTGCCGGGGAGATGAAGCAGCTATGCATAGACAAGGCCAGTGAGTGGCTTTCCGATATCTCAGAGAAGAGAGAGGCATGGTCAGATAGGCTGCACGAATTCATGGCTCCCGATGCTAGATCATAACACATCTTTGGCATCGAAAACAGGGTATACCGGCCCCGGGTCTAGGCCTTCTGCTTCATCCTCTTCAATTTCCCTCGAAATAGCATCATCATGTAGGATTTGACTATGGCCGACCGGGTCTAGGAGCTCAAGGGTTACCGACATCACGCCCCTTTTCACGGAGTCGATACTAGTCACCATCTCTTCGCACCGAGTCAATATATCAGCCCCTTCGTTGTCTCTTTCTGCCTGCCTGCGTATCGTTCCTACCGCATCCTCAAATCTGTTCAATACACCTTCAATGTTAGAGACGTATCCAGTGGAACTCCCCCCCGGTGATACCTCGAGTCCAAGCTCCCCGATTCTTATTGTGCACGACGATGAACGAACGACCCTGGTACTCATATGCTCCTCGGAGTCGATCACGAGACTCCACGCCCCAGGCTTTTTTCCATCCGCGGGTATGAAGTCTGTAACCTTCCAGCCGCAACCTTCGCAGATCATCGTAATTTGGGTATGTTCCCCAAAGTAAGGAATCTCAGAGCTGTGTGCAATCATTCTTAGGGTTCCCTCGGTGAAGCAAATAGGGCAGTCCTGCTCAACCCTACTCTCCACAAGAACACCTCAGGATGCAATGCCGCTGGCGAAAGTCGGCGGAAGTAGAAGCAGCCTCCTTTCACCCAGCCTGACTACTTCTCCGGACATGTCCCCTTCGACAAACCTCTGAATCTTATCAACGGCCACTCTAAGTTCCAACTCTCTATTGAGGATATTACTCATTTTAACAATAACAATATCCCCCTCTGAAACCCAGTCCATCAATGACCCAATGCCTGTAAGGTCATCTAGATCCGCCCTGTGTACTATAGCATCACCAGGGGCTCTTGGAACAGGGGCGTCCGGGTAGCTCTTTCCAAGATCATGATAGTCCTGCCCAGGTTCTATGACCCCTCCAGGACTATCGAACTCAGGCACTTCTATCCACTTGGGCTCTGACCCTTTCTGCCTCGCCATGCCCCTCGTCGGAGCAGGCAACCCTTGAGTTATACGGTCCTCACAACCATTAGAGCACACTTACTGGGACTATTGCATTCCCCCAACCCCTCTCCCCGTCGGATTCATAAGGGGTCGTCATGAGAGGATGCTGTCGGGGAGTTCTCTCGGCGGGTGAAAAAAATGGACGCGACTACAGATGCGGTAAAGACTGGGACAAGCACTCTAGGCATCACCTTTGATGGTGGCGTGGTGGTCGGAGCCGATCACAGGGCCACAATGGGCCACTTCATTGCAAACAAGAGCGTCCAGAAGCTATTCGGAATCTCCGACTATGTCGCCTTGACAACAGCAGGTCTTGTGGGACATGCACAATCGCTCTCTAGGACACTCTCTGCCGAGCTCAGACTCTATGAGCTAAAGCACGGCAAACCAATGACAGTCAAGGGTGCTGCCACCCTTACGGCCAACATTCTGACTGGAAGGCCCCATTACGTTCAACTGCTAATTGTAGGGGTGGATGACTCAGGATCTAGCGTTTACAGCATAGACTCTGCTGGGGGATCAATTCCTGATGTCTACTGTGCAACTGGTTCTGGAAGTCCGTACATGTACGGGGTCCTCGAGGACCAATTTAGAGAGGCAATGTCTGAGACAGACGCACTGAAGGTTGCTGCCAAGGCCCTTCTTGCATCGGCCCAGAGGGATGCAGCCAGTGGTAATGGAATGGATCTCGCAGTAATCACACCGGAGGCGGGTTTCCGCCTACTATCAGAGGATGAGGTATCCAACCTCCTCCAAACACTATGACACTCCCGCAAAGTGCCACCTGCCTAAATGGCAGAGTCATTCTCTGCGCGAGCAGAACAAGGAATTGAAACTATGAGACTAACATTCTCCGAGATAAAAAGTAAGATTGGGAAGATAATTCCCAATGGCATTGACTATGATGTCGACCTAGAGGCTGGCTCCATCGCAATCATTACTACACAGCCCGAGTCATTCGGAGGAGCTGGGGGGGAGAATCTCACAGTGAAGATTGCCAAGGGAATAAAGAGAAGGGTGGTCATTAGGCCTCATCCCAGTATGCTTTCCGACGAGGAGGGAGTGAATGATGCTGTCAACAGGATAATTCCACCCGAGGCGCAAGTCAGGAGAATATGGCTCGACCCAGCACTTTCTGAGGTAACTCTCGAAGTAGATGATCCCCAATCTGCAGTAGGCCCCAGGGGGTCAATCGTACAGGCTCTAAGGGACGAAATAGGGTGGCTCGTAAATGTGGTCAGAGCTCCTGCCAGGGAAAGTAGAACGCAGACAGACATCAGGCGATTTAGAAAGGAATTGGCTGAGGATAGAAAATCTCTACTTAGGAAATTCGGAACTAGAATTTACAGGCCTCAGAGGCCGGGAGAGAAGTGGGTCAGAGTCACTGCCCTTGGGTCCTACAGGGAAGTCGGCAGGGCTATGCACTTGGTGACCACAAACGAATCTAAGGTTCTGGTCGATTGCGGTGCAAAGCCAACAAACAATAGGAGTGAGGTTCAACCATTCTTTGCAGCTCCGGAGATGCTCCCGCTGGATAATATCGATGCAGTGGTGATAACACACGCTCACGTAGACCACATAGGAATGCTCCCAGTACTCTTCAAGTATGGGTATAAGGGACCAGTATACTGCACCCCTCCCACGAGGGACCTGATGACCCTTCTACAAATGGACTACATCAAGGTGGCCAAAGCTGAGGGGAATGAGCCACCCTATTCGAAGGGCGATATACAGGAGTGCATTAAGCACGTTGTCGACATTAACTGGGGGGACAAAACTGACATCGCCCCCGATGTTAAGATGACTATGGAAAATGCCGGGCACATTCTCGGTTCGTCAAGTGTGTATATGCAGATAGGAGAGGGCAGGGAGGAGCACAGACTACTCTTTTCAGGCGACATAAAGTACGAAAAATCATGGTTGTTCGATGCAGCAACTGTTCGATTCAACAAGGTAGATACATTGGTGATAGAGTCTACCTATGGAGGCCCCCAGAGCATTCAACCAACTAGGCAGCAGGCAACACAGGATCTACAGGACCTGATTGTAGACACCCTCGGGAGAAAGGGCAAGATCTTCTGCCCCGTCTTCGCAGTAGGACGCTCGCAGGAGGTGATGATGGCCATTGATGAGCTATTCAAATCCGGAAAGATTTCACCAGTTACAGTATGGCTGGATGGAATGATCTCCGAAGCTACCGCGATTCACTCTAGCCACCCCAATTATCTGAATAGGGATCTCAGAAGTAAGATGCTTAGAGGAGGCACTGAGAACCCATTCAACTCCACTTGGTTCAAGCAGGTCGAGTCGCGGGAGCAGAGGGAGTCAATACTTCTGGACCCCAATCCATGCATAGTCCTAGCTACCAGTGGCATGATGACTGGCGGGCCAATCATAGAGTACTTCAAACACTGGGCACCGGAGCCAGGAAACACGCTGTGTTTTGTTGGCTACCAGGCATCCGGCACGCTTGGTAGGAGGCTTCAGGATGGCCATTCACAGGTGCCATTAGTGGACAGAGGACAGACCCTGATGGTGGATGTCAGAAGCAATATGGTCATCATAGATGGATTCAGTGGACATTCCGATAGAAACCAGCTAATGGACTATGTTTCAGCTCTTAACCCGACCCCTAGGAAGATCCTCTGCCATCATGGGGACCCTCAGACATGCAACGCATTCAGAAAGGGCCTACGCGAGAAGTTCAAGGTGCAAACTTACGCACCGGACAACCTGGAAACACTCAGATTACTTTAGTCATAGTATCGGGCTGTCGAAGTCGGAGTCGTCTACACTGGCAACCCCCTCGTTCTCTACGTCATCCCCGTCCCAGTAGTCACTCGCCCCCCTGTCATTATCCGAACCCTCCTCTCTAGTTGGCGCTAGTGCCAAGCCTAGGGTTAGGGGGGTCAGTAGCAGGAAGCCCCAAGTCTCAGTGGTCACATAACCCTCTGAAAGAAATGAACTAATGGACAAGGAGAAGAGTACCGCCGAGGACAGCCAACCGAACGCTACACGTCCCCCTCCCATGAGGTCGTATCGGCATTTCATACATCAGTCAACCTCTTGAACCGTGAACTACAGCTAGTTACATGGACGGTAAATGGCTACTTCTCAGGTGCCCCTGTGGGAATTTCTTCGGTGCGGCTCTTGGCGGCAGGGTATCGTGTACACGTTGTTCGAACAGTAATGACATTGTAACCGCCTCCTCGTATCCTTCACCCGAGAAGCTTGCAGAGGCTGTTTCGAGGTCAAATTTACCCAAGGAGTTGTCAGCCGAAGTCACCGAAAAAATATCCAAGGCAGAGTCCAGACACATGAGGGCCAGAAACAGGGAGTCGAATTCTTTCGAATCCATTATTTCGTCTATGAGGGGTGCCACTGGCCAAGATGGGATAATGACTCTCGGATCAGTAAGTGAGTCATTGGTTGAGAACGGCCTAACTGATGTAGACGCATGGGAACTCATCAATGATGCAGAGAGGGAAGGAATATTGCATCGGGCCGGAGAAGATATGTGGGGCTGGGTCCAGTAACCTTCATCCCATATGCGTCGTCCCCGGGAGCAAGGGGCCCGTGGGTTAGTCTGGTCTATGCTAGATG
>CETH01022284.1_pt1 | contig 28833 bp, 25 predicted proteins | sample 361461 | NCBI WGS metagenome assembly CETH01 (sample SAMEA2622695, study PRJEB7988) | marine metagenome | isolation source: saline water (ENVO:00002010), including
TGCCCATTGACTCTACCGCCAAATCAGTAGGGAGGAAGAGTAGGTTATGGTGGTTCGATATTAGCTCCTCTGCCATCCTCCAAGTCTCTTCGAAGGCCTCTCCGAGTGATTCCCTGACAAAGTCCCTATTCGTCGCACCGATGTCTGTGCCGTCGGCCCAGAGCATGAGGTTTCCAACCACGCCCACCATTGCTATCCTATCCACGGATCCCTTGTCGATGAGATTCAATGCGACTCGAAGTGAGTCGTCGCATTTTATCCCTCCAAGAATGGCAACGTATGGCCTAGGGGGGTCAAAAACAGCCGTCCTAAGTGCATTAATCTCCTTCTTCATCAAACGCCCTGCAATACATGGAACCTCGCCAGCAAATCCTGTCAGGGACGGAGAGCTCCTGTGTGCAGTTGCGAATGCGTCAGTGACATATGCATCGATCACTGAGGAAAGATTCCTGACGATCTCAGAATTGGCCATCTCTTCCGGGCTGGCCCTCTTCATGCTGATTTCTTCTTGGTGCTTGCGTACATTGTCTAGGAAAAGCACATCGCCGTCTTCCATTCCCTTGATTGCTGAAATAGCTTCCTCGCCACAGACGTCTGAGACGAAGCCGACGGGCCTTCCCAGTAGACCGGTGAGGAGTTTGCTATGGGGCTCTGTACTTGTGAAATCAAGATAGCCTGGTCTTGACTGGTGTGAGATAAGTACGACTTTTGATGAAGAAAGGTCCTCCAATGTCGAAAGGAACTCAGTGAATCTACGATCGTCCATGAACTCCATTGTCTCTGGGTTTAGGGGGGAGTTGACGTCCACCCTGAGCAAAACTGTACGTCCATCTAGGCAAACGTCGTCCAGCGACAGAACGCCTGTCACAGTGGGTCCCACCGGTAGTCCACCTAAGGCCATTGGGGTTGTTTCATACGTGGTTAACTTACCAAATCCCTTTCATGGTAAGGCCCGGAAGGACGCGCATGGCCTGGGATGCGGAGTCCATCACTGGGCCCGATGGCCAGGATTGGCGTGTTCCTGTTTCAGAGCTGGAATCACGGCAGAACGCGCTATCATTGGCACTTGCATCGGAGGGCCTCGAATCGATTCTAATTGATGACCCGGTTGAGCTCTACTGGCTCACTGGGGGTAGGCAGAACAGCATGCTCTTAGTCGGTTCAGAAGGTTCCGGCATTGAAACGAAGCATTGGGTTAGGCGGTCTCTGAAAAGGGCGATTTTCGAATCGGGGGGTGACGATTCTCCTCATGAGTCGGAGAAGCAGCCTAGAATGGCTAACCTGTCTGAAGCATTGGCCTCAGTTGGTTGCACTGAAAGGCCCTCGATGCTTTCAGGAAAAATCCCTCATGACCGCTGGTCTTTCCTCAATTCGAAAATGACAGGCCTCACGGGCAAGTCACGTGACGGTACAGGGATACTCTACTCGCTAAGAGAAGTGAAGTCAAATTGGGAAATACAGATGCACAGAGAAAGTGGAGAAGTAAACAGGAGGATGTTCGAAGCAGTCTCTGAGATAGGAATGGAGGGATGCACGGAATTGGAACTAGCTGCGGCTGCTGATTCTGTGAGTAGAGAAGCTGGTTTCGGAGGCAGGATCAGGATGCGTCGATGGCCGATGGACTGTGACAGAGTAGTTGTCGCGGCTGGGCGTTCGGGTTCAGTCCCGTCTTACTTTGACTCCGCAATAGGTGGACTGGGGGCCAGTCCGATTTCATCATTGGGAGCAGGATTTGCAAAAGTCAAGAAGGGCGAGCCCGTTCTGGTAGACATAGTTCACCTGCACAGAGGTTACGTTTCCGATTGCACTAGGATGTTCAGTTTAGGTGGCCTGAGTGTTGAGTGGACTTCCAGGCTTGATGACATGGTTGAAATCAAGAATAAGGTGGTAGGTCTGCTTGGTAAGGGAGAGGACTGCTCATCCGCCTGGCTTAGTGGCAGTGAGATGGCATCGGAGATGGGGCATTCAGGGAACTTGATGGGGATGCATCCCAATCAATCGAGCTTCCTCGGACACTCTGTTGGCTTAGAGCTTGATGAGACCCCGGTAGTTGCTCTTGGCTTTGACCGGGAGTTGAAGGCAGGGGGAACCATGGCTGTAGAGCCCAAGGTGATTCATGAAGACGGTGCAATCGGCAACGAGGATACATGGGTCAGGACTAGTGAGGGCATGGAATGCCTGACAGCTGGTTCGTCATTGCCAAATCTGATGGAGTGGTAGAATGAGTAGGGCCAGGGAAGTAGCGCAGAGGAAGCTGGCTAGGGTTCTGAGAGGGAGGAAGGAGCCACATGGAAAGCCCATCACAGAAGAGGGAATTCTGAGGGGTGTTGATGTTGATGACTCTGGGATAGTGCAATTATGGATACAACCTACTCATCCTCACTGTCCATGCTGTCTGGATGATCTTATCAGACTCAGAAACACGCTAAACGACCAAAGTGGAATCCTGGCCTGCCACCTAGAGGTGGTGGGCATACCTCACTCTGAGCGCTGGACTGCTGCTGTCAATGAATAATTCCCATCAGCTGATCTTCGGGGGGTCTTCTGAATTATTCCTGCTCTTCCTTTCCTCTATTTCCTCAATCTTAGACAATATTCTAGTTGAAAGCCACCAAACTGAGATAGATATCCCTATGATCGATATTAGTAGGGCTTGGAGGAATCCGGTATCTGTCCAATCTACCATTTAATCACCTATAACGGGGGAATAAGATCGATGTCGCAGGATTCCGTTGGCTTCATGCAGCAAGTGAGGATTCCTCCTTCCTCTACCAGGAAGCTGTCTAGTCCGGGAGGAAGTGTCTCCGGGATGTCAACTGATCCAGATACCAGCCTAACCAAGCACGTTCCACATGTTCCGGATGTACAATTTGTTGGAATCTCGACATTGGCTATTTCTGCGATGTCTATGATGTTCAGATCCGGTTCAGATTTCGCGTGACCTAATTTTTCAGTTCCTCTGAAAAAGCGAATTAGATGCCTGCTGGAGGACATGTGGCCCCCTCAACGATCAATTCTGGACCATCTTCCAGTCTGCTTGTTGAATCGCAGGCCTGCCTTCTTCATCCACTTGTTGAACTTTGTAGCCCCAGCCCCCGTGGCTATGATGAAGTCCTCTCTATCCTCTTGTGCTTGGATGTAGCCCTTGACGGCTAAGGTTTGGTCTATCCAATCGTCTATGTCCATCAGACCTCCTGAAAGCTTGCTCGACTCGACTGCGGCCTCTAGTTCCTCCGCGGATGCTCCTGTAGACTCCAAATCCTTGATCATCAAGTCCACAACAGAAGGTGCCTCCACCTTCTTTGGTGGTTTGACTACAGGCAACCTTGGCTTGATTTTGGGATTGATGGAGATTCTAGAGCCGTTCTCAAGCCTAGACTCGACTGTTTCGGCCATAGGCGATCTGAACTCCTCCTCGCACTCCCAACAAATGAATACGTAATCTGACATGTCTTCCATGAGATTTCCGCCTCTCGGGTCCATCTCCTCCCCACAATGTGGGCATGCGTACATGCAGAGAACAGGTGCGATCTTCCTCCTGAAGTCAACGATGTCCTGGGGAGTCCCGACCAACTCTAGCATCTCGTGATCCCTAGCCGCTTCCAGGCCCCTAGTTTCCAATTGGTCCCTAATCTTGGAGCGCTGCTCGTCCTTTGACTCATCATCGAAGGTGTTCTCAAGCTTGACAATGAGTTCGATCGTTTTTCCAAGCCTGTTCATTACTAGCTTCTTGTTCCTGAAGGCCTCGACCCGTGCCATTCTGAGTTGTTCCTTCTTTTCGAGAAGTTCAGCTAGCAGGTCCTTCTGCTCTCTCTTGAATCTCTGCTCCTCAATCTTGTCTACCTTCTTCTTGCCGTCCTTCGAGAGAACATCGGCTAGGAACCGCTGCTTGCTGGATGTTCTCGGGCCCGACTTTACGGCATCAATGACCGAAGTTGCTATTCCCTTCTTCAGTCCGTAATTGTTGATTAATGTGTCAACATCCATCTTCTTCAGATCACCGACTTTGATTCCGCCATCGGAGAGTATCTGGGCTGTATTCTCATCGATTCCTCTTCTTAGAAGAGCGAGGTAGGTGTCCTTCTTTGCCATGATTACACATCCCTAGGCCAGAGCTCCCGCGCGCTGTGCCGTGCCTCGCCGAGTGAGGGGGTCCCTATCAAGGCGATGACTAAACCATCATAATTAGGCATCAAATGATGAAAATGTATCTGACAAAATTACCCAATGAGCGGTTTCCAAATTCTCAGGCCTAAGGTTCTGCCAGTCCAAAGGGAGATCTGCGATTTGTAATTCCAGTATTGCTTGGGAAGTCTCTATCCAACGGTCCTTGTGCCATCCTCTGACCCTTGAAATTCTCCTTGGGGGAGATGCGAGGAGGGTCCTCATTTTCCTCCTCCTATTTGCAAAGCAGTGTTGGGTAATTGTCCTGAAGAGTCTGCGGTCAAAGACAGAAGTGATGCCGGGCCTCTCAATCGGCCTAAGTAATATCAGTCTGGAATTCACTCTTGGGGATGGGCTGAATGAACTTGAGGGGACCTTGACATCGATGAAGACCTCGAAGTCCAGCCAAAGCGAGAGACCCAGAGGGCCAGAGCTTGCCGGGCCGCCCTTCATTGACATCCTCTCTGCAAATTCTTCCTGTACCAATAGGACTACGGATCCAAGGGGGGTTTCTGAGTGGTGTCTCTGAATCCTCTCTAGCAGTGGGCTGGAAATACTGTAAGGAATATTCGCAATCACATGAGTTATGTCATTGGGCCAGGGGACTTTGAGTGCATCCTCATTGACTAGAGTGAGCTGATCCACCTTGTCCGGAAACACCCGTCCCAAGTGCTCCACTGCTTCATCATCAATTTCCAATGCAGTTACTCTGGCACCGCTCCTCAATAAGCCGAGTGTGAGTGAGCCGGGGCCGGGTCCAACCTCCAATACATGTGACTCTTGATTGACGGGTGACCCGTGTTCCGATGGGAGCTGTATGGACCTTGCAATTACGGACTCATCCAGAAGGAAGTGCTGTCCTAGGCTCTTGTCAGGGGTTATTCTGTCCCGAAGAAGGTCTACCAACAATCTTGCATCGAGGTCATCCAAGAAATCCCCTCCGTCACCCTAGGAGCGAACCAGAATATCCAACAAACTCGGTGTCTGAGCCGTGTCCTCCATCTCCTTGACGTATCTCTCAGCCAGAAGCCGTGCTGATTCAATTCCACACGACTCGTCAACCTGTTCGAAGGTCGACCAGCCATTTCCTCCTCTGTTCTTTACCATCTGCATCGCCTTTGAGTTGCCGACTCCAGGGAGGAGCTGGAAGGAGTGGAACTTGAGGGACATGGGGCCTGCGCTGTTGTAGAACATTAGATGCCTGTCTGGATCACTGGAGATTGATTTCAATATTGAGTCTGTAAGTTCCCCCTGGGATGCCTGGGAGAGATCCTTGAACCTGATCTCGGAGATTGGGCCTATCTCCCCTGATTCAATGCTGATCTCGGAGCCCTGCTCTATTTCATCGGCATTGACAACTCTCGACCTGACTAGGTAGAATGAGGGTTCGGTTAGAGCTTGGATTTCATATCCTACTGGGCGTCTTTCGAGCACGTCTAGAACGCGTACCGAGGTAGTTGAGGACAGTGGTCCCTCGTCTTCCTCTCCGGCCCCATTAGAGTCGTCGGACAACATCTTTCTCGTTCACTGGAGGGGGGTTCCCCTCATCAATGGTTTAGTTATAGAAAAAACGCCAAAATAGCGTTTCAGAGGACGTGTTGGCGGACGATCTCGATTACTTCCTCGATCTCGGAAGTATCCATTGCGACTCTCTTGCTTGCAATGATGACTCTGACGCCAGCTACGTCCATTGGAGTTAGTTCTGCGATTTTTGCGCAGATATCTGGATTTTCGGCCAACTTATCGTTCTCCATGAGAACTGAGAAGAGGGCTGCGAAGACCTTTGGGTCGGTCTTTATTCCGCCTCTATTGGTGCTTGATGCCCACGTGGCGTGCTGCAAAGCCATCATCTGCTCGTAGGAAAGTTCGCCCCTCCTCTCATTCGCAGCATCCAGTAAGTCTCGTACGGTGGCAAAATCAACAAATTCTCTGTCTGACATAGAAACAACCTCACTTGGCGGGTCGCAAGTGTTCTGGCCTTGCAACCACAATTTTCTCCTTGTTACCTTGAGTTACTCTGACTACGAACGCGTTTCCTTGGGGCTCGACGATGGTGCCCGTGAGGCCCTGGAATCTTCGATGGGGCATCCCTCTCTGCTGTGCCCCGTCAAGGACGATGCAGACCTTGTCTCCTTCGGCATACGGATGCATCACTCTGTTGATGAAAATTCGTCCCTTCTCGGATTTCTTCTTCTTGAGAATGGATCTTGTTCCCTGCCTAGTGCCATGGGTTCTCGTTGCCATAATACCACCTTCGACCGTAGGTCGTGGAAGCGCTCGACCTGAGGCCTGCTATTAAGGGCGTCGGATTGGGTTGTTTCTCAGTCCGAGTGGATATCCTCAACATCGAGCCAGAGAACCTCGCATTCCATTCCTATTACTTCCTGCACTGATGGCACGGTCCTGCCCTCGTCGGAATGGACTAGCTCCTTGACGTAAGTTCCGGCCTCGCATCGTAAGGAGAACTGAATCTCGCTGCCCTCGACAATGACATCACTGATCGATGTGACTTTCCTCTTTCTTGTCTTGGCGGCCCTCCTGTGAGATACCCTCTTCGGAGTCTCTTGTTCGAGAACCACTCCCGATAGGGAGTTTATCGCCTCCACTACCTCGTCGGCAAGAGGCTCTTCTTCCACTCTGAATCGAATTGTGTAGGACTTTTCTGACCTTGTTTCCTTGACTCTGCTAACCTCTCTCTTTTGGCTCCATCTAAGCGAGTTTACTTCCACCTTCCCCGAAGATTTCGAGTTAATGTCATCTGTGAGCTTTTCCAAGTCCGTTTCCCTTACCCTTGGACCTTTGATCTCCAATACGAATGGCCTCCCAGAGCCTAGGCATCTGACGTCGATATCCTCTCTCCCCATGCCGTGAAACGAGGTGTCGTTTGCCTCCATTGACTCCCTTACTGGTTCGCCTATCAAATCTTGAACAGATTCGTTATACTGAAGTCCTGTTCCCTCACAGCTATCACAGTCTTCACCCCTGCCCCTACAGGCTCGACATGGCCATCTTGTCTGAGGTATTCCTCGCTCTAGTTTCCTGTATCTCCCGTAGATGAAAATGGGTCTGACGTCAACATCGACCCTTAGCGTCAACGCGTCTATGGTGATCATTATGTCAGGACTGTCCTTGACAAAGGAAATCCCCTGAATTCTGCTTGATATCTCATCTTGTATGGAATTGACGAAAGACGATTTCAAGGGCTTTGAACCCTGGGCCCCATGCTTGGTCCTAATCGAGTCCTCACTCTGGATCATGTCCTTTGGGAGGTGGATTCCGAATTGCATTGTCGAATACTGGTAGTCGCTGGTGGACTCTACTATCCTGTCTACAATGTTGGTGACATCCTCAAAGAGGTTCTCGCAAAGAGGGCAGAGGTCCGGGACCTCAACTTTCACCAGCTCGGAGTCCCTTGAGTGGGCCTCCGCTCGAAGTATAGCGCCGCCTTCAGCTCCGGTTGAGTCGACTCTTCGTCCACCTATCCTGTGTAGGCAGTTGTCACATGCCCCGATCTTGATCACATGTGCTATCCCGAGAGGCGCTGGGCAAGGTGGAGCGTCCCAGTCAATTGACCCCCCGGTATGGTAGTAATCATCGCCATCGAACCATTCCTCCTCGGGAGTTTCCTGATTTTCCAGAACCTCTGTTGGCTCGGCCTCTGCAGAACCGTAACTCGCGCTTGCGAAAAGGTGCCAGTCGCCCTCTTCAGGAACATCGGCAGACTCTGTGTTGGCCCCTTCCTCGTCCATGCAAATCACCGACGACTCGACGGGGGGGACCCATTGAGTCGACGTTGTGCCGCGTGAGAAGGTGGATTTGAGGGCTTCGCAAGTAATTTTCAGAGCCGCGTGCCCAATTCTTCGGCTATTTCCCTCAAGTGAGAGAACGCGTGTATTCCACTCGAGCATCCCGATGGCCATTCTAGCCTAATTGCGTACCTACCAACCACTTCGGCCCTTGGCTTCTCCATCCTGAATCTCTCGATTTCTTCTTCGAACTCCAATCTTCGTTGGTCGTTTGTTTGTCTTGGCTTACATTTGGCACATTGGCATCTCTTCCTTATGCTAAGGTAGCCGATCCTGAAAGACTCGCCGTCGGCAAATCTGAGAACGCAGTCCTCGTCACCCCTCTCCATCGCGGTTAGTGACTCGTAATCCTCCATGGCCCATCCAAGAGGCCCGAATTCAAGAGTTTACGCGTTCGCATCGGCGGAACGTGCCATGGCTACGTGCATCGCGACCCCGACTGGCATCAGCATTACTGCGAAGAAGATGGACGTCGTCCTTATCCAGGGTTCCACTCCCATTTCCAAGCTCCTCTTCCAAATCCAACGGGTTACGAAGATGTCGCCCGCTACCATGTGGGCCCAGGCGGCAGAGGCGCCTGCCTTGGTGCCAAGTAGGGTTGCAAGAGCATCCAGTGGTTGAGAAGACATCATGTCACCAAATAGCTCTGAGAGAGCATTTGGATCTGACAGGGAAACTGCGAACCAGATTGCCACAGGACCGAGGAAGAACCACGGGCCTCGCATTGCCTTCTCCGTTCTCTCGTCTTCGGGATAGGCTAGCATTAGTATCCAAAATGGTCCGATCCATGCCGTTGATAGGAAAAATGAAGCGTCATATACATCCATATTTGTTCCTCCTCATCTCTTTGATTTGATAGTTGGCCTTCTCATATCCTCAAACCATGTTTCTGCACCATTCCAGTCTGGAACTATGCCCATATCGGCACAAATCATCTTGGCTGAGATTCTACCACTCTCGAGGATGGTTGGGAGTCCGCTTCCGGGGTGGGTTCCACCTCCGACTAGGTATAGTCTGTCAAGCTCCTCGAACTTGTTCTGGGGCCTCCTCCAAAGCATCTGATCGAGACCGTGTGCTAGATTGAAGACTGCTCCCTTGTATATGTCTCGAGAGGCCCAGTCATCAGGCGTTACTATGGTCTGCGAAACGATGTGGTCCTTGATTCCGGAAAACCCGAGGTGCTCCATCTGCCCCAGAATAACGTCCATGTAATCGTCCTTTATTTCGTCCCAGTTGATTCCCTCGTGAGAGTTGCTGACGGGAACCAAGACGTAGATTGTAGAGTGCCCATCTGGTGCCATCGTTGGGTCGGTGACGCAGGCGTTTTGGACGTATATCGATGGGTCGTCCCAAGTTACCTTGTGCTCTGTGACCTCTTTCAGGTTCTTCTGGTAATCCTTAGCAGCGTATATCTGGTGGTGAGGGGTGTCATACAACTTGTCTATTCCCAAGTAGAGCATGTAAGTGGAGCATGAATATGACTTCTCGTCCAGTTTCTTGTTTGACCACCTTTTGCGCAGCTCGTCGGGGATCAATCCCTTCATTCCAGTTGCGAAATCGACATTCATTACGAAACGGTCGGCCGAGTAGGTCTTCTCGTCTGTTCTGGCGCCCACTACCCTCTTGCCGTCGAAAACGAATTCCCTTACTGGTTCGTTGAGTCGAATTTCGACTCCTAAATCCCTGGCGATCTTTCCCATCTTCTGGGTTATTGTGCCCAAGCCGCCCTCTGAGTGGAAGACCCCATGCTCGTACTCCAGGTAGGCGAGAATTGTGAATAGGCTTGGGGCCTGGAAGGGGCTCATGCCTAGGTACTTGGTCTGGAATGACATAGCCAACTGCATCCTCTCGTCCGGGAACAGCTTGGAAAGGTCCGATGAGACGCTCCTCCATGGCTTCAGGACCCTGGAAACCCTCAATGCCCTGCGACTGAGAAGATCTGCTGGTCCGCTCCAAGGCGTATTCAAGCAGTTCTTGGAGAGCCTCAACTTCTTCCTGTTATCCTCGATGTACCTACGGAAACCTTTGGCGTTCCTTTCACCGCACAGTTCTCCGATTTGGGATACCATGTCTTCTAGGTCTGTGGTGGCGTTAAGGCTCCCGCCGGCCCCGAATACCAGCCGGTAGTTCGGGTGCAGTGGAATGAGACCCAGCTCCTCATGGGCATCCATCCCCAGGGCCTCGAATATCTCCTCTGCTATCTCTGGGTAGTGGAAGAAGGTGGGTCCGTTGTCATACTTGTATCCGTCCTTCTCGAATACCCTCGTTCTGCCTCCCACATCGTCAGATTTCTCGAGTATGGTGACCTTTACGCCGGCCTTGGCCAGGAGCATGGAGCATGCCAAACCCCCCGGGCCCGCACCGACTACGATCACATCAGAATGCTCGTCCATTCACTCACCTAGCCCCAGCCCTTGTCTGAACTCAGCCAGCGACGGGCCCATTTGGGAAATCAACTTGACCTCGGGGTGAGTTCTGATTACCAGTCCGTCCATGTACATCAGAGAGCGTATTATTGGGAATGCCTCCTCTCCGAAATCTGCCCCTGCCTCTTCCACTGCGACTCTTACGGTTTTCATCATCAAGTCGGTCAGACTCTGCTCGCCGACGCTCTTGTCCCCGAAGTCTCCGTAAATCTCTGACATCTTATCCTTGAAGCTGGCCTTTCTTTGTTCGGAGGGGGGCTCTCCAGCCAGTCCCATTAGCGCTTCGAAAGCCCCATCCAGTTCATTCTTGGAAAGGAGCTCGAAGAAGAGGAACAGTGGTAGGCTGACATCCCTAGGGGCCTCGCAAATCGCACCGTTATCGATAAACACGAAATTTCCATCCTGATCAAATATGCAATTTCCCGGGTGCAGGTCTCCGTGAAATGTCCCTATTCCGAACATGTATGCCCCGTGAATTCTGAATAGTTGCAGCAGATCATCCCATGATAGGCTGGATTGCCCTATCATCTCCTCCAGCGAATCCCCCTTGACATACTCAGATACAAGGATGGACTTGTTGGACAGTTCTGGGTAGTACTTGGGGAACCTAAGTCTCGGCATCGGGAACTCACCAGAAATCTCGTCGCGTATTCCCCGTAGCCTCAGAGCTCCGGAAATCTCGTTCCTTAGGTCGAGCTCCCTCAATGTATAATCCTCTACGTGCCTAAGGAGGGCAACAGGGTTCCCGACCTTGCGAAGCTTCGGGGACACCATGAGGGCCAGTCTGAGCAATTTGCTCATTCTGGAGACGTCCCTCTTGAATTTCCCTTCATGGTCCTTCTTTACTACCTTCACAACCACCTCCTCTCCTGACTTGAGGCGAGCCCTATGCACCTGTCCCACTGAGGCGGAGGCGAGAGGCTGCTCATCGAACCAATCTATACTATCGTGAAAAAGACTCGGGGCCTCTCTGTCCAATATCGCCTTGACATCCTCTGCTGGAATTGTAGAGGCGTTTCTGTAGAGTGTCTGAAGTTGTCTGCATTTCTCGTCACTAAGTATATCAGGCCTTAGTGCGAAAATCTGTGATAGCTTGACTGCCAGTAGACCCTGTCTCTGAATCCAATCCAAGTCAGCAGGCGATTCCCTGGTGATTTGCCTCACGAAGAGTATGAAGTTCAGCAGTCTCACGATTGTTCCCGGGTTTCTTGAGGGGTGTCGATTGTATTACTCTTCTCAATAACCAGACTGCAGTTTAGAAAGGAATTGAAACCGGTACGCGCTGCAATAACCATGCAGAGGGACGCAGAAGGGCGATTGCTCTTTGACGATCGGCCTGATTTCAGGCCCAATCTCACTCCTAGGGAGATTTTCCAATTAGGAAGTTTCGGCGGCACATACTGGAGGCCGATCCACTCATCCGTGGCCGGCAAGGAGTTGTCTGACCAGCATCTCGAATTCGAGGAGTGGTGGGAGGGAATTCCGAATTCCCTCCTCACTAGTGAAGTGTATGACAAGAGTGTCAACAGGTTCGGAGTGAAGAGTGGGACCTCCTTGGAGATGTGGGAGTCGAAGGGGTGGATTCGCTCAGAGGACCCCTACGGGTGGGTCCAGTGGTACTGCAGGTTCTTCTCTGGCAGGAGGGGGCCTGATGACGATAGGCAGGTCAAGCGCTGGAATTCCTTCGCGGGGGAGAGGGGGAGGTTCAGGAGTCAGCTAATCAAGAGGGTGATAGCAAGAGAGGCTAGCTTCGATGATGTATCGGTTAGTCCGGTAATCAGGCAGTCTCTGCAGCACTGGGGATACAGACTTACTGAGGCTGACTTCGACAAGGCGGCGCTTAGGCTGTGGGAGAAGAGTTTCTGATTAGCAGAACTTTGGAAATCAAATGTAAAATAGTCATCCGCTAGGCCATCGTACGGAGCTGATTAGTTGTACGAGTACGAGCATACCACTGTAGTGGAAGCGGACATCGAGACAACCTTCGGGTGGCACGAGTACAAGGGCTCCTTTCGTCGCCTTATGCCGCCCTGGGAGGTTGCAGAGGAAGTCAGGGCCGATGACACTCTAGAGCCTGGCTCTCAGAGGATATTCAAGTTCCCAATGGGTCCTTTCAAGGGAACGTGGGTCGCGGAGCACACCGCCTACGAGCCCCCCAAGCACTGGGCCGACACCATGGTCAAGGGACCGTTCTGGTCCTGGGACCACGATCATCACTTCACCGAGTCCGACGGGGTTACCACGGTTTCTGACCACGTGAGGTACCAAGTCCCCTTTGGTCCACTCGGGAACCTGGTCGACAGGATGCTCGGTGGGATGCTGGTGAGAAGCAGGATCACCCGGATGTTCAAGGCCAGGGAGCTAAGGCTGCAGAGGGACATCGCACAACACTCCAAGTTCTCCCACCTCCCTCGAAAGAGGATACTTGTTTCCGGCTCCTCCGGACTGATAGGGACCCAGCTAGTGGCATTCCTCGACACCGGGGGTCACGATGTCTGGAGGCTCGTCAGGAGGTCGGCGAAGGAGGGTGAGAAGGAACTGAGCTGGGAGCCCGACGAGGGGGTCATTGACCCCTCCTCGATAGAGGGCTTCGACATCGTGATACACCTTGGGGGTGCTGGCATCGGGGACAAGCGGTGGAGCACCAAGAGGAAGGACCTGATAGTGGGCTCTCGCAGGGACTCCACCACACTCCTCTCGGACACAATCAGCCAGCTGGAGAACAAGCCGGAGTGCTTCGTGGTCGCCAGCGCGATTGGCTACTACGGGAACAGGATGGACGAGGAGCTGACCGAGGAAAGCCCCCCTGGAGAGGGATTCCTAACAGACACCGTGATTCAATGGGAGTCCTACGCCGACTCGGCCAGGGAGGCCGGGGTCAGGGTCATCAACACCCGCAACGGTATCGTGCTCTCGGCCGTGGGAGGGGCTCTCGGCCGCATGCTCCTGCCATGGAAGATGGGAGGGGGCGGACCGCTTGCCGGAGGGAGGCAGTGGATGTCATGGATATCCATGGACGACGAGATATACGCCATGCACCACCTTATGATGAGCGCCGGTTGCGAGGGCGCGTACAACCTCACTGCACCGAATCCCGTCCAGCAGAGGGTGTTCTCGAAGACCCTAGGGGGGGTACTTAGGAGGCCTGCCTTCGCACCGATCCCGGGGTTCTCGATGAGGATTCTCTTCGGCGAGCTCGCGGGGCCCCTGCTGATAGAGGGCCAGAGGGTCAAGCCCAGCAGGCTGGAGGCCTCAGGCTACGAGTTCCTGCATGAGGACCTAGAGGCCGCGCTGAGGGACTGCCTGGGAATGTGGAAGTAGGCGTCTGAGGGAGCCTTGCCATGGCGTGAGCAATGTCCGATGGGGGTTTCAACTATGCCTCGGAACACTGCTTCTAGGGGGCTCTTCGTCCCTCCCTACCCTGTCCAACAAGCCGAGGATCGCCGGGGCGATTACCATGCTGGCAAGCAGGGACAGACCGATCATTATGCCGCAGAACAGCCCGAATGTGGAGAAGAAGCCCATCTTGGACTGGTTGATGACCATGAAACCGGCGAAGTCGGAGACGGCGGAGCCGAACAGCGCTATACCGGAGGCGCCCCCCACTACCGAGAGGGCGTTCATAGGGTCCTTCCCACCGTGTGTCTCTTCCCTGTACCTCTCGACGAGGTGTATCACGTAGTCTATCCCCACTCCAAGGGATATTGCCGCGATTGACACCGTCACCATGTTCAGGCCGTAGCCAAAGGCGTCGACGAGCGCGTAGAGCCAGATTATGACTATGCTGATTGGCGCGGTCGTGACGGCAGCGAATGTGAATGCCTCGTTGCCCCATAGAACTGAAAGCACGATGGCTAGGGCGGCCAGAGGAATGGCATATTGAGCACCCATCAGGAAGTAGGCGAAGGATGACAAGATTGCCGCATTGAGGAGGGCCCGCTTGGCGAATTTGGGGTCCCGGACGGATTTCAGACTGTACTCAGCTGGCTCCTCCTGCCTGTATCCCCACCAAAGGGTGACGAAGCAGAGGACCAGCCCCAGGAGGATTGTCCCCTGGAGGTCGTCCTGCATCGAGTCGGCCGCCACGAACCTGATTACCGGTTCACCGGTTGGTATTGCCCAGGTCACTGGATACTCCTCTTCCGAGAAGGCGGAGGAAAGCTCTCCTCTAGTTCTGAGGTTGCTTGATGAGAGGTTCTGGAAAGGCGCCATGTCAGCCTCCAGTTGCTCCAGAGCAGGCTCCACGAGGGCGAATTGCTCGGGACTGGATATTCCGAAGCGCATCGATGTCCTCGGGTAATGTGGGGCTTCCCCTGAATTTGTCAACCACGGATTGTCATAATCGAGATCCCCTTCGACCTGGAGGAACTCTCCCACGATGCTAGTGGAAAGCGCTGGATAGCCTCCACTGGCCGGTATTCCTCTGGTCAGCATGAAGCCATAGAGGAAAGTCAGTGAACTGCTATCATCCGTCGATGGTATGAAGATGAACTCGAAGTCCCTGTTGGGGATGACGATGGTCTCACAACCTATTCCGCCATCATCTGATTCGAAGTCCCACCCCGCCTCCTCGAAAGGCGTCTGGTTCCATGCCATTGCGGCCCTTAGGTACCATAGCATCTGGTCTATGCCAAGTAGCTCGACATCCCCGCTTGGAGATCTTGTGAACTGATCCGGATCATCTGGCCCATGGGAGTTCATATTCCCCCTCAACTCCTCCATCGCGATTAGAATTCTAGGGTTGGTTATGTTTCCCTCGACCAGGATGTACGCTGGCTCTCCCTCGTCACTAAACCTCTCGTTGATCAAGCCCACGCCAACAGCTAGATCCGATTCCTCCTCGATGAAATCCTCGACCTGGAAGTCGCCCTCTAGGGAGAGCATCATGGGTACTGCGATGGATGTTATTAGAAGGGAGGCGGCAATGACCAGGGGGGAAAACTTCGCTGATTTTGTTGCTAGGGATGACAACCATGACTTGGGCACCATGTGGAGGATGTCAGAAGGCTCGTCCTGAAGCCTGCCCCTGGAGTCCAACCAAACGTCCACATCGAGCCTGGTTAGGGGAACCCACAATCCAGTGAGGAAGAATGCGCAAAGTACGCCTATTCCAGCCTCTATCCCAAATGATCTGAGGGCTGCTATGTCGGAAGACAGGTTCGCCGAGAACGCGACTATCGTAGTGACTGAAGTCAGCATTATCGCGAGGCCGACCTTGCTGATCGACATCCGAGATGAGTCCTCAGGTGATTTACCGGATTTCCTCTCTTCCTTGTACCTGTGAAGGCTGTGGAGACTGTCATCTATCTCCAATGCAAGAATTAGGATCGGGAGTAGGTTAGAGAATTGTGACCTGAAAATGAACTCAAATCCGGTTCTCTGACCGAATATTATCGCCCATCCAATTAGCCCGTACATCCAAGCCAGTGAAAGGACTAATGCCGTCGAGACTATGGCTACGTCGGAAATCCTTCTCAGATTAATCCATAGAAGGGCCACGACGGCGAATGACATTGTCACAACCAAGTAAACGCTCGATAGGAGTTCTCGATTTATTTCGACGTTTATCGACTCAGCGAACATCAGTGTGACTACCTGACTGTCACTCTCTCTGAGGTCCTCCTCCAATGAGAGGTATAGCCACTCGACTGAGCAGAGTTGGGCGTTGTTTTCCTCCTTTGATTTGCATTGATCCACTGTGTACCTAACGGGATCTGTCTTCAGAGTTAGTCCATCCCACTGGTATCCGAATTCTGCTGAGGCGTTCTTCCATGAGAATGTCCAGCCGTTTGATTGCATCTCGTCCCTGTCAAAGTTGACTATGAGCCAAGCTGCGGATGCGGACCACCTTCCATTCGTCCACTCTTCCGACGAGATGGAGCCGTCTTCTGCAATTTTATGGCCCACGGGACCGACTACTGGGCTCGATGGGTCTGGAGTGAATGCGCGGTCGTTTGAGAGGAACCTCAGGAATGCCCCGTTGCTGTTATTGGCCATCCTGTGAGCTGCGAGGTCTATGTGTGCCTGGGTAATATTCGGATCGTCGAAAACCAGACACTCAAGCTGGCCACAATCAGTCCAGTTCGTGGGGGCTGGTTCTGTGGATTCCTCTATGTCAAGAGTTGCAGCTAGCTTGTATGGATTTATCCGTGGCTGAGTCAGGGATGACTGCCCCGACATGAATGACCTGAAATCCGAGGCCAGATCTAGAATTCCTATAGCAGGGTCTCCAGAAATCTCAGATGCGATAGGGAGGTAGAACTCAGATATCTCGTTCTCTCGGAGAGTGTTGGCGTTTACGTCGATCTCCCTGAGTACTGTGAGATTTAGGATTCCACCGGCGGGGCTAGTGACTCCTGATTCCATTCCCGGGTAGTTTGCGATCATCCCGACGTCTGAGCCTTCCTCGCCGAAATATGAGGGGTCTCTGACGAAGACTCCGAAGCCCCATATGTTACCTGCAGCGGTGAATTCCTCCCTGAGTACCAGATTCGCGTCCAGCTCTGGTGACTCCATGTCATACGACTCGATGTCAATTGGCTCTAGGGTCGCGATAATTCCGGGGACCATCATTATCGTGAACAGAACTACAGCGACGTGGACCTTCCTCCTGCGAGGAATTAGGAAGTCAGCGACGTGTGAGAAGTCCCGCACGAATAATCGCCTGCGAGACCGGTATTTCATTGGTTGTGTGAGGCTACAAGCCACTCTCCCTCAAGGATCGAAGTGCTTCTACTTGGGACTCAGTGAGGCTTTCTGGTTCATCCAGAACGAACTCGATGTCCAGTGGGTCGCCAGAATGACCGTGCCCTTGGATTCTGCGCCTATCTCCTATTCTTGTCCCTAGGGGGACGCCAATCTCGATTTTCTTCCCAATCGGTGTCATGACCCTGACCTTCCCTCCGAGAAGAAGTGTCGTGATTGGTACGGGTACCTCTTGGATTAGCCTGCCTGCCTCCCACCTCCTGCCTTCCTCGGCATCGAGTCTTAGAGTGATCAGGAGGTCCCCGGGCTCTCCTTGCGGATGCTCGTGGCCCATGTCCTTGAGCCTTAGCTGCTGGCCATGAACCGCTCCGGGGGGGACTTTGACTGTCAGAGTGCTTCCCTTAGTCTGAACTCCCTTGCCATTGCACGATGTGCACCCCTTGGAGGTTCCAAAGGATGAACCCTTGCACCTCTCACATCTCCTGAGTCTCCTGTGGCTGAAACGGACTTCAGTGCCGGAGTTGGCTTGCTCAAGAGAAATGTCCAGGCCCGACTCGATGTTCGCGCCCTTCGTCGTCTCATATTGAGAAGCGGGCTGTCTGGAAGGGTGGGGTGGTTGTCTTGAGAATCCCTGCTGAGGGGATCCGCGGCCACCCATAAACTGGGATATTATGTCCCCCAAGTCCATCCCTCCGCCGAAGGGATTGCCACTGCCGAATGGGTTTCCTCCACGGAACATTTCCTCCATCCTCTTCCTCTCGTCATACTCCCTTCTAGCGTCTGCAGAGCCAATTTCCTCGTATGCGGTCTGGATTGACTTGAATCTCTCCTCCGCAGCAGCGTCATCTGGATTTCTGTCTGGGTGATATTGCCTGGCCAGCTTCCTGTAGGACCTCTTTATTTCGGCATCCGAGGAGTCCTTGGAGACGCCTAGAACTCGGTATGGGTCCTCCGCCATCGGTCATCCTCGGTGGAGTGTATGTCTTCAACCTGCTGAGGTCGGAATCGATGTGATAATGGGATTGGGGGCGTTGGGAGGCACATGGCAGTAGGTTGGGCTGTATTCAGGAACTACGTTGGGCACGCTAAGGAAATCAAGGGGGACGTCACTGATTACCCCCGCTTCTTCCTGATGCCCCCCACGGCACACGCCGAGGCGGATGAGGATGGGAATAACGTGATTGCTCTCAGCGCAAACGAGCACATAGACCACGAGGTCGAGATGGTGATCAGGCTCGGTGACAACCTGGAGCCGGTGGAGATGTGCGTCGGTTGCGACACCACCAACAGGACCCGTCAGACCCTGGCCAAGGAGAAGGGGTGGCCATGGCTCGAGGGGAAGGGGTTCGAGGGCTCGGGGGTCCTTGGTACGTGGGCCCCTTGGGACCCTAGGCCGATGGAGCTCTGCCTATCGGTCAATGGGGAGATCCGGCAACTGGCATCGACGGAGTTGATGGTTCACTCGTTCGAGTCGATAATGGGCCATCTTGAGGGGTGGTACGGTCTAAGTCCGGGCGACCTGATCTGGACGGGGACCCCGAAGGGCGTGGGAGCCATGAAAGAGGGTGACTTGATCGAGGCGTGGATGAAGAACTCACAAGGTGATATAATCAGCCATTTACATGGAGAATGCGTGGTTTAGTCCCATTTGTTGCCCACACCAAGAAACTGACTTCTAAGTCGTGGACCTAGGCAGTTTCTAGGTCGGATTGAAAAGAACGATACGTATCGGCAATCATGGCGGGATTGTTAGAGTCAGACTCATACATGATTAGGCAAAAGGTGCTGAAGCTCCTAGGCGAGGAGTTTCACATCTATTCAGATGGCTCGATGCAGAATATGATTGGTTATTCCAAGCAGAAGGCGCTGAAACTGAAAGAAGATATTAGAGTCTATTCTGATGAGCAGAAAACGGTAGAGTTGTTGAGAATAAAACAATCAGGTATGTTGGATTTCAAGGGCAATTTCGAGATTATCGATGGTCCCTCGGGTCAAAATATCGCCTCGATCAAGAGGAAGGCACTCATGTCAATCGGTAAGGATTCGTACAAGGTAATCGATACCAAAGGCAGAGAGGTTGGAGAAATCACAGAGGATAGTCTTGGACTTGCACTAGTCCGTCGGTTTGTCCCATTTGCCACTTACCTGATGCCGCAAAAATTCGTTATGAAAATTGGTGGAGCATCCGGTAAGGTGGTTTATTCTCAGACCATGAATCCGATGGTTCACAAGTTAATGGTTAGCGGAGTCAGCAGTTCGGGTATCGATCCAAGGATTGCTGCAGCTGGGGCTATTCTACTAATTGCAATTGAAGGTAAGCAGACACAGGCCGGCTGATTTCGAATTGGATTCAAATGGCGATAAACATGAAGAGTCTGGCTGAGAAGCTGATTCCGTTCTGGCCCAAAGACAGAAGTAGCCAGTAATGATAACCTTGAGGTGCGATATCCTCTCGCGACTTCATGGAGTCAGGCACACGTAGGATAGTGAACACTCAGCTCATCGATCACGATGGGGTAGTGAGAGGAGGCGACTTCCTCCTTCATGCCGACGGCTCTTACAGTCCGAGCAATGGTGACGAGGATGTTCTGGAGGCTATCGACGGAAGCGACCTCCTCATCACCAGGTCCCTGCAGAACTGGCACACTCACCTGCCAATGACTCTCAATAGGAGCATGGGCGAGGGGCTTGGCCTCATGGAATGGCTGGAGACCAGCATATTCCCCAGCGAGAGGAATCTAACGCCGGAGCTGGCAGCAATAGGAACTAGGGCATCGGTGGCGGAGATGATCGCTGGAGGCACCACTTTCGCCTGCGACATGTACCACTTCCCGGGATCCATAGCCCCCGTTGTGGCTGATTCTGGAATGAGAGGGATAATCTGCGGGCCCACGACTGACTGGCCCCCTCCAGAGGACGGTGGCAGCGACAGCGGGAAGGCCCTCAGTGAGCTAGAGTCGCTGATCAGATCAGGTCCCCTTGGCTCCGGCAGGGTGGAGATAGGGATTGCAACCCATGCGGTTTACACCTGCACCGAGGAGGTACTCAGGAAGGCCAGTGAGATGTCCAGTGACCTCGGTGCGAGGCTGAGCATACACACCTCGGAGACTAGGAGCGAGGTGGCTGAGTGCCACGCTAGGACTGGGATGTACCCAATTGAGTACCTTGACTCCATCGACTACTTCACCGAGGGAACCATCTGTGCCCATTGCGGTTGGGTCACAAAGAAGGAGATGCGGATACTCGCCGGGCATGGTGCGCACGCGGTCCACTGCCCGGTCTCAAACCAGAAGCTCGCTTGCGGGGGCACTATGTCTTACCCCGCCATGATCGAGGCCGGCGTTGACGTCCGACTCGGGACCGATGGCGCGGCGAGCAACAACGGCCTGGACATGAGAGCAGAGGCAAAGGCTGCCAGCCTGGTTCAGAGACACGACCACTGGGATGCTAGCATACTCGACCCGGTGGAGACCTGGCAGCTTGCGACCAAGGACTCCATGGACTGGGTGACTTGGGACTTGGACAATATCAGGATGAGACCCCGTGGAAGAGACAGCAGGAGGATCCTGTCGAACCTGATTTACTCCGGGACGAGTTGCATGGACGTCTTCGTCGACGGTTTCGGAATCCGCAGGGGCGGGGTCACCAAGACGATTGACGAGTCAGCTGCATCCAGGGAACTAGAGGATGCAGCTCAGGAATACTACTCAGAAATTTAGCGACCTACGTCCTCATTCTCAGGGCCTCTATTTCCGAGTCAGCTTCGCCAAGCGAGGAGAGGCAGGCCTGTATGTCGCCTTCTGCGAGATAGCCATCGGCTTCTGCGAGCAACCTCTCGGATCTAGCCCTGCCCTCGTCAGTAGCGGCTATCCCGGCTGAGTCGAGTCTTTTCCTCATGGATCCCCACTCCTTGTTCAGGAAGTCGAGTAGCTCTTGCGCGTCGTCCCTCTCGGACTCGAAGTCCCTGAGTTCCTTGGTCAGTGATCCTAGACTCTCAGACGCGCCTTCCCAGTCGCCTGAGTCAGCCATGTCTGAGACCGATTGCAGCCTAGAGGCCCAGTCCCCTCCATTGGGGAACCTGGACTCCAGCTGCTTCCTCTGTCTGAGGGCCCTCTGGACCTCCTTCATGGAGTCCGATGTGCCCCTTATGTCCCTAGAAATGCTCTCTGAGATTCCCTTTGACAGGGAGAAGTCGCCTGAGTCGAAGGCAGCCTTTGACTCCTTGAGACGCTCGTGTGAGTCGTGGCTGATGTCATCACTGACAGCGGACAGGGCTTGCTCCGCCTCCTTCAGGGCCCTAGCAGCCTCCTTCTCCAGAGAGCCGAGGCTTTCCAAGTGCCCCGGGATTGTTGAGGCGATCTGTATTGCTTCCAGGGGCTCCTCGGCCTCCATAGCCTCCCTCGCCGCAACAAGTAGTCCCCTGACTGAGTCTGCGGCCTGGCCAGTATGCTCGGATATCGCCTCCTCACCTTCCCTGATTGAGTTAATTGCCGTCTCCCAGTGGTCGATAACCACCTGAGCCTTCGTCTTTGCAATTCTGTATAGGATCTCGGCCTCTCTGAGGGATCCTAGTTCCGCCTCCCTCTCCCCCTGGTCGAAGGCCCTGCGTGGCCCCTTGGCAGAGGTGGTAACGGCCTCTGCACTAGTCACACAGGAAAGCGAGTCCTCCCTGATGTCGCCCAGATCTACTGACATGGCGATAATCCTCTCGGACTCCCTCATCGCCTCCTCTATGAGCAGGAATCCCTTTTCTGGGTCCTGCCATCCAACATCTCTGGCGTTCTTGATCAGTGAGGCAGCCTGTTCAAGGCCTGAGTTTTCGGTCCTCAGTTTCATCATTCTGGTCTCGGCCTCCTCGATAGCCTGAGAGAATTGCCTTCTCTCGTCATGAGCCTCGTCCTTGGCCAAGAGATCGGGAATCAAGTATGCGAGTGGAAGTCCGATAGTCACGGCCCATGCAGTCATTTCGGCTTCCGAATTAGCCAATACTGCTATCGCGAAGGCCAATCCGACAGCGCTAGTGAGGCCCCTCAGTCTGCGAGCCGATATCGAATGGTCGAATGTCGGATAGGAGGAGTTCCACAATGCGAGTGACACAGCAAGCAGGATTGTGGCCGAAATCAGTGAGTCTTGAGTGGGCGTCTCCCGTTGGAATGTGACCATCGCCATTGCCACAATTCCAGGCCATGCTATGTTGGATGCTACACCCACCCTTGTTCGTTCGACCGGGCCATAATCTATCAGATCCGAGAGTAGGATGGCCGAGATGAAGAGCGCGGCGACTGGGCCTGATCTGGCAATTAGTTCGGCCTCTCCCTGTACTGCTGGCCACAGCCACCAACCACCGCCGAAAACCAATATGAGCAGGCCAAAAAGGGCGAACTTCTCCACCCTTAGCTTGTGCTCGTTGATCACCCTCTGCGGGTAGTCGGGAAGCAGCACCATGACAGTTGAGCGGTGCCCTCCTCTCAAGAGGTTCGCGGATGATTGATTAATTCAGGGCCCGATTGAGTCTCGTCCCCAGAGTCGGTTAGCACCCCAAATCCCGATAGTGAGTACAACCAGTACGACTAGGAATGCCTGTGTAGATTTACTAATTGACGCGACGACCTTGGACTTTGCGATTATGGCGTCCTCGAACTCCAGTACCCCAGCATCATCGTCCATCGAGCTGACCCATTCGAAGTAAGGGTCGTAATCGCCAACTTCCTCAAGATGTACGTTGAGCTCGACGCTGAAAACTCCGGTGGAAGTGGCAGTGGCCCCTGGGATCATCACGTAATCGGTGCAATTCGCTGAGTTGCAAAGCCTTCCGGACGCGGTTGTAGCTCCCAAATTCTGCATGGTCACGATGAATACTACAGTCTGTCCCTCAGTCTGTTCGCCGATTACGTTCTGCTGCAGAACCTCGATATCAATGCCAAAGGCCGGGGCCACGGACAAGTAGAAGGAAATTGACCCCCTGTTTCCTGACGAGTCCCATGCCTCGATTTCGAATAGGTGGTTTCCGGTTTCCATAGGGGGAATTTGTACCTTCTCGGCATCTTCCCAAGAGCCGTTGTCAACCAGTTTCTCACTGTCCAATGACACAGCCCAGACTAGGTCTTGTATGGAGTCTATGTCATCGAATGACTCCGTGAGAGAGAGTATGACTTCATCGCCCTGTCTCGCGGGGTTGTCAGGGGATATGGGGACTGACTGTGCGATTATCTCGGGTATTATTGTGGGTGGTGAGCCATCCAATACTAAGACGTTCCAAGTCATTGATTCGTTGTTCCCAGCCTCGTCTGTCACCGTCATTGAAAGATCCCAGACGCTTCTTTCCTTGGATTCATGGCGATCGCTCACGTTGAGGTGCATTCCATTGATTTGGCCGCCCTGGGAGAACCTGTCTGTGAATCCTAGCTCGTCGTTGGAGAAATGCCTCCATCCCTGTGACTTGTTGGATGTTACTTCAATCAGGACCGGTTGCCCGAAGTCATCGGTGGATGTGATGTTCATCGTCAATTGGCTGTCCGACCTAACGCTGATGTAGCTCTGTGTTTCGTCATGGATGACCTGGGAGCCGTCTGACTGGACCTCTGTGAAGTGGGCGTACCAGACGGGGGGGGCGCCGTCCACGATGTTGTTCTCGTACCAGAATACGGTGGATGAGAAGCTGTCTGTGCATGTCACTGTTGCAGATACGACATCTCCTGCGGAGTATCCTAGTTCGGAAGGGATGATCGTCTGCTCGGTTTCCCTTGCCTCGAGAACGAATGTCCCATTGTTGCCGAATTCCCAAATTACTGAGGGGGTCTCCAGAGCGCTGTCTGTGCATGAAGCCGAGTATGTTGTCGGAGAGTCAAGAGGCATTGACCAGGACCCCTCGGCGCCAACTCTCTCTGCGGTGATCGAAGGAGGCTGGTTTTCATCGATTGAGATCCTGATGTCCGAGTAAACAGGGGATTGGCCCCTGATTACGGTGAACTCGCTTGGTGTGCCCTCGATTATTTCCTGCATCGCACTGTACCTGAACTCCCATGGGTGAGGGAGTGAGATCGTCAGGGGGACTTCCTCGATGACTGATCCCGATCTTGGTAAATCGATGAGTCTGGTGGACCTTGAGTCGGCCTGGGCCACCAGGGACGCAGATTCGTTCCATCCCCATGTTCCATTTTCGATTTCGACCGAACCAGTCCGAGGGGGCGTTACGGATACCGATGTTCCCTCTGATGATTGCATGGGCTCGTTATCGAAGGAGCAGCAGCCACCAGTCTCGGAGTCGATCCATGACCTAGCAGAAACCACAAGTGAGGCGAATGCGGAAACCTCTGCGGAATCTAGTGTTCCGTCTGAGTTTCCGAGGTGCAGGTCAATCTGGTTTCTGAGTCCGATGGACTGATTGGGGAGGAGGTCAGTACCGTATTCTTCACGGATAGTGATGCTAGCGGACCATGTTGCATTGATCTGGGACTCAGTGCCAATTTCCCCGGTGATTGAAAGGTATGAGGAGCCCTCTATATCGCTATCTTGAGGAGGGAGTGGATCTGATTCATCCTGCTCGAGGGGGGTTGTATTAGAATAATCTACAGCCATCATTGCATCTGATATCACACTCTCTCTGACGCTCTTCCAATTTCCGTCTGGACGCGTATTGGTGAACATGACGAAGACTACGGATTCACCGGAGTCCGTGACTTCCCTCCTGAAGTTGGTAGAAGACCCCGAGAAGGCCCCCCAGTGCTGCCAGACCTGTTCGTCCTCACTGAGAACGTAGACCCCGCTCCCGTACCAGGGCTGGTAGGTATCATACGAATTCTCGGTGAAGAACTCAAACGGGTCCTCAAAGATCTCGTTGTCGATGGTTCCATCGATGTGTGAGATGAACCTAGCATAGTCCGAGGCGGTAGCGATCCAGCCCCCTCCCCCGTCCTTCTCCTCGATCACGAAGGCCCCGCAATCGGGACCAGGTGAGAATGGGAATATTGGATCGCCGTCATCGTCCTGTCCATCAGGAAAGTGGCACCAGCTGGTGTAGTCATCGAAGTACGAGACCTCTCCCACTTCCCTCTGGTCTGGCATGGTCATTCCGATTGACATGCTTTCTATTCCCATGGGCGTCAGGACGCTTTCGATGATGTATTCCTCGTAGCTCATCCCTGTCTCAGCCTCGATAATCTGGCCAAGTATCTGATAGCCGATGTTCGAGTAAACGTACCTTGACCCGGGATCAAAGTCAAGTGGCCTTCGGAGCCACTCAGACAGTATTCTTTCCATGCTAATGGGCGCTAGGTTTCCATTGTCGTAGTCTTCGATCAAAGACTGTTTATCTATGCAGTCGTCGTTCTGCCAAGATCCGACCCATGAGTTCCAATGCCAGTAGGTGGGGTCGGAATTCGGGCTTCCGTCCCTGTCGAACCCGGCTCGGTGGTTCAGTAGCATGGAAACTGTGATGTCGTCTATCGAGTACAGTGTCTGATGGCTTGGGTAGTCGCACCCCTCGAGTTCCGGGGGGAGGAGGTGTGGAACTAGGTCTACCATTCTGTCATCCAAGGAGATTGTCCCGTTCTGAACGAGAGTCAGTATGCCAGCTGCGGTAATTGCCTTGGAAAGGCTGGCTATTCTGAACTTGGAGTCGACCGTTACTTGCGAGGACCAGTAATTGCCTCCCTCGTCAGTACCGTTGGAGGAGATGCCGTATCCCTTGTTGAAGACCAGGGAGCCATTGTACATGACTGCGACTTGTGCTCCGGGAACCTGCCAATCCAAAAGGAGGTCTGAGATGTCGGAGTCAAGTTCGGAAAAGGGGTCGTTAAGTGAGACTGGGTCGTCATGAGCCGAGGCTATGGCCGGGACAATGGAAATTAGCATTAGAGATACCAATGCCAATGCCTTGGTTCTGGATCCCATGCCGCTAACCCCTGTGCACTATTGTAGAGCCTTGCTCATCTATGCCGAGGGGCATTGTTACTAGTCCCAGATTGCCCAGCTCTTCCCTTGTCTTCGCATTTCCGTGAACTAGGAAGAATCCCCCCCCTCCAGCCCCTAGGAGTTTAGCTCCGGTAGCCCCGCTGTCCATAATCTGGTCGTATATCTCATCTATCTCGTCGATAGAGACGCCGGAAGAAATTCCCCTCTTCTTCTCCCAAGTGGCTTTCAGCAGTCCGCCCAAGCCAGATAGGTCCCCCGACTCGAGCATGTCTCTAGCAGAATCGGCATGCTCCCTTATCTCTCGAAGCCTGGATAGTTTGTCTGCCTCACTTTCAGGGTCTTCGCTGAGAACTTCGCTTGCACTCCTCGTCATCCCAGTGAAAACCAATGTGAACTCCTCAGACATCCTGTTTTTCGTTTTCATGGAGACATCAAGAGGGATCACCTCGGCAGTCCCTCTGCCGAAAGAAATGCTGTTTATCCCCCCGAATGAAGCGGCATACTGGTCCTGTCTTCCTATTGGTTGGCCTAGTATGTCTATCTCGATTTCACAGGCCTGCTCCGCAAGTTGCCTTGGCGAGGGGTCGTGGCCCGCATAGGCGTGTAGCGCATTCAGGAGTCCGACGGTGACAGAGGAAGAAGAGCCGAGGCCAGTGCCTCTTGAGGGAATATCAGCTATGGTTGTTATCTCCACTCCAGAAGTAACTCCGGTCATCCTCATTGCCTCCCTCACGAGCTCGTGCTCTAGATCCTCGAAATCCTCCACTAACTCCATCTTCGAGTATGAAACCCTGACCAATTCGTCGAATCTGCGGTTCACGGTTACATGGATGTGCCTATCCAATGCCATCGAGGTCACCATCCCACCGGACCCCTCCGAGTTTGAGAACCAGTCTAGGTCCGTTCCGCCTCCGCAGAAAGACACGCGGAGCGGTGTCCGGCTGATTATCATCAATACTGGGGGTGGCGCACCCCACATCAAGCCGACGGTATCGTGTCAGGCAGCAATAATCACCGATGACAACACATATGACCTAGTCACTGCCGGGTCGAGTGGAGAAAGATGTCCGACGTCGTGACTATGGATGATCTAACCAACAAGGAAATCATGTCTATTCTTGATGATGCAGAAAGGCTCATTCCAGTCGCCAAGGGGGAAATTCACCTTCCACTTCTGGAGGGGAAAGTCCTGGCAAACATGTTCTTCGAGAACTCGACAAGGACTAGGATGTCCTTCGAGTCAGCAATGAAGAGACTTGGCGGATCCGTGTTGAATTTCACGTCTGTAGGCACATCGGTTGCGAAGGGGGAGACCCTCTTCGATACGATGCAGATGGTCGATGGTTACGCGGATGTGGCAGCGATAAGGCACCCACAGCAGGGAGCGGCCCAGTACAGCGCCGATGCGATTGGGATTCCAATACTGAATGCTGGAGATGGAGCTGGAAACCACCCCACTCAGACCATGCTTGACCTGTTCACAATAAGGGAGGCCCATGGGACCTTGGAGGGACTCAATGTGGCTCTTGTCGGCGACCTCAGGTACGGGAGGACGGTTCACAGTCTGTCCCATGCACTAGTCAGGTTCGGTGCTACTCTGACACTGGTCTCACCAGAGAGCCTCAAGATGCCCGTTGAGATAGTCTCAGACCTTCGAGAGCACGGGGCAGAGGTCACTGAGACTAACGATTTGAGTGGGGTTGTTACAGAGGCAGATGTCATCTACATGACCAGGATCCAGAAGGAGCGTTTCCCTGATGACGACGAGTACGCCAAGGTCGCGGGAATATACATGCTCGATTCATCCGACATGACGGGGGTCAAGGCCGGGATGATTGTGATGCACCCACTCCCACGCGTCAGCGAACTGCACCCCAGCCTTGACGATACCAAGAACGCCAGGTACTTCCAGCAGGCATTCAATGGGGTTCCCACAAGGATGGCACTGCTATGCAGATGCCTAGGCGTAAAGGTTCCGAAGAAGGTGAAGTAATGGGTGAGATGAGGAGAGTCACGGCCATCTGCAATGGCACTGTAATTGACCACATTCCCGCTGGACACGCGCTTCAGGTGATTAGGATGCTCAGGATAGACACCAACAGGTCAAACCCTGTCTCCCTGGTGATGAATGTCCCCAGTGACAAGATGGGCAGGAAGGACGTTCTGAAGATCGAGGACCTGGAGCTTAGCCAGGAGGAGCTGGACAGGCTCGCCCTGATTTCCCCTCACGCTAGCGTCGCGATAATCAGGAACTACGGTGTCGCTGAGAAGAGGGTCGTCGAGTTGAATGAGGAGTTGGTCAATGTTGCCAGCTGCACTTTCTCCAACTGCATAACGCAGAACGCGCGCGAGCCGATGCCACAGAAGCTCAGGGTAGTCAGCGCCGACCCTCTGGAAGTCAGGTGCCACTACTGCGGGCGAGGCCAGGACCTCGATGAGATTGTCGAGAACATCCTGTGATCATTAATCGGGTCTCTGATCGAAAGACACAACCTTGAGAAGTAAAATTAGATCTTGATTCTAATTTTCCAAAGGTCTTACGAAAGTCTTGACGATTAGCTGAGAGATTGCGACGATAGAAAAGATAGTAGCCGCGACTAAAGCGATCATTGAACCGCTACCCGTATCCAATTCAGCTGAGAAATATAGTCCCAGAAAGACAGCACTTAATCCGAAGATCTGGGTCAAAATAAGACAGGATCTGAAGCTACGGCCAATCAGCTGAGCGGTGGCCGCTGGAGTCACCAACAATGCTGTGACCAGGAGAGTGCCGACCACTTGCACCATACTAACGACTACTGCTGCAGTAATGATGCTGA
>CETH01097132.1_pt1 | contig 28830 bp, 23 predicted proteins | sample 361461 | NCBI WGS metagenome assembly CETH01 (sample SAMEA2622695, study PRJEB7988) | marine metagenome | isolation source: saline water (ENVO:00002010), including
TATCTCACACTTCATCAGTAAGTTCTTCAATTCATCATGTCAGTATAAAATTGATCAAGTTTTCCAACAATAATTATTATCTTTTCATACCTAGGGGTTTTGCCTTATCAATTTGGGAAATTTTAATAAATTCCTCTAAACAATTTGGTTATGAAATCTTAGAAAGATAATTAAGTTCATAGACAATTTTTTTAAAATGAATAGATAGAAATTATGAATTTTACTACTCAAGAATATAACGCTAGATTAACAAATGTAAAAAGTAAAATGTCTGAGAAAGGATTAGACGTTCTTATTCTTTCAGATCCTTCTAATATGAATTATTTAACAGGATATGATGGATGGTCATTTTATGTTCCACAGGTGGTAATAATATCCTTAGACAAAGATCAGCCAATATGGTTTGGAAGAAAGCAAGATTCTAATGGTGCAAGAATTACTACTTTTCTTAAAAATGAAAATATACTAGGATATCCAGAAAAATTAATTCAATCTCCACCTTCTCATCCTTTTGATTATTTATCTATTTTTATTAAAGAAAATAAATGGGAAAATAAAAATATTGGAGTTGAAATGGATAGCTATTATTATACTGCCGAATGTCATAATAGATTATTAAATCATTGTCCAAATGCAAATTTTAAAAATGGTTATTTGTTAGTTAATTGGATTAGATATATAAAATCTGACTCAGAGATAGCTTATATGAAAGAAGCAGCTAAACTAGTTCAAGCTGGAATGCGAACGGCTTATAATGAAATAAAACCGGATATAAAACAAAGCTTTGTTGCTGGCAAGATTCAACAAACTCTTTTGGGAGGTAATGAAGATATTCAAATTGGTGGAGAATATTCTGGTTTAAACATAATTTTAGCTAGTGGAGAGTCAGCTTCTGCCTCTCATCTCACACCTACTGATAAAAAATTAAAGCAAGATGAAGGAACAATAATTGAGTTGGGAGGAGTAAAAAATAGATATCATTGTGCATTATCTAGAACTGTATATATAGGGAAACCAGATCCAAAAATAACAGACACCTTAAAAATTACAAATGAAGGAGTTGAAAAAGCAATTGAGGCTACTAAACCAGGCAATAGTTGTCATGATGTGGCTGTTGCATTTTGGAAAGTTCTAGAAAAATATGGTGTGGAAAAAGAATCAAGATGTGGTTATTCTATTGGAATTGGATATCCCCCGGATTGGGGAGAACATACTCTAAGTATTAGAAAAAATGAAATGACTATTTTAAGACCAAATGTAACATATCATTTAATGGCTGGTATGTGGATGGATACTTGGGGTTTAGAAATAAGTGAATCTATTCGTGTAACTGAAAGTGGAGCTGAACTATTTTGTAATTTTCCCCGAGAACTTCACTTAATCTAAAATATATGAGCGATAAACCAGAAATAAGTTTTGGCACTAGAATAAGAAAATCCCCTTTTTTTGATTCAACCATTAAATGGGGTTGTAAAGGCTACACAGTATATAATAAAATGTATATGCCAACATTTTACAAATCATTTGTAGATGATTATTGGTCTCTGGTAAAAGATGTAACATTATGGGATGTTGCAGGAGAAAGACAAGTTGAAATAAAAGGTAAAGATGCTGAAAGATTTATAGAATTTATTACACCAAGAGATATTTCTAAATGCAAAATAGGTCAATGTATGTATATTTTATTAACTGAAAAAAATGGTGGAATAGTTAATGATCCAGTTTTATTAAAATTAGATCAAAATCATTTTTGGTTATCAATTGCAGATAGTGATGTCTTATTGTGGTGTTTAGGGATTGCTTCATCAAAAAATTTTGATATTTCATTAGGTGAACCTGATGTATCTCCATTATCATTACAGGGTCCAAAAGCCCCCTCTGTTATGGAAAAACTTGTTGGTTCATGGGTAAGAGATCTAAAATTTTTTAATTTTAAAAAATTTCAAATAAGTGATATTCCTGTTTATATAGCTAGAAGTGGTTGGAGTGGTGAAGCAGGATATGAAATATATTTATGCGATGGTAAATTAGGAAATGAATTATGGGAAATTATTATGAAAGCTGGAAAAGAGTTTAATATTGCTCCAGCTGCCCCTTCTCAAATAAGTAGAATTGAATCTGGCATGCTTTCTTATGGTAGTGATATGTCTTTAAGCGAAACGCCGTATGATATTAATTTAGAAAAATTCATAGATTTTGATAAAAAATCTAATTGTTTATCAATGAATCATTTGAAAAAGATTAAAGAAGAAGGGCCAAAAAAAAGATTGGTTGGTATAGAAATTGAAACATCAAATTTTGATGATTATATAGCTGATCATATTATTTTGTATGATAATAATGAAAAAATAGGAAAAATAACATCAAGTGTTTATTCTCCGAGATTAAAAAAAAATATTGGGCTGGCTATAATTAATTTTTCAAAAAATATTACTAATAGTGAATACAATATCAAAATTAAAGATAAATTTATAAAGACTAAAATTTGTAAATTGCCTTTTTTAAGAAATAAATAATTTATTTATTTATTTTTTTTAAATTTTTTTCAAAAATATTTAATGTATTTCCACTAGCAAAGTTGTGCTTTTTTAATACTTTAAGAATAGCTACTAAACAATCATCTCTTATTTTCTCTATTTCATTTATTGATTTTCCATTGGTTTGTTTTTTTGTGCCTCTTGAAAATCTTTCAACTATTTTTTTATTTAGATTTGGAGCTTTCATATGTGACCAAGGCCATTTAAGTGCAGGACCAAACTGATTTATAAAATGCTTAGTCCCTCCTTTGCCACCTGCCAAAAACCATAACTGGTTAATGCCCATTATTGACCATCTTAGTCCAGGTCCGTGAGTAATTGATTCATCAATCTCTTTTGTGTTAGCTACATTATCTTTTAGTAAATATAAAACTTCTCTCCACATAGATTCTTGTAATCTATCAGAAATATGCCCAGGTATTTCTTTTCTTACTAAAAGCACATGCATACCAATATTTTCATAAAAATTTTTAGCTAATTTTTTAAAATGATTTGAAGTTTTTTTACCAGGAACTATTTCTACTAAAGGACATAAGTATACAGGATTAAAAGGATGAGCTACTAAAAATCTTTCAGGATTTTTAAAGTTTTTTTGTAATTTACTTGGCATAAATCCTGAAGTGCTTGAGCAAATAATTTTTTTTGGATCGGAATTTAAATCAATCTCTGAGAGAATTCTTGATTTAAGTTTTAAATTCTCTGGAACATTTTCTTGATAAATATCTGATAAATTTATTAATTCATTTAAATTTGTTGTAAAACAAAGTTTCCCTTTTTTAGGCATCTTCAAATCTGATGTTAGTTTTTTTAAATAAGGTAAAGCTCTATTAACAGATTCTTTAAAACTAGATTCTTGACTTGTATTTTTGTCAAATCCTATTACATTTACACCATAATGAATAGCTCTAGCAGCCCATCCACTACCAATTAAGCCAGTTCCAATAATGCCTATGGTTTTTATTTTTTTCATTAGTCAATTAAATATTGAATTTTTATATATTAATAATAAGATACTTTAAATTATAAATAAGGAGCTGATATGAACAGATGGTATTGGATTATTGGAATTGTAGTTGTAGTCATAGTACTTTATTTTCTAGCAACATAAATATTATAGCATTTCCTCCTATAAATATTTAAAATTTTCTACTAGTCATAATTAATGAAATTATGACTATTATTACACCTATAATTTGTAAAAAAGTTAAGCTTTCATTTAAAAATAAAATTGCAGAAGAAATTGCAACAAGTGGTTCAAGATATAGCAATAATGAGGTTTGAGTAGAACCTATAACTTTTACTGCATTCAGTTGAAATAGAAGAGCAATGAAGTAGCATAGAGATGCAAAAATTATAAAAAACCATCCAAATAAAGGAATATCGAAATCTAAATTATCAAATGCTAATATAATGGTTATAAAAAAACATAAACATAAAATGTTGATGAATGAGTGAATAATCAATGCATTAAGATATTTTGCAAGATACTCATTTGTAATTAATATAATTGACGCCCCAAAAGAAGCTAGTAAGGCTAGCGAAACACCATAAATATTTAAATTACTAAATGTAGGAGTTAGTGCTAAACCTAAGCCTATAAAAGCTGAAAGAAAACCTATAAGTTTTGAAATTGTTAATTTTTTAGTTTTTATAAAAAAATAACTAATTATTACTAGTGGGTAAGTATAAAAAATTAAAGCTGTTAAACTTACTGGAATATAATTAACAGAACTTAAAAGTCCAAAGGTTAAGCATATAAATCCACAAGATATAAGTAATAAAAAATAGAAATGTTTAAAGATTTCATTAAAATCTATTTTTATAAAAAAAATAGGAAAAGCAATTAAAAAACATGCAATTGAAAATCTAGCAAAAATCGCTAAATTAGGATCTCCTCCATATTCATAAGATATTTTAGCTGTTGTTGGAATTAAACCAAAGAAACAAGCAGCACTAATCGCATAAATTATACCTTTAATATTCATATTTGTTAATAAATAGAAATAAATTTAAAGCATTTCTTGAAAAATAAGCTAAGTTCTTTTATCACATATATTTATTATTTTCACAAGGAGATATAATTTGAATAATAACATAGAGTCATTTGTAAAATTTGAAAAAATAGATAAAAGTTACGATGGTGAAATTTTAGTAGTTAAAAACTTAAACCTAAATATAGATAAAAGTGAATTTGTTACAATGCTAGGACCATCAGGATCAGGCAAGACAACAACACTTATGATGCTTGCCGGATTTGAAACCCCAACAAACGGAGAAATTTATTTAGATAATCAACCTATTAGTAAGATTCCACCTTATGAAAGAGAAATTGGTATGGTTTTTCAAAATTATGCTTTGTTTCCTCATATGACTGTAAATGAAAATTTATCTTTTCCATTAGAAGTTAGAAAAAAATCAAAATCAGATATTGAAAATAGAGTTAAAAAAGCTTTAGATATGGTAGAGCTTGGAGATTTTGGAAATCGTTTTCCAGCTCAACTTTCAGGAGGTCAGCAACAAAGAGTAGCTCTTGCTCGGGCTTTAGTTTTTGAGCCTCGATTGGTTTTAATGGATGAACCTTTAGGAGCCTTAGATAAAAATCTTAGGGAACAAATGCAATATGAAATTAAGCACATTCATGAAAGAATAGGTATAACCGTGGTTTATGTAACTCATGATCAAAGTGAAGCTTTAACAATGTCTAATCGCATTGCTGTATTTAATGATGGTGTTATTCAACAACTTTCCACACCAGATATTTTATATGAAAAGCCAGAAAATTCCTTTGTAGCTCAATTTATAGGAGAAAATAATAGAATGACGGGTACTATCAAGGAAATTGAAGGTGATTTTTGTTTAGTTGATTTGGATGGAGGCGGTATAGTAAAAGCAATGAAAATTAATGTTAATTCAGTTGGGGAAAAAACTCAACTATCAGTCAGACCTGAGAGAGTAGTTTTAAAAGAAGAATCTTCTGCTGACGTAAATACATTTAACGGCACTGTAAAAGAATTGATTTATTTAGGAGATCATATCAGAGCTAGATTAAATGTATGTAATAATGAAGAATTTATAGTCAAAATCCCTAACGAAGGAAATATAAATATTGAAGAAGGTTCAAACATAAATGTTTCATGGGATGCAAAAGATATTAGAGCCCTTGATTTTAACTAAATATTTATTTTTTATACTAATTTTCCTAGATTTTCGGTCTATTTAACCCTTTTTTTTAGTTTCTAAGCATGTTATGAGCAACGTAGAAAAAGACATAAACGACAAATTAAAGTTAACTTAAAAAAGGGAGGAAGATTATGTCAAATTTTTTTAAAGCCTTCTTATTTATTTCTTTTCTTGCATTTCCATTTGGAGCTAATGCAGATATTACTGTAGCTTCATGGGGCGGTGCATATACAGAAAGTCAAATTAAGGCATATGTAGATACTTATAAAGATCCAGGATCTGTTAAGTTTGAAGCATACAACGGAGGTCTGGGAGAAGTTAGAGCTCAGGTTGAAAGTGGAAATATCAAATGGGACGTTGTAGACGTTTTACCATCTGAAGCTATTGTTGGCTGTGATGAAGGTTTATTTCAAGATATTTCTATGCATTACGATGATTTCCCAAAAGCACCAGATGGAACTGGCATGATTGCGGATATGGCAAATAGTGGAGTGACAAATCTTTCAGATTGTTGCGCTCCTCAAATTTTCTGGACTTATGTAGTATTTTTCGATCCAGATGCTTTTTCAGGTGAAAAACCATCTAGAGCTGCAGATTTTTTTGATACAGAAAGATTTCCTGGAAAAAGAGGTATTCACACTTGGGCAAATGGTATTGCTGAACTAGCACTAGTTGCTGACGGAGTAACACCTTCTGCTGTTAATACTGTTCTTGATAGTCAATCTGGAGTTGTTGATAGAATTTTTAATAAACTTGATACAATTAAAGATGATGTTGTTTTTTGGTCTGCTGGATCAAAACCATTAGAATTAGTTAAAAGTGGCGAAGTTATAATGTCAATTGCATACAATGGTAGAGTTGGAGCAGCTAACTTAAGTGAAGGTGAAAACTTTGAATACATTTGGGAAGGTCAAACTCTTGAGCAAGAATATATTTGTATGACTGCTGGAACACCTAATTTCGATGAAGCTCTAGAGTGGATGAAATGGGCTTCAGCGCCTGAACAACAAGCAGGACAAGCTAAATATATAACTTATGGTCCTATGAGAGCTTCAGGTATAGATATTATTGCAGCAAACGAACCATGGTTTCATACTGGCATAAATGTATTAGATCATATGCCTAATACTCCTGATAAATTAGAAATATCAGTTGTGGCTGATCCTGTATGGTGGGCAGATAATGGAGCTGAAATCAACGAGCGCTATGGTGCTTGGATGGGTAACTAAGCTTGATTATAAATATAATTTAATTTAATCTAAGGGCGAGTATAACTCGCCCTTTTTTTTGGAGGTTATTATTACAGAACAAATTTTAACTACTGATGGAATTCCTTTAAAAGAGAGTCTTAAAAAAGCTGAGCGAAATAATAAAATCAGAGCTTTTTTCTTAGTATTTCCTCTTTTAATATTTATAATTATAACTTTTGTCGTGCCAATAGGCGACATGATGTTAAGAAGTGTTGATGATAGCCAAATTAACACAGTTTATGAAAAAACATTTGAAGAATACAAAAAATGGGACAAATCAAAAGATGAATTGCCTCCAGAGTCTGTTTATAAAGCTTTATTTCTTGAAATAGCATACGGAGATAAACTTCAGCTTGGTAGAGCCTTAACTAGAATGAACTATTCTAAATCAGGTTGGAAAAGCCTAATTAAAAAAACACAAAGAGGAATAAAAAAAATTGTTAAATCTGGTGAGGAGCCCTTATCATATAAACAAACGTTAATTGATATCAATGAAAATTGGGCTGATCCAACTTTCTGGTATGCGATGGGTCAAATGATTAATAAGCAAACATCAATATATTATTGGAATGCAATTGATAGGACATTTGATCAAGATCAGAATGTAGTAATGCAAAACGAAGATAGAAGAGTATATGTTTCTACTTGGATTAAAACATTTAAAGTTAGCATATATGTTACATTTTTTTGTTTATTATTAGGTTTCCCAGTTGCCCATTTGTTAGCAAGTTTACCCTTAAGATATAGTAATATATTAATGATTTTTGTTCTTTTACCATTTTGGACTTCTTTGCTTGTTCGAACTACTGCATGGATTGTTATGCTGCAGCAAAATGGAGTAATTAATGATGTTTTGGTTTGGCTTGGAATTTTAAGTGATGATGGAAGAATACAGATGGTTTATAATCAAACAGGCACAATTATTGCAATGACACAGATACTTTTGCCTTTTATGATCTTGCCTTTATATAGTGTAATGAAAGTTATCCCAAAAAGTCATATGCGCGCAGCTCAAAATTTGGGTGCAAAGCCAACTATTGCATTTATAAGGGTTTATTTACCTCAAACAATTCCAGGTATGAGTGCAGGAGGTTTGCTAGTATTTGTTTTGGCAATAGGTTATTTTATAACTCCTGAATTAGTTGGAGGAAAAGATGGCCAACTAATTGGTCATTGGATAGCTTATCATTTAAAAACTACTTTAAATTGGGGTTTATGCTCTGCATTAGGGGCAATTTTGTTAGGAATTATGCTTATATTATATTGGTTATATAATAAGATTGTTGGAATAGATAATATAAAGTTAGGATAATATATGGCTTTACCAAGTTACTCTACACCTTCCCAAAGAATTTTTTATTACTTATATCTTTTCTTTTGTGGAACTGTCCTGTTTTTTTTAGTAGCACCACTAGTTGCAATCATACCTATATCATTTAGTCAATCTCCATTTATGATTTTTACTGATGGAATGGTAGCTTGGCCTCCTGATCCCGAAGCTTGGTCCTTTAGGTGGTATAGATATATGGTTGGTATTTGCGAAGATGAAAATTTAACTACACCATGTAGCAACAAATGGATGGTAGGAACGGTTAATAGTTTTTTTATAGGTTTTATTTCAACTTTTATTGCCACTGCATTAGGAACTCTTGCTGCTTTAGGATTAAGCAGACCTCACATGCCTTATAAAGGGTTAATAATGTCTATTTTGATTTCCCCAATGATTGTGCCCCTAATTATCACTGCAGCAGGTATGTTTTTCTTTTATGCAAAAGTCAATTTAGTTTACACTTTTACTGGGGTTATTCTTGCCCATGTTGCTCTCTCAACTCCTTTTGTTGTAATAACAGTAACAGCAACTTTAGTAGGTTTTGATAATAATATGGTTAGAGCCTCTCAAAGTTTAGGAGCTAGACCTTTACGAACTTTTTTTAAAGTAGTTATGCCTTTAATTCTGCCAGGAGTGATATCAGGAGCTTTGTTCGCATTTATTACATCTTTTGATGAAGTAGTAATAGTTATGTTTATGGCTAGTTTAGATCAACTCACAATTCCTAAACAAATGTGGGCAGGTATTAGACAAGAAATAAGCCCAGTTATTTTATGTATGGCTACTTGTTTAGTTATTTTGTCAATATTTTTATTAACCACAGTTGAATTGTTAAGACGTCGATCTGAAAAATTACGTGGCATAACACCTAGATAAAAATTGTGGAAAAAGTAGCTGTAATTGGCTCTGGAATTATAGGTATATGTTCATCTTATTTTTTACAAAAAAATAATTTTGAAGTAACATTGTTTGATCCTGAAAAGCCAGGATCTATGACAAGTTATGGACATGCTTGCACTTTTGCTAATTATGGTTTTATTCCTATAAATTCACCTTCATTATTTAAAGAAATTCCATCAATGCTTATTAACTCTGAAAGTCCACTTTCAGTTAATTATTGGTACATCTTAAATAATTTAAATTGGGCTATAAAATTTTTAAGAAATTGTAGAAAAGAAAAAGTAAGTTATATTATTTCTTCATTAGCTAACTTGTTAAACCATGCTAGTAGTTCATACGATGAAATATTTAATGATATAAATGTGTCTGAGTATATAAAAAATGCTGAAGTATTAAGCCTATATAAAGACAAAGATGAATATCTTAATTCACAGCATACTAATAATTTAAGAAAAAAATATGGTGTTAAAATTCAAGAATTAAGTTCTAATGAAATTTATGAATTAGAACCTAATATTGCCCAAATTTATTATAAAGGAGTCATGTATAAAGGTTCAAGATACACAACTAATCCTTTGATGGTAAGTAAAAAAATATTTGAAAGTTTTATCTCTAGAGGTGGAAATTATATTAATGATAAAGTTATTAATATTGAAAAAAACAACAATAAAATACTAATAAAATCTCAAAATAACTCTGGCTTGTTTGATAAAATATTAATCGCTGCTGGCTCTTGGTCTAAAAATTTAGCTTTATTAGTTGGAGATAAATTTCCTTTAGAGACAGAAAGGGGTTATCATTTATTATTTAATAATAAGGATAGAATTATAAATCGACCTGTAAGCTGGCCAAAGTATGGAATTTATTTTGTACCTTTACAAGAAGGTTTGAGAGCAGCAGGAACAGTGGAAATAGCAGGATTAAAAAATGGTATTAATAGGAAAAGATTAAAAATGATTGAGGATCAAAGTAGGAAATTATTTCCTCAATTAGGAGAAGTAAAATCTAATTGGATTGGGTTTAGACCCACTCTACCTGACTCAATGCCAATAATTGGAGAGTCTGCAAATCATAAAAATATATTTTATTCATTTGGACATCAACATATAGGATGGACTTTAGGAGCAATTAGTGGGAAAATTATTTGTGATATAATATTAAGAAAAAAAACTAATATAAATATTTCTCCTTTCGATCCCAAGAGATTTAAGTAAAATTTTTAATTATCTTTTAACAAATTAGACATATCTTTGATTAAATAGATTAATTATTTTATCGTGTCGTTTTTTTTAGATTTATGTCAGAGTGAAAAATATAATCTAAGGTTTTGAATTAATTCCACCGTCTATAATAATTTCTGTTCCTGTAATAAAACTACTTTGATTGCTAAGTAAAAACATTATTAAGTTTGAAATATCATCAGGCTTGCCTATTTTTCCTATTGGAATTGATTTAGAAAGTTGTTTTTTTGCTTTAGGATTTTTTTTCCATCTATCTTGCATAGGAGTCATTACCGGGCCAGGTAGTATAGAATTTGAACGAATATTATATTTTGCAAATTGTATAGAAAGTGATTTAGATAATCTAATCATTGCTGCTTTTGAGGCTCCGTAAGCATCTTGCGGTTTGTCGTCACCCTTTAAAGCATCAATAGAGGAGATATGAACCATTGAACCAAATTTATTTTTCTTCATTTTAGGTATTATAATTTTTGATAGATAAACCATACTTTTTAAATTTATATCAAATACTTTATTCCAAACATCCATATTTATATCGCATGATGAAATATCTTTTTCAAACCAAAGAACGCCAGTAGCGTTTATTAGATAATCTATTGAATTGTATTTTTTGTAAAAATTATCAATTATTTTCTTTAATTTTGAAAAATTAGTAATATCAACTTTTTTAAAAATTACGTTTTTAAATTTTTCAGGAGGTTCTTTAATGTCAAGCATAAGAACTGTAAAATCTTGATCTTTAAGTTTTCTAACACAATCAATCCCAATTCCACCACTTGCTCCTGTAACAATAGCTGTTTTGCCTTTAAAGGTAAGTTTCATAATATATTACATTTAATATATCCTAAATATTAATAAATTATAAAAAAATAATTGATTTAAAAGGATATATATTTAAAAATACAAATATGCTTAAAACTATAAGTCCTATTGATAATTCAGTATATGTAGAAAGGCAATACGCTTCAGATAATGAAATAAATCTATCTCTTGATAATTCAAAAAAAGCTCTAATTAGTTGGAAAAATAAACCTTTAGAAGAAAGAAAAAAATTAGTTTCCTTGTTTGTCGATAATTTTTTACAAAACTCTAAAGAGATTGAGGAAGAATTATGTAAACAAATGGGCAGACCAATTTCTCAATGTAATGGAGAGATGAAAGGATTTGAAGAAAGAGCAAGATACATGATTGACAAATCTGAAGAGGCGCTAAAAAAAATAATTTCCAAAAAAAATAAAGAGTTTGATAATTTTATTATGAAGGAACCTCTTGGAACAATATTTGTAATAGCTCCATGGAATTATCCTTATAATACTTCTGTAAATTCAATTATTCCTAGTTTATTAGCTGGTAATTGTGTTATTTTAAAGCATTCATCACAAACCCCTTTATGTGCCGAACAACTTTATAAAGCAGCAATCAAATCAGAAATTCCAGAAAATGTTTTTCAGTTTTTGCATCTAAGTCATAAATCAACAGCAAAAATTATATCAGATAACAGAATTGATCACGTATTGTTTACTGGATCTGTGAGCGGAGGGAAAGAGGTAAAAAAAGCTATAGGTAATAGATTTATAAATGCTGGCTTAGAATTAGGAGGAAAAGATCCTGCGTATGTTAGAAAAGATTGTAATTTAAAGCATGCAATTGAAAACTTAGCAGATGGTTCATTTTATAACTCGGGTCAATCATGTTGTGGAATTGAAAGAATTTATGTTGATAAAGAAGTTTATGAAGATTTTGTAGCTGGCATAAAGAATTTTACTGAAAAATATATTTTAGATGATCCTCTGAAAGTATCTACAAATCTTGGGCCAGTAGTTAGAATATCAGCAGCAGAATCTATCAGAAATCAGATCAAAGAAGCAATAGCAAATGGCGCTCAAGATATAATTAATAAAAATAATTTTAAAATTTCTAAAGAAGATAATTGTTATGTTAGCCCTTCTGTTCTTATAAATGTAAATCACAATATGAATTTTATGATGGAAGAAACATTTGGTCCCACAGTAGGCATTATGAAGGTTGAAAATGAGTCTGAGGCTGAGAAATTGATGAATGATAGTCCTTATGGATTAACAGCATGTATATGGACTTCTGATGATGATTTTGCCAAATCTTTTGGAAAAAAAATTAATACTGGAACTTTTTTTATGAATAGATGTGATTATCTTGATCCAGGTTTAGCCTGGACTGGAGTTAAAGATACTGGTATCGGAGTAACATTATCAGTTTTAGGTTTTGATCACGTAACAAGAGCTAAAAGTTATCATTATAGAACGATATAATATTATGAAAAATGCAAATTGGAGTTATCCTACTAATATTTGGTTTGGAATAGAAAGAATTAAAGAATTACAAAGTGCCTGCGATACTCTTTCTATAAAACATCCTCTTATAGTAACTGATCCAGGTATACTAAAAACAGATATAATTGAAAAAATTAAATCATCATTATCAAATGAAGTCTTAATTTTCAGTGATGTTCAAGGAAATCCAACAGGTCAAAATGTTTTGAAAGGAGTGTCTATATTTAACAAAGGGGGTTTTGATGGTGTCATAGCAGTAGGAGGTGGATCAGCTATGGATGTTGGAAAAGGAATAGCTTTTTTAGCAAGACAAAAAAGATCACTGTGGGATTTTGAAGATATTGATGATTATTGGAAAAGAGCAGATAGTAATAATATATTTCCGATAATAGCGGTTCCTACTACTGCTGGCACGGGGTCTGAGACAGGAAGAGCTTCTGTATTTACTAAGGAAGAAACTAAAGAAAAGAAAATTATTTTTCATCCTAAAATGCTTCCATCTTTAGTAATTTTAGATCCTGATTTAACAATTAAACTGCCTAAAAATTTAACTGCTTTTACAGGTATGGATGTATTAGCACACTGTTTAGAAGCATATTGTTCTCCTAATTTTCACCCTTTATCTCAAGGCATTGCTCTTGAGGGAATATTAATAGTGAAAAATTTTTTGTTAAGAGTTTATAATGATGGGACAGATTTTGAGGCAAGAAGCAATATGTTAGTAGGATCAGCTATGGGCTCTACTGCTTTTCAAAAAGGCTTGGGAGCTATCCACTCTTTAAGTCATCCAGTAGGAGCTATTTATAATACTCATCATGGTTTAACTAATGGAGTGTTTATGCCATATGTTTTAATTAGAAATAAAGAAGCTATCTCAGATAAATTAATTTCTTTAGCTAATTATATTGATATTAAAAATAAAAGCTTCAGTGGATTTTTAGAATGGATATTAGAATTAAGAAATAAATTAGCAATTCCTCATACTTTAAAAGAGCTAATAAAAGATAATTCCAAATTTAAAGAAATGAGCGTTATGGCTTTTAATGATCCATCAACCTCTACCAACCCAATAAAGCTAGATAGTCAAGATTTTTATAACCTTTATAATGATAGTTATAGTGGCAAATTATAGAATTAGTATATATTAAATGTTTATGCAGCCAAGTAGCACATTTCACAATAAATTATTAAAAAAAAATTTTGTTTTTACAGCAGAAACTACCCCACCAGACTCATCAGACAAAAATGTTCTTTTAAAAAAAATTTCATCATTAAAAGATATCGCAGATGCGATTAATGTAACAGATAGTCCAGGAGCTAACGTTCATATGTCTTCTCTTGTAGCCTCAATAATTTTAGCTCAAAATAGTTTTGAGCCAATCTTACAATTTACAGTTAGAGACAGAAATAGATTAGCACTTCAAGGAGATTTACTAGGTGCAGCTGCTCTTGGAGTTCATAATATCTTATGTTTATCTGGAGATGATCCAAGTAATGGTGATCAGCCACAAACAAAATCTGTTAATGATATTGATAGTTTAGGATTAGTATCTACTGCTAACATGATGAAAGATAAAAGTCAGTTCCCTTCTGGGAGAAAGATAGATCCACCACCATATTTTTTTATAGGAGGAGCTGAAGTTCCTACGGAAGGAAAACCAGATCCAAAAAAAATTAAAACTAAAATAGATAATGGAGTAAATTTTTTTCAAACTCAATATGTATTTGATCATATAGTTTTAAAAGAGTATATGAAAATTCTAGAAGATGAAGGAATTTTTGAAAAAGCATTTTTTATTATAGGATTAGGTCCTTTTAGTTCTGCAAAAAGCGCAAAATGGATGAATGATAATTTATTCGGTGTTAATGTACCTGACAAAATTATTAATAGATTAAATCAATCAAAAGATCCTCTAGATGAAAGTATGAAAATTTGTTTAGAATTAATTGATTTATTTAAAGGAATTAATGGTGTTAATGGAGTTCATTTAATGGGACCTAACAAAGAAAATATTATTGCTGAAATAATAAAAAATTCAAAAAAAAATTAATTTTAATTTAATCCTAATAATTTTTTCCTTTCATCTGCCCATGTTCTGATTAAATTATCAACTGCTAAGCAAATAAAAGAAACAAATATACCTAAAGTTAAACCAATTCCTGCTCCATTTGGTCTTGACAAGCATCCCATAATTATTTGACCTAAATCTTCAGTCCCTATTAAGGCACCTAAAATTACCATAAATAGAGCAAAGATAACTGTTTGATTTATTCCAAGCATTATATGGGGAAATGCTAAGGGAAATTCTATTGAAATTAATCTTTGTAAATTGGAAACACCTGACATTGATCCTGCGTCCTGCAAAGCTGGTGGCACGCTTCTGAGTCCTTCAACTGTGTATCTAGTTGCTGGAACTGTAGCATAGGCAATTGCTGCAATCATTACTGAAGTATCGGTAATGCCAAAAAGAAGAATAACTGGAATTAAATAAATAAATGATGGAAAGGTTTGAAAAAAATCACAAACAGAAAGTATAAATTTTGCAGCTATTTCATTTCTTGCACATATAGATCCGACTACTATTCCAAGTATTGCAGATATTCCTACAGCAAATGTAGCCATATAAGCTGTAATTAAAGCTCTGTTCCAATACTCAGATAAAGCAATAAAAAGTATTAAGGCTCCAACAATTAAACAAGATCTTATGCCACCTATTATATAACCTGCCCCCATTACCAATACAAAAGTTGATATTACAGGCATTCCAAGATATGCATCTCTCATAACAAAAAGAACATATGTTATTAGAAATTTGTTAAATGCGTTTAAGTAGTAGAAAAATGTCTCCCAAATCCAGTCTATTCCAGCGTCTAAAATTGGAGCAATTGTTAATCCTTTATTAAAAGGAATTAAATATAAATAATTAAATCCTTTATCAAAAAAGAATGCACTAAAATAAGCTATAATAGCTAATATAATTGTTAAGATAACAAAAAATATGAAAGCTTTATTTCTTTGATAAAAATTTAAATTTGCAAAATAATCCTTTTGCTTGTTTGCCCAAGCCAAAGATAGTTTATCTAATACTACAGCTATAATAACAACACAAATTCCTATTTCAGCTGCTTTTCCAATTTTAAGACCATTTAGGGCTACCTTTAAATTAAAACCTAATCCTTTAGCTCCAATAAATGCTGCAATTGTAGTCATTGCAAGACATTGCATTATAACTTGATTTACCCCTATTAATATATCTCTTCTTGCAGTAGGAATTAACACTTTAAACAGAAGTTGGAACCTATTACATCCACTCATTAGTCCTGACTCAACTACTTCAGGTGATATTTTTTTCAAACCGAGTATTGTTAAACGTATCATTGGAGGAGTTGCAAAAATTATTGTTGCTACTGCACCCGCATGGTCTCCTATACCGAATAATACTAAAATAGGCACAAGATAGGAGAAATGGGGCATAGTTTGAGCGACGTTTAATATAGGTTGTAAAGAAGTCTCAACTTTTTTATTTAAATAGCCTAAAATTCCAAAAAATAATCCTAGAACAAAACAAATTGGTGCAGTCACAAGTACTAAAGATAAAGTTTCCATAGTAGGCTCCCATTGACCAAAGATTGAAACATAAAAAAATCCCAAGCTTGCTATTAAAGCTAATCCTATTCCTTTTAATTTATAACCTAAAATAAATAGACCAATAACAACTGCTGTCCAGGGCAATGCTGGCAAGTAAACCCATTTATATGCTTTTAATGAATCTCCTGTAAGTGAACCTATAGTTTGAAGGCCTCCAAGAAATATTTCTCTTATAAAAATAATTAAAAATAATAAAAAATCTGAAATTGATCTAGTTATTAATCTAAATAGAGGTTTATCTTCATACATTTGCCAATCTGGATCCCATATTGGAATAGTAAACCATTTAAACATTAAATTATCTAGAAAATTATTAATTAATAATGGAATACCTTTTAAAAGAGGGGGTAATCTCCATAATAAACTATTTTCATCTTCAGGTACAAAAAAATATAAAAGTAAGAAAGAAATGAATAACAACAAAAATTGTTTAGATCTTGAATTTTTGAGATCTGTTAGCATTTAAATTATTTTCCAAATATGACTTTAATTACTTTAGAAGGATTTAATGAACCAACTATTTGATTTTTATTATCAATTACTGTTAACACTTCTTTACTGTTTAAAATTGATTCAGCCAATGTTTCAATAATTGCATCTTTAGAAACTTGCTTTGAGCCTGAATTATTAGAGTCATATGGATCCATTATAGATTCAATTTTAAGTACTTTTTCCCTAGGAACATCTTCTGTAAATTTTTTTACATATTCAGTGGCAGGATTTAAAACAATATTATCAGGAGTATCAAGTTGTTCTATAATTCCATCTTTCATAATAGCTATTTTATCAGCCAAGCGGAGTGCTTCATCAAAATCATGAGTTACAAACATTATTGTTTTATTTAGCACTCCTTGCAACCTAAGAAACTCATCCTGCATTTCTTTTCTTATTAGAGGATCAAGCGCTGAAAAAGGTTCATCTAAAAACCAAATATCTGGTTCTACAGCTAAAGAACGAGCGATACCAACACGCTGTTGTTGACCTCCTGAAAGTTCTCTTGGAAAATAATTTTCTCTACCTTTTAAACCTACCAACTCAACCATTTCCAATGCTTTTGACATGCTATCTTGTGTGGTCATTCCTTTGATTTGCAGAGGGAATGCAATGTTTTCAATAACAGTTTTATGAGGAAGTAAAGCAAAGCTCTGAAAAACCATGCCCATTTTATTTCTTCTAAGTTCGATTAATTGTTTATTGTTCATAGATAAAAGATCTTCGCCATCAATAAATATATTTCCAGAAGTAGCTTCAGTAAGTCTTGATATACATCTCAGCAAAGTAGATTTTCCTGAGCCTGATAAACCCATAACAACCATCATTTCACCTTTCATAACATCAAATGAAGCATTGTTTACTCCAACAATGCAGCCAGACTCTTGAAAAGTTTTTGCATCAACTTGACCGTTAGAATTTTCTAGAAGTCTTTGGGCATTATTACCAAAAATTTTATAAACTGATTCACATTTAATTACAGGAGTAGAGTTCTTTTCTTCAATTAATTGTGACATTTTAAAACCTTAATATATTTTAAACCTAATTAAAATAAAAAAATCCTCCCTATATTGGGGAGGATTTTTGAAATTATATATATTTTTTATTTTTTCCAAAGATCGATCAGATCTCTATGTTGTGCAATAAATTCTGTAGCAGCTGCAGCATGATCCATTCCTTGACTATCAACTAAATCAGCCATTAGACCAATTTGTGGTGCTGTAAAAGCCATTTTTGTATAAAATTTATATGCATCTGGATGCGATAATGGAAATTTAATATGAGCAGCTTTTTTAAGCCAGCCTTTAGGAGAACCACAACCAGTAGTTTCTAAAGTTCCACCATTTTCCAATCTACAACCTTCAAAGTATGGCGGAAAATCAATGAATGTGAAACCAGCTGCATCAGTAAAATTTGGAGACCAGTTAAATATTACTGTTCCACGACCTTCTTTTTTAGCTGCTTCTAATTCAGCCCATAGAGCATCCGCACTACCTGCAAATTTAACTGTCCATAAATCATCGATACCAAGACCTTTAAGTCTGTTAGGCATAACTTCAGTATGCCATTCGTAAGGACCTTCTAACCAACGACCTTTTCCATCTGAATCAGCAGTAGCAAAATTTGCAGCACATTCAGGAGATTTTAAAGCTTCCCAACTAGGAAGACCTGGACATAATCCTTCATCAATAACCCAATTCGGAACACCCATTTCTTCGAATGTAATTAGGTCATGACTTCCTGCATCAATAAGCCCACCTTTATCCATAGCTTCATAAAAAGGAAGGGCCATAGTTGACTCCCAAGTTTCATGAGCAACATGTAGATCACCAATTCTAACCGCTTCATATCTAGAAGCTGATTCAGCAGGAACTAATTCTACAGTATGACCCATTTCTTCAAAAACTTGAGCCATAACATTAGCCATAACTATTTGGCTAGACCAGTTTAAAACTGGAATTCTTATAGTATCTGCAGCTTTTGAAATACTACTAAAAAAAAGCATTATAACAACAGAGATACCTGTTAGTGTTTTTAACATTTTTCCCCCTTAAGTTTTAAAAGTTAAATATATATATAGTGAGAGTAGATACATATAAGGGATAAATCAATAATTATAATTAAAAATTAAATTTTTTTTCCTTTATAATTACTGATTCTTGGGCAATAATTAGTATAATTTATTTATTTGAGAACTTGAGAGTTAATGACTAGTGTAGCAATAATAGGTTCAGGTCCATGTGGCCTATCAATGTTAAGAGCTTTTCAACAAGCTCAGGAAAAAGGATCTGATACTCCTAACATGGTTTGTTATGAAAAACAAAGTGATTGGGGAGGTTTGTGGAACTATAGTTGGAGAACTGGAACCGATCAATATGGAGATAGTGTTCATAATAGCATGTATAGATATCTTTGGTCCAACGGTCCAAAAGAATGTTTAGAATTTGCAGATTACTCATTTGATGAACATTTTAGTAAACCTATCCCATCTTTTCCTCCTAGAGAAGTTTTATATGATTATATTTTAGGTAGAGCAAAAAAAGCAAATCTTAAGAAATATATAAAATTTGATACTACTGTTATTAATGTTATTTTTAATGGATCTAAATTCGAAATTACTTCTCTAAATAAAAAGAAAAATTTAATTTCAAGAGAAAATTTTGATTACTTAATTGTTGCCTCCGGACATTTTTCTGTGCCATTTATTCCTGAGTATGAAGGGATGAATTCATTTCCTGGAAGAATTTTACATTCTCACGACTTTAGAGATGCAGAAGAATTTAGAAATAAAGATGTGGTAGTTTTGGGAAGTAGTTATTCAGCTGAAGATGTTGCCTTACAATGTTATAAATATGGCGCTAAATCTGTAACGATTGGCTACAGAAATAATCCTATGGGTTTTAAATGGCCTAAAGGAATGAAGGAAGTTCATTATTTAGATAAACTTGAAGGAAATAAAGCAATATTTAAGGATGGTCATGAGCAACATGTAGATGCATTAATATTATGTAGTGGTTATCTCCATCATTTTCCTTTTTTAGAAGATAAATTAAGACTTAAAACTCATAATAGATTGTATCCCCCAGGATTATATAAGGGAATTATTTTGCAAAATAATCACAGAATTTTTTATTTAGGTATGCAAGATCAGTTCCACACTTTTAATATGTTTGACTGTCAAGCTTGGTATGCTAGGGATGTTATCTTAGGTAAAATTAAAATACCAGATGATACATTTGTAAAAAAAGATATTAATGAATGGATTTCAAAAGAGGAAAAATTAGAAGATCCTATTCAAATGATAGATTTTCAAACTGAGTATACAAAAGATCTTTATTCAGCTTCTGATTATCCAAAAATTGATTTTGAATTAATTCGCAAGCATTTTAAAAACTGGGAACATCATAAAGAAGAAGATATTATGACATATAGAAATAAATCTTTTTCATCACCAGTTACTGGAACTAAGGCGCCAATTCACCATACAATATGGGCTGAAGCTATGGATGATAGCATGAAGACTTTTTTATCAACAAAGTAATAAATCTTAAAATAAATTTATTCAAAAGCCCACTCATATGCATGCAAGGAGACTGCTCCCCCTGTATGTATAAAAAGTATTTTATCAGTATCTTTAAAATATTTTTTATCTATCAGATTAATTAAGCCATCAAATGCTTTGCCAGAATAAACCGGATCAAGTAATATAGCTTCTTTTTGAGCCATAAGCTTAATTGCATGTTTCATACCATTTGTAGGTACTCCATACCCCTTACCTACAAAATCATCAAAAACAACTACGTCTTCTCTTTTAGGAAATGGACATCGAATATACTTACATCCTTTTTTTGCTAAATTAAATATTTTTTCTTCCTGAATATTTTTATTATCTTTAACACTTATTCCGATAATATTAATTTTACTTTTATAAAAAATTTTTCCAACTATTGAGCCTGAATGAGTTCCTCCACTTCCAGAGGCAAGGACAATATGAGTAAATGTTTGTTCTTTTTGTTCTTGAACAATTTCTCTTATACATTCAATATATCCTAATTCACCAATTTCATTAGTGCCACCTACAGGAATAAAATAAGGAGATTCACCTTCATTTTTTTTTATTTCCATAATTTTATTTACAAAATTATCAATATTTTCATTTTTTGGACAAACTTTTATTTCTGCTCCAAACAATTTATTAAGAAAAACGTTACTTGAAGTAAAATATACATCTGGTGCATTTTCTAATCTTTGTTCTAAAATTATTAAACATTTTAGATTTAAAATAGCACAGGCTGCAGCTGTTTGTCTGGCATGGTTAGATTGAACTGCTCCTAAAGTTATAACTAATGAAGCATTATTTTTTACAGCATCTGGCATTATATATTCTAATTTTCTAGTCTTATTCCCACCAGTAGCTAAGCCTGTACAATCATCTCTTTTTATGAATATTTGAGGACCATTTAAATGATTAGAAATATTTTTTAAAAATTCTATTGGTGTAGGAAAGTTACCAAGTTTATAACGATCAAACTTTAGTACCAATTTATAACCTAAGATCTAACTTTTGTTTTTTCAGGATCGTAAAATGGAAAATTCACTATTTTTGCTTTAATTCTTTTTTGATGACCGTCCAGCTTACCGATTTCTACTTGAGTTTCTAATGCCGAATAATTAGCATCAATTCTGCATAACGCTATGTTTTTATTTAGAATAGGCGACATCGTTCCACTTGTTATAATACCTACTTGTCCACGATCGATATGAACGCAATCTCCATGATTAGCTTTTTCATTACCATCTAATTCAAGTCCCACTAGTTTTTTTTGAGGGTTCTCTTTTCTTTTTATAAGAGCTTCCTTTCCAATAAAATTAACATCTTTGCTTTTTAAAGGGACAGTAAAACCTATACCCGCTTCAAAAGGATCTGTTTGATCACTAAATTCATTACCTCCTAATATTAATCCAGCCTCTATTCTTAACATATCTAGTGCCTCAAATCCCATTGGTGTTAAATTAAATTCTTTTCCTAAATTCCAAACAGTGTCCCAAATTTTAACAGCATCTTTTGGATGACAATATAACTCGTAGCCTAACTCACCGGTATATCCGGTACGTGATAACATTAAAGGAGGTCCTAAATGATCTTTAATTCTGCTTATTGAAAAATTAAACCATTTTAAATCTTGAATGTTTGCAAAATTTGGAGGAGTCCATATAATTTTTGATAAAAGGTCTCTACTATTTGGTCCTTGAATTGAAATGTTATGTAGTTCATTTGTTGATGTCTTAATCCAAGCGTTCAAATTTAATTTTTTAGCTATATTTCTTAGCCATTCACCAGAGTAATCATTACCACAAATCCATCTAAAATTATGTTCACCTAATCTGTAAAGAGTTCCATCATCTATCATTGTACCATTTTCATAACATAAAGCAGAATATATAACTTGACCTATAGATAATTTCTTAATATTTCTGGTTAATACTGTATTCATCAATTCTTCCGCATCAGGTCCAAGTACTTCAAATTTACGTAAAGAAGATAAATCCATAATTGTTACATTATTTCTGCAAGCAGAATATTCTTCTATTGCTCCATAATTATTATATTTTTTGGGTATCCAAAATCCTGATGATTCCATCATATCATTGGTTAACATTGAAGTTCTTTTGTGAAAGCCTGTTTGTTTAGTTAACATAAAATCTGAATCTGCACTTTTTCTATATCCTATAGCTTTAGAAAAAGTATTTTTTTCAGAATAAACTCTAACGTAAATATCAGTTGGATTCCAGTCATTTGCAGGATCAATATCATCAGGACAAGCAGAAGATACACAAACTAAATCTTTTTGCGCTTGAAATAGGACATAATCCCCAGCTCTTGACCAAGGTATATCAGAAAATAAAACATTGGTTGAGTCTATAGATGTATTAAAAAATAAATTTATAGCTTGCCAGGCATTTCTTTTCTCTACTCCATAATTTTCTAACTCTTTATTATAATTGTCTGAGCAATTAACATGTCCAAAGTAACCTTGATCTTCATAAGTTTTTAAAGTGCAAGCAGTTCCAAAAGTGTCATGCCTTCCAATGGTGTCTTGAATAACTTCTATGAGTGTATCTTGATTTTTATCAAAATATTTTGAAAATAATCCAGGCATAGGGTATGCACCTCCGACTATTGCTCTAGTAGCTGTTGGGTCAATCATTAATTCTTTACCATTTTGAAGACTAGGACCATCAAAAGCCATAAAATCAGAGCATTGTCTTCCAAATAAATCTATAACTTGGATAAAGTCACCCTTATTTACTTCATAAGCAATAGCCGTACTATCTTTAATTAAATATTCATTTTTGGTTTCAGCTAATGGATCTGGTAAAAAACTATCTAACTTTCTATTATTAGAATTAATTCTTTTAATTATAATTTCTAGATCAGATGCAGCAGTTTGATTTTCAACTGACATTGACTCTCCCGGTGAAGAAACAATAATAAAACCATTTTCATGAACTGTAAAATTTTCAATTTCACCAGCTTTGGTTTTTTGATCAAAAAAATTATATGAATTAAAATTATGCAAATCAATTTTGATTTTTTGGAGTTTTGAAATTAATATTTTATTATTGTTAGATGATTTTAAAATTTTTTTAATAAAACTTGCATCTGAATTTTTTTGTTTGCCTATAATCCCTAAATTATCCATCCCATTTATATCAAAGCTAACAATCTCACATGCTTGCATGCCTTCAATATTTTTTATACTTATCTCATCTCCTTTTTGTATATTTATTCCAACTAGACCTAGTGATTTCGATATGTATCTTTCTTCTGAATTTTTCAATGATGTTTTACCGACTTGATAAGGGTTTGATTTTCTTAAATTGAATTTATTAATATCAATATCTAACATAATTCTTATTACGAACCATATACTATTTGTTATTTTTTTTAATTAAAATTATGGACTTTCTCAGTACTTTTATATAATTTGAGTATAGCTTAATAGATTTTAAATAAATATTTTAAATAGAAAAATGGCTTTACCTTCAAAAGTTCAATACATAATCATAGGTGCAGGGATTCATGGCCTTAGTAGCGCTTGGCATTTAGCTACAAAACTTAAAGCAAAAAGTAAGGGAGATGGAGCAAATATTTTGGTTATAGATAAAAACAGCATTGCTAGTGGGGCAAGCGGAGTCGCATGCGGTGTTGTAAGAAATAATTATTTTCAACCAGCTATGAGAGAATTAATGGCTCATAGTGTAGATGTATGGGAGAGCGATCCTGAGGCTTTTCATTATCATCCCGTTGGATATATGCAGATAAGCCCAAAGGTAATGGAGCAAGATATAGCTAATATTTATCAAGAGCAAAAAGCAATTGGTTATGAATCAAATTTTATACATGGTGAAAAACAATCATTTGATTATATGAAAAATATTTTTGATGATTGGCAAGCCCAAGGGATCACCTCTGTTCTTCATGAGAAAAGAGGAGGCTATGCAAATAATACATCTTCTATTTATGGATTAGCAAAAAAATCTGAAAATGAAGGTGTTAGGATATTAACAGGTACAACCGTTAAAGGATTTAAATCAGCTAATGGAAGCAGCGCAATAACTGCTGTTGAAACTGATAAAGGAACTATTGAGTGCGAAAAAGTTATCATAGGAGTTGGACCATGGTTAAGAGATATATGGAACATGCTTGATTTGCCAAGCAAAATTTCAATCAAAGATGAAAAAGGTAATATGCATCATGATTATCCAATGTGGAAATATTGGTTTTTAACTGAAGGTGTTTTAGGAGTAGATCCAAAAACCCAATTGACTAATGATGGTAATATGCCTCCTGTTATTCATGTAGATTCTGACGCCCCTTTATATTCAATTGAAGATAAAACTTTAATCACAGATAATATTTGGGGTATTTACTATAAACCAGACTTTCATTTTGATGGAATACAAGGAGGTTCTTCTCCTTATGAAGTTGATATGCCTGCTGAAAATGTGAAGGTTGATCCTTATGGACCAGATTCAGAGGAGTTTGTTATAGGCAATGATTTTGCTCATATGTGGACATCAGCACTAGCATTTTGCCAAAAAAGATTTGAGGATAAATCTAAGTTTTTTAAAAAAGGCTCAACTGGAGGGCTTGGATGTTTTACACCAGATAATTTTCCTGTTTTTGATACTTTTAGAGAAAATGTTCATATAATCGCAGACTCAAATCACGGATATAAAATGATCGGGGTAGGTAAATTGGTAGCTGATGAAGTTTTAGGCGAAAAAAGCAGCTTATTGGATCCTTTCCGTTTTTCACGCTTCATTAAGGGAGAGTTGCACCCAGTTTCTCAGAGCCCTTTTCCTTGGAGTTAAAATGCAGTTAGTTTATAGTAATTATGGTATATTAACAGAGGAGAAATATGACTGATTTAGAAAAATTTGTAAATCAAGATGGAAGAGATAAACTTATAAAAGAAGTCAGAAAAAAAATCAACGACTTGGGTATTACATATATTTACTATCAGTTTGTTTCAGTTACAGGAAGAATTGTGGGTAAAGGCGTACCTGCAGATCATTGGGAGACTATTGCCGCAAAGGGATTTCAGTTAGTTTATGGAGCTACTGCAAACCTATTTCTTGATCGTCATGGAAATTATATTGGTTATGGACCTGAAGCTTCTGAGCTAGTAGGTCTTCCAGAGCCAGAAACTTTTGTCCAATTACCTTGGGATAAAAGAGTTGCTAGAGTTTTTTGTACATGTTTTAGAAACAGAGAAGAAGAAATAAATCCAGGTGGTCACCTAACATCGGATTGTAGAGGAAATTTAAAAATATTTCAAGATGAATTTAAACTTAAACATGGGATGCATTTACGTGCTGGTACAGAACCTGAGATGATGTGGTTGACAAAAAAAGAAAGTGGAGAACCTACTGGAGATGGATTCTCTAGACCATATTGTTATCATATAGATCAATTTGAGTCACTTAGACCAGTTTATATGAAGGTAATAGAATATTCTAGAGCCATGGGTCTTGATATAATTCAAGGAGATCATGAAGATGCCCCAGGTCAGTTAGAATTAAATTTTATGTATGATGAAGTTCTAAGAAACGCTGATAGATTGACTACTTATCGTCAAATTTGTGCTCAAGTAGCAAGAGAACACAACTTAATTGCTTGTTTTATGAGTAAACCATTTATGGGTGTTTCTGCAAATGGCTGCCATACAAATGTTTCTTTGTGGAAAGGTGGAGAATTGAAATCGACACCAATAGGAAATAACCCTTTACCGGGAATGCATCAAGTTTTCACACATGTTTCTGGTGGAGAGAATATGTTTATGCCAGATCCGTCTATAGATGAAGTTAAGCCTGGCCCTGTTGGATTAAATAGTATTGCAGGAATGTTGTCTCATCTTCCTGCACTAACATGTTTAGGTTCACCAACAGTTAATTCATATAGACGCTTATGGGATACAGGATTTTGGGCTCCTGTTTATGCTGATTGGGGATATCAAAATAGAACATGTAGTGTTCGTGTATCTGCACCTGGAAGGGTAGAATATAGATCAGTTGATTCAACCCACAACCCTTATTTATTAGGATCTGGAATACTAAAGGCATTTGATGATGGTCTAGATAATAAAATGGACCCAGGTGAACCTGAAAAGAAAAACATTTATGAAGCAATGAAAGAAGGAAAAAAAGTTGATAAACTTCCTTTAACTTTGGGAGAAGCAATAAACAGATTAGAAAACGACAAAGTTATCAAATCAGCTTTGCCAGATGAAATGTTAAAGGTGTTTATGCATTATAAAAAAGATGAATGGGAAAGATTCTTATCTGCAGTTACTCAATGGGATGTGGATACTTATTTAGATGTTTTGCCATAAAAGTTTAGAAAGGTAAAATATGTGTGGTATCGCAGGATTAATTCATAGAAAAAAATCAACAAATGTTGGTAAAGAAATGCAGAATATGTTGCAATCTTTAAAACATCGAGGACCAGATTCTACTGGGTATGCTTTATATGGGGACTCAGATTCCAAAGATTATATTTTAAGATTTAAAGTTGGAGAAAATGTCAAGGAGGGCAGTTCCGCTATAATTGAAGATGAATCAATATATGAACATAGAAAAGATAAAGTTAATTCTGCTATTAATGATTATGGAGCAAAGATTATTGAAGAAAAAAGAATAACCCCTTATTCTTATAGGTATATGATAAGTACATCAGAAGATCTTTTAGAATTGGCTAAAAAAATAGAATCTGTAGAAATGACAGAAATTTTATCTCTTGGTAAATCTTTAGAATTGGTAAAAGACATAGGAGACGCATCTGTTGTCGCAAAACAATATGGATTGAATGAATTTAGTGGCACTCATGGAATAGGGCACACAAGAATGGCAACAGAATCTGGTGTAGATATTAGATCAGCACATCCATTTTGGGGATATCCTTTTAGCGATGTTTCTGTAGTCCATAATGGCCAATTAACTAATTACTGGAATACTAGAAGAAAGCTTGAAAAATTGGGAATGAGATTTATGTCAACCTGTGACTCTGAATTAATAGCTGTGTATATTGCTAATAAAATTAGACAAGGTGTTAATTTAGAGGAGGCTATGAGATCTTCTTTAGATGATCTTGATGGTGTTTTTACTTATTTAGTGGCAACAAAGGATAAATTAGGAATGGCAAAAGATTATATGGCAGCTAAACCTATGGTATTGTTTGAAAGTGATGACTTAGTAGCTTTAGCTTCAGAAGAAGTTGCTATAAGAAGTTTATTACCTCATGAAATAGATACTTATGATCCATTTGAAGGTGAAGTAAAAGTATGGCAAGCTTAAAAGATCATAAATCACATCAGTTAGGACTTCATAAAGAAGTGTTAACTGGAAGAACTCAACAAGTTTTTTTTAATCCTGAGGAGAGTGAAAATTTTTTTTACTATAATTCTTACAAAGTAGACTTTAACAAAAGAACTGAAATTGATGTTTCAGATCTTGATTGTGTTTCTCTTAATAAAAAAATTAAAAATTTAATGCAAAAAGGTTTTGGAACTATAGTTTTAAAAAACCCAGGTGCAAAGCATAGTTTGGGAGTAGGTATTTTGAATAAACTTAATTTAATAATTGAGGGAAGTCTTGGTTATTTTGGTGTTGGTTCTATAGATGGACCTATTGTTAGAATCTCAGGAAGAGTTGGATGGTCTTGTGCTGAAAACATGATGGCTGGAAAAGTTGTTATTGAAAAAAATGCTGGTTCTTGTTTTGGAGCAGCTATTAGAGGCGGAGATCTTATTTGTAAAGGGAGTGTAGGTGCAAGATCAGGAATTGATATGAAAGGTGGCACTATAATTATTGGCGGAGATGCAGGAGCTTTTACTGGCTTTATGATGCAACGAGGACGTATAATTATTTTAGGAAACGTAGGACCTAATTTAGGAGATTCAATGTATGATGGAACAATATTTGTTGGGGGTCAAATTGGATCTCTTGGAGCAGATGCTGTAGAGGGTGAATTAACTGAACTAGATCATTCATGGTTAAAAAGAAAATTAAAGGTAGCTGAAATAGATAAAAAAATTAATTTTAAAAATTTTAAAAAAATAGTTTCTGGAAAAAAACTATGGAATTATGACAATCTTGAACCAACAGAAAAAAAAGGAGCAATTTAGATAAAATCTATGGCGAAGAAAAACAATAAAGATAATAAAAGTATTCTTGGACAAAATTCAATTTTCACTCCAGATGTTATAAACGATATACATGCAAAGTCACAATTGGGTAGATATAGAATGCGTGGTATGGCTTTGTTTAAAAAAATTCCACATTGGGATGATCTAACTTTTTTACCTGGAACTTTGACAAGATTTGTTATTGAAGGGTATAGAGAAAAATGCGAAACCAGAACTATAATTGGCCCAAGA
>CETH01106655.1_pt1 | contig 28826 bp, 39 predicted proteins | sample 361461 | NCBI WGS metagenome assembly CETH01 (sample SAMEA2622695, study PRJEB7988) | marine metagenome | isolation source: saline water (ENVO:00002010), including
GGCCTCCAAAGCCGGAAGTTGAGGGTTCGAGTCCTTCCTCACCTGCATAATTATGAATAAGATTATAAATTATTTTAAAAGCATAGGCGTTGAGTTGAGAAAAGTTTCTTGGTTGACTAAGGAGCAGCTTTTGAACTCAACAATTATTGTAGGCGTTTTCGCTATACTTATATCGCTTTTTATATTCATTTTAGATTTTGGTCTTACTCAGGTTGTAAAAGTAATTTTTAATATAGAGATTGGTTAATTTTCAATGAAAACTTTATCAGATTCAGATTTTCAGGAAGAAAATAGTTTTAGTAGTGACACTGAACGCTCAGTTGAGAGCGTTAATCCTGATTTGAATTGGTATTCACTTAGGGTTATATCTGGTAAAGAGAAGCAAGTTGAACAAAATATATTGTATGAAGCTGAAGTTAATAACGTTGAGAAATTAATAGATGAAGTTTTTGTGCCTTATGAAAAAGTAGTACAAATAAAAAACAGCAAGAAAGTAGTCAAGGAAAAGATGTTTTTCCCTGGATATATACTTATTAAAATGTTGTTAAATAAAAATACAAAATATATTATTGAAAATATAAACGGTGTCATGAGTTTTGTTGGTCCAAAAGGCAAGGACCCTGTCCCTCTTAGGAATGATGAGATTAAGAGAATTTTCGGTGAAGTTGAAAGAAAAGAAGGTCGTGAGTTAATGGTTACTCCTTTTAAGAAAGGAGACTTTTGCAAGGTTATTGCAGGGCCTTTTATAGATTTTTCAGGCACGGTTGAGGAAGTTAATGACGATAAGCAAAAAGTTAAATTGGTTATTTCTATTTTTGGTAGATTAACCCCTGTTGAGCTTGATTATTTTCAGGTAGAATTGGAGAAATAGTACTATGGCTAAAAAGATGATTGGATTTATAAAGTTGCAAATTCCTGCAGGAAAAGCAAATCCTGCCCCTCCAGTTGGCCCCGCATTAGGGCAGCACGGTGTTAATATTATGGAATTTTGTAAGGCTTTTAATGCTAAAACTCAAGATAAAATGGGTAAAATTATTCCAGTGGAAATTACAGTTTTTGCTGATAGATCTTTTACGTTTATAACTAAAACTCCTCCTACATCTTCTTTGGTTTTAGAATACGCTAAGATTAAGAAAGGTTCTTCTGAACCCAATAAAGATAAGGTTGCTACTTTATCTTTGCAGCAGGTTAAAGAGATAGCTGAGATTAAAATGCCTGATTTGAATGCTGCGGATATTGAGGCTGCCATAAATATGGTTAAAGGTACAGCTCGTAGTATGGGCGTTAATGTAAAGGGTTAGGTTTATTATGAGTATAAGTAAAAGACATAAAGAAAATTTATTATCTTGTGATAGAAATTCAGAATATAATTTAAAGGAAGCTGTTTCTTTAATGAAGTCACTATCTTCCGTTAAATTTGATGAATCTGTAGATCTTTCTATTAATTTAGGTGTTGATCCAAGGCATGCAGACCAATTGGTTAGAGGTACTGTTTCTTTGCCTAATGGTACGGGTAAAAATGTTAGAGTTGTTGTCATTGCAAAAGATGATGATAAGATCTCCTTAGCTAAGGATGCAGGTGCTGATGATGCTGGTTTTGATGAGCTTTTGAGCAAAATTGAAAAAGGTTGGCTTGATTTTGATGTTTTAGTGGCAACGCCTGATGTGATGCCGCAAGTAGGTAAGCTTGGAAGGGTTTTAGGTCCTAGAGGTTTAATGCCTAATCCTAAGACAGGTACTGTTACGGCTGATATTTCTAAAGCTGTTTCTGAGGTTAAGGCTGGAAGGGTTGAATTTAGAGTTGATAAGCTTGGAATTATTCATGTTGCAGTTGGGAAGCTGTCTTTTGAAGAGGATAAAATATGTGAAAATATTAATGTGTGTATGAATGCTATTATGAAAGCTAAGCCATCAAGCGTAAAAGGAACTTATTTGAAGAAATTCACACTATCTTCTACGATGGGTCCTGGAATTAGAGTTGATAGAAAGTCTTTTATTAATTAGGAAGAAATATTATGCCAAATGAAAATAAAATTAAAATTGTAAAGAGTATAGAAGAAAAGTTCAAAAATTCATCAGGACTTTACTTTACAAAATATACTGGAATGAATGTTAGTCAGGCTACAAAGTTAAGACGAGATTTTAGAGAAAACGATGTTGATTATAAAATAACAAAGAATACTTTAACGAAGATAGCAGCTGTTAATGCTGGATTTGATTCAAATAAAATAGATTCTCTCCTACAAGGTCAGATAGGTATTGCTTATTCAAATTTAGATCCTACAGCACCAGCTAAAGTTATTAAGGCTTTTGAAAAAGAGAATGAGGACTGTCTTGAGGTTGTGGGCTTAATATTTGAAGGTGAATTTTTTGAGCCTAATAAATATGCTGAGCTAGCTGCTCTTCCTTCTAGAGAAGAATTGTTGACCAAGTTTGTTGTAGGTCTGAATTCTCCTATGACTAAGCTTTCATCTACATTGGGGTCTGTTATGACTAAGATGGTATCAGTTTTAGAAAATTTAAAAAATACAAAATAAAATATATTAAGAGAGGTATAGATCATGGCAAAAGTAAGTAAAGAAGATGTTTTAAGTTATTTAGAAGGCGCTAATATGCTTGAAATTTCAGATTTAATTAGTGATATTGAAGAGAAGTTTGGTGTCTCTGCAGCAGCTCCAGTTGCTGTGGCTGGTGTTGCAGCTCCAGCTGATGCAGGTGCGGCAGCGGAAGAAAAATCTGAATTTAATGTTGAGTTAACTGCTTGTGGTGATAAAAAAATCGGTGTAATTAAAGCTATTAGAGAAATTACATCTGTTGGTTTAAAAGAAGCTAAAGATATGGCAGATGGAGCTCCTTCTATTGTAAAGGAATCCTTAGGTAAAGAAGAAGCTGAAGAAGTAAAGAAAAAGTTAGAAGAAGCTGGCGCAACTGTAACTTTAAAGTAGTCTGCTACTTTCGCTTTTATCAAGAAAAACTGTATTTATAATTAAACCAATTAAATGGAGGTTTGTATCCGCCTATGGATAATAATTTTGAATTAAAAGACTTTACAAAGATCAATTTAAATGTTCCTATTCCGGATTTATTAGATATTCAAATTGCATCTTGGATTGATTTTTTACAAGAAGATGTTCTTCCCGAGAAGAGACTTAATAAAGGTTTAGAGGCAACTTTTCGTAATATATTTCCTATTGAAGACAATAATAGGAACTATATATTAGAATATAAATATTATTATTTAGGACTACCAAAGCATACCGTTAAAGAATGTCTTGAAAGAAGGATAAGCTATTCTGTTCCTTTGAAGGTAAAATTTGTTTTGCATATAACAGATGAAAATGATAAAAGTTCATATGTTCAGGATATTGAACAAGATGTGTTTTTTGGGAATATTCCTTATATGTCTGATAGTGGAACATTTATAATTAATGGCGCTGAAAGAGTTATTGTTAGTCAGCTTCAGAGATCTCCTGGTGTATTTTTTGATCAAAACCTGCATCCTAATGGTACCAAGATATTTTTAGCAAGGATTATTCCTTTTAGAGGTTCTTGGGTTGATTTTACAACAGACATATATGATTGTATCTATGCTATTATAGACCGTAGAAGAAAGTTCCCTGCAACGGTTCTGTTACGAGCAATTGGATATTCTACAAATGAAGAGATATTGAGTTTATTTGATTTGTGTGATACTGTGTCTGTTGAAGATAAAAAGGCCTTATCTGAGGCTACTGTTCTTGATGATATTATTGATGAATCTACAGGCGAAATTCTAGTTGAAAAAGGCTCTTCTTTTACTCCCGATGTTTTAAAGAGAATTAAAAGTAATAAAATTAAGACTGTTTCGATTGTTAAGAGTGGAAGAAGTGATAAAGTTGCAGTCGAATTATTATCTAATACTTTTGCTAAAGACCCTACTTCTAGTACTCCTGAAGCATTAGAGTTGCTTTATAAACAGCTTAGGGCAGGAGATGCTCCTACGATTGATATTGCTCAGAAATTTATTGAAAAAATGTTTTTTTCAACAAAGAAATATGATTTAGGGGCAGTTGGTAGATATAGGATTAATAAAAAATTTGGAATTGATGCTCCTACGAGTGATCCTGTTTTAACAAAGCAAGATTTTATTGAGGTCTTTAAATATCTTATAATGATGAGGAATAATGAAAAGGGCCCTGATGATATTGATCATTTAGGAAACAGGAGGGTTCGTACTGTTGGAGAACAATTGGCGAATCAATTTAATATTTCATTGAGTCGTATGCAGAGAACAATTCGAGAGAGAATGAATCAAAGAGAAGCTGAGAGTTTAACTCCTCAAGATTTGGTTAATTCAAGAATCGTTTCTACGGTATTGAGTACATTTTTTGGAACAAGTCAATTATCTCAATTTATGGATCAAACTAACCCCTTGTCTGAAGTTACACACAAGAGAAGGATTTCTTCGCTTGGTCCAGGAGGTCTTTCGAGAGAGAGAGCTGGCTTTGAAGTTAGAGATGTCCATTATACGCATTATGGTCGCTTATGTCCTATAGAAACTCCTGAAGGGCCAAATATTGGTTTAATTAATTCTTTAGCAACTCAGGCTGTTGTTAATAGTTTAGGATTCATAGAATCTCCATATAGAACTATAGATAAGAGCAAGAGTTCTTATGATATCACTGAGAATGTTCAATATTTATCTCCTGATGAAGAAGATAGGTCTTTTATTGCAGAGGCATCAGAGCCTATTAAAAATGGAAAATTTATTGGTGAAAATGTAAGGACTAGGAATGGCGTTGATTTTCCTATTTCTAAACCTTCTGATGTTGATTATATGGATGTTTCTCCTAATCAGATTGTTAGTGTTTCTGCAGCTTTGATTCCATTTTTAGAAAACGATGATGCAAATAGAGCTTTAATGGGTTCTAATATGATGAGGCAGTCTGTTCCTTTGTTGAATCCAGAAGTCCCTATTGTTGGAACTGGTATGGAAAGTACTGTAGCTAAGGATTCTAGGTCTGCTGTTATTTCATCTGTAGATGGTGTTATTGTTGATGTGGATTCAGATAAAATTGTTGTAGAGACTGAAAGTCAGCCGGAAGAATTAGAAATGAATCCGTCAGAAAAATTTAAAACATTTCAATTAAAAAAGTTTTTAAGAACTAATCAAAATACATGTATAAATCAGAAGCCAATAGTTTCTGTTGGTCAGAAGATAAGAAAAGGTGATGTCGTGGCTGATGGTCATTCTACAAGCCAGGGAGACTTGGCTTTAGGGAGAAATTTGAGAGTTGCTTTTATGCCATGGAGAGGATATAATTACGAGGATGCAATAGTTATAAATGAACGTTTAGTTAAAGATGATGTTTTGACCTCTATACATATTAAAGAGTTTGAGGTTGAAATTAGAGATACTAAAAGAGGTATAGAAGAATTAACGAATGAGATTCCTAATGTTAGTGAGGAAGCAACAAAAGATTTAGACTCAAGAGGAATTGTTAGAGTTGGCGCTCAGGTTAATCCGGGAGATATACTTGTTGGGAAGGTCACTCCAAAAGGTGAAACAGATCCATCCCCTGAGGAAAAATTATTAAGGGCTATATTTGGAGAAAAAGCAGGTGATGTGAAGGATGCGTCTAAAAGATGTGGTTCAGGAGCTTATGGTACTGTGGTTGAAACTCAGCTTTTTGAAAGAAAACGATCAGCTGTTAGGATTGAAGAGAAAAGGAAAATAAGAGAGCTTCAGGCTAAAGCTAGACAAGATAGAGTTGAATTAATTGAAAAAAGAAATCAATTACTATTTAATCAATTGATAAAGCAGAACTCTGGCGGTATCCGAGATGTTAATACTAATAAAACTTTAATTAAAGCAAAGACACTTTTAACTGAGCAGAGGATAGCGTCTCTTGATTATGAAGTGTTATCCTTAAAATCTCCTTGGGTTGAAAACCCTATGATCTGGACAAAAATCATTAAAATATGGCAAAATTATTCAAAAACATTAAAGATTCTTGAGGAGAATTTAGAGAAAGAAATTTTCAAACTTCGAATAGGAGATGAGCTTCAACAGGGTGTTATGAAATTAGCTAAAGTGTATATAGCTCAAAAAAGAAAAGTTTCAATAGGTGATAAAATGTCTGGAAGGCATGGTAATAAAGGAATAGTGTCTATTATTGTTCCTGAGGAAGATATGCCTTTTACAGAGTCAGGTGAAACAGTAGATGTTATTTTGAATCCTTTAGGAGTTCCTTCAAGGATGAACCTTGGGCAGTTATATGAGACTATGCTTGGTTGGGCAGGAGAAAAGCTGAATAGACGCTATATTACCCCTGTTTTTAATGGAGCTACAAGGCATGATGTTAAGGAAGAATTGGAGGAAGCAGGTTTGCCAGTTTCTGGTAAAATTGATTTATGGGATGGCAGGACAGGAGAAAAGATTGATTTTCCTGTTACTGTAGGCAATATTTACATGTTAAAACTTTCCCATCTTATTGCAGATAAAATGCATGCAAGATCAACAGGCCCATATTCTCTGATTACTCAGCAGCCTTTAGGTGGAAAAGCACAGTCAGGAGGTCAAAGATTTGGGGAGATGGAAGTTTGGGCATTAGAGGCGTATGGTTCATCGCATACATTGCAGGAAATACTTACTGTAAAATCTGATGATGTTGAAGGCAGAACAAAATTATATAATTCGCTTGTTAAGGGAATGAATCCTCCGATAGCGAATGTTCCAGAATCTTTTAAAGTGTTGGTGAAAGAGTTGGAAGCTTTAGGTTTGAATGTTTTATTAAATTAAAAATTTTAAGGAGTATATTTTGAAACTAAAATTTGATTTGGGCTATAATATGAATAAGAGTAGCGACTCTTTTTCTTCTATCACCTTGGGCATACTATCCCCTGAGCAGATACTTGAAAGGTCTTTTGGTGAAGTTTTAAAACCTGAAACAATAAATTACAGATCATATAAACCTGAGAAAGATGGGCTTTTTTGTGAGAAGATTTTTGGTCCAGTTAAAGATTGGGAATGCCATTGCGGTAAATATAAAAGAATTAGATATAGAGGTATTGTTTGTGATAGATGTGGAGTTGAGGTTACCAGGAAAGCTGTTAGAAGGGAGAGAATAGGCCATTTAACTTTAGCTGTTCCTGTGGTTCATATATGGTATTTGCGTTCTATTCCAAGTAAGATAAGCTACTTGTTAGGTTACACTACTAAAAATTTAGAAAGTATTGTTTACTATGAAAAGTTTGTTATAACTAATCCAGGAAAATCTGGGAGAGAATATGGTGAACTTATTACAGAAGATGAGTATCTTGATTTGGAATATGAATTTGGTATAGATGTTGCTTCTGAAGAAGATATTGATGAAGATCGCTATTTTGTTGCTATGATGGGTGGAGCTGCAATTAAACAGTTATTAACAGATTTAGATGTTTCTCAAACCATAAGCGAATTGACTCAGATTGTAAAAAATGAAAAAACTTCTGTTGCAAAAAGAGAGGAAAGCTTAAAACGTTTAAGGATTTTAAAAAAGTTTGATCCTAAAGTAGAGAAGAAAATATATAATAAGCCTGAATGGATGGTTCTGAGTATATTGCCTATTATTCCTCCAGATTTAAGGCCTCTTGTGCCTCTTGAAGGTGGTAGATTCGCAGCTTCGGATTTAAACGATTTATACAGAAGGGTTATAATTAGAAATAATCGTTTAAAGCAGCTAATGGAAATTAAGGCTCCTGATGTTATTTTGAGAAACGAAAAAAGAATGCTTCAAGAGGCTATTGATTCCTTATTGGATAATAGTCGTATGCAATCTGCTGTTAGAAGTGGAACTAGAAGGCCATTGAAATCACTTAGTGATGCTCTTAAAGGTAAAAGTGGTAGGTTTAGACAGAATTTATTGGGTAAGAGAGTTGATTATTCTGCTAGGTCTGTTGTTGTTGTTGGCCCTGAATTAAAATTACATGAATGTGGAATTCCTAAAGATATGGCTATGGAGCTATTTAAGCCAAAAATCATAAATGAATTAATTAAAAGAGGTTATACTAGAACTCCTAAGAGTGCAAAAATGATGGTGGATGAAAAGTCTGATCAGGTATATAATGTTTTAGAATATGCGATTAGCAATCATCCTGTGCTTTTGAATAGAGCTCCTACTTTGCATAGACTAGGTATTCAGGCATTTCAGCCGGTTCTGATTGATGGTAAAGCGATTCGATTGCATCCTTTAGTATGCGCTGCTTTTAATGCTGACTTTGATGGCGATCAAATGGCTGTTCATGTTCCTCTTTCTCCTGAGGCTCAGATGGAGTCTTGGATGCTGATGTTATCTAGTCATAATATTTTGCACCCAGCCCATGGAAAGCCTATCGCTATTCCTTCTCAGGATATGGTTTTAGGATGCTATTATTTGACAAGATCTAGAGCAGGTGAACCCGGAGAAGGGTCTAAATTTGGAAGTTATAATGAAGTTAGGTTGGCTTATGAGAACAAAGAAGTATCTTTACATGCTATAGTTGATTTTAGAGATGATGATGGAACGTGGATAAAAGATACAACAGTAGGAAGAATCTTTTTTAATGAGATTCTTCCTCAAGAAGTTAGATTTATCAATAAGCTTTTAGGTAAAAAAGATATTGAGGCTTTAGTTAGTCGAGCTTATCATGTTACCGGGAATTATACAACTGTTGGATTCTTAGATAAATTGAAAGATTTAGGTTTTTATTTTGCATATAAAAGTGGTTTGTCAATAGCTATTTCAGACATACATATCCCTGAAGAGAAGTCTAATATTATTGAGTTGGCCGAAAAGGATGTTAATAGTGTTAAAGATAAATTCTCTAAGCATATTCTTACAGAAGGAGAAAGGTATAATAAAACTATTGATATATGGACTCATGCGACTAAAGAGGTTGCTGGAGAAATGTTTAAAGAATTAGAACAAGATAATTTTGGATTTAATCCTTTGTATATGATGGCTGATTCTGGTGCAAGGGGAAGTCAAGATCAGATTAAGCAGCTTGCTGGAATGAGAGGGTTGATGGCAAAGCCAAAGAAGAGCATGGTAGGCTCTGCAGGTGAGATTATCGAAAATCCAATTAAATCAAACTTTAAAGAAGGACTTTCTGTTTTTGAGTATTTTATTTCTACTCATGGTGCTAGAAAAGGTCTTGCTGATACAGCGTTAAAAACAGCAGATGCTGGATATCTAACTAGAAGGCTTGTAGATGTTGCTCAGGATGTTACTATTACAGTGCATGATTGTAAGACTAAGAGAGGTGTCTTAATGAGTGACTTGAAAGAGGGTGAGGAAATAGTGGAGCCTTTAGAAGAAAGAATTATTGGACGTTATACTTTAGAAAAGGTAGTTGAACCTATATCAAAAAAAGTATTAGTTAAAAAAGGGGAATTGCTATCTGTAGATAAAGTAGGTTTAATTAGTGCAGCAAATATTCCGTATGTTAAGGTTAGGTCTGTTATGACTTGTGATGCAGATAGGGGTTTATGCGCTTTATGTTATGGGGTTAATCTTGCAAATCAAGGCCCTTCAAAGGTTGGTGATTCTGTGGGTGTTATGGCTGCGCAATCTATAGGAGAGCCAGGAACGCAATTGACTTTAAGAACTTTTCATATTGGAGGAACTGCATCTAGAATTGTTGAGGAGTCTCAAAGAATTTCAAAGACAGCAGGAAAAATTAAATTTTCAGACAATTTGCAATTAATTCCATCTGTAGATGATTCTGGTGAAAAGGTTAATGTGTCTCAATCACGAAATGGAAAAATTGAATTACTTGATTCAAAAGGCAATGTTTTAACCAGCTGGAAAATTCCATATGGTTCTAAAGTGTATGTAAAGGATAGTCAGAAAATTAAAGTTGGGACATTGCTTTTTTCATGGGATCCATATACAGATGTAATCTTAGCTAGGACTGATGGATATGTCAAATTTAAAGATTTTATTGATGGTGAAACTTATTCAGAGGAAGCTATAGAGAGTGGTAAAAAAATGATAGTTATTACTGAGTCGAAAGATAGAAATCTGAGTCCATCTATAGAAATTTGTAATAAAAAAGGAGAGCTTATTGGTGGTGGTTCAAGTATTCTCCCTGTTAAAGCTAATGTTGTTGTTAAGGATGGAGATAAAGTTAAATTAGGTGAAATTTTAGTTAAAATTCCAAGGGAAGCAGGGAAAACTAGAGACATTACAGGTGGTCTTCCAAGAATAGCAGAGCTATTTGAGGCTAGAAACCCTCAGAATCCAGCTATAGCTTCTGAGATTGATGGAAATGTTTCTTTTGGTAAAATCAGCAGAGGAATTAGAGAGGTTATAGTTAAGAATAAAGAAACGCAAAAAACTTATAAAATTCCTTATGGAAAGCATATTATTGTTCATGAAGGTGATTTTATTTATGCAGGAGATAGATTGTGTGAAGGGTCTATATCGCCTAAAGATATTCTTAAGATAAGTGGTTCTTCAAAAGCTCAAGAGTATTTGGTTAACTCTATTCAAGAAGTTTATCGTCTTCAGGGTGTAAAAATTAATGATAAGCATATAGAAATCATTGTAAGGCAGATGATGCAGAAGGTTGAAATTAATGATTCTGGTGATAGTGAATTATTGGAAGGAGATAGGATAAATAGAACTAGATTCAAGCAGGCTGTTGAAGATGTTTCTAAAAAAGTTGTTGTGATAAGCTCAGGAGATTCTGAATATGAACTTGGAGATGTTGTTTTAAAGCAGAATATCAATGATATTAATTCTGAACTTAAAGAGGATGGAAAAAAACTAATTAAAGTAAAAAAAGCTGTTCCTCCTACTTCAACTCCTTTGCTATTAGGTATAACAAGAGCATCTCTTAATACGGAAAGCTTTATTTCGGCCGCATCTTTTCAGGAAACAACTAGAGTTTTAACTGATGCTGCAGTTGAGAGTAAAACAGATGAGTTACTTGGTTTAAAAGAAAATGTTATTATAGGTAGATTGATTCCTGCTGGAACTGGTCATTCTGATAATAGAAATATTGTAGTAAATAAGCCTGAAGAAGATATGGGGGATGATATCTCTATTTTGGATGATGATAATATTCACGAGATGGAATTAGAAGAAAAAAAATAATTTAAATTAATATTTGGTTCAGTCGTAATCATATGCGTAGATTAACGGGCTAAAAAAGGAGATGGAATGCCAACTGTCAATCAGTTAGTAAGAAAAGGAAGGAAAAAGCAGCTTAAGAAGAATAAAGTGCCTGCGTTAAAAGCATGCCCTCAGAAGAGAGGTGTCTGTACTCGTGTGTATACGACTACTCCTAAAAAGCCAAATTCAGCTTTAAGAAAAGTTGCTCGAGTTAGACTGTCGAATAATTTTGAAGTTGCTGCATATATTCCTGGAGAAGGCCATAACTTACAGGAGCATTCAATTGTTTTGATTGAAGGAGGAAGAGTTAAAGATTTGCCGGGTGTTAGATATCACGTTGTTAGAGGTGTTCTAGACCCTTCAGGTGTTGAGGATAGAAGAACAAGTAGGTCCAGATATGGAACTAAAAAACCTAAGGAATAGTTAAATGCGAAGAAGAAGGCCTGAAAAGAGAAAAATTTTACAAGATCCTATTTATAAGGATATTACCGTTGCAAAATTTGTTAATTATATTATGCAAGATGGTAAAAAGAGTATTGCAGAAAAAATATTTTATAATTCACTGGATATCATTAAAGGACAATTGAAAACAGATGATCCTTTAGATATTTTTAAAAAAGCTTTAAATAATGTTGCTCCGATTTTAGAGGTTAAATCTAAGAGAATCGGGGGAGCAACTTATCAGGTTCCAATGGAAGTTTCATCTGATAGAAGAATGGCGTTAGCAATGCGTTGGATACTTACATATTCTAAAGGTCGAAAGGGAACTAATATGTCTTCTAAGTTAGCCGCTGAATTAATAGCAGCATCTAATAAGGAGGGCTCATCTATTAAAAAAAGAGAAGATACACATAAAATGGCTGAAGCTAATAAAGCTTTTGCGCATTTCAGGTAAAAATATGAGCGAAAATATTCCATTAAAAGAAGTGCGAAACATTGGTATAATGGCACACATCGATGCCGGTAAAACTACGGTAACTGAAAGAATATTATATTATACAGGAAGGTTACATAGGCTGGGAGAAGTTCATGATGGTGCTGCGACTATGGATTGGATGGATCAAGAAAAAGAAAGAGGTATTACTATTACTTCTGCAGCTACAACATGCTTTTGGAATGAGGGGAAGAATAGAATAAATATTATAGACACTCCTGGTCACGTTGATTTTACAATGGAGGTAGAAAGGTCTTTAAGAGTGCTTGATGGAGCTATTGCTTTATTTTGTGCAGTAGGAGGCGTTGAGCCTCAATCTGAAACAGTATGGAGACAGGCTGATAGATATAAAGTTCCCAGGATTGCTTTTGTAAATAAAATGGATAGAACGGGTGCTGATTTTTATAATGTTTTAGATATGATAAAAGAGAGATTTGATGCCAATCCTATTCCTATAGTTTTACCGATTGGTGCAGGAGATAATTTTAGTGGTCTGATAGATTTAATAGAAAATAATGCTATTGTATACACTGCAGATGATGGTTCTAAATTTGAAAATACTGACATTCCTGATGACTTAAAAGAAATTGCTGAAAAATATAGAACTTTATTGATAGAAGAAGCTGCAAGTAATGATGAAGAATTATTTGAAAAATGGGGTAATGGAGAAGAATTAACTGCTTCTGAAATTAAAAATTCTATTAGGGTTGCAACTTTAGATGGTGGAATGATTCCTGTTTTTTGTGGTTCTGCTTTTAAAAATAAAGGTGTTCAGCGAGTTCTTGATGCTGTTATTGATTTCCTTCCATCACCACTTGATATAGGTAAAACTGAAGGAACCTCAGAAGATGGAGATACAGATCTTTTTAGAGAGCCTGATAATAATGAGCCTTTTAGCGCTTTAGCTTTTAAGATAATGACAGATCCCTTTGTTGGAAAATTAACATTTTTTAGAGTGTATTCAGGCACTGTTTCAACGGGAGATTTTATATATAATCCTAATTCAGGTAAAAAAGAGCGTGTTGGTAGATTGATGTTAATGCACTCTAATAAGCGTGAAGAGAGAAAGACTGTTAAGACTGGAGAAATAGCAGGCATGATAGGATTGAAGTATACTAAAACTGGGCACACTCTATCTGATCAGAATAAAATTATTCAATTTGAATCAATGGATTTTCCTGAGCCTGTTATTGCTGTATCTGTTGAAGCAGCATCAAAAAAAGACCAGGAAAATTTAACTATAGCTCTTGTTAAACTAGCTGAAGAAGACCCTACATTTAGAGTTGCTACTGATGAAGAAACAGGGCAAACTATAATATCCGGCATGGGTGAATTGCATTTGGATATTATTGTAGATAGATTGAAAAGAGAATTTAAAGTTGCAGCAAATGTTGGGGCTCCTCAGGTTGCATATAAGGAATGTATAACTGAAGCAACTGAGCAAGATACTAAGTTTGCTAAGCAAAGTGGAGGTAGGGGCCAATATGGTCATGTTGTTATCTCTGTTGAGCCAGCTGAAGCTGGTAAAGGATACACTTTTATAAATAAAATTGTAGGAGGTGTTATTCCTAAAGAATACATCCCTGCTGTAGATAAAGGAATACAGGAGTCATTAAAAAATGGCCCTCTTGCAGGATATCCTGTTGAAGATGTTCAGGTAACGTTAACATTTGGTTCATACCATGATGTTGATTCTAGTGAAATGGCATTTAAAATTGCAGGATCTATGGCTATCAAAGATGCTGTTAAAAAAGCAAAGCCCAAATTAATGGAACCTGTTATGACATTAGAGGTTGTAATGCCTGAAGAATACCTTGGTGATGTTATGGGTGATGTTACATCAAGAAGAGGGATGGTTAAAGGCTTTACAGCTCAAAATAAGTCGCAAGTTTTAAATGCAGATGTTCCTTTGAGTGAAATGTTTGGCTATGCAACAGATTTAAGATCTTTAACTCAAGGTAGAGCAGTATTTACAATGCAATTTGGACATTATGCAAGCGTTCCTCAATCTATTCAAGAGAGAATAGTTGAAAAATTTCAAGGTAAAGTAGCATTAGATTCATAAAAATAAAAAATAGGAATAGGAAAAATGGCTAAAGAAAAATTTGAAAGAACCAAACCGCATGTAAATGTTGGAACTATAGGTCACGTTGATCATGGTAAAACAACACTTACGGCTGCGATTACAAAAACATTAGCAGATAAAGGTTTGGCTGAAATGAGAGATTTTGATACAATTGATAATGCTCCTGAAGAAAAAGAGCGTGGTATTACAATTAACACATCTCATGTTGAATACGAGACAGAAGCAAGACATTATGCTCATGTTGACTGTCCTGGTCACGCAGATTATATTAAAAATATGATTACTGGAGCAGCTCAGATGGACGGTGCTATTTTAGTCGTAGCAGCTACAGATGGAGCGATGCAGCAAACTAGAGAACATTTGCTTTTAGCTAAGCAGGTTAATGTTCCTGCGATTGTTGTTTTTATGAATAAATGCGATCAGGTTGATGACCCTGAAATGTTAGAATTAGTAGAAATGGAATTAAGGGAGCTATTGAGTAGCTATGATTTCCCTGGTGATGACACTCCTATCATTCAAGGTTCTGCATTAAATGCTCTTAGTAATGGTGGTGCTGATGCTGATTGTATTATGGAATTAATGTCACAGGTTGACTCATTTGTTCCTACTCCAAAAAGAGAAGTTGATAAACCTTTCCTTATGCCTGTTGAAGATGTATTTTCTATTACAGGTAGAGGTACAGTTGCTACTGGTAGAATAGAGTCAGGAGTAATTAAAGTTGGTGATGATATGGATATTGTTGGAATGGGTTCAGATCAAAAGACTGTTTGTACCGGTGTTGAGATGTTTAGAAAGCTTCTTGATCAAGGAGAAGCTGGTGATAATGCAGGCTTATTGTTAAGAGGTATAGAAAAAGACCAAATACAAAGAGGGATGGTTCTTTCTAAGCCTGGCTCAATTAAGCCTCACACTAAATTTAAGGCGTCTGTTTATGTTTTAAAGAAAGAAGAGGGTGGTCGTCATACCCCATTTTTTAAAGGTTATAGACCTCAGTTTTATTTTAGGACAACAGATGTAACGGGTAATGTTATACTTCCAGCAGGTACAGAAATGGTTATGCCTGGAGATAATGTTGATTTAGATATAGAGCTTATTACTCCAATAGCAATGGAGAAAGAATTAAGGTTTGCTATTAGAGAAGGTGGTCATACTGTTGGCGCTGGTGTTGTAACTGAGATTAAAGAATAGTAGGTTAAGGATGAATAAGATTAGGATTAGAATAAAGGCTTACGATCATATGCTGTTGGATAAATCAACGGAAAAAATCGTGCGTACAGCTAAAAATACAGGAGCTTTAGTTTTGGGTCCTATTCCTTTACCAACTAAGAGAAGTGTTTATACTGTAAATAGGTCTGTTCATGTTGATAAAAAATCACGAGAACAATTTGAAATTAAAATACATAAAAGGATAATTGATTTACTCAATTCATCATCAAAGACGGTAGATGCTCTAATGAAACTTGATATGCCTGCCGGTGTTGATATTGAAATTAAATCCTAATGTAAGAATATAGTTTTTAATTATGGTTGAAGAAAATAAAATAGAAAAAAATAAAGAAACAATTGAAGAGGTAAAAACTTTAGTAGATGTGGAAACTGAAGGAGCAGAAGTTCAAAAAGATGAAGCTGTAGTAGAATCGGTATCTGAAGAAGAAATTCCAGTAGAAAAATCAGAAGATTCAAAAGAGTCAAATTCAGCAGAATCAGCAATTAAAGAATCAAATGTTTCAAAAGATGAAAAGATGGATGATAAAAAGGAGATTGAAGATTCTGCTTATCTGAAACTTCCTTTTATTTTAGGTACTAAGTTAGGAATGACTCAAATTTTTTCTGACAATGGAACTGTTTATCCAGCAACAGTTATTCAGGCTGGCCCTTGCAATATAACACAAATTAAAACTATTGAAAAAGATGGTTATTCCGCATTGCAAATTGGATATCTTGATTCAAAGGAATCTAAACAAAATAAACCTTCTATGGGGCATTTTAAAAGGTGTAATTCTAAACCTAAAAAACATCTTAAAGAATTCAGATATAATAATTTTGAAGGCATTGAATTAGGAGATGAAATTAATTTAAGTCAATTTTCTATTGGGGACCTTTTGCAGGTTACAGGTTACTCCAAAGGAAGAGGTTTTGCAGGCCATATGAAGAGACATAATTTTAGTGGTGGAAGAGCTTCTCATGGTAAAAATAGTGTTATGAGAAAAGCTGGCTCTGTTGGTGCGGGAACATCCCCTGGTAGAGTTTGGAAAGGGACACGTATGGCTGGTAGGATGGGAAATGATAAAGTTACTGTTAAGAATTTAGAAATTATTAAAATGGATTCTGAAAATAATTTATTATTTGTGAATGGTTCAATTCCAGGTCCTAACAATAATATTTTATATATTTCAAAGGTAAGTTATGAAGGTTGATATTTATAATAATAAAGGTAAAAAATTAACAAAGAAGATTGAGCTGGATGATAAAGTTTTTTCAATAAAGCCAAGTGATCATTCAATTTATTTAACTGTTAAATCAGAATTAGCAGCTAAAAGGCAAGGGACATCTAGTTCTAGAACCAGAGCAGAGGTTAGAGGAGGAGGAGCGAAGCCATGGAAACAAAAAGGAACGGGTAGGGCAAGGATTGGCTCAACCAGAAACCCATCGAGAGTTCATGGAGGATCAGCGTTTGGACCAAAGCCTAGGGACTATAATCTTAAGGTTAATAAGAAAGTTAGATTGTTAGCTAAGAGAAGCATTTTATCATCTAAGATTAAATCTAATTCATATAAGATTATTGATGATTTCAAAATGTCTTCTTTAAAAACAAAAGAATTTATTCAAATTTTAGAATCTTTAAAGCTACGTGATGAAAAGTTGACAATGATTATAGGAAATCCTAGTGATAGTTTATTGTTAAGCTCTAGAAATGTAAATAATGTTAATTTGGTTGTTGCTGACCATATGTCTGCATATGATATTTCTAATTCGAAGATTCTTTTGTTTGATCAATCAGGTATAGAAATTTTAAATGAAAAATTAAAATAATGAATAGTAATAGGAATATAATATTAAATCCAATTTTAACAGAAAAAAGTTCAGTTTTAATGGAAAAGTTGAATCAATATGTTTTTAGAGTTAGCGTAGATGCTAATAAAATTCAAATTAAAAGACAATTAGAAAAAAGATTTAATGTTTCTGTTTTAAAAGTTGCCACAATGAATTTTAATGGTAAAGCAAAAAATACAACTGTTCGTAGTGGCGGTCATGTTTTGAGAAGCTCTGGAAAAAGAAGTGACTGGAAGAAGGCTATTGTTACTTTGAAGGATGGTGATAAAATTAATTTAGTTGATGGAGATTTTAGTTAAAAATGTCTAAGATAAGAAAATTAAAGCCAGATACTCCTAGTAGAAGATATATGTCTATTTCCTCTTTTGATGAAATAACAGCATCTAAACCTGAGAGAAAGTTGACAGTTGCATTACGTAAAACAGGAGGCAGAAATAATCTTGGTCGCATAACTTCTAGAAGAAGAGGTGGAGGCCATAAAAGAAGATATAGAATAATAGACTTTAAAAGAAATAAATTTGATGTTCAAGGTAATATTATATCTATTGAATATGATCCCAATAGATCTTCAAGGATAGCTTTGGTTGAATATGCTGATAAAGAAAGAAGATATATACTTGCACCTGATGGCATTAAGGTTGGTGATTCTATAGTATCTTCTATTGTAAATACTATTCCTTTTAAAGTTGGAAATAATACATGTATGAAAAATATTCCAGAAGGTTTATCTATACATAATATAGAATTAAAGCCGTTGAAGGGAGCTCAGCTTGCAAGAAGTGCTGGTACTTATGCTAGAATAATGGCAAAAGAAAATGGAATGGTTACAATCAAGCTTCCCTCTGGTGAAGTGAGAATGGTTCATGAAAATTGTCAGGCAACAATAGGTGTTGTTGGTAATAAGAATAATGAAAATATTAAGATTGGAAAAGCGGGAAGATCTAGGTGGTTAGGTAGAAGACCTAAAGTTAGAGGTGTCGCGATGAATCCTGTTGACCACCCTCATGGTGGTGGTGAAGGAAAAACTTCAGGTGGAAGACATCCTGTTTCTCCATGGGGAACGCCTGCTAAAGGTTATAAAACAAGAAAGAAAAGTAAACCATCAAATAGGTTTATTGTCAAGAGGAGAAAATAGTATATGTCAAGGTCTTTAAAGAAGGGTCCATATATTGATTTTAAGTTAGAGAAAAAAGTTGAAAATCTTAATAGTTCTAATAAAAAAGAGGTTATTAAGACTTGGGCAAGACGTTCTACGATTCCTCCGACATTTGTAGGTCATACTTTTGCTGTTCATAATGGAAATAAATTTATTCCTGTATTTATTAGTGAAAATATGGTGGGCCATAAATTAGGAGAATTTGCTCCAACTAGATTATTCAGAATGCATTCAGGTGATAGAAAAAAATAATATAGTATATAATAAAAATGGAAACTATAGTTAAATTAAAATATATTAAACAATCTTCAAAAAAAGTTAGATTTGTATTGAATTCTATAAAAGGTTGTAAGGTAGATAATGCTTTAAAAAAGCTTGATAATTTAAATAAAAAAGCAGCTTTTTCTATTTCAAAAGCAATTAGATCTGGTATGTCTAATTTATCAAATATTGAAGGTAGTGATACTGTTAATGAAAGTAGTTTTTATGTATCTGAAGCTTATGTAGATCAAGGTCCGAGTATGAAAAGGTTCAGGCCTGCAGCGATGGGTAGGGCAACTCCAATCCTGAAAAGATCAAGTCATTTAACATTAAAATTAAAGAAGATAGATTCTAAATAAGGAGATATTTTGGGACAAAAAAGTAATCCAATTGGTTTGAGGTTAGGTATTAATAGAGCTTGGGACTCTGTTTGGTATGATGAGAGAAACTTTGCAGATAGAATAAAAGAAGATTTAGTCATCCGAAATTATATTTTAACAAAATATTCTACAGCAAGTATATCTAAAGTTGAAATTAATAGAACGTCTGAAAAAGCTATTGTTAATATTAATACTGCGAGACCCGGATTGATTATAGGTAAAGGTGGCTCAGAAGTAGATCTTCTTAAAAAAGGTTTAAATAAGCTTGTTGGGTATGAGGTGCAAGTTAATGTTTCTGAAATTAAAAGACCAGCTTTAGTTGCAAAACTTGTTGGACAAAATATTGCTCAACAATTAGAAAAAAAAGTTAATTATAGAAGAGCTGTGAAAAAATCTATACAAAGCACTATGCAGCTTGGTGCTGCTGGTATTAGAGTATGCATATCAGGTAGGCTTAATGGTGCTGAAATTGCAAGAAGTGAAACTTTTAGAGAAGGTAGAGTGCCTCTGCATACATTAAGATCTAATATAGATTATGCAATAGTTGAGGCTAATACAACATACGGTATTATAGGTTTAAAGGTTTGGATATTTAATGATAAGGTTTAAAGGAAATTATGTTATCACCAAAAAAAGTTAAAAGAAGAAAAGTACAAAAAGGTAGAATGAAAGGAATGTCTAATAGGAGTAATTTTGTTGCTTATGGTACTTATGGTTTAAAAGCTCTTGAACCTGGCTGGATAACAAGTAGACAAATTGAAGCTACTAGAATTTCTATATCTAGAAGAGTTCGTAAAATAGGTAAAATGTGGATTAGAATTTTTCCTGATAAACCGATTACAAAGAAACCAGCTGAAACAAGAATGGGTAAAGGTAAAGGTTCTCCTGAGTATTGGGTTTCTGTAGTTAAGCCAGGAAGAATTTTATTTGAAATTGATGGGGTTGATTTTGATCAAGCAAAAGAAACGTTTAGAGCCTGTTCTCACAAATTGCCGATTAAAACTAAATTAGTTATGAGAAGAGAGCTTTAATTTATATGGCTAAGAAAAAAAATATTAAAGATATGAGTTTAGAAGAGCTAAATGCAAGATTAGTTGAATGCAGAGAAGCTTTATTTAATTTTAGATTTCAGAAATCATTACAACAGTTAGAACATCCTAAGGTTATTCGTGAAACTAGAAGAGAAATTGCTAGAGTGATGACTTATATACGAAAACATGAATTAGAGGCAAAAACAAATGAAAATTAATGGTCAAAGAAGGCAGTTGATAGGTGTGATATCTTCTAATAAGATGGATAAGACAGTTGTAGTTAATGTCAAGAGAAGGTTCCCTCATCCTATGTATAAGAAATTTGTTAATAAAACGAAAAAATATTATGCTCACGATCCGAATGGTGTGTGTGGTATTGGGGATATGGTAGTTATTGAAGAATCAAGACCATTAAGTAAGTTAAAGAGATGGCGTGTTAAGACAATTCAAGAGAAAGCAGTGAATTAATGATACAGCAAGAAACTAGATTAAAAGTAGCAGATAACACAGGCGCTAAAGAAATTTTATGCATAAAGGTTCTTGGAGGATCAAGAAAAAGATATGCAAGAACAGGAGATTTAATAGTTATATCTGTTAAAAAAACGATACCTGGTTCTAATATTAAAAAAGGAGAAGTTCATAAAGCTGTAGTAGTAAGAACAAGGAAAGAGCGTAAGCGTAAAGATGGTTCTTATATTCGATTTGATGATAATGCTGCTGTTCTGGTGAATGATAATAAAGAGCCAAAAGGTACTAGGGTTTTTGGTCCTGTTGCAAGAGAATTAAGGGAGAAAAGGTATATGAAAATATTATCTTTAGCTCCAGAGGTGATTTAAACTTATGGATAAATTTAGAAAAAATGATTCAGTGAAAGTTATTTCAGGAAGCTATCAAGGTCAAACTGGGAGAGTCTTGAAAATAATTTCTAAAAATAATAGAGTTTTAGTTGAGGGTATTAATAAAGTTAAAAAGCATATGAAACCTTCTCAGGATAATCCTCAAGGTGGAATAGTTGAAAAAGATATGTCTATACATGCATCAAATTTAATGTTATTAGATAAATCAAAGCCTGTAAAAGTAGGATTTAAAGTATTGGATTCTGGCAAGAAAGTTAGAGTTAATAAAAAAAATGGGAATACTATTAAATAAAATATGTCTAAAGAAAAATATACACCAAGATTAAGAGAAAAGTATAATAAGGAAATTATTACTAAATTAGGAGATGCTTTTAAAATTACTAATAAGATGCGTGTACCTAAAATTGTAAAAATTTCTATTAATATGGGATTAGGTGATGCTAAAGATAATAAAAATAGTTTAAAACAAGCTGTTGATGAATTGACAAATATCACCGGTCAAAAAGCTGTTATTACTCGTGCTAAAAAGGCAATTTCGAATTTTAAATTAAGAGAAGGTGATCCTGTTGGAACAAAGGTAACTCTTAGGGGTAATATGATGTATGAATTTTTAGATCGTTTAATATCTATTGCAACACCAAGAATTAGAGATTTTAGAGGCTTTTCATCTAAGGGTTTTGATAATTTTGGAAATTATAATTTTGGAATTACAGAACAAATAGCTTTCCCTGAAATTGATTATGATAAGGTTAATACAATCAGAGGCATGAACTTAACTATAGTAACAACAGCAGAAAATGCTGAAGAATCACATGCTCTTTTAAAAATGTTTGGTTTTCCAATTAATGATATTAAAAAAAATAAAAAAGATTTAGTACACGAAGAAAAATAATTTAAGGATTATTATATAATATGGCAAAAAAATCTAAAGTTGTTAAAAATATTCAAAGAGAGAAAATGGTTGATAGGTATTATGATAGAAGGTTGAAATTAAAGGCTATTGTTAAAGATCCTAATTCAACATATGCTGAAAAGAGATTAGCTTATCAAAAATTAGAAAAGATGCCTAGAGATGCTAATCCTATAAGATTAAGAAACAGGTGTAATTTAACAGGTAGACCAAGAGGAGTTTATAGAAGGTTTGGTTTATCTCGAATTAGTTTAAGGGAAATGGTTAATAATGGTTTAATTCCAGGTGTAAGAAAAGCAAGTTGGTAATTAAACTTAAATAAGGAAAATTTTTATGAGCATGAGTGATCCTATAGCAGATTATTTAACAAGAATAAGAAATGCCCATATGGCATTAAAGCCTTGGGTTGATATTCCATCTTCATCATTGAAGATAAGAATTTCTTTTGTCCTTAAAGAAGAAAAGTTTATAAGGGATTATGTCTTGGTTAAAGATGATAAACAGAATGTATTAAGGGTTTATTTGAAGTATGATGATAATAATAATCCTGTGATTCATGGTATAAAAAGATTTAGTAAACCTGGATGTAGGCGCTATGTTCCTGCAATTAATAAAATGCGTGTTTTAAATGGCATGGGAATATCCATTCTAACTACATCTAAAGGTGTTATGTCTAATAAAAAAGCAAAAAAATTAAATGTTGGTGGAGAGGTGTTATGTCAGGTATGGTAAAAAGCAGAGGAATTAGTAATGTCAAATATTGGTAAACAACCTATTAGTGTCCCTGATGGTGTAAGTGTTAATTTGAATCAAAATATAATAAGTATTAAAGGTTCTTTGGGAGAACTGTCTTTAGAATTTGATTCTGAAATTAGTGTTAAATATGAAGATAATCAAATTTTAGTTAACCGCCCTTCTAATAATAAAAAGCATAAGGAATTTCATGGCTTATATCGTGCATTAATTCAAAATATGGTTATGGGTGTTACTCAAGGTTTTTCTAAAGAATTATCTTTAGTTGGAGTCGGTTATACAGCAGAAAAAAAAGGAAATTTTTTAATTGTAAATGCTGGTTATTCTCATCCTGTATACATGGAGATTCCAGATGTATTAGCTGTTGATGTTCCAAGTGTTACATCAATAGTTGTAAAAGGTGCCAGTAAACAGAATGTTGGTGATATGGCAGCAAAAATAAGAGAAATACGTAAGCCGGAACCTTATAAGGGGAAAGGCATTAGATATATTGATGAATACGTAAGAAGAAAAGCAGGTAAAACGGTAGGCGGTACAGGTTAAATATATGGCAAAAACAAATATAAAAAGAAAAGCGTGGTTAAAAAAGAGAGTTAGAACAAAACTTTCATTAGGTCATTTAGGAAAATATCCTAGATTAGTTGTGTTTAAATCTAATAAACATATATATGGTCAATTGGTTGATGATAATACTCAAAAAACATTATTGTCCTCATCTACAAAAGATAAAGATTTAGTTAAAGATTTGGGCGCGGTATCAACCAAAGTTGAAAAAAGTAAGGTTGTTGGTTATTCATTAGCAAAAAAAATTAAAACTCAAAAAATTGATAAAATCGTTTATGATAGGAATGGATATAGATATCATGGTAGGGTTAAAGCTATGGCTGATGCAATAAGAGAAAAAGGAATTAATTTTTAATTAAGAAGGTTTATTTATGAATACAAATATAATAAGTCCAACAGATTTACAGTTAAATGATGAGAATGTTATTCAAATTAAGAGAGTTTCAAAAGCGACTACTGGTGGAAGAAGGATGAGATTTAGCTCAATAGTCTGTGTAGGTGATGGTCAGGGACATGTTGGTATTGGTTTTGGCAGAGCAAATGAAGTTGCATCTGCAGTTAATAAAGCTAAAAGTGCTGCAAAAAAAAGAATTTTTAAATCTCCTTTAGTTAAAGGAACAATTCCTCATAGATTAGATATTAAATTTGGCTCTGTTAAATTAATGTTAAAACCAGCATCTCCAGGAACAGGTATTATAGCAGGTGCTTCTGTTAGAGCTATTATGGAGCAACTTGGAATTACAGATATATTAACTAAAAATACAGGTTCTACTAACCCTGTTAATGTTGTTAAAGCTGTTGAATATGGATTGAAACAATTAAGAGATCCTTTAACAGTATCAAGGCAAAGAGGAGTAAAATTAAAAGAATTATTTGATTAATTATAAGATATGACAAAAAAAGTAAATAAGATAGAAATCAAGTTAATTAAAAGTCCTATAGGGTATAATGTTAAGAAAAAGCATACTTTAGAAGCATTAGGACTTACAAAAATGAATGCAGTGGTAGTTAAGAATGCAGATAGTGCTATTTTAGGCATGATTAAAAAAGTTTTTCATTTAGTAGAGGTTAAAGAAATATAATGAGTTATCAATTAAATCCATCAAAAGGTTCTGTGAAAAATAAAAAAAGAATAGGAAGAGGAAATGCCTCTGGTCAAGGCAGAACCGCAGGTAAAGGTCATAAAGGATATAAATCAAGATCTGGGACTAAAGCTAAGCTTCATTTTGAAGGAGGACAAACACCTTTAGCAAGAAGGCTCCCAAAAAGAGGTATGAAAATATTTTCAAAGGTTTATAGAAAGAAAAGTACTTATCAAACTATAAATTTAAAAGATTTGTTAGATTTGAAAATTCAAAAAGTAAATTCTGAAGTTTTATTTGAAAAGGGAATCATAAAGAAAAAAGATATACCTATTAAAGTTTTAGCTAATGGAAACTTTGATAAAAAAATGGAATTATCATTTAATATGTTTAGTAAAAATGCGATAGATAAAGTTGAAAAAGCTGGAGGAAAGGTTATATTTATATAGATATTTTATAATGAAAAAATTTATTAATATATTTAAAATTCCTGATTTACGAAAAAAGTTAGCATTTACTGCTAGCTTATTATTAGTCTATAGATTAGGTGGAAAAGTTCCTGTTCCTGGTATTAATAAAAGTGCTTTAAAGGCATTTATGGATGGAGCTACTCAACAAAATTCTTTATTAGGCTTGTATGATACTTTTGTTGGAGGTTTTTTTTCTCAGGCATCTATATTTACATTAGGTATCATGCCTTATATATCGGCATCAATTATTATTCAATTATTAGGTGCGGTTATACCTTATTTCCAAAAACTACAAAAAGAAGGTGAGTTAGGAAGACGCAAAATCATTCAATTGACAAGATATGGTACTGTTATAATTGCTAGTATGCAAGCTGTTGGAGTTTCTGTTTATCTTTCTAGTTTAACAGATCCTAATACTAACATTCCGATTGTTTCTGAGTCTAGTATTATTTTTTATCTTGTTACTATTATCACACTTGTTACAGGAACAGTATTTATTATGTGGCTCGGAGAACAAATTTCTGATTATGGGTTAGGTAATGGAATATCTTTAATTATTATGTGTGGAATTTTAGCACAATTACCTTTTGTACTTCAAATTGAATGGGACTCAGGTAATATTGCAAATACTCCTTACAGGTATATTGCTTTATTATTAGTGATGTTTTTAATCACTCTTTTTGTTGTTGGAATAACAACAGGAACTAGAAAAATCCCTGTTCAATATGCTAAAAGAGTTGTAGGCAGAAAAGTATATGGAGGACAGGCTACTCATATACCTTTAAAGATATTAACAGCAGGTGTTATGCCTATAATTTTTGCACAGGCATTAATGTTTATTCCAAATACATTAGCATCTTTCTGGCCTGATAGTGGGTTTAGTGATTTTATGAATAATATATTTTCACCTACTCATGCTGTCTATTCGCTATTTTTTGCAATTTTAATAATTATATTTACATATTTTTATACGGCTATTTCTTTTAATCCTGTTGATGTAGCAGATAATATGAAAAAACAGGGTGGTTTTATACCTGGAGTAAGACCTGGTAAAGCAACTGCAGATTATATTGATAGAATTTTAACTAGAGTTACTCTTCCAGCATCTATATTTTTAGCTTTGATTGCAGTTTTCCCAGCTATTTTATATGCATTTTTTGATGAGCAGGTAAGTTATTCATTAGTAAGTTTTTATGGTGGTACAAGTTTAATCATAATTGTAGGTGTAGCATTAGATACGCTACAACAAATTGAGTCACATTTGTTGATGAAAAATTATGATGGTTTTTTGAAAAGTGGTAGAATAAGAGGCAGGACTCGTAGATACTAATCGAATTATTTAGTTATTATGATTTATCTTAAAAATAATTCTGAAATTGATAAATTGTATCATGCTGGTCAAATTGTTAAGGATACCTTATATATGGTTGAAGAATATATTAAGCCAGGTGTTACGACATTGGACTTAGATAGAATGGCTGAAGAATTTATTATTTCCAATAAAGCTAAGCCTGGTTTTAAAGGTTTGTATGATTACCCATCAACATTATGTACATCTGTTGATGATGAGGTTGTTCATGGATTACCTAATACTATTCCTTTACAAGAAGGACAGATTTTGAGTGTAGATGTGGGTTCTATATATGATGGATTTTATGGAGATCATGCTAAAACTTTTTGTGTTGGTTCTGTTAATTCAGAAAAAAAACATTTGGTTGAAATTACTGAAGAATGTTTATATGAAGGGATTAAACATGCAAAAGTTGGCAATACTATAGGTGATATTGGCCATGCTATTCAAAATATTGCTGAAAAAAATGGTTATGGTGTTGTAAGAGATTTAGTTGGTCATGGAATTGGTCAAAAATTACATGAGGAACCTCAAGTTCCTAATTTTGGTTTAAAGGGGAAAGGGGTATTAATTCAGCCTGGATTATGTATTGCTATTGAACCTATGATTAATTGTGGTTCTTATGAAGTGTATACTAAAGATGATGGCTGGACAATATGCACTAAAGATGGAAAACCATCTGCCCATTTTGAGCATTCTATTGCTATAACAGAAAAAGAAATTAAAATATTAACTAAGTAAATATGGCTAAAGAAAAAAATATAGAAGTTGATGGAGAAATTATAGAAACATTACCAAATGCGATGTTTAAAGTTGTTATTGATAATGGTCATGAAGTTTTAGCACATGTTTCTGGAAAAATGAGAATGCATTATATAAAAATTTTACCTGGAGATAAAATTAAATTAGAATTATCTCCTTATGATTTATCAAGAGGAAGGATAACATTTAGATACTAATGAAAGTTAGAGCGTCAATAAAAAAAATATGTAATAAATGTCAGATAATTAGACGACATGGTGTATTAAGAGTGATTTGTGAAAATCCAAAACATAAGCAAAGACAAGGCTAAATATATTTATTTAGTTACTTAAGGAGGTTTGATTTGGCTAGAATAGCAGGAGTTGATTTACCAAAAAATAAGTCTATACTTATTTCACTATCTTATATATATGGAATAGGAAAGGTTCAATCTAGTAAAATATTAGATTCAGTAGGTATAGCGTATTCAACAAAAACTAATGATTTATCTGAAGAACAAATTTTATCTATAAGAAATGAAATAGGTGATAACTATTCTGTTGAAGGTGAGCTTAGAAGCCAAATTGGAAGAAATATTAAAAGGCTTATTGATATAGGAACATATAAAGGTTCAAGACATAAAAATGGCTTACCTGTTAATGGCCAAAATACAAAAAATAATGCAAGAACTAGAAAAGGTAAGAAACGTACAGTAGCAAATAAGAAAAAAGCTGTTTAGGAGATAAAGTTTAATGGCAAAAAATAAAATATATAGAAAGAAGAAAAAAACAAAAGTTGATCCAGAAGGCATTGCTTTTATTAAATCAACGTTTAATAATACAATTATCACGCTTACAGATAAATATGGGAATGCTATATCTTGGTCTAGTTCAGGTTCTTTAGGATTTAAGGGTTCAAGAAAAAGTACTCCATTTGCAGCCGCTCAAGCCGCAGAAAAAGCTGGATCTGAAGCAATCTCAAGAGGTTTGTCTACTGTTGAAGTTAGAATTAATGGTCCTGGAGGAGGTAGAGAATCTGCAGTTAGAGCTCTTAAAACATGTGGTTTAAATATAACATCAATAATGGATGTTACTCCCATTCCGCATAATGGATGTAGACCTCCTAAGAAACGTAGAGTATAAATATAGAAAATAAGGAATAAGATTATGGCTAGATATAAAGGACCAAGAGCAAGAATTTGTAGAAGATTAGAATACCCTGTATTTGAATCTCCTAAATTTGGTTCAATTAGAAAAAATTATGCACCAGGACAGCATGGTCCAACTCAAAGAAGAACAAAATTATCAAATTACGGGATCCAATTAAGGGAAAAACAGAGAATTAAATATCTTTATGGTATTCTTGAAAAACAATTTAGAAATTATTTTAAAAAAGCAGCATCTCAAAAAGGTCCAACGGGTCACAACTTATTGATTATGTTAGAATCAAGATTAGATAACACTGTCTATAGATTAGGTTTAGCATCTACTAGAAATGCTGCAAGACAATTAATCTCTCATAAACATTTTTTAGTTAATAATAAGGTAGTTAATATACCTTCTTATTTATTATCTGATGGAGATATTATTCAAGTTAGAGATAAAAGTAAAAGATTTCGTGTGTTTCAAGATTCAATGCGAAGGATTCAAGGTGATAATCCTATGCCATGGTTAAGCATTGATAAAAGTAAATTAAATGGCGTATTTAATAATCTTCCAGAAAGAGATGAAATCCCAGAATCATTTAATGAGCAGTTAGTTGTAGAGTTATATTCAAAATAAAAATAATTAAGGATAATTTAAATTATGGTAAATAATAAATATTTTCAGGATCTTAAAATTAATATTCAAGAAGAATCAGATACTCAAGCAGTATTTACAGCAGAACCTTTTGAAAGGGGATATGCAGTAACTATTGGGAATGGTTTAAGAAGAACATTGCTTACGTCATTACCTGGAGCGGCTATTACTTCTCTTAAGATAGATGGAATATCTCATGAGTTTACTACAGTAGAAGGAATTTCTGAAGATGTTTGTGATATTGTCCTAAATCTTAAAAAAATTAGATTTGAATTAAGTG